>Ga0116171_10000183_pt1 | contig 65064 bp, 42 predicted proteins | sample AD_JPNHW2_MetaG_FD_89798 | JGI IMG/M metagenome (GOLD analysis project Ga0116171, IMG submission 89798) | Active sludge microbial communities of municipal wastewater-treating anaerobic digesters from Japan - AD_JPNHW2_MetaG | ecosystem: Engineered > Bioreactor > Anaerobic > Digestate | place...
AAAGCCGAAAATGATGGTGTTACGTTGGCATTGACGGTTACTGCCATGTTGGTAGTAGTGGCACACTGACCGCCGCTTGGTGTGAAGTTATAAGTAGTGGTGCCTGCGCTGCCGGTGCTGATGCTTGAAGGGCTCCAGGTACCATTGATCCCGTTGCTGGAAGTTCCTGAGAGTGTTCCGGGGGTGGCGCCTACGCAATAAGGCCCTAAAGCCGAAAATGATGGTGTTACGTTGGCATTGACGGTTACTGCCATATTGGTGGTGGTGGCACACTGACCGCCACTTGGTGTAAAGTTATAAGTGGTGGTTCCTGCGCTGCCGGTGCTGATCGTGGCCGGGCTCCAGCTGCCATTGATCCCATTGCTGGAAGTTCCTGAGAGTGTTCCGGGTGTGGCGCCTACGCAATAAGGCCCTAAAGCCGAAAATGATGGTGTTACGTTGGCATTGACGGTTACCGCCATGTTGGTGGTGGTGGCACACTGGCCGCCGCTTGGTGAGAAGTTATAAGTAGTGGTGCCTGCGCTACCGGTACTGATGGTCGCCGGGCTCCACGTACCGGTGATGCCGTTGGTGGAAGTTCCAGAAAGACTGCCGGGTGTAGCACCCTGGCAATACGGCCCTAGGGCAGAAAATGTTGGTGTAACATTAGCAGTGACTGTCACAGGCATGGTGGCAGTGGTGGCGCACTGTCCGCCGGTTGGTGTGAAGGTGTACGTGGCGGTCCCCGCGCTGGCTGTGCTGATGGTAGCAGGACTCCAGCTGCCGGTGATTCCGTTGGTGGAAGTCCCGGAAAAAGTTCCCGGGGTGGAGCCCACGCAATAAGGGCCTAAGGCAGAAAATGTTGGTGTTACTGGGGTGCTAACATCACTTAATTCAAGGAGAAAATCGTTCCAGCTGAAAGTTGTGGTCCCCTGATACCACGCGCCATTACCCGGATCAACGCCGCCCAAAGTCTGTGTTGCTGCAGTAACATGCGTTACCATCTTCAATCCACAGGCATCAGCCATTGATCCTATGCGGCCATTATAAAACTGTTCATTGCCTGACCCCCCGTAATAAGAGGCCCACTGAGTTACTCCAGCATTATCAAATTCATAAAAAAACATATCATAGCCGCCACCTTTAACGGCCTGGTTATATGACCCCGCTTTGTTTAAGGTAGCAATGGAAGTACTTGGCGTATCTCCCATTATAAAAACATGATTGTTACTTGTATTGCAGGCTATTCCATAAAAATGATTTTCATCACTACCTGCAGTGGGCACCGTTGCCCCCAGATATGTCGCCCAGGTTCTCGCACAAGTTGATGCAGTGAATTTTATCAAAAAACCATCGCTGGCCGCATTGGATTTTGCTGCCTGATAAAGGGCGCCACCACCCGGATTCAAAGTTGGAAAATCGGTGCTTTGTGATACACGACCCACTAAATACATATTCCCTGCCCCATCGGGTTCTAATGTGGAGGGTATATCCATGCCATTTCCACCATAATAGGTACTCCATACTGCGGTTAAGGATGTATTGAATTTTGTAATAATAAGATCTCCATTGGCACCTTTGGTCCCCTGGTAAAATGCTCCGCCTCCAGGATTTATTAGGTAATGATGGCTGTTGGTGCCAGACTCTCTGCCGGTTAAAAACAAATTGCCACCTGCATCACAATGCAGGTCCAGACCTTGTCCGTAGGCAGTGTTTGTCAAATTGGTGCTATGCAGGTAAGTACACCAGTTCAGAACACAAGTTGAGGCTACAAAGCGGCCCACAAAAACATCCTGATCGCCAAGAATTGTCGTTTGATAGTGAGCGCCACCTCCGGGGTTTCTCAAGGGGATGGTGTTGGCAGGTGTCCAGTTGTATTGCTGGCCTGTAAAGTAAAGATAGGTCCCATCGCAGGTGATTCCGTTGATACGCATCATGGTGCCGCTGGTGGATGCAGTTTCATGTGTAAAAATAGAAGCCCATTGACGAACGCCGTTATTGTTGAATTTTAATACATAGGAGGTTTCTCCGTAACACCTGCTCTGATCCTGATAAAAGGCGCCTCCCCCGGGGTTTTGTGTTGGAAAAACCGTGGTGCCCGGATCGGTATAACCGGCCACATATACGTTTCCTGAATTATCAAGCGCCAGCGCTTTTCCATAATCGGTACATCCGGCTAGGCAATTCATTTTATCCCCACCATAATAGGTAGACCAGATAAGGGTTCTGTTTGCATTGAATTTCAGCACGGCCACTTTTATCATGTAGGCATGTGCTGCGTCATACCAGGCGCCACCTCCCGGATTGCATAATGGAAACGCTGCATCGTAGGTCTGATTCGCCATGAAAAAGTTTCCGCTCGCATCATATTCGGTATTTGTCCAACTTGAGTTGGCAGAATTGGTATTATGAAAATATGTGGCCCAGGTAATCGAGGGGTCAATGATGAGGGTTTGGGGGTACGTGATGCTCATACCCGAAAAACCAATTGTTCCGTCTGTTTTATCAATGGTAAAACTGATTTTTTCAAATGAGCCCTTCGAATTTTCGAAATAGGAAACTGGTGTCTCCTCAACCATCTTCTGCCCGTCTGCATAATTTATCTGCAATTTATTTTCACCGCTAATGGAGACTTCATTTGCTCCCTGGTACTTAAATTTTATATCCGAAATTTTCCCTCCCGGGCGCACGATAATATCATACTTCAGTCCTTCCGACGTAAAATAATAATCCACGTCAATATTTTCATATAAATTTTTATAGGTGATTTTTTCAAAATGATTCACATTTAGAATACCTTCCGGGCAATTCGGCAAATAATAGTTTGACACTTCCTCCTTCTTCCTTGAGGAAATAACCTTTACATCCGGATTGGTATTTTCAAATTGCATGTCCATTCTGAACATCATCGGCTTTGTTTCAAGAACGGAGGCACGGGTGTGGTTGCCCTGTAAACGTTCCTTTACAGACTCTTCGCTGGGTACGGTCTCAAATTTTGTAAATAAATAAACTATACCATCCTTCTTAAAAAACATGGTTACATCATTTAATACCGACTTATACAATACTTCAGGATGAGGACCGCCTTTGGAATCGCCTATCTGGCCTTTATTCTCGATAAACTGTGAGTATCCCTTTAATGGGCTCAAGCAAAAAATTATGAAGATCAACGCAGTCGTTGTTTTCAGGGTAATCTTTAATGTATTCATGTTATGGTATTTTTGTTTTTATTAAATAATGTGAAAAATATATTTACATCGTAAAAGTAATTTTTTTTTCAACCCAAAATGCAAATAAAAATATATTAAACTTTCTTTGATGAAAATTAAATTTTAAGTTTGAGGGGTACTCCATTTTTCGGACTAAAAATTCTTCACAATCCTGCTGGTATTGTTGAACTCTTCCGAAGTAAAATTGACCGTGTAAACTCCGGCAGCAAGTTTCTGCAAGCTGATTGTAAACTTGCTGACCAATAATTCATCACTATTAATAATTTTATCAAAGACCTTTTTACCAAGCATGTCATAAATTACCAAAGTAGCTTTTTCAGCCTTCAGGTTTTGGATATCTACCACAACATCAGAGGTGAAAGGGTTGGGGTAATAGCTGATTTGCGGCAGGTTTTCATTAGTACCACATGTCACAGTCGCTGGATGGTATGTTTCTGAGTGCCCATTGAAGTCGGTTTGTTTTAACCTGTAATAGGATGTACCATTGAACGGGTCATTATCAATGGCCGAATAGTACAAAATTGTATTGCTGCTTCCTCCACCGGGTATTGATTTCACAAATTCCCAGTTATTGGCATCGGCACTTCGCTGAATGGTAAAATAATCATTATTGGATTCTGTGGCCGTAGCCCATGAAATATAGACATCATTATTTGTGCATTTTGCAGCGAAATTAAGTAGTTCTACCGGCAGCGGATTGGTATTCAGTTTTGTACCGAAAGTTACCGGGCTAAAGTTTGGGAATACTATGGTATTGGTTATTGAACCGCTTGCCAGCGTGCTCCCTCCTGTTACAGCTCCCTCTTTCGAAGACCACTTATCTGTTCCCGATGTAGGACAATTTTCCCAGTGTGCAACCACCAGATCGCTAAGATTGGTGATCCCGCTGCGGGTTCCATTTTTCCAGTATAATGTAACGAAAGGTATGGAAGTGCCCACATTACGGTCAAGGTTCCAGTATTCCATTCCGCTGGTATGATTGAGAATGCTTGGGTTGCACATATACAACGGATCCAGATTATGTGGCGATGCCGTAAAGAAATATTCACAATTGAACTGATCAGTTGCAACACCCACCGTATTGGCTATTCCCAGCGGTGCCCATACAAACCTCCATGTTGGATCTGTGGTTACCTGTCCTACAGGGAAAACGAAATTTTCGTTACCGATTTTTATTACCGGTTCATCTACAAAGCTGGTATCTGCGCCACCATTGGATGTGGCATTATCGGTAAAGGTGAGTGATCCCGTGCCGCTATATTGCACCACTCCATGAAGGAAATTTCCATTACCCGTGATCCAGGCCGGATCGGTCAGCGTTACATAAGGTGGCGTCGCTGTTCTGTTCATTCTAAAATTGTAGAACCTGCTCCCTCCGGAAAAAACGGCCTGGTCATATGATCTTTCGAAGCTGACGGTACTTGTCCCAGCCGTGAAGGTACCCTGGTTTGTCCAGTTTCCATCAATATAAATAGTCTTATCTGTGGCATTAAGTGAGCCCCCGGCAAGAATATTTAAATCACCATAATCACCAAGCGGGTTACTCCACAGATAAATGCTCGGTTCTGTCAGGGTATAGGAACCGCTTATATTCAGTATCCTGAAATAGGTCGCCGCAGCGCCATCTATCAGTTTAGATGATCCTGTCAAAGTTACCGACCCTAAGCCACGATTAAATTCACAAACATTATGTGTAAAGTTCCCTCCTATCGACATCGTGCTTCCGCTATTGACATTAAACTGATAACCGGACGTCAAAACAAAATTGTTATTGATGCGGATATTGCCCTCCAGATTAACTTTATTTCCGTCATTGGAACCCAGCGAGGTATTGCTTGCCGATTTTATCTCAATATTGTAGAATTGTTTACCGGCACCAACCCCACCTGTATAAATCGTTCCCGTAGTCAGTTTCTGGCCATTAAAGGCAACGGTTCCTGTACCCGGATTCAAGGTACCAAGAGTGTTGGTCCAGTTACGGGCAACATTTAAAACGCTGGCGGTTCCCATCGTCAGGCTGGACTCAATCGTTATGCTTTTGCAATGGCCGGTATAGCTGTTAAGTATGTTGCACAAATTAGATGCACAACCGGTGTATGCCCGGATAAATACATTCTTTGAGCTATCAGGAATTGCAGTAGCAACTGCATAAACCCCGGCACCCTGATAAACCAGCCAGTTTGTTGGCACGGCCCAGTCAATGGAAGTATTGCCTGACCAGACATAATCGCCCGCAATCATGTTGGTATTAGCCGGAACAGAAACGGTAACAACTGCAACACTTGATGTTGCTGATGAACACACTCCGTTTGTAACAATGGCCCTGTATGAAGTTGTAGCAGTAAGGACAGGTGTAATATATGTCGGTGAAGTTGCACCTGGAATATTTGCCCATAAACCTGAGGCATTTGTTTGCCATTGTATTGAACCTGTATATCCAGTAAGGGTAATGGTAGTATTTGTTCCGGCACAAATTGTTGAAGCCGCGGCAGTCGCTGTTCCTCCGGCGCTTAAGGCATTAACTGTTAAAGTCGCTGCATTGCTGGTAACCGTTCCACAAGAATTTGTAACAACACAAGAATAGGCCCCCGGGGAAGTTGCCGTGTAAGAAGCATTGGTGGCACCTGAAATATTAGAGCCGTTAAGCTGCCACTGGTATGAAAGCGTCGGAGATCCTGATGCCGTAACTGAAAAAACCTGGCTGTTACCTGAACAAATTGTTACACTTGACGGGCTTGTCTGGGAGGTAATGCCAGTTGGAGAGCAAAAAAGTAATTTAGAGATATAGCCGGTACTAAGTGCAAGCGTAATGGTATTTGTGCCGAAATTCATCGGGACAGAACCACCGTATGCTGAACCGCTGACAATAAGATTGCCACTGTTATCATTATATAAATATGGAGAATAGGTGTTAACACCGGATCCTCCGGCCATATTGCTACCGGTGACAAGCCCCGTTGATTTGTCGAGTTGCAGCAGGAACACTGCTTGACCCCAAGGCCCGGGAGCAAGGTCGTAATTTCCAAAATCACCTGGACCGGTAAATTTCCCTCCGACATACACAGAATTGCCTGAGGCGCTTATTCCATTGACCTCAGAAATGCCTCCGGCGGAATTATACATCATGGTCCATTGATGTGTGCCTGCGTTATTTATCTTGGCAATGTACATACATGGCAGTGTGCCCGATGGGTTGGTTGCTGAAATTCCAAAATTTATAGAAGCACCGGCAGGCAGGGATTCTGTCAGATATAAATCATTGTTGTTATCTATGCCGATTTGGTGATGATAAAAGCCGCTCCCAATGGCGGAAGTGCTCCATCCGGTTTTCACCCATTGGCAGGTTCCCAAACTGTTATATTTTGCAAGATAGATATTGTTGGTGGTACTTCCTGCACCCCCGCCATTGGTAACAATAACACTTCCGAAAGTAGCCTGTGATTGAAAAGTGCCTGTAACGAAAATGTTTTCCCACACATCCATGGCAATCCCATAACCATAATCCGTTTTATTACTGCCCGCGCTTTGAGCCCATGAGCAGTTTCCGGTTATTATATCATATTTTGCAATGAAAATATCGTTTGTATAGGATGCTCCGTCCATCTTTGATGTTAAAGTAACGCCGCTTCCAAAATCAATTCTTGAGTCATAAGAACCAATCACATAAATCGCAGTGCTTGAAACCCTTATTCCTTCGACACTTTTTGAACCCTGAGGTGCCAAAGGGGCAGTTATGGTCTTAACCCACTGAAACGTACCGGCACTGTTATATTTTGCAATAAAACCATCTTCGCCGTATGAAGATGTTACCACAATGCCTCCCGTATTTGAAGTTAGCGAACCTCCAAAACGCGCCGTTCTCGTAGATTGTCCGAAAGACCCTACCGCATATACATTACCGGCTGCATCGCTTGTAACGCCATTTACCTGGACATACCCGTTCTCGCTTGTTCCACCGCTGCCAATCCGCTGGACCCACTGAATTGCTCCAGAAGAATTATATTTTGCAATGTACCCACTATAATGAAAAGCGCCGGCCGCATAACCCGAGGCAAGAATTCCGTCAAAGGTTATCTGGTCCGCTGCTTCTCCTGCATAATAACCGCAGGAAATAATGTTATCCGAAGCGTCCACAGCCACATCCCGCGGCCAGACGCATGCATTTGTATTACCGGTATAGTGTACCTGCCTTTTTACCCAACTCCATTGAGCGCTTAACGTTGAGGAGAATAATACTAAAATAATTCCTGAAATATAGATCTTTTTCATTATTAAAATTAAATCACAATATTAGTAATCAAAAAATTCCCAAGTGAAACAAACATCCAAATATACTCATTTATTAGTTTAATATTAAAATATTTTTTTAATCTTATTTGTTAAAAAGTTCAGAGGCCACTTTATTAGCCGGAGTTAAACCAACGCATATCGGGCATGCTCTAAGGCAATTATGTTTTATTAAGGATTCCGGAACAATAAAAAAAGACAATGTTTCAATATCGTTACATGGATATTATGTGAAAAAACTGACAAAACAGATATTCTAAATTAAACCCACACAACTTACACAACCAACATTATTATACAGTTAAATAATTAATTATCAATAACATAAAATAACAAATCATGAAATTTGCAACTTACACAATAATACACATCTTACATAAATACTGTGTAGCTTGTTTAGGTTCCCTGCAGGTAATAATGACTTAAAGGCATTGGTATTATTATAACCTGTAAGTTATGCAAGTTTTATTTAAATATTAAAAATGAACATTAAGCAGAACATTAATACAAATTCAATATGATTAGTGAACGACTAAAATTTTTTGCTGATACCCCAAAAGGAGAAAAAAATAAATTGTTTTGTTTCAAAACCGATTTACTAACACTCCGGGAAACCATTAAACGGTTTTATGGGCTTAAATTCAATATCCGTGCAGCATGGTACGAAAAATTGGAGCCTGAAACCGGAGCTGTCATAGAAAATACAAGAATCCCAACAACCACCCTGCAGGAGATCTTCAACGAAGTAATTCGTGAATGCACCTCAAATTCTATTGCCAATAAAAAGTAAGCATTTGTATTAATGTTCAAATTATGGTTCGCAATTAAAAAACAATTTTAAACCAAAATCAAATTATGACAACAACAAAAAATTGCCCTCAATGTGGAGCCGAATTTCAGGGCCGCTCCAACCGTTTATACTGCTCTGACCGCTGCAAAATGGATGCTTTTTATAAAGGAAATAACAAAAGCGAATCCCTTATTCAAACGGATAAACAGTTTGAAGAATTACCTCAGAAACGTTTAATCACCTTGCAACCGTTATCCAATCAGTTAGTTCCTGTCACCGTTATGCTAACTCCGGCCGAAAAAGAGAGCCTTGAACAACAGGCAGCAGAATGCGGAACCGAACTCGGTAAATACATTGCTGTCCGCTCACAAATGACTGAAACAGACGTGAGTACCCTTGAAAAAGCTATTGAATCACAAAAATCTGATATCCAAAACCTGAAAATCCAATTAACCTTTTATTCCCGTGGTATTAAAATGCCGGAGCAAGCAGTTGAGGGCTTTTTAATTTCGATGAACCAGAAACAAAAAGACTTTTTAATTCATTGGTATCTTGAATCTATGGAGTTTGATTATGAAGACAACGAGGAAGAAAATGAATTACAGTTTAATACTTACAAGGAACACATGGAGCATGAGGAGCAAGTTTCTCCAGGTTATATTGTTAAAGAAATCGAGCATGAATTTATCCGCTTGATGTTCATCGAACTTGAAAAAACCTTAAAAACTTTGTGCCATTATGATAGAGATTTTGATGAAGACCCGCTGAAGTTAGAATTTAGTGAATTAAAAAAATAGTTTAATTAAGCCAGTACAAAAAACTGGCTTTTTTATTTATTTTACTATTTTTACATATCTATTTTTTCTGTAATGAATGACAAGCTTGTAGAAAATAAAATAAAAGGTGACGCCTTTGAAAAATGGGTTGTTAAGAAATTCGACAGGGACTATTTTCAGGTTGAGGAATGGCGAAGCGATAAAAGTGTGGACGGGATCTTTCCGACATCAAATCATTTTCCAGACCTTGAAATAAGTTTTTTCGACCCCAAAAGCAATACATGCAAAACTTTTGCGGTGGAATGCAAATGGCGAAAAGCCTTGTACAAAGGCGGAATTAATTGGGCAGAAGGATATCAGATTAAAAATTATGCCGACTATGCCGCAAAACTTAGCATCCCTGTTTTTGTTATCTTAGGACTGGGCGGCGAACCTGAAAATCCGGTAAGCGTTTTTATTATACCACTAAAAAACATTCATTCCCATTTTCTCACCATCGAGCAATTAATCCCTTATCTTCACAGCAACAACACAAAAGGTTTCTTTTTCGATTTTGAAAAAGAGCTGCTTAATTAATTTATTATGACCATCCCCGAATACCTCGAAAAAGTTAATACCCGATATAAAGCCGGAATATCAACCGAACACAGTTACCGTGGAGATCTGCAATCCCTTTTAGAAACTATTGCTTCAGATGTGCTTGTCACCAACGAACCGACACGTATTGCCTGCGGAGCTCCCGATTATATTATTACCAAAAAAGGTATTCCTTTGGGTTATGTTGAAGCAAAGGACATCGGGAAATCACTCGACAGCAAAGATTATACAGAACAATTCGACCGTTACCGAAAATCACTACCCAATCTTATTATTACGGATTACCTAGAGTTTCGCCTGTTTGTTGAGGGCAATTTTGTAACGTCTGTAAAACTTGCCGAAATACAAGGCAATAAAATTGTTCCCAAACCCGAAAATTTTGAAACCTATACCGGACTGCTCAAAAACTTTTGCAGTTATGCCGGGCAAACTATTAAGAGCCCCTCGAAACTTGCCGTAATGATGGCTGCCAAAGCCCGACTGCTTGCAAACACCATTGATAAAGCGCTGACCGAGGATGAAACCCAAACTAATAATAACGTTTACGAAAGCGCCAATAACAGCTTACGACAGCAGTTAGAAGCTTTTAAGCAACACCTGATACACGATATAACAGCAAAAGAATTTGCCGACATCTATGCACAAACCATTGCTTACGGTATGTTTGCTGCGCGTTATCACGATACGACCTTAGTAGATTTCACACGGCAGGAAGCTGCTGAACTCATTCCAAAGACAAATCCATTTTTGCGTAAACTGTTTCAGTATGTGGCCGGATACGATCTTGACGAACGTATTAAATGGATAGTTGATGAACTGGTAAGCATTTTCAGGGCCGCTGATGTGGCTGCTATTATGAACAACTTCGGTAAAGCAACCCAACAAACCGATCCGGTTATACATTTCTATGAAACATTTTTATCGGAATACGACCCCAAGCTACGCAAAGCACGAGGCGTTTGGTACACACCAGAACCTGTGGTGAATTTTATTGTCAGGGCAGTTGACGATATCCTGAAAACGGAATTTGGGCTTGCTGAGGGCCTTGCCGATACTTCAAAGACAAAAATTAAAATAAAGGAAGCCACAAAAGCAACTGCGGATATGCGTTCGCAAATGAAATATGTGGACGTGGAAAAGGAAATTCATAAAGTACAAATACTTGACCCTGCATGTGGTACAGGAACGTTTTTAGCCGAAATCGTTAAACAGATTTACAAACGGTTTGATGGGCAACAGGGAATCTGGAGCCAATACGTTGAAGACCATTTAGTGCCACGGCTAAACGGTTTTGAACTGCTGATGGCAAGTTATTCAATGGCACATCTTAAAATGGATATGCTGTTTACCGAAACCGGTTACAAACCAAAAAAAGACCAACGTTTCCGGATTTACCTTACCAATTCGCTTGAAGAACACCATCCCGACACCGGGACTTTATTTGCAAGCTGGTTATCTGATGAAGCCAGCGAGGCCAACAGAGTAAAGCGTGATACTCCAGTAATGGTTATAATTGGTAATCCGCCTTATAGTGGTGAAAGTGCAAACAAAGGCGAATGGATAATGAACCTGATGGATGATTATAAAAAAGAACCGGGCGGAAAAGTAAAGTTGAATGAACGCAATCCCAAATGGATTAATGATGACTACATGAAATTTCTGCGGTATGGGCAGTATTATATTGAAAAAAATGGCGAAGGAATTTTAGCGTTTATTAATCCGCATGGTTTTTTAGACAATCCGACTTTCAGGGGTATGCGCTGGAATTTGCTTAAAACATACGATAAAATTTATACGATTGATTTACACGGTAACAGCAAGAAAAAAGAGACTTGCCCGGATGGAACGCCAGATGAAAATGTATTTGATATCATGCAAGGGGTATCAATAAACTTATTGATTAAAACAGGCAGGAAAAAACCAAATGAATTAGGTAAGGTTTATAACTATGATTTGTTTGGTAAACGTGAAATAAAATATGATTTTCTTATTGACCACACCATTAAAACTGTTGATTATAAAGAGCTTCAGAATATAGAGCCAAATTATTTTTTTGTTAGTAAAAATTTCGAAGAACAAAAGAATTACGATGAGGGTTTTTTTGTCAATGAATTATTTCCATTAAACAATGTTGGAATTGTAACATCAAAAGATGCTATTTTAATCAATGATACAGAAACCGAATTAATAAAAAATGTTGAAGATTATTATAAAATTGAAATAAATAAAAAACTATTTAAAAAATTATCTTATCGACCTTTTGATAAAAAGATAATATACTATGATATAAAAATCATTGAAAGAGCGAGAGTTAAACTAATGAAACATTTTTTTTATGGTAAAAATGTAGGTTTGGTGATTGCAAGTAAGTGTGTTGGTGATTGGCGATATGTATTTTGCACTAACGTTATAAATGAGTTTAATCTAACAGGTACAGCGGGCAGATTTGGTGCAGGTAGTACTTTTCCTTTATATATATACCCCGAAATCACCGTTCAACAAAGCACAGAACAAACACCCGAAAGAACCCCAAATCTAAACACAGAAATAGTAAACCAAATAGCTGAAAAACTCGGCTTAACCTTTACACCTGAAAAGGAACAAACTGCCGGTACGTTCGCTCCTATTGATATACTCGATTACATTTATGCCGTATTGCACAGCCCGGCATACAGGGAGAAATATAAAGAATTTTTGAAAATAGATTTTCCAAGAGTGCCCTACCCCGATAACACAGAAACCTTTTGGAAGTTGGTTAAATTGGGTGGAGAACTCCGGCAATTACACCTCTTGGAAAGCCCGAAAGTAAACCAGTTTATTACAACCTATCCGCAGGATGGCACAAACGAAGTCGGGAAAATAGCATACAAGGATAATCAGGTTTGGATCAATGACACACAATATTTTGCCGGAGTTCCGCAGGTTGCCTGGGAGTTTTACATAGGCGGCTACCAACCTGCCCAGAAATGGCTAAAAGACCGCAAAGGACGAACGTTATCGTTTGAGGATATACTTCACTACCAAAAAATTATTGTTGCGCTGAGTGAGACGGCAAGGATTATGGGGGAGATTGACGATGTATACTTGATAGAAAATGTCTTATAATAAACCTATTTGCCTTTTGGAATATTTTCAATAACACTTGTAATTATACTCGGATTCGGCTCTCCTTCCTTATCATCATAGCCAGTACTTTGATGCGAAAAAATTGCCTGAGTAACTTGTGTTAAAATTTGATCTTTTGACAAATCAGCATTTGACATCAGCTCTACCGCAGTGGATAGGGCAAGGGCCTTATGAGTATTTATTACATAATTATGTTTCTTCGATTTGTAGTTTTTAATGCAAAATACCAATGCATAAAAATTTAAAGAAATTAATAAAATTCTTAACAATAAATTTTTTACCAATTTAAAAATATGATTATACTCTTCATCAGCGACTTCAGTGTCAACTGATATTAAATTTGTATAAAACAGAATAAAAATCGTTATAATAAAAACAAATAAAACTACAATTGAAGCAATTAACCATTTTTTTGCATTCAGGTTGTTTTCTATTGCTTCATCATGGAAATGAAGGCCCGTCTTTATTAATTCGAGTTTCTTTAGACCCTCTTTGAATTTGCCAGACTGAGTAGTAGTTTCTTTAATCCTGTTTTCTTGCTCAATATTTAATTGTTTAGCTGTTTGCCTGAATTTTTCTATCTCAGTCAAATAATCATTAATAGTACCTTGAAGTTTTTCATCAATTGTTTTTATTAAATCTTCTCTAAGGCCTTCTTTAGTTTTTCTAGGGTCAATGAATACATAATTTATTATTTCCTTATTGTGAAAAGTAATTTCAGGAATAACGAGATCATTGAACACACTGAACTCAATTAAATGTGCCTGATCATTAGCGGTATTCGAAAGAATTGTAAGTTGTATGAGTTTAGTAGAAAAGGGTTCTGTAAACTCAATTATTTGCCAGCCATTAAACCCCCTTTCGGAAGTATGATATATTTCTTCGAAAACCCTGCCATCCCTTGAAAAACTTAAAGAATACCTGTATTTTCTATCATCCCTATCTGTTGAAACTTGATCGCCCAAGCCATCCCATAATAAAAAACGAATAAATTTAATCTTCTTACTTTCTAAATTTTTGGTGCCGCTTGTAAGATCATAAGTTAGTGTACAAGGGCATTTTGCATAACTATAATTATCACTTCCCGTGTATCTATCAATTCTCCCATCTGTTAATATTTCAACATTTACCCAATTTTTTTCTTCAGGTTTTTTGTTTAAAACAAGATCCGCCATCTGTTATAATTTTATGAAACAAATTAGTTTATTAATCCTTTATGCAGCGAACAGAAAAGCCATTATGTACTTGAGAGAAGTAACTGCTGAAACAAGATTTACTATTATAATTCATAATCCAGTAATCTGCATCTGGAGCACTCCACCAACCTCCATAACCATTAATACCTTGGTACATCCCATTAAAATCGTAACTACGAACACCACCTGGAAGGGCCGTAAAACCACTACTATTAGTAGCACCTGTGTTGGGGCTTTGCCAATGAGTTGTGCTAATTTCCTTCAGTTTTCCACCAGCAACAGTATCACCACCCAAATAATTTACTAAAATTTCCCATTCAGCATTAGTTGGCACATGCCAGCCAGTAGGGGCAATTTTTCGGCTATCTTGTATTGCATAACCGTTGTAAAGTTTTCCATAAATCGTACTCAAACTTGGGGTGTTTTTATAATCACAATAAGCACCTGTTGTATGATTTCCCCATACTATACTATCAGTAATATTAGGAATAAGTGTTCCATCACGGTATTTTGTTACTTTGAGGTTTTCTTTCATCCAACACTGAGTACCAATCGTTACGGTATTATATACATTACCGTCAATATCAGTAACTGTACCACAATTGGGGAGTACTATGGGAGGGTTTTCATTATTTTTATCATCATCCTGCTTACAACTGTTGGTAAGTATTAATACGAACCCTATTAATAATATTAGGTGTATTTTTATTTTCTTTTTCATCTTTTTAAGTTTAACTAATAGTATTTATTATTGTTTATTAAAAAAAGCGTGGAACTGAAACAATTTCCGTTCTTGAGGTTCTCGCAAACCCTTGCAACAAAATAAGTCCAGTCCACGCTTTAGCGTGAATGATGAACATATTATTCTTGTTGCATTTAGAAATTTGCGAGATTTCAAGAACTGGATAACAGTCTAAATTATAATAAAATCTTTTGTGTAAAGAACGATTATTGAATACAAATATAATATAATTAAATTCAAAAATATTTTTATTTGTAATTCTTGAATGTAAGCGCAAAATTCCATACAGCATTGACGAAGTAAAAGAATTTATTAAGCAACAGCGTTAGAGGCTTGTTCTGGCAGGGGAATCGAAGCTGTTTCCTGTAATAATTCATTAACGTTTGATTAATGAACTGCGGTGTCCATAAACCTTGTTGCCCCGCTTACAGAATGCCTTTAGCTACTGTTTTTTTATTAAGTCTAATAATTTTTTGGGCTCAAATTTTCTTGTAATTGTCAGCCAGTAAAACTCGTCAATAAGTTTAACTAAACTTGAAGATTTGCTGTTTAATATGATTGGTAATTGTTTTATTTCAATATTGTTTTTATCACATTCAATTTTCAAATTCAACAATTCTTGCTTTACACGAAATAAGTAATTTATATAACCTTCTCCATCAGGAGATAAATTTAATTCTTTAATAATAGCATTGTCCCAAGGTGGAAACATGTTTTTTCTAAGAGCAAATAAAGTCTTTGCTGCGCCAACCGGTCCAAAAGTTTTAATTGTACCTCTTTTGTCAGTTGATGCATAAGAATTTTTTAATGAATCAAATATTTGGCTATATTGTTTAATTGTATTGTCATTTTGGTCTATTAAGCAAAATGAATGATTTGGAAGATTTTTGAATGATTTAATATGCCATTCGATCAACCTTTTTGATGCTTCATTATGATTGTCTTTTTTGAATTGTCTGCAACCCCAATCATTAAGAAATTTCATTATCAATTTACAGTCATTACTTCTTAGATTTTGGTCAAACTGTTTTGAGGCAATTTTCTCGTAGCTACTTTCAAAACTAATAAGTGATGTCATTAAAAAAGAAGTTATCTTTAATTCTTGTAGTGTCATATTGTTGTTTTTTCAAAATAGCAACTAACGATTGGATCGTTACAAGTCCATTTGTAAACGATAATAAACGTTTGTACGTATTTGTAATTGTTTGCCGCAACAAATGTATATGCAAAATATTAATAAAGCAATTAATATTTATAATTTGTTAAATTTGTCGAAAAAACGGCTACAAATAATTACACTGGGTTAATCCCCTGCAAGGCAAAAGAAAATAATGAATACTATAAAAAGATTTTTTTTAAATGATAATTGCATTCTAATTTTAATAATTGCGAATGCATTGCTTATATTCATTCAGGAATTTGAGTTACACAGCAATATTCTCGACTATATCGAACCGGTTTTTACCATTTTATTTGTTGTGGAAATGGCGGTTAAAATAAAGGATAAAGGATTTAAAAGTTACATTTCAAATGCATGGAATAGGTTTGATTTTATATTAATTATTATTTCCATTCCTTCATTGGCTGCCATATTCTATAATAACAGCCTGCTCCAATTAAATATTTTTCTTGCACTCAGGACATTCCGGATATTTAAATTTTTCAGGCTAATCCGGTTTTTTCCCAATGTAGGCTTGTTGGTGTCTTCCGTAAAGCGTGCATTAAAAGCCTCATATATTGTGATTGCAGGTTTTTTCTTATTGATATTTATGGTTTCCATAGTTACGTGCGCACTTTATAAAAATATAGTACCTGAATATTTTAGCAATCCGATAAATTCCTTTTATGCTATTTTCCGGCTTTTTTCTGTAGAAGGATGGTACGAAATACCTGATTTAATAGCTGCACGAACAAGCCCTGCAATTGCTTTTTTTTCAAAAATGTATTTTGTAATATTGTTGCTGTGCGGTGGAATTTTAGGTTTGTCTCTGGTTAACTCAATATTTGTTGACGCAATGGTAAGTGACAATAATGACGAACTAGAAAAAAAAGTATCCCAGCTCACTGAGAAAATTGAAAATCTAACTGAAAAGATTGATGAATTGAGTAATAAAAATAAATGATATGCAAACACAAAAATATTCTGTAAACCAACACCTGATTGAAACCTTGCTTGCATGGGTCAAATCAGGAGAAATAGCCATTCCGGAAATTCAACGCCCTTTTGTTTGGGATAGTTCCAAAGTTCGCGACTTGATGGATTCTTTATACAACGGCTATCCTGTAGGTTATGTCATTGCCTGGCGCAACCCAAATATCAGGCTTAAGGACGGATCATATAGCGAGGGGAAAAAGATACTAATTGATGGTCAGCAAAGAGTTACCGCACTTACAGCAGCAATTTTAGGGAATTATGTTGTTGACAAGGAGTACCAGCGGGTAAGAATTAAAATCTCTTTCCATCCTTTGGATAGAAAGTTTGAGGTACAGAACACAGCAATTTTAAAGGATAAAACATGGATTGCTGATATTTCTGAACTATTCAAACCGGGTATTAATTCGTATTCGATAATAACGAACTACCTTCAAGTAAATCCGGATGCTGATACAGATATAATCGTTGAATCGTTTGGTAAACTGTTTGACCTGACGAAAAAACAAATCGGTTTGATAGAATTAACCCCTGAATTGGATATAGAAACCGTTACCGAAATATTTATTCGCATAAATTCGCAGGGTGTCGTTCTTGGTCAAGCTGATTTTGCCATGTCCAAAATCGCAGCAAACGAAACATACGGTGGCAATAAACTCAGGAAGGCAATTGATTATTTCTGTCATATGGCAATTGCTCCGGAGTTTTACCAGTTTATCAGGGATAACGATACAGAATTTGCCGCAACAGACTATTTCCAGAAAATGAGTTGGCTGAAAGACGAGAATGACGAACTGTATGACCCTTCATATACGGATTTATTGCGAGTTGCTTTTACAACAGAGTTCAGCCGTGGTAAGTTATCAGATTTGGTTAGCCTGCTATCAGGTAGGAATTTTGAGACACGCACCTTTGAAGAAACAATAGCTGAAGAATCATTCCGGCGATTAGGCGCAAGTGTTCAAAACTTCATGAATGAAACTAACTTCAAACGGTTTCTTATGATAATTAAATCAGCGGGGTTTATTTCACCCTATATGATACGTTCTCAGAACACATTAAACTTTGCCTATATTGTGTATTTAAAACTTCGCGAACAGGGCGAAAACCCAGCTAAAATTGAAAGCTATGTACGCCGTTGGTTTGTCTTTTCAATATTAACAGGCAGGTACAGCGGTTCACCGGAATCAACTTTTGATTTTGACATCAGACAGATTTCAGAGCATTCATTTGGCAATTATCTTACTGAAAAAGAAACCGGAGAGCTTTCAGATGCTTTCTGGAATGCCGCATTAATACAAAATATGGATACGTCTGTGAGCAGTAGCCCATATTTTAATGTTTTTCTTGCTTCGCAAATAAAAGCTAACGATAAAGGGTTCTTGTCGAAAGATGTTACCGTAAACGATCTTGTTTCTATTCGTGGTGATATTCACCATTTATTTCCGAAAGATTATTTAAAGAAAAATGGTTTGTTAAGAGGCAAGTATAATCAGATAGCAAACTATGTTTATATGCAGTCGGAAATAAACATACAGGTTGGCAACCGCTCACCCAAGGATTATTTTTCTACTTTAAATCAGCAGATAGAAGACCGCCAATTCAGATTCGGGGCAATTACAACCTCTGATGAGCTCAAACTTAATCTTGCCATGAATTGTATTCCAGAATCAATTATGAACATGGAAGTTTTGGACTACGATACTTTCCTTGCTGAGCGCAGAAAACTGATGGCGGAGAAGATAAAAGAGTATTATTTGGCATTATAACTAATATGAAATTCTGTGATACCAATTTGTCACAAAACGTGACCTGTTTGCCCAGAAATGGCTAAAAGACAGCAAAGGACGGGTTTTTCATTTGCGGATACATTAAATTATAAAAAAATATTTTTGCACTGAAGAAAATGAGCATAATAATTAAAAAATATTAAACTAAACAAATATGGATTCATATAATGAACGAGAATATTGCGAAAAAATAGAAAGGCTTGTATCCAATGGTAATTTTAAAGATGCGGAAACATTAATACATAAAATTACAGATCTTATTAATAAGCAGCCAAGTTACCCAGGATATTATTGGAGGGCTCGAGCATATTATTTTTTAGATAAAAATAAATATGCCGATAAACGTACAAATATGATAGGAAAATGTACAAATTTGATATGGAATCGTACAAATATGTACAAAATTGATACGGAATCGTACAAAATTGATATAGAATCGTACAAATTTGATATGTCTATTTAAGCTGATCCCACTTATCCATCTCTGTATACTTGGTTTTTTCCATGATTTTAGCATAGATTTGAGTTGTTTTAATGCTTCGGTGGCCCAAAAGCCGCTGAACAACCTCTAACGGTATGCCTATGTTCAGAGAAATAGTGGCAAAGGTATGCCGGGCTATATGGAAATGTAGTTTTTTATGGAGTTCTGCCCCGGTATCAGCAAGCTTCAGGTACGCATTTATTTTTTGATTACTCGGCACATGGAAAATAAGTTCATCGTTACCGTTGTTACTATCGTAATTCATGACCGGCAAGTACTTTTTAGCATGTGAGGTTAATGGAATGGACATAACCTCTTTATTTTTCACGGTATCAATATCTGAAATGATAACAGCATTTTGTGTTATATCAGAAAATTTAAGTTGGACAATGTTTTGGTAACGCAATCCGGTATAACAGGCAAACAAAAAACACTTCAGAGCGTTTTTAATATAGTTTACATCACATTTGGTGTCGTAATACTCCTCAAGCTTCAAAACGTCTTCATAGGTCAGAAATTCACGCCCCGATGGCACGGTTTTAATTTTATACAGGTTGGAGTTTGATTTTTTCATTTTACCATGATACACAAGTGCATTCTCAAGCTTGCGAACGTGTTTAATGCCCTTGGCAACGGTATTGGTTGAATTTTTTTTGGTAGTGTATAAAAAACGTTCATAATCACGGTAAAAATCCAGGTTTATATCCTTTATACTGATATTTGCCTTAAACTCCTGCATTTTGGCAATTTCCGTATTATACAAGCGGTATGTTTCGGCAGCAAACTTGTGTTTGTTTTTCTCAACATATTCTTTTGACAGCGCAATAAAATCAGTACAATCAGTAGCGTTCAAAAAAATATTTTCAAAATTCGGGAAATTGATATCAATTTTCTCGTCTGTCAATTTAATAATCGCCTGCTTTGCTTCAATTAGAATCTTATCCAAGCTGTTTTGCAGGTCAATGGAAAGCGTATATGAACCTCGGACAACGTTATTCATGTCGTCCCAATACTTTGGCTGAATTTCGTATCCGGTCGGATAATATTTTATTTTCCTGTCAATGGTGATCCGGAGCCAAATCTGAGAACAACCGTTTTTTTTCACAGTAGGATTCCGGCATATTTTTTCTGAGTGAGCCATAATTTGAATCTTTACTTAAACATTACTTAAACAAAGTTACAAAAATGACTAATATCTGGGCTATAATTTTAATCAAATTATTTTTCAGGAAACGCTGAAACCCTAGAAAAACAAACGCCATTAACATCTGAGATATTAATGGCGTGATTTTTGTTTTTCTTTTTGGCGGTCCGGACGGGACTCGAACCCGCGACCCCGTGCGTGACAGGCACGTATTCTAACCAACTGAACTACCGAACCAACTTCAAGGGTGCAAAGATACACTTATTTTAAAAACTTGCAAAAGAAAAATAAAAAATTTATTTATTCCAGATTTCCCACGACCGCTCCGCCTGCGCATATAACATTTCCATACCGTTGACCACCGCCGCTTTCCGGTGTCCGCATTTCATTAAAAAAGCAGTCATTTCGGGGTTGTAAACCAGGTCAATGCATACGTGGCCCGGCGAAATACAGGAATAAGGAATATCGGGAAAGGTATCAACCTCAGGAAACATGCCCAAAGGTGTCGTATTAATAATCAGCTGATGGCCACTTATTATTTCTTTTGTAAGCGACTGATAGGAATAAGCAGGATCAACAGGATTGCGCGAGACAAGACTGTATGGGATATTCCTCTTCTTCAACACGTAAGCCACCGCCTTAGACCCTCCGCCGGTTCCAAGGATCAGGGCCCTGGTGTTGGGTGGCAGCACGAATTTGTCAGCCAATTTCTCAAAACCAAAAATATCGGTGTTATAACCCTTGCTGATCAGCTTATCACTACTCTTAATAAACTTAATGGTATTCACCGCCCCGACAGCAGCGGCTTCTTCGTCAATCTCATCCAGCAAGCCCATGACACTTGTTTTGAAAGGAATGGTAACATTCATCCCGGAGAAATTATAACGCTTTATCAGAGAAGCAAAATCACTTATTTCCTTCATTGGAAACAACATGTATCTGGCATCAGAAATTTTTTCGCGTTTGAACTTTTCGGTAAAATACTTTTCCGAAAAAGAATGCGTAAGCGGATACCCGATAAGCCCGAATAATCGCATGGTTTATGCGTGTTTTGCTTTTTTACGGTTCTTATAAAGTTTGTACCCGTAATACACCACAATAATAATCAGGATTCCGGCGATCACATAATCTATGATATGGCTGTACTTCATGATTTCACTCCAATGTTCCTTCAGGTAAAATCCGGCAATTGTCAGTATCGTATTCCACAGCCCTGCGCCGATAACGGTATATATGGAAAACCGCATCAGGTTCATCCTTCCCATACCGGCAGGAATGGATATCACGTGACGTACTAACGGGATGAAACGGCAAACAAAAACAGTGATATCGCCGCGTTTTTTAAACCATTTTTCAGTTACATCCAGGTCGTGCTTGTCGAGCAACAGGTATTTTCCCCATTTTTCAACCAGCGGCCTCCCTCCTTTTGCCCCGATCCAATAGCTGATCAACGAACCGATGATGCTGCCCATGGTGCTGAACAATATCACGCCGGGCCAGTTCAGGGTTCCTTCATAAATGGCAAAACCGGCAAACGGCATGACCGCTTCGCTTGGCACCGGCGCCACCATGCTTTCAAGCATCATCAGCACCATGAGCCCCACATAACCTGCGGATTCAATAAAGTTGGTTGCAAAGTCGGCAATCCAGGCGGTGAGGCCGGTATGCGCCTCTGTAGCAGCCATCTTGGCCGTATCGGCTACCCGTGTTAGCGTCTGAAGTATAAACATAAAATTATTTTCGGCAAATTTAGTTTTTTTTCAACTCCGGGGACAGAAATATTCAAAGGATGCTGCTAAAAAACCACGGCACGACAGCAAAAAAAAATGTAATTGATCTGTTAGTAAAGATTCAGCAAGTCAAAAAACAAAGGCTGATCATTGAGTTGTGAATCAAAATCAAAAAATTCGCAGGCCCTGGTTTTATCGATCGACACAGCCAGCTCAAATTTAATAAGGGCTTCTTTTTCCTTACCTGTTAAAAACAGCAATGCAGCCAGGCGGTATAAAAGCGAAATATTCCCGGGTTGTATTTCAATGCCTTTTGAAACAGCCTGAATAGCCAGATCTTTTTCACCTTTATTAAACAAAAGCTCAGAAATATCAAGCCATATATCCGGGTGGTTCGGATCCAGGCCGGAAACCCTTTTATAAGCTTCCAGGGCTTGATCCGGTTCTTCCATTTTAATCAGGATATCCCCGAGAATGTACCAGTATTCCGAGTTTATCGGCTCCACATCAACGGCACGGCGGGTATAAAGCAGTGCTTTTGAATAATTTTCTTTTTCTTCATAAACAGATCCCAGGCCTATCCAGGCCCCGGCCATATATTCGTCCAGTTCAAGGGCGCGGTGATAGTTATTAATCGCTTTCTGCCACTCTTTCATTTTTTCGTAACATTCCCCAAGGTAGTAATAGGTCATGGCATCGGGTTCTTCCTCAGCAATCAGGTCATTAAAAACTTCCACTGCTTCACTGTATCGCTCCATTTCGCTCAGTGTATGGGCCTTGTTGTAATAAGCAGAGGTGAACTTACTGTTTATGGCAATGACAAAATCATTCGCCTCTATTGATTTTTCATAAAGCCCTACGTTACCATAAGCGATAGCAAGGTTAAACCAGGCGATCTCGGAGTACGGATTATTTTTAATATACTGATTGAAAAACTTAATGGATTCTTCCGTCCGGTTCAGCACTTCAAAACAGTATCCCAGCTCATACAGCAAATTGCAGTTGGCAGGATCTTTTTCGAGGGCGATCTTAAGATAATTCAAGGCCTTAGTGTAATTTCCGGCATTTTCATATTCAAAAGCAATGTTTGAATATATCTCGCCGGGGTCATCCCAGGTTTTTACCAGTTTTTTGTATTCGTTGATGGAGTGCTTATACATTTTCAACTGACTGTAGATACCGGCCTTTGCAAAGCTTATTTCCGGTTCTTCTTCAGTATCCGGGCTTATATTTTTCAGTACCTGCAACGCTTTATCCGTTTCATTATCTGACGCATACAGCATGGCTAAGCGAAGTAACAGGGCATCGGAATTCGGGTGAAGTTTGATGGCATACCGCAAGGCGCGGCCGGTTTGCTTCAGGTTATCCTTGGCAAAATAGTAATCTATGATATCTTCAAATTCATAAACATCAAAAAAAACAGTCTCATTTTGTTTCTGCATATTTTCAAAACGGGAAACCAAAGCAGAAACCTCCACATTGTCAATATCGTCTATATCGTCAAATTCCTCAGATTCATCAAAATAATCAGCCATCTTATCGTTCTTTTTCGTTTAGCAAATATAATAAAAAAAAATCAAATAATGAAGTTTTTCTTATAAATATTCAGCATAATATTTTTTTTACCGAATTTTGTTTTCCATTCCTGGCAAATAAAATTGAATAATTTTGCAATAGTATAAATTTTTTTTCTGATGACATTAATAAAATCGATATCCGGTATAAGAGGAACTATTGGAGGCAAATCTGGCGAAGGGCTTAATCCCTTAGAAGTTGTAAAATTCACCGGCGCCTATGCTTCTTTTATTACAGAATCAAAACTCACTGGCAAAGTTGTTGTCGGCCGTGATGCACGGATATCCGGCGATATGGTCAATAAAATTGTGTGCGGAACGCTCATGTCCATGGGAATTGATGTGGTCGATATCGGGCTTACCACCACTCCGACCGTTGAAATTGCCGTTACAGAGTTACAGGCGTCAGGGGGGATCATTATAACCGCGAGCCACAACCCCAAGAACTGGAACGCACTTAAACTGCTGAATTCAAAAGGTGAGTTTCTGACCAACACGGAAGCTGAAGAGTTTATCAAGTTTGCAGAGAAAAACGACCGTGTTTATGCCGAGGTCAATGCAATAGGCAAATACAGCGTGAATGATACGATGATCGACCTGCACATCAAAAAGATCCTGGATCTCCCGCTGGTAGATGCCGAGGCCATAAAAAAGGCAAAATTTAATATTACTATTGATTGTGTTAATTCAACGGGAGGCATTGCCGTTCCGCGCCTGCTCAAAGCGCTTGGTGTGACCACGGTTCATGAACTTTTTTGCGAACCTGACGGGAAATTTCCACATAATCCGGAACCGTTGCCCGAAAATCTCGGGTCGCTTTCTGAAAGTGTGGTAAAAAACAATTCTCATGTCGGTTTTGTCGTCGACCCCGATGTAGACAGGCTGGCTATCGTCTGCGAAGACGGAGAAATGTTTGGCGAAGAATATACCTTGGTTTCGGTGGCCGATTATGTACTGAGCAACACACCGGGAAATACCGTTTCGAACTTGTCGTCAAGCTCGGCCTTGCGGGATATTACTAAAAAATACCACATGGAATATTTTACCTCGGCCGTGGGCGAAGTAAATGTAGTGGACATGATGAAAAAGAAAAATGCTGTCATCGGCGGCGAAGGAAACGGCGGTGTTATTTACCCGGAATTGCATTACGGAAGGGACGCATTGCTGGGCATTGCCCTATTTCTCACGCATCTTGCCAAATCTAAATGTTCCTGTTCAAAACTAAGAAGTAAGTATCCGGATTATTTTATTTCAAAAAACAAGATCGAGGCCGGAACTGATGTCGATATTTATAAAATCCTGGAACAAATTATAGAAAAATACAAGAACCATCCTGTGAATACCACCGACGGGGTACGCATTGATATTAATGAAGGATGGGTTCACCTGCGCAGGTCAAATACGGAGCCTATCATCCGCATTTATGCCGAAAGCGACTCCATGTCGAAAGCTGAAACCCTTGCAAAAAAACTGCTGGGCGATATCAGGGAATTGCTGAACAATAACCCGGAAGATGATTGAGGCATCCGGTGTTTCTTCCTTTTTTATTAATAATCTGCACCGCTTATGATCTATCTTGACAATGCAGCCACGACTCCTTTAGACAATGAAGTGTACGAAACCATGTGTTCCGTGATGAAAAACCATTACGGCAATCCTTCCTCCGTGCACGCAGCAGGCAGAAACAGCAGGGTTCTTATTGAAGATTCCCGTTCGCTGATTGCCGGATTACTAGATGTAAAACCTTCGGAATTGTTTTTTACATCATGTGCTACCGAAGCCATCACTACGGCCATTCATGGAGTTGTTAAATCACTCGGCATACGAAAAATCATAACAACCGCTGTTGAACATCATGCGGTTATACATGCCGTCGAAGACGTTCTTAAAAGTATTCCCGCCCGGGTTTCATTTGTCCGGATTGATAAAGACGCGAACCTCGACGTGCAGCAATTAGAAGAACTTCTTGAAGAGGAAAAAGAGAAAACCTTAGTGGTGATCATGCATGCCAATAATGAAACAGGATCTATATTTCCTGTTGAAAGGATTTCCAAACTCTGTAAAGAATATCATGCTGTTTTTATGTCAGATATGGTGCAGAGTATGGGAAAATACGAAAACAAACTTTCGCAACACGGCCCGGACATCACCTGCTGTTCCGCTCACAAGTTCCACGGCCCTAAGGGAATCGGATTTTTATACCTTAATGAAAATATCCGGATAGCTCCATTGATAAGCGGCGGCGGGCAGGAACGGAACATGCGCTCAGGAACTGAAAATATTTACGGCATAGCCGGAATGGCCAAAGCCTTTGAAGTTGCTTACCGCGATATGGAAAAGAACCGGGAACATATTACGAACCTGAAATCTTATTTTGTTGAACAATTAAAACAATATTTTCCGGAGCTGGTGTTCAATGCATCATGTGATACAAAAGGATTGTATAACATTATTAATGTTTCGGTGCCGGATGTCTATAACAATAAATTACTGCTTCAGAAACTTGACATGGAGCACATCGCTGTGTCCGGAGGAAGCGCCTGCAGTTCCGGCGTTGTGAGCGTTTCACATGTACTGAAAGCCTTGAATGCCAATGCTGATATCCCGGCGCTCCGCTTCTCGCTCAGCAAGTATAATTCGGTTGAAGAACTCGACAAGACGATCGGTGTTTTAAAAAAGATATTGCTGAAGAAATAAACTGAGAGATAACGTTTCGGGGCTTTGCAGCGGGCGGGTTTTAATTATTCGACCCTTGCACCCCGACCATAAAATTTATTAATTTTTCATTCGTTTAAACATTTTCCTGCACCCCGACTGATGCAAAGGCCTTGTTATCGGTATGTTGCTTTTGTCTTTATCCTTTTTATTATTTAATTTTTATCTTTTAAATTATTAGTCTACAAACCAAGACCATGCTGCAAAGGGATTTTCATAGTTAAATTGATGTAAATGCCAAAAATTCAGAAAGCATATAAGAATTAATAACAAAGGCAGTAAATAAAATAATAACTTCTTGGTCAAACATTTCTTTTCTATTCTAATTGTCAATATTATTCCTGTGATTGTCGATATTAATGCAGGTATAAATAAAATGGTGGATATTATTATGCAAGTATTAACGAAGTTGTGAATGGAATATGTACTAGGGTCATTATAACTAACACCAAAGCCCATTTTATGCTCAGCAGTTACCACATAATATGTTTCAAGTGACCAAATATAATAAAGAGGAACGAGTCCAATTAATGGAGTCAGTGATAAAACTTTTAATATTATCCTTACAATTTTCATTGTTGTCAATTATCGATAACTAGGGAATAAAATAACCTCTGCATCTTTCTATTCATTAAAAAGCTAAAACCATCAGGGCTTTTTCGTTTCAATGATCTTTATTTCCTTTTTGGGATTTGTGATGGCGTTAACAATTTTATAATCTTCGAAACGATAGATCATGCAGGAAATATTTTCATATCCTCCTGTAACAGTTTTTCTGATGATATATTCTGAAATAAGCAAGGACGGATTGCTTTGAGCAATGCAATCCTGAAAATTTTTCCCGTATTTTTTCAGCGCGCCGGAAAAATACATCATGATATCGTATCCATGAAAGCCATAATAATCAGGGTCTGTATTGTATTTATGCCTGAATTTTTTAATAAAATCCTTTATTTCAGGTTTTGAATAATCAATAAAATAACTTTCAAAAATATGAAGGTTCAGGTTCATCAGGTATTCCAGATCGAGGCTCGGATACTGCTCCCACGAAGATTGCCCGAAAAGCACGATTTTATAGCGGTGGGCAGTTTCGTTCAGGTTTCGGATATAGGCCGAAACAAAGGCTTCCCCTTCTGCCAGTGTGATCACCACATTGATCGTATCGCGGTTTAGTTTGGCAGATACTCCGGCAAAGCCCTTGGCTGAATAATCAACAAGGCTGAAAGTGAAAGCTTTCTTATTAAGGTTCATCAGCGCTGCATTTTTCCTAAAAGCCCCGGATAATGTGGTGTCTGCATTTCTGTTTACCACAATTAGGTTACACCCCGGGTATGTTTCTGCAATAAAGGTAAGTACCTTGGAAGCCTGAGCAGAATCCGAAGCCACAAGTTTAAAAGTACGGTCATTGCCCTTAATGGCCGATTCTTTTTTTGTGAAGGGATTGACGATGTTAATTCCATTGTCTTTTGCCCAATTGGCAAAGGAGGAAAAATTATTCATAAAAAACGGCCCTATGATGAGGTCCATATTTAAAAGTTCCGTTTTTTTCTTGAGAAACTCTTCCGCATTCGTACTTTCATTTACATCATAAATATAAACCGTCAGCGCCATACCTTTGCGTTCCAATGAATCAAGAGCTATCCGGACACCTTCGTAAAACTGAATAAATGAAAGGGACTTATAAGAAGTAACCGGAATTTTATCATCGGTAGTATCAATATTATGGGATTTTTCAAGATAAAAAGGTATCAGCAAAGCGATGCGGTATGAGTTCTGAAGACCTGTCCTGCCACATTCAATAGTGATTACCGTATCCTTTTTTATTACAGTATCTTTGACCGGCTGCTTGCCAATGACTTTCCCTATCGGAAGTTTTATTTGCTGGCCTACCTGAATGGATTCGGTCAATCCCGGGTTTATTTTTTTCAAATCCTCAATTGACGTGTTATACAGCTTTGAAATGGAATAAATAGTTTCGTTTTTCTGAACTATATGAACTCCCAGGTTATTTTGCACGACCTTAACCTCTTGCTTTTTTTCCGGTACGGGTATCAGGATGATCTGCCCGTTGCTGATCTTTTCCGTAAGGCCGGGGTTAACAGCCATAATTTCGCTGACTTTCACATTATAATTGAAAGAAATTTCGTAAAGGGTTTCGCCTCTGGCTACTTTATGTGAAATAAATGTCTTTGGCTCGTTGCTTTTTATCACAGGAATTTTCAGGGTGGAACCGGCTTTGATTCCTTTTTTTGCATCAGGATTTGCTGAAATTATATCATCCATGCTTACGGCATAAGCTTTTGATATTCCATAGATCGTTTGTCCCGGATTTACAGTATGCAGGTAATATTCGGTATTCCCGATCAATTCAATTTTGCTGCTTTTCTCGATTTCCTGAGCTGAAATATCAGAAAGTACAGAAGCTAACAAAAAAACAAAAACAAATGTCGCGGTTCTGATCATCTTATTCCCATTCAATTGTTGCAGGCGGTTTAGAACTGATATCATAGACCACCCGGTTAACACCTTTAACTTTATTGATGATTTCGTTGGAAACCTTTGCCAAAAAATCATAAGGCAGATGCGACCAGTCGGCGGTCATCCCATCGGTGGAATTCACAGCTCTGAGCGCAACCACATTTTCGTAAGTACGTTCATCGCCCATGACACCGACAGACTGTATCGGAAGCAGCATTGCCCCTGCCTGCCAAACGTTGTCGTATAAATTATGAGATTTCAAGCCTTCGATAAAAATGTGGTCGACTTCCTGCAATATACGTACCTTTTCAGCCGTGATGTCGCTGATGATGCGGATACCCAGGCCGGGGCCCGGAAAAGGATGACGATTTAGAATTTCAGGTTTTACGCCGAGTGACAGGCCCACCCTTCGTACTTCATCTTTGAACAGTGATTTCAGCGGTTCAACGATTTTGAGTTTCATATAATCAGGCAAACCGCCGACATTATGATGTGATTTGATCGTGGCAGAAGGCCCTTTGACCGAAACAGACTCGATCACATCGGGGTAAATAGTGCCCTGGGCAAGCCACTTCACATCTTTTATTTTGTGGGCTTCCTGATCAAAGACTTCAATAAAGGTTTTTCCGATTATTTTTCTTTTCTGCTCAGGTTCTGAAACACCCGAAAGTTCGCGCAGGAAATGTTCACCGGCTCTTACACCGGAAACATTTAAGCCCATGCTTTTATAGTTTTCAAGCACGGTTTCAAATTCATTTTTTCTCAACAGGCCGTTATCCACAAAAATGCAAAATAATTTTTCGCCAACCGCTTTGTGTAACAACATAGCAGCCACACTTGAATCCACGCCGCCGGACAATCCGAGGATGACCTTATCGCTTCCGATTTTTTGTTTCAGCTCCTGAACCGTAGTTTCAATATAGGAATCCGGTGTCCACGACTGGCTGCATTTGCAGATCCCAACAATAAAATTTTTCAGCAGCACCATTCCTTCAGTGGAATGATATACCTCAGGATGAAACTGAATGCCGTAGGTTGGTTCTCCCTTGATATGAAAACCGGCAAAATTGACTTCGGGTGTACTGGCCACGATTTCAAAATCAGCCGGCGCCGAAAGTATGGTATCGCCATGCGACATCCACACCTGGCTGCCATCGCTCATCCCTTTTACAAGTTCGGACGATTGGTCGATATACGAAAGCCGGGCTCTGCCGTACTCCCGGATCTCTGAAGGCAATACTTCTCCACCGCTGCTGTGCGCCAGAAATTGAGCGCCATAACATACTGCAAGGATTGGAGTTTTGCCTCTGATCCCTGAAAGATCGGGGAAAGGCGCATCGGGTTGACGGACAGAAAAAGGGCTGCCCGAAAGTATCACACCTTTAATATCCTCATTTATGGTGTGCTTATGATTGTATGGGTGTATCTCACAATACACATTGAGTTCCCTGACACGACGGGCGATAAGCTGCGTATACTGAGAACCGAAATCAAAAATTAATATTGTTTCCTGCATGGGTGGTTTTGCTGTGCAAAAGTACAAAAAAATCAGCGCCGGAATTAATTAATTATATGTTTTATTAACACAAAAAAAACAGGCCATTATAATTAATGACCTGTCTGGCCTTTGCTAACCGATTTCCTGACACACCCCTTCCTGATAAGAAATTTGAATCATGACTACGTGTTATCCTAAAGTTGTTGATTCCGCGGTTAGTTTATTTTATCGGAGGCAACGCATTAAGGATAAATCGTCCCCTTCAAAACAACCTGTACGCTAATTTCCGGTTAAGCAAAACTGCCAATAAAAGAGCAACCGGAGGGACACCGATGTAAAACAAAAATTCAAAAATTCCATAGTTATAAATCGGTGAAATGTCTCCGGCAAAAGGCCATAGGCCTATGCCTGGCTCGCAAAGTATCAATAAAAGAAGCTGTATTGCAACCCAGGCAACATAAAAAATCAATACGCCCTTAAATCTCCTGGCAACCTTTCTGTATGAATTTTTCATGACCTTTGATTTAATTAAACGTTATACCTATTATTCGATTAATAATTAATGCTTATCTGACCTTTATAGCTGGTAACTTTAAATTCTGTCCTCCTGTTCATCTGATGTTCTTCTTCGGTGCATTCCACGCCGTTTGAACATTTGTTGATCAATACCTTTTCGCCGTAGCCCTTGGCTGTGATCCTGTTTTTATCAATCCCCTTGCTCACGATGTAGTTTACTGCCGATTCCGCCCTTTTTTGCGACAACTTTTCATTGTATACGTCAGAACCACGGCAGTCGGTGTGCGAACCCAGTTCAATATTGATTTCAGGGTTGTCAACAAGGATTTTTACCAGCTTATCAAGTTCTATAGCCGCATCGGGTCGGATATACCACTTGTCAAAATCATAGTAAATGTTCCTGAGAACAATCGGCTTGTTGATTACAATTTTGTTGAATATCAGGTCAACAAAAACGGTGTCCTGCTTGGTGATGCACTCCGGCATTGTGGTGGTCAGGCTGCTGGAAAAATAACCTTCCCGCATGCCCAATAACTCATATTCATCTTTGCATTTGGCGGTGGCGTAATATATGCCGGGAGCGCCGGAAATAAAGGGAAGGAGGCTATTATCCGCTGTGCTGGTAATTCCCAAGTCGACACCCGTAAGCACAGCTGTTGTGTTGTCGTCAAACCTCTCTTTTGTAGCTATTGCTAATATTAGGTTAACTGGAGGTGAAGCTACAAAGCTGTATACATCATCGCTACCGTTTCCGCCATACCGGTTTGACGAGAAATAACCTGCCTTCCCTGTTTCGGTATAATATATTGAAAAATCATCTTTCGGTGAATTTATTGGAGATTTTAAGTTTTCAGGAGTTGTCCAATTATCCATGCTTCCCTTGGAAGAAAAGATATCCAGCCCACCCATGCCGGGGTGCCCATCGCTTGAAAAATACAAGGTCCCGTCGGCATCCACATATGGAAATACTTCTTTCCCGGATGAATTTATTACAGGGCCGGCATTTTGTGGTTGTGACCATAGATTGTCAATACGCTTCTTGCAGTAATAGATATCGGATTCTCCATATCCGCCCGGCATATCCGATACAAAATACATGATGCTTCCATCAGGACTGATAGCAGGATGTCCTACAGAATAATCATCAGCATTATTATACGCAAAGGCCTGCTCGTCGTACCACTTGCCGTTTTTGTATTTTGCCGAATATATTTCGAGACGGTTGGTATAATCTGCAGCAGTTGAATGATCGTACCAGCTGGTGGGATCCGGGTTGATCGGCTTTTTCTTGACACGGACCATCTTGGTACGTGTAAAATAGAGGGTATTATCTTTTGCATCATAAATCCCAGGGCCATTGTGATATTTATAATTCAGTTCACTCACCGGTTCTATTGCCCCCCCTGCCGGCAATTTTTTATCATCCACCGGAACATAATAAAGCTTCAGGTAGGGATTCCCTGTCCAGCTATATAAGTCTTCGGGGGCATAAACTGCTGCTCCATATTTACGGTCGGTGGTTAATAAATAACCTTTTTCAATGGGTATCAGCCCAAAATCAGAATTCCCGGAATTCAGGCTGTTCATGTTAAAGACATCAAAATATTCAGGATGGGCAATCCATTCAATAGCCAACTCACAAGCCGATAATTGCTTATCCATTTCCTGGTATTTTTCAGGCACCATGGTTTTATACCGCTTGAATTGCGAAATGGCTTCCGGATAGTTTCCTTCAGATTTGAGCAGGGTTGCATATGTCATTACATCCTCCGGAGTTGCATTTTCCAGCTTAACCACTTTCGACATGGCCTCCATGGCGGATTTGGTGTCGTTGATTTTTAAGTAGCATTCGGCCAGGTTCCGCAGGTCGGTTATGCCGGGAGTATGTGTCTGAAAATGGCTGTTGTAAATATTTATGGCTTTGGGGTATTCATAAACCGCCATCATATCCTGCGCTTTCTGAAGGTCGTTCTGGGCAGATGCCTGAACTGAGCACACAAGGCATGTAATTATCATTACGATGCATTTGATTATGTTGTATGTTGTCTTCATGACTGGAAGTTTTTATGATTAAAAGTATCTTGGTGTTCTCATCTTGGTATCTGCTTTTTTCGGGAAGGTGTATCCCAGCTCTATTTCATGGCCGGAATAGCTTTTCAATGCCGACAGAGACAAGGTATAGGCATAACCAATCCTGAAACTTCGGGTGATGTTCCATTCAGTCATAAAAATCATGGCATTTCGATGTTTCAGCGTATTGTCAAGTTCAGGGTTATTGATTATGTTGGCATTAAAACGGACGCTCGCTCCGAGCCAGAACAATTCTTTGATGAGGAAGAAACAATTAATATCAAGATTGGTTGGCGCCTTAAAATCCTCCCTGAGCAAAAAGCTCGGCTTGATCTTCAGGCTTTTTCCGGCATCAAATACATAGCCGGCTGTCAGGTAGTAGTGACGGGACTGTTTGGCTACCATCAAATCCTTACTTTTGAAAACGTCGGCAAGAAGTTCGGTTACCGAAAGGCCGGCATAAAACCGATCTGAATAGGCAAACAGCCCTACTTTGGAGTCAAAACGTACTTTGTTAACCTTGGTGGTAGGAATTGTAGGATCATCTATATTATCCACCTGTAACTTAGTGCCGTCGAGTGTGAAGTTGGAGACCCCGAGCGCCAGGCCTAACGACATCCGCCACTTTTCATTGAACTGTATGATATAGGAGTAGCTGCCAAAAACACCTTGCTGGGATTGTGCGCCTATTCTGTCAATGAGAATATGAAGGCCCAGGCCCATATTCTTATATACCGGGCCTTCGGCGCTAAGCGTCTGTGTTGACGGGCATCCTTCAAACCCGGCCCACTGGATTGAATAGGTCCCGTTGATGTTGATCAGCTGTTTGGTCCCCGCATACGCCGGGTTGATGATCAGTTCGTTAAAGATATACTGGCTGTATGGGGCATTCTGCTGTGCATAGCCATACGTACTGAACAACAGTAAGGCGAATATTATTTTTAGTGTTTTCATATCATTGAGTTTTTATGGTTGATTTTTCCTGTTTGTTTTATCGTAGTATGGTCACATATCCTTTATACACAACATCTTCCTCACACTGCCTGACTTTTATTATATAAAAGTAGGTGCCTTCCAGCAAATCACTGCCGTTCCAATCGCTCTGGTAAGTCTTTTGTGAAAATACTTCATCACCCCAGCGGTTAAGCACTATAACTTCATTTTCGGGATACAGGTTTAGATTATTTATTACCCACAGGTCGTTGATCCCGTCTCCATTGGGTGAAAAAGCGTTGTTTATCTCCAGTTCGGTTCTTGCTTCCGAATTAACCGCACAACTTCTTACCTCAGTGCACCCATTTTCATCTGTGATCGTCACAAAATAGGTCTGAGCGCTTAATCCTGTAACAACAGCCGTAGTTGCTCCGTTCGACCAGGTATATGAATAGTTGCCTGTGCCACCAGAGGTTGTTAATTCTATCATTCCTCCATCCTTACCTGAACAATCAGCTTGTTTAGTCTTTATATCCGAAGCAAGTGTATCAGGATTATTAATATCAACATCAAGGGTAATTGAACACAGGTTCTCATCGTAAATGGTGATGGTGTAGGTTCCTGGAATTAAACCGCTAAACACATTGGAAACCTGGCTTGTACCTTCGTTTAAACGGTATGATAATGTTCCGATCCCGCCTGTGGCAATCACGGTGATGGTGGCATCTGTCCCGTTGGTGCAGCTTACCTGGCCTGTCGTTTCTATATAGGCTTCAAGCTGTGGCGGATCTGTTAGATGGATCACCTGTGAGTTAGCCGAACAGCCATACTGGTCTACAATGTATATCACATATGTGCCGGCAATTAAGCCAGTGAAAACATTTGAACTCTGTGGCTGACTATGGTTAATGGAATACAGGTATGGCCCGGTGCCACCACTTGCCTCGGCTGTGATCTCTCCGTCTGATCCGTGATAACAACTGATCGGCCTGGTAACGACACCGGTGACTTCAAGTAATAACGGGTTGATGATGACCACGGTGTTGGAGCTTGCTTCACAGCCCATTTCGTCGTAAACGTTAACCACGTAGTTCCCATAGGGCAGATCGGTGAACATATTTGAGTTCTGTAATGGGCCTCCGTTGAGCGAGTAGCTATAGTCACCAGTACCACCGCTGGCAGTTGCAGTTACTACCCCATCATTGAAGTTATTGCATGATACCTGTGTCGAGCCAGTCGCGGTAACTGTCAACTGTGGAGGATTATCTATTATGATCCATGGCTGTACCATGACTTCACATCCATTTTCATCGCTTACCCATACTACATAAGTTCCTGCCGGCAACCCGGTGAAAACATTGGATGTCTGGGCAGGCTGGTAATTCAATGAATATAAATAAGCACCGGTACCTCCCGCCGCCGTTACCGTTATTATCCCATCCGAATCATTAAAACATGATACCTGTGAGGAAGCTGTAGCAGACGCTGTCATATCTGATGCGGTTACCGACTGCACACAAGTGGCGCTGTTCCCATAAATGTCGGTGACAGTCCATATTACATCTGTTACAATTCCTACCGGGAAGGTTACCGGTGCATTATTAGTTATACTTTGTACCTGGCAATTATCTGACACAGCAGGTACGCCTAAATTGATATTTAAAGTACATGAACTTATATCTGCAGGGCATACGATGACCGGCGGCTCATTATCTATTACCGTGACAGACATCGTGCAACTGGAGGTATTACCACAGGCATCAATGGCGGTCCATATAACACTCGTGGTTCCTACGGGATAATAACCCGAAGCATCTGATGATTGGTTGTAGCTGTTGACGACAGTCACTATTCCACAGCCATCTGAATATGTCGGTTGTGGTATGCTTACATTAGCTCCGCACATACCGGCATCGTTATACATTTGAATGTTGCCGGGACATACAATCACAGGTGGTGTAGTATCAGCTACAGTGATCAATTGTACCAGATCAGTCGATAACCCGCTGCAATCAGTTAAGGTATAGGTTCTGGTAATAATGTATGGCGCCGACATGCAGCCCGATCCACCGTTATTAATGTCATTTACAGTTACTGTAACATTGCCTCCACAGTTATCTGCTTCATCCGTAATGAGGGCAATATCTGCAACCGGAACATCAGCAATACATTGTACTCCTGTAATATTTGCAGGAGCTGTTCCCGTTGGAGGAGTAACGTCATCAATTACATAGGTGTAAACCCAATCCTGCATATTGCCTTCGCAATCGGTGTACAGATAGGTATACGTTATGATACCCTCGCAAGCCGGCGCTAAACTTATAACAGGCGCTCCCGGTGTCAGTATATTACCACAGTTGTCAGTTACCAAAGGTAAGACTGGTGGCACTGCATCGGTGACACACTCAACCGTAGAACCTTCATCTGCCGGATTGGCAAAAGGTACACGTTCGATAGTGTAGGTATAAACCCAGTCATGGTGGTTGCCTTCGCAATCGGTATAAGTAAATGTATAGGTCCTTGTTCCTTCGCATCCGTTATATGTCCCACCGGTTATTGCAGCCGATGGTAAAAGCAAATTGTTGCAATTGTCATACACTACAGGTGGTATTGGTTCGGTTGCACCGTCAATACAGGCTACTGTGCTACCGGCATTACCTGGCATTGAAAAGTCTTGACGCTCTATGGTGTATGTATATGTCCAGTCATAGTTGTTGCCCTCACAGTCTGCATAATTATAGGAATAAATGATCGTCCCTTCGCAACCTGCATAAGTGCCGCTCATTGCCGGGCCGGTCGGTGTAATAGGGCTGCCGCAGTTGTCATATACAGTTGGTAACGCAGGGGTTACTGCAAAAACCGAACATGGTATTATTGATGACTGATTTGCCGCAGCATTGAAATCCTGACGTTCAATCGTGACGGTATGTACATAATCATGAGTATTGCCTTCACAGTCTGTGTATGTCCATGTATACGTTACGGTTCCTTCACATCCGGGGACCGTTCCTTCAACAGGACCGGTGGGCACAAGGACTGTTCCGCAGTTATCCGTTACCACAGGAAGCGTAGGAAGCACTATGGCTGAATAACATGCCACGGTGGCACTCGTCGGTGACGGTGGTACGAAATCCAAACGTTCAACAGTATAAGTATAGATCCAGTTATGGTTGTTGCCTTCACAATCCGCATAATTATAAGTATAAATGATCGTCCCTTCGCAACCTGCATAAGTTCCGCTCATAACAGGGCCGGTCGGTGTGATCGGGTTACCACAATTATCATTTACAACAGGTAGTACAGGTGTTACTGCAAGCGCTGCACAGGCAATCGTGGACGACTGGTTTGTCGCGGGCATGAAATCTTCTCTTTCAATGGTAACCGTATGAACATAATTATGTGTATTGCCTTCACAGTCTGTGTATGTCCATGTATAAGTCACCGTTCCTTCACATCCGGGGACCGTTCCTTCAACAGGTCCGGTAGGGATAAGGACTGTTCCGCAATTATCAGTTACCACAGGAGGCGTCGGAAGCACTATGGCTGAATAACATGCCACGGTGGCACTCGTCGGTGACGGCGGCACGAAGTCCAGACGTTCAACAGTATAGGTGTATACCCAGTTATGATTGTTGCCTTCGCAATCTGCGTAGTTATAAGTATAAATGATCGTCCCTTCGCAGCCGGCATATGTACCGCTCATGATAGGACCTGTAGGTATTATTGGGTTGCCGCATTTGTCAAATACTGCAGGCAATACAGGTGTCACCGCCAATGCGGCGCAGGCAACAGTGGATGATTGGTTAACCGGGGGAATGAAATCATCATATTCTATCGTGACTGTATGGATATAATCATGAGTATTACCTTCACAATCTGTGTATGTCCATGTATAAGTCACGGTGCCTTCACATCCGGGGACCGTGCCTTCAACAGGCCCGGTGGGCACAAGTACTGTTCCGCAGTTGTCCATAACTACCGGTGGATTTGGAAGAACTATTGATGCATAACATGCCACAGTGGCACTGGTTGGTGACGGCGGTATGAAATCTAAACGTTCAATGGTGTAGGTATATCTCCAGCTATGGTGATTGCCTTCACAATCAGCATAGTCATACTTATAAATGATCGTCCCTTCGCAGCCATCATAAGTGCCATCCATCGCCGGGCCTGTCGGTATAATTCTATTGCCGCAGTTGTCATATACCACGGGCAATGCAGGTGTTACTGCCTGTCCTTCACAGGCAACAGTGGATGACTGGTTCGCTGCCGGGATGAAATCTTCTACTTCGATGGTAACTGTATGAACATAATCATGAGTATTGCCTTCACAGTCTGTGTATGTCCATGTATAAGTCACCGTTCCTTCGCATCCGGGGACCGTTCCTTCAACAGGACCGGTGGGTACAAGGACTGTTCCGCAATTATCCGTTACCACAGGAGGCGTAGGAAGCACTATGGCTGAATAACATGCCACAGTGGAGCTGGTTGGTGACGGCGGCACGAAGTCCAAACGTTCAACAGTGTATGTATAGATCCAGTTATGATTGTTGCCTTCACAGTCTGCGTAGTTATAGGTATAAATGATCGTCCCTTCGCAGCCGGCATAAGTGCCGCTCATTACAGGGCCGGTCGGTGTGATCGGGTTGCCGCAGTTATCATTTACAACAGGTAATACAGGTGTTACTGCAAGCGCTGCACAGGCGATCGTGGATGACTGGTTAGCTGCCGGGGTGAAATCCTGACGTTCTATCGTGACGGTATGAACATAATTATGACTATTGCCTTCACAGTCTGTGTATGTCCAGGTATAAGTTACCGGTCCTTCACATCCGGGGACAGTGCCTTCAACAGGCCCGGTAGGTATAAGGACTGTTCCGCAATTATCAGTTACCACAGGAGGCGTAGGAAGCACTATGGCTGAATAACATGCTACGGTGGCACTCGTCGGTGACGGCGGCACGAAGTCCAGACGTTCAACAGTATAGGTGTATACCCAGTAATGATTGTTGCCTTCACAATCTGCATAATTATAAGTATAAATGATCGTCCCTTCGCAGCCGGCATAAGTGCCGCTCATTACAGGGCCGGTCGGTGTGATCGGGTTGCCGCAGTTATCATTTACAACAGGTAATACCGGTGTTACTGCAAGTACTGCACAGGCGATCGTGGATGACTGGTTAGCTGCCGGGGTGAAATCCTGACGTTCTATTGTATAAATATATTGCCATACAGAGCTCAATCCAGCACAATCGGTATAGGTATAGCTGTATGTTCTTGTTCCTTCGCAGGATATAAGTGCAGGAACATCAACAGTAGAGGTCAGCACCGGATTAACATTTCTTCCGCATGCATCCAACACAACTGGTGGAACAGGTGCAATGGCTGCTGACAAACAAGCTACGGTGCTTCCGCCATTAGCAGGAACAACGGGAGCTGCAGAATGAATAACCTGAATTGTTTGTGTACAAGAGGCAGAATTTCCCTGCAGATCCCTCACTGTAAAAGTGCGGGTAACAATGATCGGGCAGTCTCCACTTTTTGAATCCTGGTACGCATAATAAACTATTCCGCAATTATCTGATGCAGTACCTCCTGCAGCAGCAAACTGCAGCGCTGTAATCGTGGTAATTGATTCGGAATATACCAATCCAGTGATTGCATTAGTACTACAACCGTCAACAATAATACCCGAAGGACAGGTTATTGTTGGTGGACTATTGTCAATAATACCACCAACGGTGGCACTAAGAGGTTCATAAATTTCGCAATCACCTATTAAGCTAACATCACGAACATTTATCGAATAGGTTCCTGCTGCAAGCCCCCCTATCGTAACCTGCGAGTTTCCCACTCCAAATGAAATCCATGGTCCCCCATTAATAGAATATTCAAACTCGGGGGTAACATCCGAAGAGGACTGGGCGGAAACTGTTATGGCTCCATTACTTGACGCACAGGAAACATTGCTTATTGAAGAAACTAGGGCTGTTACACACTCAACTTTTATATTAAATTCACAGGTTTGAGTGGCGGAAACAATTGAAGGGGAAGTATATGTGGCAGTATAAACCATTAAGGTGTCGCCACAAGTATAAAATCCAGGTATCGGCCCTGTAACATTAAATTCAATTCCACCCACACAGTCTCCCAGATCCATCAGTAATCCATCAAAGTAAATATTGTCAACAGCACACTTATTGTTACCATTACCGGAAAATACAAACTTCAACCGGTAGATATCATCAACAAAGGTTGAAGGAATGTTAACACTATAATGCCCTGTCGCATTCACAAAAACACTTCCGGCAAAACTTTCTGTTGCTCCACTGACCAAATAAACCGACCATGTAAAACTTCTGCCAGGTTCACATACAATATCCATTTCGATATTCAAGGGTGGTTCTATATAAACGGAAGGCGTTAAAATATATGGATCTCCGGTACCGGTAGATTGCCATAGATTTACAACACTCGGGCCGATGCGCTGAACCCTGTTGAATGTCCAACAAGCCCATTTTACTTCAGGCAGCTCAAACCCCATTACAAAGTTATAAGAGCTTCCGGGTATTCCCATGCAATTTAATTCAAAGTGAGGTATTTGCCAATCAATATAAGCTCCGAATTCCTCATTGTAAAATGTATCAGCACAGGCTACAATGTCGTCAGGACAACCTGTAACCACAATTGGTTCAGAGCTTACAATAACAGAGGCACTGCTAGTACATTCGCCATTGCTGATCACAACTGTATAAACACCACTGTTAATTTCAGAGGCGTTTGGGATGGATGGATTTTGCAAGGTTGAGCTAAAACCATTCGGACCGGTCCACAACCATGAGGTGGCATATCCTCCGTTTTCATATAAATTCAGTGTACTTCCGGTACAAACCGGAGAGTTACTTGACGCGGATGCGATACATGTACCCTGCCCCAAAGAATTAAATGCTGAAAGTATGATGATGGTAAATACGAAAAACAGCCTGGCCTTAACCGGGCTATGGAACACAGAAAAATGTGCTGTGCACTTCTCTGTTATTCTCTTCAAAGTGGGTAAAAAATTTTCCATAGGAGTATTTTTTTAAAAGTTTATAATCTATGTTTATGAAGCTTTTTAACATAAGTCAAATAAATTTTTCCCGTCTGAATTTGTACCTACCTAATATTGACATAAAGATATCCTACAGCCATTCACATTAAAATCAGTAGGGCTCTAAAATCAGTTAGCTTATCACTAAAAAAAATATTAGTGAAATACTAATTTTTTTATTGCGTATTTTGCAATTTTTATGAAACTTAACAGGGATATTATTCTCAGAAAAATTCACTCCGGGTTTTGTAAACCCAAATAATCACGGGAGATCTAGAATTATAGAATTAATAAATCTATACTACCTGATTAAAAAACACAGGCGTGAAAAATATTATAAGTAAAAAAAATTGATAGGGCGAGGATGCTTTTTTATCAGTTTTCCAGATCGCACAGTTTATTTTTTATGGCATATTTTATTAAATCAACATATGACTTCAAATTCAACTTCGATATCATGTTTGACTTATGTGTTTCAACCGTGCGCATACCGATAAACAATTTATCTGATATTTCCTTGTTTGAATAGCCTTCGGCAAATAATTTCAATACCTGAAGCTCCCTTTTTGACAATAATTTTTCATCATGAGTTTTAACAAATATGCCCTTATCATCAATTTCAGGTTTCAAACTGCTGACTATGGTATTGGCAACTTCCATACTAAAATAATTTTTATTGGCCATCAATTGGTTTATAGCTGTCATCAATTCATTACGTGTTGCATTCTGCTTCATAAGAAATCCGTTTGCTCCGGCATTTACAGCATTTTGGATATAATCAGCAGATGCAAACATGGATAAAATGAGTATTTTGGACCGCAGGTTATACTCTTTTAGTTTTTTGATCAGATCAATGCCGCTCATATCAGGCATCATGATATCCGTAATAATAATATCCGGTTTATGCTTTATAGCCGATTCAAAACCTTCAGTCCCAGACAAACAGGTGCCGCAAATTGAAATATTGCTTTCGCTGGAAAGCATGTTATGTATACCATCCAGAATTATCTGATGGTCATCCACTAATAATACCTTTATGATTTTCATATTTATTTTGGAATTTTTATCATTATTACTGTTCCTGAATTAATCCCTGTATCTATTTTTAAATCACCGTTTAACAATAATGTCCGCTGCCTCATATTTGACAGGCCGTTACCTCTACTCAAATTATGTTCGTTTTTAATAAAACCCTTGCCATTATCTTCTAATATTATAAGCATTTTTTCTTCTTTTTCTATCAGGGCAAGCTTAGCCATGGTGGCCTCCGAATGCTTGGCAATATTGTTAAGCCCTTCCTGCACGATCCTGTATATATAAAATGCTTTCTTCTCAGATATATCGTCAAAATTACCCAAAACAGAATAATCCATTTCAATTTTATAGTTTTCGATAAATTGTTTGCACAGCATATTAATTGATGCTATCAATCCCAGGTTGGACAATATCGTAGGGCTGACATTCATGGACATGGCTCTTATTTCCTCAATGACCTCCCAAAATTCCGCCTTCACCTCATCGATAACCCTGCGGGTTTCATCTATTTCATTGTTTGCAGCGTTTTCAAGTTTTATTTTTATCCCTGCCAGCTTTTGGCCCAGTCCGTCATGCAATTCCATTGACAGCCGCTGGCGTTCCAACTCCTGCCCGTCGATGAGAGCCGACATGACTTTTCGCCTTTCGTTTTCAAGGCGGTTTTCTGCTTCAATCTTCTCAGTGATGTCGCGTGAAACACACTGTATGCTTATGATCCTTCCCTTTTCGTTACGGATAAACAACAGTTTTGTATCCAGCCAGACAATTTGATTGTTCCTTTTCAGGACCCGGCAAACCAGGCTCTGGCTGGCACTTTTTTTCTGAAGCATTTCCTTAATAACAGCCCTGATTTTATACTTTTCTTCGCTTACTATCAAATGATTAATATTGGTGCCGATGATTTTGTCGGGTATATACCCCAGATGATCATAGGCCGAATTATTTACATATAAAATTTTTCCTGACCGGTCAATTAACGAAAGGACATCAACCATATTCCGCGCCAACAACCGGTATTTTTCCTCGCTGTTTTTTAAAGCAATTTCTGCCTGCCTTCGAAGCATGGAAGTTCCAATATGCAACGCGATACTTTCCAGGTACTGAAGGACTTCTAATGTGAAACGTCCTTTCCTCCTGTCGCTCAAATGGATTAAGCCGACAATCTTATCTTTGCACCGGATTGGGACCAACGCTAGGGAGGCATAACCCTGATAGATGCATTTGTTCCTTGGATGAAACCTGGGGTCTTCGCTGGAAGGCAACCCAAGAAGCGCAAAAGAATTATTTGTCCAAAAACTGCCTCCGGGAGTATACAGGTCGTTTCCATCGATGGTTTTACCGGCAAGCACAAGCCCACAATTACATTCAAGGCAATAGTTACTTTCGTTATGTGTTGTTGCTCTTTCACTTCCGTTCTTTCCGACTAAAGAATTTTCTGTCTTCATAAAATCCTTTGCAAATCCTATTTGTTCAAAATACGGAAAATCATCGCCTTCCTGCAGGCGTATACCCACAGCGTCAAATCCCGCAAGATTTTTAATAATTTCAAGTATGCGCCGGATAGAATCGCGGAATCCTGTTGGTTCGTTGAGTATCTTTAAGATATTATTGGAGATTTCGGCATAAATATCTTCAAGCTTCCTCTTTGTAATATCAGTGGTGATACCCCTGATCTTTTTTATCCGGTGCTGTTCATCACGCAACATGACCATCGTGATCCTGGCATAACCTTTTGTATTGTCTTTTCTGATAAATTCCACCTCCAATTCTGCCTTATCCCTAAGTTTATCATACTGTTTGGTCTGCAAATTAATCATGCCCTGACGGAATTCATCTATTATTAATTTTACAGATTCCGGGGTAAGGTAATCATCGAGGGTCTGATTTAAATTTTCTTCGACGGTGTACCCTAAAAATTTATATACCGATGGCGTGGTATATTCCATCTTGAGATTTTCATCCATGATCCAAAGGATATCATCGGTATTTTCTACAATAAACTGATATTTTTTTTCACTTTCTATAAGCGCTTTTTCAGCATGAACACGTTCTGTAATATCTCTGGTAACACCGTGAATTCCGGCAAGCACGCCATCATTATCAAATAAGGGCGTTATCACCAACTCACCCCATTTGGTGCGCTTGTTTTTGCATACATACTCCATCCGGAGTTTCAAATGAAAATCTTTCAGCCTTTCAGGAGCATTTTTATAACGGGTTAATTCTTCATTGAAAAGCTTTCTGGCCAGGGTGGCAGAATCTTTAGTAAAACGTTCTTCTATCGTTTGTTTCAGGTACTCTTCTTCAGTGAACCCGTTAAACCTGGTAATGGACGGAGAAACAAATATGCTTTTTCCCGTAAGATCCATCAGCCAAACCACATCCGACATTTTATCCGCAATCAGTTTATACAACTCTCTGCTCTTAACCAACTCTACTTCTACCAATTTTCTTTTTGTAATATCCCTTATGATACTGATCACCGCAAAAGGCTCATTCTTTTCATTTAATACCAATGATGAATTGGTCTCAATTTGAAAAACAGTACCATCTTTACGCAAGGCAATATAATCGGGATTTTCAACAGGTACCCGGGATACGATTTCGGTATAATTCCGGCCTGCCCGTTCCCTGTCGGAAGGAGATAAAAATTCCAAAATATTCCTTTCAGCAAAATCCACATCACCAAAAGCATAACCAAATATCTCGTAAATCTTCCTGTTTAAGGTCAGAGGGTTTCCTTTCAGGTCCAACATCACAATACCATCAGGCGAGGTTTCCACCAGCGAACGATACATTTTTTCACTGATCTTAAGACGCTGTTCAATAAACAAACGTTGCAAGGCAACTGAAGTCTGAACCACCAATGTTTCCAAAAGTTTCCTTGGTGCACCGAAATTTTCATCCCTGGCAAGTATACTGATGCCGCCATATACCTTTTGGCCAAATGTAAAGCCCATGGTGTAAATTCTTTTTACACTCAGTATCGCTTCCATTTTTTTACATAAATCCAATGGCAGGCTGCGGGCGAATAAAAAATGTATCCCTTCTTCACCAGGCTCAAAAAATTGCTGGCTTCTGAAATAGGATAGCTCCTCCGGCGTGAAATCAAAAATTGAAATCTCATGTAAAAAAGGATCCAACCCAAACAATTTTTCAATTTTCGTCCGGTATTTGTCTATCCCAAATACAAATTTAACTGTAATTGACTTGGTTTGAAGATTGTAAACCGTGACAAAGACATAGGCATCATCTACGTTATCAGATACTGTCTGCCCTGCAAAATGATAAACGTCCTCCAGGTTATCCAGACTGACAAGTTTTGTTGAAAAATCAGAAATTACCTTTTGCTCTATCAGGCTCTCTTTCACCCTCTCTTCGGCCTGCCGCCGCTCATTAATCTCAAGTTTTAACTCTTTCAGCAGGCGATTGGCCGTTATCTTGCTTTTTTCAAGATGCTCGTTGGATAATTTTAATTTTGCCTCTGCTAAGCGCCTTTCTTCCAATTCATTAAATAAAGCCTCCGTACGCTTCAGGACTTTAGCTTCCAGGATCTCATGTTCCGTAATTTTCTGGTCTTCTGACTCTTTGATGCGTAACATCGCATGTACCTGAGCTTTAAATTCGCTTTGGTCAATAGGCTTTGCAAGAAAAGCATCAGCACCGGCATCCAGCGCCTGCACACGGATGTCTTTATCTGAATCAACAAAAGCGGCCGTAACCATAACAACAGGAATATGCTTAAGGCTTTTTTTTGCCTTTAGCCTTTTGCAAACCTCAAATCCGTCCATATCAGGCATCATTATATCCAGCAGGACGACATCAGGCTTTTCTTCCTCACATAAACGAAGTCCATCAACACCTGTCAGCGCAGACAAAAATATGATTTCCGGGAAAGTCACAGCCAACAACTCTTTCATCAAAAAAAGGTTTTCCTTCCTGTCATCAATACCAAGAATTTTTTTTACACTTTTAGTCATAGCGGTATTGTTTTTCTGATGAAGAAAGCTCGAAAAACTAGTACATTTTACCTGTTTAACAAATATTAGCAAACAAATATATAAAATTTTTGTTAATTTATCAAGTATATTTTGAAATATTCTGCAATAATTTCATTGTTTTTGCCAAAAATGCATATAAAATCTTTTTTGTTCTGAACAGAAAAGGGCAAAAAAAGACTCAAACCATATCGAATAACACACTTATAAACAAGTCATTACAATATAATGTGCAGGTGCTATACAGGTATTAGGTACCACATTCATTAAAACCCAAAAAATAAAAATCCACCAGTCAGTTTTTGGGCAGGTTGACATTCAAAAATATTGGTCGCTTTTCCGGAAAAATATCCGCTTGAAAGGAAATTCAATTTTGTATTCAGGCCTAATATTACCGGCTGATAATACCCAGGAGGTCTGCCATTTTATTTATGATATGGTCTGCCTTTGGAAAGGGTCCTGTCAACATAGTTTCATTAAAAAAAACGGTTTTCATACCACAATCTTTAGCTCCGATAATATCTTTTTCATAGATATTGCCTACCATCAGGCATTTTTCGGGAGGGATTCCGATAGATTTTGAGATCAGGATAAAAAAACGGGTATCCGGTTTTTCGTATCCTAAATCTTTTGAAGAAAAAAAATGGTGGAAGTATGTATCAGCACCGACCCGTTTCAAGGCATCGATCATGTTTTGAGTGTTTGAAGCGCCTGCGTTAGTTGCAATCACCATAACATACTCATGGTATACTTTGCTGAGTACGCTCTCCATTCCCGGTATCCATTCCACCTTATCCCAACTGCACATGGGCCCGGGTTTTTCAGGAAAGTCACGCATAACCGTATCACCCCAGTCAAAAATTAAAGCCCGGATATCCTGTTTAATGTCCATAGATTGACGATTCGGCAACAGTTGTCAGGTTATTATATAATATTAGCCTGCAATTCTGAGCCAGTTAATAATATTATTATAAACTTCAGTCTTGTTAAGTTCGTTCAGCATCTCATGCCTTCCCCGTGGATAAATGGTAAGAGCGATATTTGTGAACCCTTTTTCTTTTAAAAAAGCATACATCTTTTTCGGGCCTTTCGAAAAATTGCCCACCGGATCTTCCTCTCCCGAAAAAATTAACACCGGCATCTCTTTATTTACTTGCTGGTATAACCCTGACCTGTGAATAAACTTCAGCAACCTGAAAAGTTCCCTGAAGAAAGATGAAGTGGCCACCCAACCGCAATATTCATCAGCGGTATATTTTTTACAAACCTGCACATCCCTGCTAAGCCAGTCAAAAGGCGTGGTGCAGGGTTTAAATTTACTGTTATAAGCCCCAAACGACAATTTGTCAAGGAGTTTGCTCCGGTTTTTATCGCCTTTAATAAAACACTGAAGTTTCGATACCATCAGCCCAAAGCCCAGTACCAATGCCGGATGCCAGGCAGTGCCTGATAATACTATTCCGGAAATGGTTTCGGGAAATTTTTCCAGATAAGCACGTGCATAAAAAGATCCCATGCTATGCCCCAGCAAGATAACCGGAATGTTTTCATGCGCCTGATGAATATGCCGGTTTACAAGCAGCATATCATCCAGAATACTTTCCCAACTGTTAATCCCGGATATGAAACCGGTATTTTCTAAGGACCCGGCAGTTTTTCCGTGCCCGCGGTGATCGTTGATAAAAACTGCAAATCCGGTCGCCACCATATGCCGGGCAAAATCTTCATACCTCGCCGCATGTTCGGCCATGCCATGCGACACCTGAACAATTCCTTTAACAGCGGCCCCTTCGTCCGGAAGCCAGGAATAAACGAATACATCAATATTATCTTCAGTTTTCAGGACAAAAGTTTCTGTTTTCATATCAATAGGTATTCATAAAACCTGCAAATAAAAATAACTGGGCGTTTATGTAGGTGGACATGATCCACAGGTTGGCCATGTTCACCGGCTTTTTAAAGCTGTCGAAAGCCAGAATGGTGTCCGAAACGATAAAAAACAAAGCTCCCAAAAACTCGAGAAGGTTGCATCTGTTGAAATTTCCAATCATGTTCACGAAACATAAAAAGCCAACCGTAAGAATTACCAGCATATACACCAGTACCGGGATTTTCATTTCTTTCAGGGACTTATACAGATTCAGGTAAATAAAAAGCCCGGCAATCAGAAAACCAATGGCGGCAGCCATTACCGGCAAAGAAAACATCTCAGGGGTAACCTGCTTTGTTGTAATAAAAACAATGTACAGCAACTGCATGATGAGAAAAAACACCAACCCCCCGATAAAAAATATTTTCTTTTGCGGCCAGATCAGAAAAAAATCACCCAGAAAAGCAAACAACAACGCAACAACAAGTATGTACTCGACAGAAAAACAATTCAGTACATAATAAATCGCCAGCACAGGCATCAGCAACGGTTTAGTCAACAGCACCCCAAGGGGTTTATTAAAGCTCCAGGCCATCAGATTCCCTACAGCCGCATATACAAATATGCACAACAGCACAATATTGGCAATGAGTTTGCTGTCCATCACTTCACTTTTAATTAACAAATGTATTAATATTCATTTAAATTCCGGTTTTTTGTTCTCATTTTATTTAAATTTGTGATGGCATTAAGCTGAAACTGATGGCGCGCGTCTGGTATTTCATTGTTCTACTGATCCTTTCGGAAGGCCTTCTGCAGCCTTTGTCCGCACAGGTGGTTGTGATCAATGAAGTTTGTACCAGCCCTGCTGAAGGATCATCAGGCAGTTCAGTAAATGCAAACTCGCTTTACAATACAAACAGCAGCGAACAGCCTCCGGAAAACCGGGAATGGATCGAATTGTATAATCCCCACCCTTGCAACAGCGTTGATATTAGCTGTTATACCCTCGCCTCAAATATGCTGCAACCCTCTTCCCCTGCTGATTTGCCCAACTGGGGAGCCTTTACATTTCCGGCGGGGACAGTTATTCCTCCGTTAGGGTTTATTATTGTCGGAGGAAACAACTCTCAGGTACCTTTGCTTGATTTTAATATGAATTATTACAGGCAGAACACTTTTGGCATACAATACCTCGATGGTGACGAATACCGGTGGTTTCTCCGCGATGAATACGGATGGATCGCCTTGTACGACCCCTCGGGAACTCCTGTTGATGCTGTCTACTGGGATGCCTACGGAAATTCCGGAAACTTATCCACTCATGTGGAATACGCTGAGAACGTAATCACATCAACCACCTGTGGCGGGACACAGACATTAGCAGCAGCCCGCAACATACCAGGAATTGAATACGTGGGTATGTGCATCCCGGGCACCGACGTTTCGTTCCAGAGAATCATGGATGGCGGCCCCGTCTGGAACAGCGGCCCCATCACTTCCACGCCGCGTCATTGTAACGGACCCTGCGTGGTACCGCCTGTCATTTCTTCTGCCGTTCAAAACGAGAGTTGCGCAGGAAACGACGGCAGCATCACCATTTCCATTCAGGACGGACATTCCGGGCCATACACCACCAACTGGATACAACCAGCCGGTATTCATACCAACACCATCAGCAACCTTGGTTCCGGAACGTATATCGTCCAGGTGGTCGATGCCTATAACTGTTTCATTGTTTATGATACCATCACGGTTACAGCCATACCCGAACCGTCTATTACGCTCAATATCGTCAATGAAACTTGCGACCTTGACAACGGCTCGGTACAGGCAGTTGTTGTCAATGGAAATGAGCCTGTCAATTATCAATGGAATGATCCGGGAATAGGAAATACTGCCGTTGCCAATAACCTTCCAGCTGGCAGCTATACCGTTACCATCACCGATAACCTGGGTTGTACCGCAAGTAATACGGCTACCCTGATGAATTTTCCCGGGCCCGGGATCGCCATCGACAGTGTACACGATGAAATGTGCAGCGCCGCAGACGGGGCAGCCGTTGTTGCAGTCGACGGAGGTACACCGCCTTTTACCTTTTTATGGAATTCTTCACCGGCGCAGAACGGACAGAACCTCACGGGCGTGCATGCCGGAACCTACACCGTTACCATTACCGATGCCAATACATGCACCGCAACAGCCAGCGCCATCATTACCGACACGCCACCGCCAACGGTTTTCTTCAGCAACATACAATCGGATACCTGCCGCAAACAAACCGGAGCCGCGTATTTAACAGTTACCGGGGGACATCCGCCATACAGCTATCAGTGGAGCTGCGATACGGCCAACACCGGCACATACATGACACAGCTTTCGGAAGGAACTTATTATGTTTCGGTTACCGACAGCTTTTGCACTAAAATAGTTCCGTTCACCATTCCGCTCATCCCGGGGCCCAAAGCCGATTTTAAATTTTATCCACCAATAACCACCATTGATAATCCCAATTTTCGTTTCGAGGATTGGTCCACCGGAATTATTGATTACTGGGACTGGGATTTTGGCGACAATGACGGAAGCTATCTTAAGGACCCTTTCCACTCATACACGGCGGTTGGTAATTATAATGTTACCTTAACCATCAGTAATAAGTTCGGCTGCATCGATTCCATAACAAAAACAGCCATAGTGATTGACCGGATCACGCTGTTTGTGCCCAACTGTTTTACGCCCAACGGTGATGGTGTTAATGATTACTTTTATGTTTTGGGCCAGAACATTACGGATTATGAGTTTTTTCTGTACACCCGCTGGGGCGAATTGATCTATCATTCAACGGATTTAAACGAACTTTGGAACGGCCGGTATAAAGGCAAGGTGGTCCCCGAAGGCGTTTACAGCTGGATAGCAAATTATTCAGAAGACTGGGCAGGACTGCTCCACATTTCAAAAAGCATGAAGGGAATACTGACGGTAATAAGGTAATGCTGTATTCAGCATTAAATTCCAAAAACCAATAAACAAAATACAAACAATATTTAAACAATCAATCCGCCGCGACGGACAAACAATATCCAAATAACAAATGTAAAAATCCGCCGGCGGATCAAACAGCCGTTTTGAATTTTATAAATTTTAATTTTGAATTTGTTTGTTATTTGTAATTTGAAATTTGTGATTTGATAATGTTTGTCCTTTAAAATTTGGAATTTCCAACGTGTTTCTGAACTCCAGAAATGAAAACCCATTAATCCAACCTTGCAATAATTATTTCCAAAATAATTCGTTGTTAATCATTACAGTATAAAAAAACCTGTCTGGTAAGCTTTTTTTTACGAAATTTGCAGCCGTTTTTTGTCCACATTATTTTTTCTTTTTTCTAACCAAAAATATTTTCTATATGATAACCTTAGGTTCACACGATCTCACACTCGAAGAAATTTACCTGATACTTTTTCACAAAGAAGAGATATCACTCAGCAACGAATCTATTGACAGAGTCAGCACTTGCCATAAATTCCTTGAAAAATTCAGCCAGGACAAAGTCATCTACGGCATCAATACCGGACTCGGCCCCATGGCGCCTTATAAAATCAAAAAAGAGAACCTCTTACAACTGCAATACAATGCCATCCGCGGCCATTGTTCAGGTTGCGGCGATCCCCTGCCCGACAAATTTGCCAAAGCAGCCATGCTGTCGCGCCTAAATACACAACTGCGCGGGTTTTCAGGTATTCATCCCGAAGTGGTTGAACTGCTTGCATTGCTTGTTAACAAGAACATTTCCGCCGTCATACCCGAACACGGTGGCGTTGGGTCCAGTGGCGACCTGGTACAATTAGCGCACCTTGCCCTGACACTTATTGGAGAAGGAGAAGTGTGGTACAAAGGAAAAATCACACCAACCGCTGAAGTATTTGCAGTAGAAAACATCAAACCGATCACCATGCACATCAGGGAAGGCCTTTCACTGATCAACGGCACTTCGGTAATGACGGGCATTGGCGTTATCAACCAGATGAACGCCTACAACCTCCTCAACTGGTCGGTATTTGCATCCTGCCTGATCAACGAAATTGTCGGCTCGTTCGACGACCATTATTCACGCGAGCTAAACGAGGTGAAACGCCATAAAGGGCAGGAAGTTGTCGCTGGATATATGCGAAACATCCTCAAAGACAGTAAGCTGATACGCAAGCGCCAGGAACACCTTTACGGCCGCGAATTCAAGGAAGACGTGATCGCCGACAAAGTACAGGAATATTATTCCCTGCGCTGTGTCCCGCAAATTCTCGGGCCTATTTACGATACCCTGGTAGCCAGTGAAGAAATCCTCATCCATGAGTTCAACTCGGTAAACGACAATCCGATCGTGGATGTTGAACACGAAAATATTTTCCACGGCGGTAACTTCCACGGGGATTATGTGTCGCTCGAAATGGACAAGATCAAAACCGTGATGACCAAACTTTCGATGCTTTCCGAACGTCAGCTAAACTACCTGCTGAATCCTAAACTCAACGATCTGTTGCCTCCATTCGTGAACCTGGGTACGCTGGGGCTGAACTTTGGCATGCAGGGCGTGCAGTTCACTGCAACTTCCAGCGTTGCTGAAAACCAGACACTCTCATTTCCAAATTATGTTCACAGCATTTCATGCAACAACGACAATCAGGACATTGTAAGCATGGGTACCAACTCAGCGTTGATAACCAAAAGAGTGATCAGCAATACCTACGATGTACTTGCTATCGAAATGATAACCCTGATCCAGGCCGTGGATTATCTGAACTACCAGGACCGTTTGTCGGGATATTCTAAATTTATTTACGATAAACTTCGCGAAATCGTTCCGGCATTTAAGGATGATACTCCAAAGACATTAGCCATAAAAGGCATACGCAAGTTTATGCAAAACTACAGGCTAAGGCCGGAAATCACCTTGCCTTAATCAATAAAATCCAGAAAAAAGATCAAATAAAAATTATTTGATAACAAAGGTCATTGGTGGAAGGGAATAGGTTTTCCCGTTTTTATCTTTACAGATAATGTCTTCGATATAAACTTTGTCGCCGGGGTTTTGCTTACGAACCAGGGTAGACTGCCTTTCGTTGAGCAAATTTCCTGTGTTGGTGAGTGACACCAGATCTTCGCCTATTTTTAAAGTCAGAGTGAAACTCTCAACATTGTAACCGGCTTTATCAACCAGGATTTCATTAGCAGTGAGGAAATCCATGTTCACTTCACCACCTTTTACACCATTTATAACCGCATTAGCGCCATCCAAAAGTCCGGGTTTGGCAACATTGTTCTGAGCAGTAGACATACTTGTCACGAACAACGTAAAAACAAAAACGAATAAAAAGCTGATTTTTTTCATGGGGTTGTTTTTTGTAAAAATAATAATTTTTCAAAACCAAATGCTAATTATCAGAATGAAAAGTTGAATCCGGTAATTTTTAATTCTTCAATTAATTTTTTAAGGTCCTGCTGAAGCGAGGCATTGATCGGGACACCTTTGTCTTTGCGGTCAAGCCAAATCAGGTATTCTTTTTCCCCTGCGGTAAAGATGCGGTTTTGGCCCGGCATCTTTTTGGAAGCGCGCAGTTCGCGTAAAATATTTCCTGTAATATGTTTAAATTCTTCAGGATCGGTAAATGCGTTGATATCAATGGCTATAAAAAAATGTCCCAGCGGGTAAGGGATTTTCTTTCCGTCTTTCAGGCCAAGCAACATTTTCATGTAGCTGCCGCTTTGAAGGGCAGCGGAGAGTATTTCTACTACAGTGGCATAACCGTAACCTTTATACCCGGCCATTTCTTCACCAACGCCTCCGAGCGGGGTCAGTGCGGCTTTTTCAGCCACCAGGTCCTTCAGGATTTCCTTTGCATCCGTTTTTGATTCGCCGTTTTCATCGATGACCCATCCTTTGGGAACCGGTTTTCCCTGACGTTCATAAAGCTCGATTTTTCCGCGCTGGCTCACGGAGGTGGCACAGTCGAGCATGAACGGAAATTCTTCATCCGTGGGCATGGCAAAGGTAAGCGGGTTGGTCCCCAGCATATTTTCAACGCCAAAAGTCGGTGCAATGGAAGGACGTGCGTTGGTACCGCAGATCCCGATCATATTTTCTTTTGCAGCCATCAGTGCATAAAAACCGGCAATACCGAAATGCGTGGAATTACGGACAGCCACCATACCCATGCCGAATTTTTTTGCTTTGTCGATAGCCATCAGCATCGAACGTTTAGCGATCACGTGCCCCATGCCGTTGTGGCCATCAACAACAGCAGTGGTAGGGCTTTCGCGTACGATTTCAAATTGGGTTACCGGATTCAAAATCCCGTCTTTGATGCGGTCGTAATAAATGGGTTTCAGACGGTTAAATCCATGGGAATCAATGCCCAATTTATCAGCCGTGATGAGCACCTCAGCACAGATTTTGGCATCCTCTTCAGGAACGCCTGTTTTGACAAGCACTTCCACCATGAAACGCTCCATGGTTTCAAAGTCAATATACGTAATGTTTTCTTCAGACATGATTTTTGGTTTGAGATTTATGATTAAAGTTTTTTTTTGTTTTTTGTTTAACAGTCGAATTTTATATTTTTCAGGTTCAATGTTCAATCCGCCGTGGCGGATCAATGTTCAATGTTCAATTATTATCTATTTTGGGAACTTAAAATAAGTCATAAATATGGTTATAGACTTATTTTTACCTGAATAAATAAATTTTGTCTGTGCATAATTAGGCGGGCCCAGATTTGCAGCAGCATTATTCGAAAAGCCATAACCTTCAAGGGGTATATTCATCTGGTTTTTGTTCAGTACGCCATTTTTATCTTCGTCATGGAAAACGGCCACTGAATAGATACCTTTGGGTAAGGAATCGAACGGCACCACCATCATGGTTGCTGTGACAGGAATGATAGCCCCTCGGAACACCGGGCCGTTATTGGCAAAACTTGCATAGCTGTTGAAAACCGCAATATTTATATTTCCGATAATCCTATTAATATTTTTTATATAAACAGTAAGATTTCCGTGTAATGAATCAAAAATATTGACCATATCCTTGGGTGTAATGAATGGATTTGGTGGTACCGGCATAGCAGGCTTGGTGCTGTCGTTCGGAGTCAGCGGATTAAACTGAGCATAAGATAACCCACTGAAAGCCAACAGAAAAATAAAATAAATCAGAACTCTTTTCATCAAATTTCGACCCGCTATTTTTTGCAAAATTATTAATTTATACACTTATTTTCAACCCGTCAAAAGCAAAATGAACATTTTCAGGTAACAATTTCTCTATTTCCTCATGCTTTCCCATCATATGGCTGATATGTGTCAGGTAGGCTTTTTTTGGTTCGAGCTCCTTTATCAAATTTAATGCCTGTTCAAGATTATAGTGCGAATAATGAATTTTGGTACGCAACGCATTTACCACCAAAACATCAAGGCCGCGAAGCTTTTTCTTTTCTTTGGGAGCAATATCACTCGCATCGGTGAGGTAGGCAAAATTCCCAATACGGTAACCAAAAATTTTCAGAAAATAATGTTTTGCTTCCACAGGTATTATTTCAAGCCCGCAAATACTAAATGGAGCGTTCGTAATATCATGCTGGATGATTTTTGGGATCCCGGGATATTTTTTTTTGCTGAATGCATAATTAAACTCTCTTTTTATAGCACGGTTTACTGACGCTCTGGCATAAACATCCATAGCACATTTCTGCATAAAGTTATAAGCTCTTATATCATCGAGTCCGGCTATATGGTCTTTGTGTTCATGTGTTAACATAACGGCATCAAGTTTTTTCACGTGCTCCCGAAGCATCTGCTGGCGAAAATCAGGGCCTGTATCAATAACGAGTGTCAGGTCATCGGTTTCAATCAGGACTGATGACCTCAGGCGTTTATCACGGCTGTCAGCAGACAGGCATGTTTCGCATGTGCAGGTGATGACGGGAACACCTTGTGAAGTACCGGTACCAAGAAAAGTAACCTTCATTTTTTTAATACAAATTAATACGTTTTTACCTGGACTGCATAAAAAAACTCAAACACTTAAATTATTGCAAATATACATAAAGCTGTTTAAATAACCTGGTTGGAGGAGCTTTACCTTGTATGCATGACTGCTGCAATATCAGGGCAATCCATGGTAATACAAAAAATCCACTGGAGATAAAGATGAACCGGATTTTTTTTACCTTTACAAAAAAAAAGTTTTGACGCGTATATGAAAATGGAATCTGCTTTCGAACCAACGGATGTTTACGGACTGAATGAAAATGTTTTCAGCCTGCTGGACAAAGACTGGATGCTTGTTACGGCAGGTGTCCGGGGCGACTATAATATGATGACAGCCTCATGGGGCGGCATGGGCATATTATGGCACATGCCCGTGGCATTTCTTTTTATCAGGCCGCAACGCCATACGTATGGTTTTGCAGAAAAATATCATAAACTGACGATAACTTTCTTCAGTGAAAAATACCGAAGCATTCTGAAAACCTGCGGTACTAAATCGGGTAAAGACATTGACAAGATGAATATCAAAGGCCTTACTCCGGTCGAAACAGCCGACGGCGCCATCGCATTTGAAGAAGCCCGCCTGGTGCTGGAATGCAGAAAACTTTATTACGATGACATTAAACCGGCACATTTTATCATTTCCGATATCGATAAAAATTACCCGATTAAAGATTATCACCGCATGTATATTTGCGAAATAACCAAGGCTTATATCAAAAAACAATAACTTTTATGGAAAAAGAAAACTTCGATAAAATAAAGGCCATGTTTCAGAAATATGCACCACCACTGAGCGTCATGATGGATTCCGATGAAAGATATGACCTGTATTCAAAAAAAGAAGTGACCCTTTTCGGGCGTGCGTATAAAGAAATTTATTTCGGCAGCGTAATACTAAAACCCAAATACATCGGTTTTTATTTCATGCCGGTTTATGTATTCCCTGAAATGCTTACAAATGTTCCGGAAACACTTAAAAAATTACAGACCGGCAAGTCCTGCTTTCATATAAAAAAATATGATGAAACAGTTTTTAAAAACATCGAAAAGCTTATGAAAGAAGGGTTTGAAATGTATAAAAAACATAATTACGTCTAGGCATCATAAAAAACAGGCAAACATGTTTGAATCCATCCGGAATTATTTCTGGAATGCAGAAATAAAGAAAAAGCTTCTAAAATTTGAACGAAGCAAAAAAATCATACATCCGTCGGATGCAAAAAGCATCGGAATAATCTATAATGTTGGCGAGGAAAAAGATTACCTTATCGTGACCGACTTTGCAGGCCGCCTTCAAAACGATAAAAAAGAAGTCCGCACGCTGGGCTGGATAAATCTCAAAGACCCACCTCATTATTGTTACCCGCGTTTGATGTTCGACTACATTACAAAGCGCAATATCAACTGGTTCCATAAACCGAACGGTGAAAAAATCAACGATTTTATAAATAAAGATTTTGACCTGCTTTTAAATATCGATACCACCGACAATCCTTCCCTGACATATGCCACAGCATTATCAAAAGCAAAGTTCAAAGTCGGGTTGTATGCTGAAAAAAACAAAGATTATTTTGATTTCATGATCTCCTTCGACACACCCCCTGAAGTCCCAAAACTCATTGAACAGATGATGTCGAATATCGCCATGTTTGCTGAAAGAAGATAACATTTCTGTTTTTTAAAAATTCATTCTAAAAGGGTTTGTTTTCTAAAAACAAAACTTTTAGTTAATTTATTGTTAATCTTTTTGACAAAATATCATTATTTCCTATCTTTCGGCAAAAATACAAATACGTATGAGAAAATATATCCTTTTAATAATTATATCTATTACCTGCGGCAGCCTTTCTGCCCAGAATTTTAGTTCAGCAAAAACGCAGCAGGCCATACAGATACTGCAGGAACGCGGCGAGATCAATATCAAATTTAATGTTGCAGACAAAGCTCAAATAAACGAGGATTTAACGAACATAATGTCCATCAGTAATGTTAAGCCTTTGCTTAACGGACAAGGTTTTGAGGTACAGGCCTATGCCAACGCCCAGGAATTTCAGGAATTTCTCACAAGAAATATTTCCTATGAAATTATTCCAAGGGTACTGCCAAAAGCTATCACGATGGCAACCACGGTTGCGCAGATGGCAGGCTGGAACCGATACCCCATCTACAGTGTGTACGAACAAATGATGGCAAATTTTGCTACTAATTATCCCACCTTATGTGACATTGATACCATTCTGGCTGCTACCCCATCAGGAAATTATAGAATTTTGGTGGCAAAAATTTCGGATAATGTGAACACAGCCGAAAACGAGCCACAATTCCTTTTTTCGTCTTCCATGCACGGCAACGAAACAGCAGGTTTTTTTCTCACGCTTCGTATGATTGACTACTTATTAACCAACTACGGATCGATCACGCAGATTACTAACCTTATTAACGGTGCTGAACTTTGGATATGTCCTTTGGCAAACCCTGAAGGCACCTATTATAATTCATCGCCCGCCGGTTCAACCGTTGCAAATGCCAGAAGGGCCAATCTGGCAGGTGTTGATTTAAACCGTAATTATCCGGACCCAAGAGCCGGGCAAAACCCTGATGGTTATGCCACCCAGGCAGAAACGCAGGCATTTATAACCTTTGCCAATAATCATCATTTCAATATGGCCGGCAATTTTCATGGTGGCACCGAAGTAATGAATTATCCATGGGACACCTGGACCACCGCTGGAAACCCAAATGCGGATGCTGCCTGGTGGGAACGGGTTTGCACCAATTATGTTACCACCGGAAGATTATTTAACGCTTCATATATGACCGACACTTATGCCGATGGTGTTACCGAAGGCGGGGATTGGTACGTGATCACCGGCGGAAGGCAGGACTACATGAATTATTATCATCAGTGCAGGGAAGTTACCATGGAAGTGGATGTTGATTATATTACTCCGGTTGAAGACTTTAGTAACAAATGGAATGAGAATTACCAGGCCATGTTAAATTATATGCAGGAGTCACTTTACGGCATCCGGGGGATAATAACCGATTCGTGTAGTGGCGAACCTATCAGGGCAAAGGTTTTTGCAAACAGCTACGACCAGGCCAACGACAGTTCGCATGTTTATTCTGCTTTGCCTGTTGGTAATTACCATAAATATGTGAATACCGGAACATATAGTGTGACCTTTTCCGCTCCGGGTTATACTTCAAAAACTATTACGGGGATCTCAGTTACCAATGGCAGCGCCACTGTAGTCAATGTGGCACTTGCCCCGGCTGCCAGCCCCGATGCTCAATTTACCGGAACGATTACCGATAAATGTACAGGTACTGTTCAGTTTATAAATTCATCCACAGCTTCTACCGATTTTGTTTGGTTTTTCGGCGATGGCGCTACGTCCACTGAACTCAACCCTACCCATACATACACGACCAATGGAACTTACACGGTAAAACTCAGGGCGCTGAATTGCAAAGGAAAAGACTCGCTGGTGATGACCAATTACATTACGATCAACATGGCAGAGGCACCAACCACAACCGGTGGGTCTGTCTGTGGTTCGGGCTCCGTTATTCTCGGAGCAACCGGTAGCGGAACGATTAGCTGGTATAATGTACCTACAGGAGGAACTGCCATTGGTACAGGAACCTCTTACACCACACCCAACATCAGTACAACCACCACTTATTATGCTGATAACTATGTAGCCGCTGCCACCCAGAACGTTGGCCCGGCCGTTGGCGGGGCTTCGAGAAATGTCACAGCAAACCTCATCTTCGACGTCTACGAAACTATGACGCTGATTTCGGTGCAGGCAAGGGCAGGAACAGCAGGGAACAAAACGATAACCCTTCTTGATAACCTTGGCGCCACCGTGCAAACAGCCAGTGTTTATGTCGGCACAACAACGACAACCGTAACACTCAATTGGGTGATTGCCCCGGGGACAGGCTATCAGCTAAACACTCCGGTAAATTCGACCCTTTACAGGCTCAATTCTGGTGTTTCATATCCATATTCCATACCCGGGTTGGTTAGTATTACAGGCTGTGACGTGGGAGCCACTTATTATTATTCTTGGTTCAACTGGTCTGTCCAGGGTCAAAGCTGCCGCAGTACACGCATTCCTGCCACAGCCACAGTTCTCACACTTCCAGTTGCCGGTTTTACCAGCTCTGTGACTGACAATACTGCTGATTTCACAAACACTTCAGCCGATGCAACTTCATATTTCTGGAATTTTGGTGACGCTTCAACCAGTACCGACCAGCATCCAAGCCATACTTATACAGCCAGCGGCACATACAATGTGATGCTGATAGCCACCAACGGCAGTTGTGCAGATACCACTTACCAGGATGTAGTAATACTTCCGGGAAGCACCGGAGCTATCATCAGCGGCAAAACACGTTATGCCGGCAGAGCTATCCCGGGAAGCCCTGTACCAAATTTCCCAACCTATGATGAGGCTATTTACGATATCGATGCTGTAATCGTAAAACTAACCGAGTACCCGGGCGGAACCGAAGTGGCACGCGATACCAGTGATGCACTTGGGAACTATCAGTTCACTGATGTAGCTGACGGCAACTACCTGCTATGGTACGATAAATATGCTGCCGATACCATGCAATGGGGCAATGATATTAATGCCATTGACCTGGCACAGATCAAATATTTGATAACCAGCGATACTGTTTATAATCCCTCTTTATGTTTCTCAGGAAAATATAAGGCTGCTGCCAATGTTGATAATAACGCATACCTGAATGCAATCGATGTTGCGAGAATCAAAGCCAAGATTGGTTCCCCTGCCGATGTCACCCGAAATTTCCCGAAAGGAAACTGGGTGGCTTTTGACACTTTAATTACTGTGGCTGGTTCCAATATTGATATTGATTTAAAAACGATTTGCTACGGCGATTTCAATGCATCAAGCACTAAGTATTACGGTTCGGCAATTACCTGGGGCCTTGATAAATCGCTTTCAACTAATATTATTGCCACTTCTGAAGACCATATGGTCATAAGTGATCCTGCCTATTTTGAAATACCTCTTCGGATAAATTCAAAAATGAATGATTTTTCTGCCTTGGGGCTTGAATTGAATTACCCTGCAGATAAATACAAACTGGTAAGCGCTTTTATGCCAAAAACCGTAAACAAAAAAGGTACGGTAAAGATCAATCCGACCATGGAGGAAATCCTTGCAGACAACAGCGACCTTTTAGTTACAGAGAACGACGGGATTATCAGGGTAGTGTATGCCACTACTGACCATTTTGACGTTGCAGCCAACGATGACATGATCGTGCTTGGTTTCAGGCCTTTGAAAGATATGGTACAAGGAGAACTGGAATTTAATCTGTCAGGCACAGGAGTGATCGGGAACAAATACGGCGAAGAAAACGACCGCGTCCAACTGTTAATCCCTAAAGTTTTTGTCCAGGGAAATTCAGATCAGGGATTTGAGTTTTCCGGGTACCCCAACCCGTTCTGCAGCCAGGCAACAATTTCGTATAACTTACCTGAAAACGGACAGGTTCACTTAAAAGTTTATAATGCCATAGGTGAAATGGTTTCAGAACTTTTGAATGAATCTCAGGAAAGCGGGCCACATTCGGCAGTGTTCACGCCAAATAAATTGTCGGCAGGTTTATATACTTTTAAACTGGAATTTACAGGTAAGGAAAAATCAACATGCCTGATACTGAAAATGTTTTATTAAAAAAAGATCGGGTTTCCCATTATTTTTTTGAATCAATTTGACAATGCTTATCATTAATTACTTTTAGTAAAAAATTTTTCATATGCGTAAAAATATCCTTCTTTTAGTTTTTGCAATCCTCTCATGTAGCGTTGCAGCACAGAATTTAACAAAATCCCAAACGCTGCAGGCCATGCAGATATTACAGGACCGCGGGGAGGTGGTGATTAAATTCAATGTTGCCAGCAAAGCCATGATAAATGACGATCTGACGAATATCATGTCCATTGATAAAGTAAAAAAATTACCAAACGATCAGGGTTTTGAAGTCACTGCTTATGCGAACCTGACAGAATTTCAGAATTTTTTAAGCAGGAATATCCCCTATGAAATCATCCCAAAATCCCAGCCAAAAGCGCTGACCATGGCAACGACGGTCGCACAAATGGCAAGTTGGGACCGCTATCCGACTTACAGTGTTTACGAGCAGTTGATGGCAAATTTTGCAAGCACCTATCCCACTTTATGTGATCTTGATACCATCATGGCTGCGACACCTTCCGGTAATTATAAAATCCTGGTTGCGAAAATTTCCGATAACGTGAACACGGCCGAAAACGAACCTCAGTTTTTATTTTCAGCCCCTATTCATGGAGATGAACTTACAGGCTATGTTTTGTTACTGCGAATGATCAATTACTTGTTAACCAACTATGGTTCGATCTCCCAGGTAACAAATCTTGTTAACGGCGCTGAAATATGGATTTGTCCTTTGGCGAATCCTGAAGGGACGTATTATAATTCATCACCTGTCGGTTCAACAGTTGCCAATTCCCATCGGGGCAATCTGGCAGGAATTGATATGAACCGCAATTATCCTGATCCAAGAGCCGGGCAAAACCCTGATGGTAATGCTACTCAGCCCGAAACTCAGGCTTTCATGACCTTTGCTAATAATCATAATTTCAATATGGCCTGCAATTATCATGGCGGCGCCGAAGTGACAAATTATCCCTGGGACACATGGACAACCTCCGGAAATCCAAATGCCGATGCTGCCTGGTGGGAACGGGTATGCTCGGCGTATGTGGCCACTGCCCGTTTAGTTAATGCATCATATTTGGCAGACCTATCATCCGCTCCCGATGGTAGTGGCGTAACTGAAGGTGGCGATTGGTATGTGATCACAGGCGGCAGGCAGGATTATATGAATTTTTATAAACATTGCAGGGAAGTCACCATTGAAATTGATATGACCAAACAAACTCCTGTTGCAGACCTGAATAATAAATGGAATGAAAATTACCAGTCGATGATGGATTTAATGCAGGAATCACTTTATGGGGTGCGCGGTATTATTACCGATTCGTGCAGCGGCCAGCCAATACGGGCTAAGGTATGGGTAAACAGCTACGACCAGACAAATGACAGTTCCCAGGTTTATTCTGCTTTACCGGTGGGCAACTATCACAAATATATGATTGCCGGAACTTACAGTATTACTTACTCTGCTCCCGGTTATACATCAAAAACCATTAACAATGTAGTCCTTGCAAACGGAGCTGCCACGTATGTCAATGTATCCCTTGCACCTGCGGCAAGTCCGGATGCTCAGTTTACCGGAACCATCACCGACAACTGCGCAGGCACGGTTCAATTTACCAATACCTCTACCGCTTCTACGAATTTTATCTGGTTTTTTGGCGATGGCGCAACGTCCACCGATGCTAACCCCACACATACTTACACAGCAAACGGTACCTACACCGTAAAACTCAGGGCACTGAATTGCAAAGGAAAAGACTCGCTGGTAATGACCAATTACATTACGATCAACATGGCAGAGGCACCAACCACAACCGGTGGTTCGGTTTGCGGTTCAGGTACTGTGGCTTTGTCGGCATCCGGCGCAGGTACACTGAACTGGTATGATGCAGCCAGCGGCGGAAACCTTGTAAACACAGGAACTTCATACTCCCCGTCACTTTCAGGTACGACCACCTATTATGTTGAAAATAGCGAGATCGGCACCCCGACAACGGTCGGAAAAACTTTTGTCTTGAGCGGTGGAGCAGGTACAAGCACCGGTGAACATTACCTGACTTTTGATGCATATACACCATTTACACTAATATCGGTAGTGGTTTATAATACTTCAGCCAGCGCGCTATCCAAGACCATTGCTTTAAAAAACAGTTCGGGTACGGTGATCAACGGGCAAACAACCACATTAACGATTCCTTCAGGCCAGAGTACTGTAACGCTTAATTTTGCTGTGCCGGTTGGCACTAATATGAGGCTTTCGTGTACCAGCGGTGTGAGTTTATACAGGCATAATACAGGTGTTACATTTAATTATACTGCACCCGGAATACTCGCTATAACAGGCACCGATGCAGGCAGCACCTATTATTATTATTTCTACGAATGGCTTGTTCAGACACCCGGATGCATCAGTTCCCGTGTTCCTGTGACGGCCACCGTACTCACGCAGCCTGTGGCAGGATTTACCAGCTCTGTTGTTACTTTAACCGCTAATTTTACAAATACCTCAACAGGGGCCACATCGTATTTCTGGAACTTCGGTGACGGTTCAACCAGCACCCTTCAGAATCCAAGCCATAACTACACTGCCAGCGGCACATTCACTGTAATGCTGATTGCTAACAACGGGGGCTGTGCTGATACGACCTATCAGGATGTTACCATACTTCCTACGGGCGGAATCGACGACAATATTTTTGCTCAGGTTTGTATATATCCCAATCCTGCAAATACTGATATTACAATTATGCCCGGAAGCGCTGTCGCAGGCGAAGTTCAGATTGATATCTTTTCTGTTACCGGCGAACTGGTATTTTCTAAACTCCTGAATGCAATGAATAGCAAGACAACCATTGATATTTCATCCTTATCTGACGGGGTTTATTCGCTCAGGCTGATCAACGGTGAACACAAGAAATACTTCAGGATTATTAAGTCGGAATAATTCTTCTTACTTTTTTGCCTGCCTCCCGATCAGCCAGCTGGCTGATGTGGGACTGGCAAAAAAGCAAGCAACCCGCCTGACCATTCGGTCACGAACGGGCAGGAAAAAGACTTTCTGGCGAATGCTTCAGCCCGCCTGAACGAATGTTCATTCGGGCAGACACGCCAGGAATTGCCTAAGCACCCATTATCCCCTGACATTTTCTAAAAACCGTGTAATAATGCATAATAAATGGGAATTTTTTTACACATAAAAAACCAATTAAATAAAAAATATTATCTTTGCCGCGGAGAAATGGCAGAGCGGTCGAATGCGGCGGTCTTGAAAACCGTTGTACCGGCGACGGTACCGGGGGTTCGAATCCCTCTTTCTCCGCCAAAACATTAAAATCCGGCGCCAGCCGGTTTTTTTGTTTTCGGGAATACTCAAACTTGTTTGAAAGTATTCCTGAAAACAAAAAAACGCCTGCGAAGCAGGTAGATTTTAATGTTTTGAAGCCTCCTCCTAACCGGGATCATGAGTCCGAC
>Ga0116171_10000185_pt1 | contig 64486 bp, 45 predicted proteins | sample AD_JPNHW2_MetaG_FD_89798 | JGI IMG/M metagenome (GOLD analysis project Ga0116171, IMG submission 89798) | Active sludge microbial communities of municipal wastewater-treating anaerobic digesters from Japan - AD_JPNHW2_MetaG | ecosystem: Engineered > Bioreactor > Anaerobic > Digestate | place...
CAACAGAACCGGAAAAAGCCGTGACGCAAATTGCGTCGGTCGAGCCTTATCGGTTCACCATCCGGAATGTGCAAAATTACCGCGGTGTTTGGATAAGTAAATACCAAGGCCCATGGGCGGGTACAACAAACCATATTTGCTCACTGTTCTGCACAAATCGCCAAAACCGCAAGCTGTGAGGCCCCGCATTTTCAGTATCATGTCGCGGGGGTCCTGCACATTCGCATGGATGACGGCACGGAATTCGACGCCCGGCCGGGGGATGTGTCATTGCTGCCCTCCGGTCATGACGCCTGGGTGGTCGGCAATGAGCCTGTGGTCGTGGTCGATTTTCAGGGGATGATCGACTATGCCAAGGGCAAATAAGGGGGCCAGGTCCGCGACCCTGAAGCCGGTGCGACGACCCTTGGGTCAGAGCGGCGGCTCTGGGATTGCTGCAGGTGGAGACTATTCCGGCGGGTTAACCGTTTCATAAAGAGGCCGGCCCTCCGGGATCAATAGTCCGGCAACGGCACCCAGGGGCAGGCCGATGAAAAAGCCGCCTAGTCCCGCCGCTTCGCCGACGCTGGAGGGGTGTGCAGAGTTCTGATCGATGACCACGGTTGCTACAGCACCGCATGCCCATCCAGCCAGCAAGCCTCTCAGGACGTTGCGTTTGCGGATACCGGCATAACGAATCTGCATGATCCGGGAGGCCGCGATGACCATCGCGCTCCCGGATCCCTCGATGCGGAGCGCGTCCGGGTCGACGGCAAGCAGCTTGCCCTTCACATCAGCCGAATCCACCAATGTAACGACGATCGTTTTTCCGGTCTTGACGGTCCGGGTAAAAACTGCCCAGCCGGCATTGGCCTGAGCAGCCGGAGTTCCAGACGTCATCACTAGCGGTCCCGGCGATCCTTGTTGGGCTGCTAGGGGGAGAATCGCACAGGCCCCAAAGAGGGCAAGCATAATTCCGGTTACCTGCTTCATCGTCTTCCTCCATCCAGAATGATACCGGGGCAGTGAGCGGCTCTGCATAAAGTGCGAACATCCTCCGCCCGGCTGATCGGAGCTTGCCTCAGGCGGGAATCTCCGGCTCGACCAACCTGGCCAGTAGTTCTAGCGACTCCTGCCAGCCCAGATAGCACATTTCCAGCGGAATCCCCTCCGGGATGTCCTCCTGGACGATGTTGAGCTCGGTGCCGCATGAAACCGCCTTGAGCGTGATCGTGACGCGCATGATGCCGGGCAGAGCGGGGTCATCAAACCTGTCCGTATGGCGGATCATCTCGTTCGGAACCAGCTCGAGGTACTCGCCGCCGAAGGAGTGGCTCTGCTGCGTGGCAAGATTGGTGAAAGACATTCTGTAGCTCCCACCAACCCTGGCATCGAGATGATGCACCCGGCCGGTAAAGCCATGCGGCGGAAGCCACTTGGCCATGGCATCCGGGGTCAGGAAAGCGCGATAAATGCGCTCCGCAGGAGCGCGCAGGACCCGGTGCAAACGCACAGTATTTCCAGCCATGATATTTGCCTTTCGAATGAGTGAGCATCTTCGTATACTTGTTAACACCATGCCTGGCGAGAATATTCAGCACCGCCGGCGCAGAGGAGTTGGATTCAACCGCACCAGCGGCTGAATTCGTGGAGGTTTCCTGACTACAGGAGATGAGCAATGATCGGAGCCTTGCGGTTGATCCTGCGGCGTCTGCGCCCCCTCCTGCTGGCGGCGTTGGTCCTGTTCCTGGCCCCTTCCCTGTCTGCCCAGGCCTCGCTCGAAGGGACGGTGCTGGATAACGGGGTGGAGTACCTCGGCAACGGCGCAACGGCCGTCGTGCACGCCCGCGTCGAATTGATCGATGTTACCGATTCAACCCGCCGCTTCAGCGACTATACCGATAGCGAAGGCCGGTATTTCATCCCCATCTCCACAACCGGAGTACAAGAACCAGCCATCGTCCCCGCAGCTATGGCTCTGCACCAGAATTATCCCAATCCCTTCAATCCCTCCACGATCATCTCCTTTGAGCTGCCCGGCCCCGGGCCCGTCCTGCTTCAGATTTACAACGTGCTGGGGCAGCGGGTGACAACCCTGCTCGACGGGTTCCGGCCGGCGGGCTCTGGCCTGGCGATCTGGGACGGCACGGATGCCCAGGGGCGCGCCGTGGCGGCGGGGATTTACATCTATCTCCTTGCCACCGGCGAAACCCGGATCCACCGGAAAATGCTCCTGCTGGATGGCGGCGGCGCGGCGCTTGCCGCAGCGGCCGGGCTGCGCGCCCACGCGGACGCCCCGGACCAGGTATCCGGCAGCAGCGCCGCTTTGGCGATTTTAACAGGGGAGCCCGAGAGCGGGAAGAACATGAATAAAATCTCCGGCGGCCTGTATCGTTTGCGCATCACCGGTCCCAACATCTACTCCCGGGAACAGGAGAACATTTCCATAACCGGGCAAACGCACCTCGATCTTGCGGTCGCCAGGAGCGTCACGGACAGCGAGGGCCATATCTATCCCGTCGTGAAAATAGGTGATTTTTGGTGGATGGCGGAGAACCTGCGCGTAACCCGTTACCGGAATGGGGACCTTCTTCCCAACCTGGCCGCTGACACGGATTGGCTGAAGGCTGTGACCGGCGCCTGGTGCGACATCGGCAACCAGGACAATACGGCAGCGCTCTATGGCCATCTTTACAACGGCTGGGCCGTCCTCGACAGCCGCAACATCGCCCCCACAGGGTGGCATGTTGCCGGCGGCGGAGATTGGGCGATACTGGAAACGGCGTTGGGAATGAGCCCCGGCGAGGTGGGCGAGATGGGCTGGCGCGGTACCGGGATCGCAGCCAAGGTCAAGTTATTCGGGGCCCATCCCGGCTGGGAGGCCTGGAACCAGGGTGCAGCCAACACCAGCGGCCTGGCGATCTTGCCGGCCGGCTACCGGGTCGTTGAGGGCGGCAGGGCCCCGTTTCGCGATACCGGCGCCGGAGCCGCCCTCTGGACCTCCAGCCCGTTCGATTCCCGGTCCAGCTGGTCCCGGAGTTTTGCGGCACTATCATCCCAAATTCGCAACGATATCGATCCCAACACCATGGGCTATGCGGTCCGCTGCATCAGCGACTATTCTCCGCCGCGGAATTACTATGCCATGAGCGCGGCGTATGTTGATGAGGTGCTGGGGCATGCCACGGTGATCGAGGATCCTGAGGCGGATTGGGTCGTGACGGGGCAGGAGGGGGACAATCCGGGGATCTATCCGGCGGCCTATGTCGACATCGACAGGCTGGAGCTCGGTGTCGACGACACCTGGTTGTTCGTCCGGCTGACCATGCATGGCGCGTTTCCTGCCGATGCGGCGGAGTTGCCGGTCTTTGCGGGGGATTCATTGACCGGTTTCAATCTGAACCTGGCGTTGGACACGGACAATAACAGCCGGACCGGTTGCCTCGCGGACAACGGCGCCGAGCTTCTGCTCGGCTATGGGCTGCAGATCTTCAATGGCAGCCTCCAGGCCGGCACCGGTTACGCCGCGGATCCGACGGGTATCGACTCTCCCGAGTCCGCCCGCTACCGCAAGCACATCTATCCCCTGGAGGTGAATTTTGGCGGCATGGGAACCCGCTATTACACCATGGCCATCCCGCTTGTCCACATCAGACTCGTCCGGGATCAGGCCATCACCATCAATGCATGGACCGAAGCCCCCAGTGCCAAATACCACCACGGCTGCTTCGACCGGCTGTGTCCGACCTCGCTGGCCGGCGGGTCGGAAGGATGTGCTATCCAGGTCATTCTCGGCCAGGAGATAACCATACATTAACCAGCCGCCTGGGGTCAGGCGGCTGGTTGGCTCACTGCAGCACAAATCATTGGATGATATAATCCGGCGGCAGCAGCGGCAGCGGCTGGCCCGGATGACCGGCGATGGTTTTGAGGTATTCCCATTCGGGATTCGCCGCGGACGAGGGCGCTGTCTTTGCCCTGGCGCCGGAAAAGAAAGGGGAGAATTCGAACAGGGCGGGTCTGGGATACTCGATCAGGGTGATCTCGCGGCTGGCCGGGATTCCCGCCGCTTCCCTGGCCAGCGCGATCGCCTTCTCCATCCCGCCGATGACATCCACCAGGCCGAGTTTTTGTGCGGCAAGCCCGCTCCAGACCCTCCCCTGGGCGATCTGCCCCACTGAATCAGCGCTCAGACCGCGGCCCGCAGCAACCTTGCCGACAAAACCGTTGTACATCGACCGGATCATCTGCTCCATCCGGCTGCGCTCCTCCGGGGTGAGGTTCCGGTCCGGCACCTGCAAGCCCACGATGGGAAGCTGGATGCCGAATCCCAGATCCGCATGATCCCCCACCTGAACATGATCAGACTTGAGCCCGAGTTTATCCCCCAGCCCCTTGTTCCAGACCCAGCCGCCGATGACGCCGATGGAACCGGTAATGCTGAAGGGAGCGGAGACGACCGTATCTGCGTACATGGAGAGCCAGTATCCGCCCGAGGCGGCGACGCTGCCCTGGGTGACGATGACCGGCTTCTTCTCACTGCATTTTTTCATCGCTTCAGCGACCAGGTCCGAAGCCAGACCGTCGCCGCCCGGCGAGTCGACGCGCAAGATCACCGCCTTGATGCTCCGGTCCCCGGTCAGCTTTGCAAAGATCTTTTCCAGCTTGCGCGCCCGGATGCCGCTCTCGAGGTCACAAACGCCCAGGGCGTAAACCAGAGCGATTTTGGGCCGCGCGCCCCACTCCAGCCGGGGCATCGTTTGTTTCGCCAGCTGCCTCCCCGAAATAAAAGGCTTCTTGCCCTTTTCCAGCGCTGCCACGATCTTGTCGGCATCGATCCAGCGGCCGAGGGTGTCGGCCAGCCCGTTCTTGAGGGCATCGCTGGCATTAAAGACCACAGTGCTGTCAATCAGGGCATCGAACTGCGCGGGGGACATGTGGCGCGCGCTGCAGATATCCTCGCGGACCACGGCGTAGCGATCATCGAGCAGGGCCTGGCGCTGCTCGCGGTCCGCATCCGACATATTGTCGCGGGAGAGGGGTTCATTCGCCGATTTATACTTGAAGAAGCGCCATTCGTCGAATCCCAGCCCCAGCTTCTCGAGCATCTCCTTCTGAAAGGTCCGGCCCATGATATAGCCCTGGAGCTGCAGCATGCCCTCGGGATCGAGGACGACGCAGTCGGCGATGCTGGCGAGGTGATACTCGGTCATGCCGCCGCGTTCGAGAAAGACAATAATATGCTTATCCGCCTGCCGCACCGCTTTCAGTTTTTCGCGGAGCTCCCAGACCATCTCCGGGCCGGCCGCCAGGCCGGAGAGGTTCAGCGCGATGCCGGCGACCGCGGGATCGTCGATGACGCCCTGGAGATCGTCGAGCAGGCCGCTGAGCGAGCGGGATTCGTCGTCAAACCAGCGGAATTTCTGGTAGCGGATCCCGCCGCGGAGGGTTTGGGAGTAGAATCGGGATTTTTTTTGCTGGACAAGGGTTTCCCTGCGGCCGCCGAGGCGGATGCCGTAATAGCTGCGATCCTCCTGATCGTCCTTCGCGAAGGAACGTTGGCTGAAGAGGCCGGCCGCTCCCAGGCTGAAGGACAAGCCGGCGCTCCAGGTTCTCGTGTCAAAACGCCGGGCGGTGAGATGGAGACCGGGCAGGAGCTTCACCACGGCGCCGGTGCTCCAGGAGGAATTCTTCAGATTCTCCCTGCCCTCGGTAGCGAGATCGCCAAAGAGGGTGAGACGGTCGGTTCCCAGCGGCCGGAGGGCGAGTTCGAGGAGGCCTTCGCGCTCAGGGTGGTTTTGTGAAAATAGGCCACTGAGGCCGATGGAGACAAACCGGCCCGGCCGCAGCAAGGTGCCGGCTGATACCAGCTTGTGGTCCTGGAGTGCGCCCCTGGTCCAGCCATAACCAACCCCCATGGAAAACGCCCCCTCGCCGCCGGAAAGAGCGAAACGATACTCGTCCACTTCGCCCTGGCGCAACCAGCCGAAACCGGCATTGCGGCTGCCAGCAAAGATACCCCACTGGCGCTCGGCTTTCATATCGCTGGCGTCCGATCCAAAGCAGATCTGCGCTTCAGGGAGGGTGAGATAGCCAAGGGTCGCGGGGTTGATAAAGCCGTAGAGCCCGGCGTCAAAAGCGCCGGGCGCGGCCAGCAGAAAACCGGCGCGCTGATCGTAGCGGGGCAGGGTAGATTGCGCTGCCGCCATCGCAGCCAGGAGCATCAGACCGGACAAAATTAATCGTTTTCGCATGAATCCTCCTTCGACAGGATGTATCAACCGATACCAGCCGAGATCGCCCGGCAGACGGGAAAGGACGGCTTTGACCGCCAGCAGGCTGAAGAGGGTGATGCCCAGAGTGAAGGCGATATCGGTCGTCATTGGAATTCCCCACTGCAGGCGTAGGTGGTCCACTCTGTATGATAACAATTATTAGCATGGTATTCAAATCATTTCTGCCGGATAGCAGGGCGGGAATCCCCCGCCATCCCTGAGCCCGCGCCAAATTGCTTGCTTTTACGCGTGGAAAAAGCTAATTTACAGCGGCGATGGAGTCCGCCTTTTATTGCGCTCGCGCTGATGACTCCTACCTTGCTCATATGGACTTGTGGACCGGGTAGGAGTTTTCTATTTGTGCCAGCAGGTCGCAGAACTGCTCATCTCATTCACATCAACTTCAGGGAGTGACCTGTGCAAAATATCTTCCTGATCGGCCTGGGCGGATTTATCGGCACGATCTTGCGCTATATCCTGAGCGGTCTGGTCCAGCAGAGCATCAAGGATGTCTCATTTCCCTACGGGACCCTGACCGTCAATCTGCTCGGCTGCCTGGTCATTGGCTTTTTATCCTATTTGTCCGAGAACCATGGCATCCTGCCAGGCATGCAGCGGCAATTCGTCTTCATCGGCATCCTTGGGGGTTTCACGACCTTTTCGAGCTTTATGAACGAGAGTGCGCGCCTGGCGGCTGACAGTGAGACCCTGCTCACGTTCCTGAATATCGCCCTGCATATCACATTCGGCCTGGTGGCGGTGTGGGCCGGCCGCTGGATGGCGCATTCACTCTGGAGATAAACGATGCAGACACCTGAAGAGGGATACATCCTGCGGATTTTTTTGGGCGAGAGCGACAAGTACGGCCGGCGTCCACTCTATGAGTGGATTGTCATGCAGGCCCGGGATATGGATATGGCGGGGGCGACCGTGCTGCGCGGCATCATGGGGTTTGGCCCCAGGACTCGGACCATCCATACCTTCAAGATTGAACGCCTCTCCGAAGACCTTCCGATTGTGATCGAAATCGTCGATACCGCAGCCAAGGTCGAAAGCTTTCTGAAGTACATCGCCTGGTTCATCAAAGACGGTCTGATCACCACCGAGAAAGTGGAGATCCGCCTCTACCGCACCCTCGCCGAATAATCCCACTTGGCGCGAGTTAGCAGGTGGGAAACAGAGCGCGGGGATGCTCGGGTGGGAGCCAGATTTCGAGGATGCTCTGGTGGGAAACAGAACGCGGGGATACTCGGGTGGGAGCCAGATTTCGAGGATGCTCTGGTGGGAAACAGAGCGCGGGGATGGGTAGGAACCAGACTTCGAGGGATTCCCGGATCAGGACCCTCTTGCACCGGAAACTTGAATTTAGTATATTTCAGCACACGTGTGCTATACCATCTCATTAAATCCTAACCCATTAACAAGAGGAAGGACTATGGTTGACACAAGCGTAGTATTGCTGGGCCAGACCATCGCCTACACCTGTTATGTTCTGGCGATCCTGGCGCTGATGACGTGGTTCTCCTGGAAGGTAACCCGGCAAGGCAGTACGGCTGTCAAACCCGGGCTTTTTTATGCCTTCGTCGGCCTTTTGATCGTCATTGGCGTTTCGCTGCATATCATCACCCACGAGACTATCCCATGGAAGTCTATGGATTTGAACCGGGCAGAGATCAAGGCCGACCGGGAGTTTGTCATCCACGTCGTCGATCACCGCTTCGTCCTCCCCTCCGGGAAGCTGGTCATCAAAAAGGGCGAAAAAGCCCGCTTCATCGTCACGTCCGACGATCTGACCTATGGCTTCGGGCTGTTCCGTCCGGACAACTCGATGCTCTTTCAGATGCAGGTCCTGCCGGGTCATGTCAACGACATCCTCTGGCAGTTCGACCGGCCGGGGCTCTACTCGATCCGCTCGACCGAATATTCCGGACCAAAGGGCATCAACATGATCGTCCGTGATGCTGTTGAAGTCGTTGAATAACCCCATCAGGAGGAGAGGCGCCATGAACTTTTTCCAAACCCTTCTCAAAGGCGAAGCGGGGTTGTTCAAGCCGGACACCCTGACCCCGGTGCAAAAAATGACCCTGCGTTTCGTCGTCGTCGGCCTGGTCTACTATCTCTTCGTGGTGGTCGAGGGCATGATCATGCGGATCTTTGAGGTCACGCAGATCCCCGCGGTCACCCAAACCCAGTTTTTTGCCATCATGACCGCGCATCCCCTGGTGGGCATCTTCGGCTCCACCTATTCGATCGTCTTCGGGGCCTTTCTTTTTCTCGTCCCCTTTTTGATGAAAAAGCCGCTGTGGAGCATCAAGATGGGGCTTTGGACCCTCTGGCTGATCACCATCGGGACCTTCATCTTCTGGTTTGCCGGTTTTGTCTCGCACTATTCGCCGCTCTATACCCTCTACTGGCCCCTGCCCGCCGATTTCAGCCAGTTCAGCGTGGTCGGCGGCACCTTTTTCATCCTCGGCATTGCGCTGGTGATGGTCGGCACTCTGCTCTGGGTGGTCAACATCTTCAAGACGATCACCTACACGCCGGAGGGATGGGAAAAACAGCCGGCGTGGCCGCTGTTGAAATCGGCCCTCGGCCTCACCGGACTCCGCAATCTCTTCTCGAAGAAGAAAAAAGAGCATCTGGTCCCCCTGCCGGTTGCGGCGGTGGCCCGTGGCACGGTGGACACTGCGTTCAATGCCCTGGTGCTCACCTTCACCGGGGTGCTGATCCTTGTCTATATGGTCGCCGCCCTGCTCGGCTATGATCTCAAGCACTCGGCCATCGATGCCCTGCTCTACAAGAACTGGTACTGGTGGGGACTGGACCTGATCGCCGACGGCCTGGTGCTGATCTTCGTCGCGGGCACCTGGTATCTGCTGGCGACGATGATCACCGGCAAAAAGCTCTTCATGGAGAACATCGCCCGGGCCGCTCTCTTTGTCGAAATGGTGGTCTCCTGGACCGTCTGGTCGCACCACCTGATGTCCGATCAGGCGCAGCCGGGTCTTCTCAAGATCCTCTCCGGCGAGATGGTCACGGCCTTCGAGCTGATCACCCAGGGACTGGCCTTCGCCATCACCCTGATCACCCTCTGGAGCGCGCGGCCGCTCAAGATGACCAATCCGCTCAAATTCCTGCTCGGCGGCCTGCTCGGTTTCGCCCTCGCCGTGCCGGCGGGGATCATGCAGGCGGACCTCGGGCTGAACCGCATCCTCCATAACACCCAGTGGGTGGTTGGCCCGCACGTCCACGTCGCCGTGCTCGTCGGCCTGACGATGACCCTCTACTCGGCGATCTATCTGCTGCTGCCGATATTGACCAACGGCGCCAGACTCTGGAGCCAAAAGCTCGCCAGTTTCCACTTCTGGGCGCACCTGATCGGCGGCATCGGCATGGGGGCGTTCATGGGCATGGCCGGACTGCATGGCATGCTGCGCAGAGCCCTTTATTTCAACGGCGAGTTCAATCTTTATATGATCCTCGCCGCCCTCTGCGGGGCGCTGCTGCTTCTCGCCTTCCTCGCTTTCTTCCTTAACATCGTCATGACCGTCGGTGTTCAAGGCGTGATCGGTATCTTTATGCCCGCCAGAACGAAAACCAGAGAACTGCTGCCGGCGGAAAAATAGACCAGCCAGCACCTTCCTGCTCAAAGCTAAAAGCCGGTCCCGGGATATCTCCCGCGGACCGGCTTTATTATTTCTCCTGATGATGGACATAACCACAACCGGGATATGCAGCAGTTACTCCCGAAGAAGCTGATCCTGGTGCAGGGCCCCGGCCGGGAGGATGCGGGGAGAAGGCAGTGCACCGACGGTATTGCTCCCGCTATTTCCAGCATATTCTCGCTGGGGGAGTCCTGGCCGATGCGCAAGCTGATGGGCGATCCGATAGCGCGGAACCGGGCAATGGAGCAGTAATTGCTTGCTTTTTATTCGCTGCCGATTATATTTAAGTATACCCTGCGCCCCCCACCCCATGCTGACCATCCTTGGATCCGGTTTACTGCTTTCCCTTTTTTATCTTCGATGTGATCGCAGGTACCTATCAGAAGGGAGTGAAGGTATGGAAAGTTTGGAAGCCATCCTGAGCGCGCATGCCATTTTCAAGGGCCTCAAGCCGGAATTCATCACATTGCTCGCCGGCTGTGCGAGCAATCACCGATATGCAGCCAACAGTTACCTCTTCCGGGATGGAGAAGAGGCCAACGATTTCTTCCTCGTTGGCCAAGGCCGGGTGGACATCGAGATCCCGGTGCAAGGAGATCCCCCCATCATCCTGCAGTCGGTCGAAGAGGGAGACATCCTCGGCTGGTCCTGGCTGCTGCCCCCCTATTTCTGGCATTTTGATGCCCGGGCCCAGCTGGATACCGAGGTCATCGCCCTGGACGGTCGCTATATCCGCGCGGAGTGCGAAAAAAACCATTCCCTGGGATACGAGATGCTCAAGCGGTTCGCTCAAATCATGGAGCGCCGGCTGGAGGCAACGCGATTGCAGCTGCTTGATGTATATGGAAAATGACCAGAATGAGAAAGAGCCCAAGTTCTGCTGCGAATCAAGGACCTGGATTTGCACGGAGGTGCATTTCCCTTCCCAAAATGGTTTTATGCCTAATTGCATTGCTCGTCCTGGTGCATGTCTGCACCGGGCAGCAAGAGGTGTCACCGGCTGACGTGGTCGGGGTCTGGGAGGGCACGTCGCACGCCTTCGGTCAGGAGAGCCGCCTGATCAACAAGATCTCGGTCCAGAACGACGGCGCCAGGGAGGCCGAGACCGAAGGTCTCCAAGCCCTGCAGAACATCGCCGCTGCCCCGTGATCCATCCCCGCCCGCCTCAGTGGGCGCGCAGGGATTCGATATTGGCCTTGGCGTCGGGCACCGCGCTGAGGATGAACTGGCTCTTGTCGCAGGGGAACTCGGCGCACTCGGCACAGGTCTTGTAGCTCCTGGAGATCGCACAGGCGCGGATCGGGCACTGCTCGCACCAGCCAAAGTGCTCGCCGGCCTCGGTACAGCCGACGCAGTGAATGTCGGCAGCGGTCAACGTGGCGCTGTAATTCTGGGACCAGCGCACTGCGATATCCGCCTTCTTCTCCATATCCCCCGAAAGGGTGGCTTCACGACACTCGCAGCCGAAGCAATCCAGTCCGCAGGCCGAGATCATTTTTGCCTTACTACTCCTCCTGATTTGCACCGCTGTAAAAGGTTGTCCCCTTTGCAGGTGATCAAGCCAAAACGAACCGGCACCACCGCCGTCTCTGGCTTATTACCAGTATACTCATTCACCCGGCCAATATCAAGTGAAAAGAGCCCGCATCGGCGCCCAGGGAAAGAGCCGGATCAGCACCCGGACGGATACCATTCTGCGCCAACCTTATGCCGATACCCATTGGCCCGCCATCGGTGAAAATGGTTGCATAAAGCCAAAACTCTATGTATTTTGAGGACCAGATCATGGTCTACTATGTATGGCCCGTTCCAGTATCCGGATAGCAGTGAGGGAGAGTAGCTGATGTACCGATTCGTATTGATGTTGCTGTTGATCGTTTGGCCAGGCCTTGGATGGTCCCAGGGCCTGGTGATCAACGAAATCATGGCTTCCAATCAGAACACCATTGACGACGAGGATGGCAACGCCTCGGATTATATCGAACTTTACAACGGCGGCACGTCGCCAGTACAGCTGCAGGGCTATGGCCTCAGCGATGATCCGGCGCTGCGCAAATGGCAGTTTGGCGTTGCCGAACTGGCGCCCGGGCGCTTCCTCCTCGTCTTTGCCTCCGACAAGGATAAAAAGGGGAGCTACTGGCATACCAACTTCAAGATCAGCGCCTCGGGGGAGAGCATCGTGCTGACCAGCCCCGCCGGTGCCGTGGTGGACCGGGTCGATGCGCCGGCGATGAGCGCCGATATCGCCTGGGGCCGGATCAGCGACGGCGCGACGGCCTGGGCCTTTCAGACCGCCTCGCCGGGGGGCCCCAACACCGGCCGCATTATTCTCCCCCTTTCCGCCGCGGTCACCGTCGCCCCGGCGGCGGGATTCTATGCTGCGGCGGTCAATGTCACCCTGAGCTCGGGCGGCGGCAAGATCTTTTATACCCTCGATGGCAGCGATCCGGACTCCTCGTCGATCCTCAGCACCGGACCGGTCACCATCGCCAAAACCTCGGTTCTCAAGGCGGTGAGCATCGAGACCGGGCACCAGCCCTCGGTCACCGCTATTCACACCTATTTCATCAACGAGACCACCGACCTGCCGGTCATCTCCCTTTCGAGTGATCCCAACAATCTGTTCGACTATACCTACGGCATTTACGCCAACGGTCCCGGCTGGACCGCCACCGCCCCCAACTATGGGGCCAATTTCTGGATGGACTGGGAGCGGCCGGCGCACGTCGAGTTCTTTGAGGACGACAAGAAGCCCGGATTTTCCGAGAACTGCGGCATCGCCATCTACGGCGCCTATACCCGCTCCTTTCCCCAGAAATCGATCTCGGTGAAATTCAAGAATGACTATGGGGTTTCCGGAATCGACTATCCCCTCTTCCCGGGCTTTTGGCTGACCACCTTCAAGTCCTTTATCCTGAGAAACTCGGGCAACGATTTTTATTACACCCATATCCGCGATGCCATGATGCAGACCCTGGTGAAGGATCTGGATATCGACTATCTCGAGTATCGCCCGGCCGCGGCTTTTATCAACGGCGAGTACTGGGGTATCTACAACATCCGCGAAAAGATCAGCGAGCACTATGTCGCCAACCGCCACGGCGTCGATCCCGACAGCATCGACATGCTCGAAGGCAACATGGAGGTGATCCATGGCGACGCGACCCACTACCAGCAATTCATCAACTATATCTCCACCCAGGACATGACCAGCGACAGCGCTTATGCCTATGTCAACCGCATGATCGATCTCGACGAATGCCTGCTCTACTACGCCGCCGAGGTCTATTACAACAGCCAGGACTGGCCCGCCAACAACCTGAAATACTGGCGCGAGCGCAGCGCGGCCGGGAGATGGCGCTGGATCCTTTTTGACCTCGATTTCGGCTTTAATCTCTACGAGACCACCGGCCAGTCGGAGAATCACCTGACCTATCTGCTCTCGGGAATCGAGACCCGGCCGGGTTCCAATCCGCCCTGGTCGACCCTGGTGCCGCGCATGCTCCTCAAGCATCCGCGGATCCGCGAGCAGTTCATCAATCTCATCGCCGATCTGCTCAATACCAATTTCGAGAGCACGCGGGTCGTGGATACCATCAACCGGATGGCCGGCCATATCGCCAACGAGGCCGTCCGCCACCGCAAGCGCTGGAATCTCAGCGAAAAGACCGCCAGCGACCATCTCAAGCGCATGACCACCTTTGCCCAGGAACGGCCGGGCTATCTGCGCGGCTTCGTACGCGATTATTTCAGCTGCGGCATCGACGGCCGGATCACGGTCAGCTCCACTCCGGGCGGCCGGATCCAACTCAACTCCCTCACCCTGACGCCAGTCGCGCAGCCCTGGAGCGGACTCTATTTCCGCAAGAATCTCGTCTATCTGACCGCCCTCCCCGATCCCGGCTTCCAGTTTGACGGCTGGAGCGGCACGGTCACCTCCACCGATTCGGCGGTTTCGCTGCTGGTCGGCAGCTCCACCAAAATGATCGCCACCTTCTCGGCCCGTAACACTGGCGTGGAGGCGCAGACGCCAGGGCAGCCGGCGAAACTGCAGCTGCTGCCGAATTATCCCAATCCCTTCAATCCCGTGACCACAATGGCCTTCGATCTGCCCAGATCCGGCTTCGTCACCCTTAAAATCTGCGATCTGCTCGGTCGGGAAGTCGCTGTGCTGGTTTCAGGAAATCTGACCGCGGGGCGGCATGCCATCCACTGGGATGGCAGCAGCTGGGCGGGCGGCATCTATTTTTGCCGTCTGGAAGCGGACGGGCAGGTGCAGACACGGAAGCTGCTGTTGGTCAAATAAAATTTTCCTAATCGAAAGTGAACCGAACGGCTGCGGAGTTACCTGCTATTTTCGGGCCACCGGCTCCGGCGCTCGGCCGGAAGGGCGGCCGACGTTACCTGGTTGAAAGGAAAGTATCCCGACATGCGCATCCTGATCCTTTGCACCGGCAATTCCAGCCGCAGCCAGATGGCTGAGGCCTTTCTCAAACACTTCAATCCCGCCCTGGAGGTCTATTCTGCAGGCACCGAGCCGGCTGCATCGGTCCACCCTCTGGCCGTCCGGGTGATGGCCGAAAAACATATCGACATCTCCACGGCCCGCCCCAAGCCGGTCCTCCTCTTCACCCACCTGCCTTTCCATTACGTGATCACTGTTTGCGATAACGCCCGGGAAAACTGTCCGGTCTTCCTCGGCGAAGTCAAGGAGCAAATACACCTGGGGTTTGCGGATCCCGCGGCGGTAACCGGGACCGAAGAGCAGCAACTAACGGCCTTCAGGACGATTCGCGATGAAATTTACCAGGCCTTCAAGCAATTCTATCTGGAAAAAATTGTGCGTCCCGATCCGCTTATGAATAACTGACCTCGGTCCGAGATGCAGGCCCCCGCCGTGACAAAGGCGCACTCCTTGCAGCGTGCCGGGGTGAAACGGAAAAAGGTATGACGGCCCAGGCGATAGTCCAGATTCGCTAGGGCGCCGACCTCAAGAACCAGGCATGCTTTAGATCCAGCTTCAGGGGATGGATCTCGGATGTATTGCCGCCATCGGGGTGATAGGTCAGCCGAGATACCTGATGAAGCACTGCCAGCAGAGCATTATTAAAAACTCTTCAAAAATTTGATTGTAAAAACCTGTCAACCGCCAGACCTTCCTGCTCGCGGATTCTCAACATGGTGGTGATCCGGTCCGCCGTTTTATTCAAATTGATATCGAGCAGCTGCTGCTTGCGTGAGGGATCCGAAAAAAAGGCCCGGGCTTTGATTAAAAGCGAATCGGCAGGAATCCGTACGAGTGCAGGAATAATTGTGGAAACCATCAGTGGATCGACCTTTGTGGTCACAACGGCATAATTGTTAAAAAACCAATCGAGCACGTAAGCTTTGTTCTCGCGGTGAAAAGTACCAGCAAGAAAATACCAAAAATCGTTCTGATTCAGAGGTTGCGCCAGCAAGTAGTCCAGTGTCTGGTCGAGGCTCTCCCGCTGAGGGAAGGCACCCAGCAAATAGGCAAAACGGCTCCGTTCATCATGGGTTGTGGCCGATTCAAAACGCTGCAGATATATTTTGTACAGCTCCCGATCTCCGTGCCGCGCTGAGGCCCGTAATACAACATCGACCAATTCGGGATCCACCGTTTCCGGGTTCGTCAGATAGGCATTGCGCAGAGAATCGGCAAAGTATTGTATGCCGGAATCCTTGCCTTCTTCAACCAGCAGGGAAATCATCATCGAACGCAATGCGGGGACGCTGTAGTTCTCATCCGGCCGCTTCTGCCTGCCGATCCTGTCGAGGATCGAATGGCAGGTCGTGCGAACGTATGCGGTAAATTGTTCAGCATTTTGCGGCGTCAGGAACAAATCATGAATGGCCCCGATCGGGCTGCCGGCGCGCTGCAACACCTCAGGGTCAGGATCGGTGGAGAATGCACGCATGATCTCCAGATAGGTATCGCCATGGAGGCGTCCTCCGTACAACAAGGCGCCGGCATTATGAAGAAAGCCGAGGCGCTCGCGCGTATTCATACACCTCTGGGAATTTACCGCCATCTCCAGCAGCATGCTGTCCGGAATATCCCAGCGGTAATATCCATGCTCGCCGGCGTTCATCTGCAGCCATTGCGGCATGATAATGCATTCAAGCGGAAGGATCATGCTTTCATCGCGCAGGAGACAGCTCTGCTGCCAGGTCTTTACACCGTCCGAGTATTTTAAGACAATCGGTATTTTCCATTTCTGCGACTGAACCGGAAATCCGCTGTTCATAAAGCGCGATTGGACCAGTTGCAGCCGGGGACCCGGAAGGAGTTGCGCCTCAATCAGCGGCACACCCGGCTGCTCGATGTAAGAAGCGACGACGCTGTCCAGGGGCGCACTGGCCGCCGCAGAAAGCGATGACCACAGATCGCCGGCGGCTGCCGCGCGCCATTTATTCTTGCCCAAATAATCCAGAATTCCGTTACGCAAGTCCTCCGCCCCGATCCACGCAGAGACCATGTCGAGGACAGCGCCGGCTTTATTGTAGGAGAGTTCGTCGAATGCCTGCTGGGGATCATCCCCTGCTCCGATCGTCCGTTGCACGGCGCTTGCCGAGGGCAGGGCATCGGTCGACATGGCGCTCTGGGCGGATCCAATCTGCCAGCTGAATGGATTATACTGCGGGAAAAGGGTATTGGCGACATCGAGGCCGATCCATGTTGCAAAACCTTCATTCAGCCAGGTATCGTCCCACCAGGCCATGGTGACCAGGTCTCCGAACCACATGTGGGCGATCTCATGGGCGATGGTGATCCAGCTCCCCAGTTTTTGCTCCACTGTGCAGACCTTTGGATCCATCAGCAGGACAGGCGGATAAAAAGTGATCAGGCCAGCATTTTCCATGGCCATCATGAAGCTTGGCACAGCGACAAGGTCCAGTTTGGAGAAAGGATAGGGCCCGAACCGCCTTTCCAGTTCGTTAAAAATCAAGGGAATAGTCTGCACAGCTTCAGCCGCGAGATGGCCTTGGCCTCTGGGCACCACCACCGATCCGGGTACCGACATGCCGGAGAGGGGAATGGTGTCGAACGGACCGACAGCGAACGCCACCAGATAGACCGGCAGCGGCGGGGTTTCCCTGAATACAATGGTTTGTTCTTTGCCGGTGTTATTGATTTTTTCAATTTGCGTATTGGAAAAAGCGGCCAAGCCTGCGGGGATCGTGAGCGTCAAACGGAATGGACATTTGAATCCGGGCTCATCCCAGCAGGGGAAGGCCGTGTGCGCATAGACAGGCTCGAACTGCGTAGCCAGATAGGCATCGCCCTTTTCGATGCTCTTGAAAATACCGGTTCCGAGGCTGCCCATCCGCCCGCTAAATTCGATGTGCAGTGTGCAGTTTCCCGGCAGGAGGGGGTTTCCGGTGCTGATGCGCAGCAAGTCCCTTGATGTGCTCCACCGGACAGGAATTTTCCGGTTCGTGCTTTGCAGGACAAGCTTGCCTATTTTCAGCTCCCTGGCGTGCAGCCGGAAATAATGCGTTTGCTCGTGGACAGTAAGGGAGATGTCGACAACGCCCTGATAGCTCTCTTGGGCAGGATCCAGTTTGAAATGGATTTCCTGCTTCAGTGGAACCACCATACGGCCGAGGCGCAAGGTGTCCACTTCCTGCGCCATGCCGGTCACGTACAAAGCAACCAGCAAAAGGCCGCAGACCATGGCAAATTGCACGGCAAATCGCTTGTTCATAAATCAGCCCTCCAGAATTTTACAGCAGATCGCAAACACTGCCCGCAGCACGCTGCCGGAACATCACAAGAATGATGAGGCTGAGAAAGAAGAAGGGTTGAAAATCGCTCTGGTCCAGCGCGGGAAAAGAGGGGTATCCAGAAGGAGTGAAAACGAAATGCAAAGTCAGTGCGGAAAAAGATCTTGCAAGGGCCCCAGGTTATCGCTGGTATAATTTAAACAGCGCATCTGCTCATGTCAAGCGAAAACGAAAAATTCCATCAGAATACGAGGCATGGGAATGCGGGCAGAATAAAAAGCCACAGGTGCAGTAGAATGGAAATGAATTGCTGAGCCGGACATTACCCACGTGTCCGCCTTTGCTCATTTTAGTGCAAGACTTTATTATTGCCGCGATCCAATGAATAGAGCAGCCTGAAAGAGTGTTGAATGGTACGTAGGAAAGATAATCCCAATACTTTTGACCACGAGAATATCAGGAGTATTGATCATGGCCGGCATCAGCATTTACCTCAACTTCCCCAACCAGACCGAGGAAGCCTTTACCTTCTATAAATACTTCTTTAACATGGAATTGCACGGTGCCATCAGGGACCGATACGGGGTGCAATGGATGTTCAACAGCGCGGCCAAAGAGTAATCCGGGCCAATGAATCCCCCATGAGCCTTCCTGTCTCCACTCCCGCAGAGGGAGCACCCGCGGCGGAAGCGGCCACCGATACGGTAAGGATCCTCTTCCTCGCCGATACCCATCTCGGCTTCGACGCCCCGCTGCGCCCGCGCGTCCAACGGCGGCGTCGGGGCGATGATTTTTACGCCAATTACCTTGCCGCGCTCCAGCCGGCTGGCGACGGCGCAGTCGACCTGGTCCTGCATGGCGGCGACATGTTCTTTCGTAGCCGGGTCCATCCCGCCCTCGTCGAAGCGGCGTTCGCGCCGCTGCTGCGCATCGCCGACCTTGGCATCCCCGTCCTGATCGTGCCGGGCAACCACGAACGTTCCAATATCCCCCGTTCCCTCCTCGAGAGCCATCCGGGTATTCTTATTTTCGACCAGCCGAAAACCTGCTTGTTGACACTGCACGGCCGCCGCGTCGCCCTGGCGGGATTTCCCAATATCCGCCACGATCCGAGGCATGGTTTTATCAAGGCGGTCGAGAATACCGGATGGAGGGAATGCGCCGCCGATATCCGCCTGCTGTGCATGCACCAGACGGTGGAGGGGGCGCAGGTGGGCGTCCAGAATTATACCTTCCGCGCGGGCGATGAGGTGATCCGCGGCAGCGATATCCCCGCGGGATTCACTGCGGTCCTGAGCGGACATATTCACCGCCATCAGGTGCTGACACGGGACCTCGCCGGCCGCCGGTTGAACGCTCCAGTCTATTATCCGGGCGCCACCGAGCGCACCTCGTTCGCCGAGCGGGAGGAGGAGAAAGGCTATGTCATCCTCACCCTGGATGAGGCGGGGCGGATCAGTCACCGTTTCGTTCCGCTCCCTGCCAGGCCGATGATCGATCTGATGGTGGATGGCGCATCGGGTTCACTTGAAGAGATCAGGGAAGGTCTGCTGCGCCGGATCGCGGCGCTGGATGATAACGCCATCGTGCGGATCAAGCCGGCGGATCCGTCCACCCTTACCCGCCTGCACGCCCTGAACGACCGCTGGCTGCGCGCGGTGGCGCCACCCACCATGAACATCGGCTGGAGTTATTCCGCCTGGCGTCCGGAGTGACCCCATGCGCCGGGAAGGCCTGCGGCGTCAAAAAACCGCGCATCGAGGATCGCGGCCTCGCCAACGCTGCGCTGCCGGTGCAGCCATTGCCAGATCACCTGGGCGCGGTCGATGATCTGCCACTCGCTCAACCCCGTCTCCTCCGGAATCGGCCCCGTCGCCCCTACTCCCCCTTCACGCCGTACCAGCTTGCCCTGCAAAAAGTAAAAGACCGCCGGCCAGCGGCCCTTCTCCCGGACCACCAGCCCATGATGCCTGAATCTGGCGAGAAATTCCTGCCGCTGGATCAGCGCCCGGTAGCGATGCCCCAGGGCATGCAGCCAGGCTGCTTTTTCGAACTCCCGTTTCCGGGTACTGGAGCGGATGTTGTGGTCGATGAAACGGAGAAAGCCCTGATCGAAGGTGCAGAGCGACGCCATCGCCCGGCGGATGGTCTCGCGGTAACGCGCCGCGGCCGCTGCGGAGCGGCAGGGTCCGCTGCATTTGCGGATCTCCGCCTGCAGACATCCGCCCTCACGCACCGCCGGGCAGGTGCGCAGCCGAAACCGCGCCTGCACCAGATCGGCCATGTCCCGGGCGTGAAACGCATCATGGAAGGGGCCAAAAACAGGAGCCAAGTCCTGACGCTGGTGTGCGCCGATCACCAGCAGCCGGGGGAGGGGCTCTACGGAAAAGGCCAGCCAGGCATATTCAAGATAGTCCTTCTGGCGCACGTTGCCCACCGGCCAATGTTGCTTGATCCATTGGTCTTCCAGCAGCAGGGCATAGAGCTCTGAGGCAGTTTCGTGCCAGGAGAGCGCCCGGATATGCCAGATCCAGCGGTAGTTGCGGTCGGAATAGCCCGCCTGGAGGGAGGCGGCATGCTGGCGCAGGCGGCTGCGGAGATTGACGGACTTGCCCACATAGATGACATGGCCGTCGCCATCGCGCATGATGTAGACACCCGGAGTCTGCGGGGCACGGCTGAGCTCGGCCTGGAACAGCGCGAGCGCCGCACCAGGCCGTTCGCCCGTGCCGCTGGTCTCGATGCGCTCCGCCGCGGATTCAGGCGCCTTATCCGCTGATCCTGCGCTCATTGCGGTGCGGGGATGATTTGCCAGGCGAAACAGGATCCATCCCTGCGGTCCGGTCGGGCGCCGCGGGCATCGGCCGAACAGAGGCTACGCGCCCCGGGATCCGCGAAGAGATAGCAGTGGTTGTAGAGGGACATCAGCATCAGGTCGCCGCGGAGCATGTCCACCCACTGGAAGAGCGAGGCCGGGCCCTGTTCCACGGCTTCGATGCGGACCTCGGCCAGACCGGCCTCTCCTTTCACCGTGACATAGCCGCTGCTGGCGACGGATTGCAGGGCAATGCGCCCCTGGCCGCGGTCGATGACCTTGAAGAGCGCGGCATCGGCCTCTGTATAGCGGCTGTTCCGCTCCACCGGGCGGAGATGGTTGCGCCAGTTGACCAGCACGGTGCTGTCGGCGAGGCTGGTGAGGGTGATCAGCTGATCATAAGGGATGGGGCGGGTGAGTCCCTTGCAGCGGGGCTCGGTGACCGTGAAGCGGTTGAAATCGGCGTACCCGCCCTCCTTGTTGCCGGCCGTATAGCAGAAGAGGGCGTAGCGCACGCCCTGGAAGGTCTTGAGCTGATAGGGCATGATGACCTCGCCGCCGATCTCCTGAAAGTGGGTGCCATCCAGGCTGTAGCTCAATCGGCCGATATCGCTGTCAAAGTTGCAGTGGGCCCGCAGCCAGACCGTTTTCGCCGCCACCGGCAGGCGCAGCAGCTGCTGTTCCTGCTGATGGTAGAATTGCAGCTCCAGGCCCTGCTCGCGCCGGCAGACGCCGATCCAGGCCCACGGCAGATTGAGGAGCGCCAGTCCGGCGACATCGCCGATCTTGAGGCCGGAGGGATCCAGTTCAGCCACCGCATAGGATTCCGGGCCGATGCCGCGCTGGGTGAGGGAATTCCGGGCGCGCCAGAAACTCTCCCCGGGGAGGGCATGCAGGCGCAGATAGCCTTTACGTTCGGAGAGCGACCATTTTCCCGCGACCGGCACATGGTTCCATTGCCAGATCGCCTGCAGAGCCGGGCCGCTGAACTCATCGTTGCGCGCAAAGGGGGCCGCCGGGGGCGAACTGAATCCGGTGTTGGGCTTGACCCAGGTGCGCGGGGTGCGGGTCAGGTTGCCGGGGAGACCGAAGCAGGGCCAGCCCTCTTTCCAGGTGACCGGCGACAGGGCGGTCACGCGTCCGACCGAGTTGAAATCCAGCATCGACCAGCCCCACCACTCTCCCGACTGGATCTGGAGGAGGCCGCCCTGGTGCATCGGGATGCAGCCGACGAAATTGGCGATCGGCGGGATCAGGTGAAAAGGCGGCCCCTCCCGGGTATCGGTCAGGCGCCAGCCGGTGCCGGTCGCAAAATTCTCCTCCGCACTGATCACCCTCACCTCGTAAGGTCCGTAGGGGGCATCAGCGCGCAAGCAGACCTGGTAGCAGACCGGATCATAGTTGGTGTTGGTGATGAAATACCGGCCGCCGATCTTGTAGATATGGCTGCCCTCGCCGGCGCCGCTGCCGCGTTCGACGATCACCTTTTCGGTGCCGGGCACGACATCGAGCAGATCCGGCGTCAGCTGCACCATGTGGACCTCATCGTAGCCCCAGACCGCATAGACCTTGCCATCGTCATCGAACAGCACGGTCACATCATGCAGCCCCGCGCGCATGGTCTGATGACGCCAGGGGCCGGCGGGATTGGCAGCGCTATAGAGCTGGGTGCCATGGCCGTTGACGTTGGAAAAGATATAAAACATGCCAGCATGGTAGCGGAAGCAGGGTGCCCAGATGCCCTGGCCGTAGGCCTCCCGGCCCTCCTCCAGGCGCAGATCCGGCCCGAGGTCGAGACGCTCGGCGGCGTAGCCAAGCAGGGTCCAGTTGACCAGGTCGCGGGAATGGAGGATCGGCAGCCCCGGCATGGTATGCATGGTGGTGCCGGTCAGATAATAGTCGTCCCCGACCCGAATCATGTCGGGATCAGAGAACTCTTCATAAAAGAGGGGATTGGTAAAGGTGCCGTTGCCGTTGTCAGAGGTCCAGGTTTGACCCTCGGTCCGGAACACGAAAAGATGAACCAGGAGCAGCACCAGCAGGCCGGACGATCCGGCCGGATGGAACAGACGTTTCCTCAAGGTGAGAGAGCTCATAGGGCACTTTTCGCGTCAGGGTTCGATTGAATGAAGCGGTTTACATTGTCCCGAGTGATCGTGGTGGAAGGAATGATTATTTTCTCACCCGGTTTGATCTTCCGTTGCCCCCGGATGATCTCCAGGGCTATTTCCAGCCCTTTCTCGCCGGGGGTTGGATAGAGAAAGGTTGCGGCGAGAATATTGTTCGCCACCCACATGCAGCCCTCCTGCGGAAGCCCGTCGATGCCGAAGAAGCGGATCCTTTTTTCCAGACCGAGTTCTTTTGCTGCTTGCCAGGCGCCGTAGGCCATGGGGTCGTTGTGCGCATAGAGGATATCGATATCCCGGTGAAGTTGCAGGGCATCCTGGGCAATCGCCTTGGCCTTGTCGAGTTTCCAGTCGCCGTCGAGGCCGCCGAGGATCTCGATGCCGGGCTCGCGGCCCACGATCTGGTGAAAGCCATCCCGCCGCTCCTGGCCGGGGGTCGAGGCCAGCGATCCGCAGATCTCGTAAATCTTGCCCCTGGCCTTGCCGGGACCTCCGAGGATCCTGACGGCCTCTTCACCGGCAGCCTCGCCGATACGTTCATTATCGGCGCCGACATAGGCGGCATAGCCCTTATAGGTCACATCCCGATCGAGCACGATCACCGGAATCCCCGCCTCGGTCGCCTCCTGGATCGCTCTGGAGCAGCCGGAAGCCTCCTTGGGCGAGATCAGGATGGCATCCACCCTTTTGGCGATAAACGCCTTGATATGCTCGACCTGATTTTCGGTCTTGTCATCGGCATCCAGAAATATGACCTCGACCCGGTCGTTATATTCGGCCGCCTTGATCCTGAGATTTTCGTTAAAGACCACCCGCCAGGGTTCCTTGACGGTCACTTGCGAAAAACCGATCACCACCTTGCCTTTTTCCGTGCGCTGGCAGCCGGCCTGGAGCAAAAGGCCGGCTGCAGCCAGGAAAATGAGCGGACGCAAAATTATCCGGTTTTTCATTTCGGACTCCTATTCGTATCGGGTTCTGAAGAGGCGCCGCAGCCATTTTCCCATGATGCCTTGCTGCAGCAGCACGGCGCCGACGATGATCACCCCTTTGAGAATATCCTGAACCTCGCTCGGCACCTCTTGCAGATTGAGGATATTGGCCAGATAGCCGATGATCAGCACCCCGGCCACGGTTCCCGTGATGGACCCTTTGCCCCCCATCAGGCTCGTTCCGCCGATCACCACGGCGGCGATGGCATCGAGTTCCCAGGTCAATCCCGCATCCGGTTTGCCCTGGGTATAGGCCGCACAATAGAGGACACCGGCCAGCGCGGCCAGCCCGCCCGAGAACGCATAAACGCGGATTTTGACCTTGTCCACGTCGATTCCGGAGAGCCGCGCCGTCTCTTCGTTTCCGCCGATGGCATAAAGATAGCGTCCGAACTTCAACCGGGTGAGAATAAAGTGGGCGAGGAGGGCGGCAGCTATGAAGAAAAGCCCGGCCGCCGGCAGCAGAGGAATCCCGAACAACGGGATCTTGCTGCTCAACAGATCGAAACTCCGGGGTGCCGTGCCGACCGTGCCCGCAGCGACATAGCCGGCGGCCTCATAATAGATCGCATGAATCTGACCGCCCTTGCCGGCGATAAATTTGGCCAGCCCCACCGCAGCGCTCATCATCCCCAGAGTGACGATGAAGGGTTGAATTTTGCCTTTGGCAATGACCAGGCCGTTCACTGCACCGAGCACCGCCCCGACCATCGGCACCATAAGCAGCACCATCCAGGTGGAGAAGCCTGCCGGCACCACCTGGAGGCTCATCCAGCAAGCCATGGCGGCGCCGGCGCAGCCGACGACCGGAGGGAGCCATCGCAGGCCTCCGCCGGAGGGCAAGAGCAGCCGGACCGCTCCCTGGATGACAAAGAAGAGAAAGAGAGTGCCGATCAGGATCGCTGCCACGGAGGCCCTGCTCCACTCCCTCTCCATCAGCAACATGGCACAGAGGACCGAGGAGAAAGAGACCAGGCTTCCCACCGAGAGATCGATGCCGGCGGCAAGGATCACCAGGGTCATGCCGATGGCCGGCAGGGCAATGATCGAAACCCGCCCCAGGACGTTGAGTTGATTGTAGAGATTGAGGAAGGTCCCCTGATTGAGGATCGCCCCGGCAAGGAAAATGGAGATCAGCCCCATGAAGGGGGCGAGATGATTCAGAGAACTGCGCAGACGGGAAGCGAGAGGGGGCATGGCCTACTCCACCGATCAGGCCGCGGGCGCCGCGGCATCAAGAATTCGTTCCGGAGTACATTCTTCGCGGTCCAGCAGGGCGGAACACCGGCCTTCCCGCAGGACCAGGATGCGGTCGCACAGGGAGATCAACTCCGGCAGCTCGGAAGAGGTGAGCACCATGGCCATGCCCTGCCGCGCGAGATCCGCAAGCTGGAGATAGATTTCGTATTTGGCGCCGATATCGATGCCACGGGTTGGATCATCGAGCAGCAGCACACATGGGCGGGTGGCGAGCCATTTCGCCAACAGCACCTTTTGCTGATTCCCGCCGGAGAGCAATTCGACCGCAAGATCGAGGCTGTGGATCGGGATGGCAAGGTCGGCCCTCATCTTCTCCCCCAGCGCCGCTTCCTTGCCGGAGGAGAGCAGGTTTCCGCAGAGGGCGATCCGGGAGAGGGCCGCCAGGGTCAGATTGTGGAGGACGCTCATGCGCGGCACCAGACCACTGCTCTTGCGGTCCTCGGTGATCAGGGCGATGCCGGCGGCGATGGCGCTTTCAGGATTGCGCAGATGGACCTCTTTGCCGCCGATTTCCATCCGGCCGGTCGTGTGTCCGGTGTCTACTCCGAAGAGGGCTTCCAGCAGCTCCGTCCTGCCGGCGCCAAGGAGACCAGCGATACCGAAAACCTCACCCCTCCTGACTGTAAACGAGATATCCTCCACCAGTGCCGGCCGGGCAGGATCGGGATTCCTGCGGGTCATATGGCTGACCGAGAGGAGGATCTCCGCCGCTGGCATGCCCGCCTTGACAAAAAATCGTTCGGCGCGCTCCCCCACCATCATCTGGATGAGCCCCTGGCGGTCGATCTCCTGCGCCCCGACCGTCCCGACCGTGCGGCCGTCGCGCAGGATGGTGATCCGGTCGGCAATAGCAAATAATTCCGCCATCCGGTGCGAGATATAGACGACCGCGACTCCGCGTTCCTGCAGATGGCGGATGACGGCAAATAAAACCGCCGCCTCAGGCTCGGAGAGTGCGGAGGTCGGCTCATCCATGATCACGATCCGGGCATCGAGTGAGAGGGCTTTGGCGATTTCCACCAGCTGCTGGTGACCAACACGCAGTTTCGCGACCGGGGTCTGCACCGGCGCTTTGAAATGGAGATCCGCCAGAATCCGCTCCGCCGCCCGGTTCATCGCCGCAAAATCCACCCTTCCCCCCCACCCGTGCGGCTCGCGGCCGAGGAAGATATTCTCGGCCACCGAAAGCTCGGGGATGAGGTTCAACTCCTGATAGATCATGGCGATGCCCGCTTGCCCGGCCTCCCGGGTATTCCTGAACCGGGTCACCCGTCCCTCGATGTAAATATTACCGCCATATTCCGGATGCACCCCCGCCAGGATCTTCATCAGGGTGGATTTGCCGGCGCCGTTCTCTCCCACCAGAGCCATGACCTCCCCGCGCCGGAGCTCAAAATCGACACCATGCAAAACCGGGATGCCGGAAAAATCCTTCGAGATCCCCTCCATCCGCAGCAGCGCTGCATGCGGATCGTCAGTTATGCTCATGGGTATCCTGGAGCTTTTCTTCGATACCCGCGACCATCACGCGCTTCACATTGAGCACGCCGGATACCATGTGAACAAAGGGTCTGCCCGCCTTGAGGCCAACCTGGCCGAACCCAGTATCGGTCGCAAGGAAACAGGTAAAATCCCCGATCCGTGAATCCATATAGAGTGTCTGGTCGACCGCATCAAATCGCACCCCCGTCAGTCCCTGAAGCAGACCATAGCTGGAAAGCGCGCGGGCATACCAGTGGCCGCACTCGTATTCATCGAAGGGATTACGGACCCGGCCGTCATATCGCTGCCGGCAGGTGCGAACGATATCGAGGCCTTTCTCCACCTCCCCCATCAACATCAGATGGGAGGCCACCTGGTACTCGATGCCGGTCCAGACCTCGTTGCTGTAGACGAAGGGCAGCGAAAGTTTGCCCCCCTTGGGCCAGCTGCACAGCAGCAGGCCTCCTTCGTCGCCGAGGGCGTAGGTGGGCCGCTGCGGATTGACATGGCCGGAGAGATCATGCTTGAGGTTATAGGTATAGACTGCATCGAGATGGCTTTTAATCAGCGGCGCCGCAAGGGGATCCGCCATCCCGCAGACCCGCGCCAGCCAGAACCCGAGAACACCATCGGAGAGACACCCCCGGCCATACTGGTATTCCGGCCCCTCCTTTTCGAGCAGCAGGCGGGCCTCTTCGGAATAATTGGCGTTCCACGCTCCCCTGGCGAGCGTCACCGGATCCGGCGCATTCAGGCCATGCCAGCGGATCTTCTGGTAAAAATATTCCCCATCATAGAGACTGTCCTGCATGAACAGTTTGCCCGATTCAAAGAGCCGCTTATATGGCGAAACATCCTGATGGAGGGTGTCCCCCATGATGGAGATCGCCTGAAGCGCGCCCAGATAAAAGCTGGTGCACATGCCATCGGGCCCCCAGAATTCGATATCATAGGTATTGTGGTGGGGCTCCTCAAGAATTCCGCGCCGGCGCGGATCCCAGGTGGCGATGCAGTAGTCCAGGCTCGCTTCGACCCGCGGAAACAGATTCGTCATCCATGAAGTGTCCCCGCTGATCCGCCATTCCCGGTAGACCTTCATGATACCGCCGAGCTGACCGTCCGCAGCGGCATGGAAATCATGCACTTTGGGCCGGATGGGCAGTGCCGAGCGAAAGGCCTGATGCCCCTCCTGGTTCTGGCTGACCATGAATTCAGTATGGCGCAGGGAGCGTTCCAACGCAGGAAACAGGTGGGGAATGGCCTGGGCATAATTCCAGACATGGGTGCAGGAGCCCTCGCAGCAACCGGAATTATCGTTGCAACCCTCCCAGGCCCAGAGATTTCCGTCGCGCTGGCGCAGCAGGGTTGGGGATTTCAGGATGCTGAGGTTGGCGGCGACCGCCTCGAGCACCTCGGGTGGCAGCGAGGAGGTAAAAAAAGCATCGGAAAAAAGTCCGGATTTTTCGCGCAGATCGCTATAGTGGGCATTCCAGTAATGGGCTACTTCGCTGACCGAGGCGAACTTGCCGGAATACCAGGGCTGATAGTACGGCGATGCACAGCAACCCGAGGCGGGTTCGCATTGGGGTGTGCCCGCCGGATCCTGGCCAAGCCGCAAGTCTGAGTTGGGGACATACCAGGCGGCCATGAGGCGGATCGTCCGGGTTTCCCCGGCTTCGAGCTTGAGGGGGACATAAAGGGAGGCGCCGGGTGCATCCGGCGTGATCAGCGGATTTTGCGGAATCGTCGTTGTTTCGACATTTTTCCAGGCCATGGTGAGCGGATCCCACCACCCGCCTCTGAACCAGCAGTGGTCGACCACCGTCGCGGGTTGATCGGTGAAAAAGGCCATATCGCCCTGATTACTGGCCCCCGCCACCAGGGCTTGTTGACGGAGGATAAAGCCGTTTGCGCAGGGCGCGATGGCGTTTTCTCCCGCGCCCTCACGCATAAAGTTTTCCGAATGAAAGGAAAAGACCACCTCCACAGCCGCCGCACTGCGGTTCCGGAAGGTGTATTCAAGGGCGGCGACCGGCAGGCTCGAATTGTCGGCATCACCGGGAATGAAGGGGCTCCATCCCGTCAGGCTGACTTGCAGCGGGAAGTGCGGATCCTCAAGCTCAAGCCGGGCAAAGGGGAAACGGGCGAGAAAGGTCACTCCCCTGAATCGGGGGAGTCCGTAGGAGGTGCGTTCGCCGCCGCGTGCGGTATTGGGTCGCCCGTAGTATTTCCATTTGGGCACCGATCCCTCGAGGACCCTGGCGCCGCTGTTCACTCCCTTGACGGAGATGGCGGCAAAGAGCAGGGGCTCATTGAATACTGCCGCGGTGTTGCGGACCGAGACTTGCGAGAGGGCGCCGGTGCCCTCCAGTGAGATCATGCCGGCGCCGATACCGCCGAGAGGAAAGGCGATCCGGTTCAGATACTCGCCGCGATAAACGCCGTTGAATTCGTGGCTTTTCCCCTTGTTGCCGCTGTTATCCGCTTCGGGCCTTGTGCAGGCCAGCCCGGAGAGCAGACAGAACCAGCAAATGGATTTGAATTTCATGATTCACAATCCCTGGCTTGTTGGTCGGATGGACGACCCCATCGTAACCAAGCAGATAGCCCTCCTGGAAGCGAAGCTGGGGAGAGCGCAGCGGTCCCGACTGGTCATGAGGAAACAGGTGAATCCAGTGACGAAGCTGGCAGGTGCACCGTCATCGCCCGTCCAAACGGCGTGCCATCTCTTCCAGCTGCGCCCTTAGGGTCTCTTCACAAGGCGGGCCGAGTGCGCCGCAGACGAAAGAATCCGTAAAGAAGACGAGGTCGATCCCTGCCGGCCGCTGCACGAAGAGAGCCGGATGACCGCCAATAGTCTCCTGGCGCGATGAAACATTGCGCTGCAGCAGGAATTGGCTATAGCGCGCGAAGAGCTCCTGCGCCTCGGCCGCGCTTTGGCAGGGAACAAGGAAGAGCTGCCAGGAACCGCAGGCGCTACGATACTCGCGCCGGTACCCCTCCCTGAAAAAGCTTTGGCCGAGAAAATCCCCCGGCACATAGCGGTCCGATGCCGGCACGCGATCGGTCTCGGGAAAACGGCTGAACAGCTCCGGAGGCGTCGTACCACCGCCGATGCGGCCCGCCAGAATGCGGCCCATCTCGGTCAGCGCGGCTCCCGGATCCTTTTCCAGGGCGAACGAAGTGATCTTGACATAGCAAGGCCCCTGGTAAAAGTTGAGCACGTTGGCGCTGCGATATCCCTCGACGCCGACGCCGGCCGGGGTCTCCTCGGGCGAGCGTTCGGCGGCAAAGATAGCAAAGGCGTGCAGCGGACTCTTCATGGCATAGATCTCGACGGTCACCGAACTGGAGTCAGGGCCGACGGCATAATCGGTCGTCAGCACGCGGCGGAAGCCGTATTGCAGATAGAGATCCGCTGCACCGTCGATATATTCGAAGAGATTTTCGGGATGGAAGAAACGCGGCGCTTCGGTCTGCCGCCACGCTGGCAGATCGCCCGGCTGTGGCAGCAGGCTGGCGAGGGTCGTGTCTGCGAGTTCCTGGGCCGGGGCGGCGGCGCTGATCACGATCACCAAGATCACCGCGGCGGCCAGCCGGTGGATGACACCATGCATATGGATTTCCTGCCTGTTGGGAAAGAGAGTGCCACTATGGATTAACGCGTACCGGATCAACCGAGAAAGGGGGACCGGTTTTTCAGGGCATCGTTATGGAACCGTACCCTTTATCGCGCTGACAGAGCCGGATCAGCCCAGAAAGGGGAAATGGCTTTTCAGGGCGGCCACCTCCCGGCTGATATCCAGAGCATGTGCGCAGACGGCCGTGCAGCTCGAGCAGCTCCGGCACGCCCCCAAGCCCTGGCGTTCGGGCAGCGTGGCCAGGGTCCATTCGGCCTGACTGAGATTGCCATACCCCGTAGCGTACATGCTGGCGCGCATCAAGCTGGGAATCTCAACCCCGTGCGGGCACTGCACCACGCAGGCCCGGCAGCCCTGGCAGAGGCGTCCCTTCTCGATCGCGCCGAGTTTCAAATAGTTCTCTTCCTCGTCGGAGAGATCGAGGTTGGCGGCGCTGGCGAGATTGAGATCCAGTTGATCAAAGCTCGTCATGCCCGGGATGGCCGTGGTCACCTCCGGGTGCCGCAGCACCCATTTGAGTGCGGCGGGATGATTGACCGCCGTGGCGCCCTCACGCGGATTTCCTCCCTGCGTCTTCATGGCGACGATGCCAAGGCCGTGCTCTTTGGCATAGGCCAGGGCCTCCCTGATTTGCTCCTTGTCCTCGCGCCAGACATTGAAGGCGATCTCGGCGACGTCATAGATTTTGGCGTCGACGGCAGCGCGTACCACCTCGGCAACAGCGGCGTGACAACTGACCCCGATGAAACGCGCCTTTCCCGCCTGCTGCGCCGCGCGCGCGGCATTCATCAGGGGCTCATAATTAACCATCTGCGCGTTATCGCAGGCATGGATATAGAGGATATCGACGTAATCGCTTTGCAGCCGCTCCAGGCTGGCGTTGAGCAGCTTGCTAAAGTTCTCCGGGGTGGCCCCGGGCGCCCAGCTGCCGTCTTCGGTGCTGAAGACGCCCTTCTGGAAATCGCGGGCCAGCCAGATCTTGGTGGAGAGGATCACCTTGTCGCGGCCGCCGCGCTGCTTGAGCACGTTGCCGATCGATTTCTCGCTGTTACCGCGAAGGTAGCCGTTGGCCGTGTCGAGATGGGTGATGCCGCTGTCAAGGGCCCGATTGATGAGATCCGGGCTGTCCGAATTCATGACCCCGAAGCTGAGGATGGGGATTTTCAGGCGGGTACGTCCCAGAACGCGTCTCGGGATTTTTTTGATCTTTTCCTTTTCCGCGGCCAGGCCCTTCGCGGCCGGCATTCCCAGACCAGCCAGAAGCAAACCGAGTGAGCCGCTCCGTAAAAACTGCCGCCGCGCCATTTTGTCGCTCGCCATTGTATACCTCCATAGGGTTATAATCAGCTGATCATGCCCTTCGACCTTTTGCCACTGCAAGGATATTAGCCATTTGCCGTGTAAATGTCAAGCGGAATAGCACACCGATCGACCCTCTGCTCCGCAAATGGAGTTTTTCCTTGCATCTGGATGCATGATTCGCTATTTTTTCGGTCATGCCCCAGCCGGCACCCCCAGGCCTGCTGCCCGGCTCATTCACTCTCCACGGCGTCTCACCCCAACGCGGTCATTGCCATGGCCCCCAAAATTCTCTTTTTACTCCTCAGCCTCTGCCCCCTGGCCCGTGCCCAGTACAACCTCAACTTTTATCTCTCCCGCGCTCTATCGTATTCGCCGGCGATCCGGGAGTTCGGCGATCTCCAGGCCGGCAACCGGATCCAGCAAAAGCTCAATCATGCGGTGAATTCCGCGTTCCAGCTCTCCCTGAGCGGCGATTACCTTTTCACCCCCTATTTTAACAACAGCGGCAAGCTGGTGACGACCGAACCCGAGCCGGAGGCGATCGGCTATGATATCGCTCTCTTTGACGGCGGGCTCTATTCGGCCCAGTTCAACCTGGAGCGAAAGCTCTTCAACCAGAACCAGATCAGCGTCCTCGACCGCCAGAGCCGCATTCAGGACGACAACCTGCGCTTTGGCTCCGAGCTCGAGCAGCACAGCGTCCACCACGAGGTGACCGGCTGCTACCTGAAAGCCTGGCAGGCGCTGCTCCTGACCCGGTTGGCGGAGGAGACCGCGGCCAACCTCGATCAGCAGCTGACCCTTACCGGCAGCCTGGTCCGCCAGGGTCAAGCCGGGCTGCAGGATTACCTGCTGCTGCGGATCGAGAGCCAGAACCAGGCCATTGCCCGCAACGCCGCCCGGCAGGAGTATCGCACCGCCCTGTATGAACTCAATGCCCTGGCCGGCATTCAGGACACCACGGTGGTCGAGATCGACTCCCTCACTCTTCCCCTCAGCGCGCCCTTGCCGGCCTCCCGCTTCGGCGACAAGTTCCGCCTCGACAGCCTGGCCCTGAACAGCCGCCAGGAAGAATTCGAAACCCGATATCGGCCCGAACTCAATCTCTTCGTCACTGCCGGCCTCAACGCGGTCACCCTGCAAAAGATCAGCCGCAAATTCGGCACGAGTGCCGGTCTCTCGCTGCGATGGCCGCTCTATGACGGACGGCAAAAAAGCCTCATGCGCCAGCAAACCCAACTGCAGCAACACAGCCTGCACGGCTACCGGCAAGCCTCGGCACAGAACATCGCCCTGCAACTCAACAGCAGCCGCGCCCGGATCCGCACGCTCGAGGGTAACCTCCGCACCTACACCCGGCAGCTCGAGGATTACCGGCAGCTGCTGCAGCTTTCGGAAAAACAGCTGCAGCAGGGGGCGACCTCGATGATCGACCACCTCACCCTGCTGCGCAATTATATTGAAATTCGCAAGGCCCGGATCTCCGCCGAGATCGAGTGCCAGCAGGAGATTAACAATCACAATTACTGGAACTGGTAAAATGAAGGCTCACCGGATGCATCAGTGCCTGCTCCTGAGTGCCCTGCTTCTGCTTCTCTCCTGTCATGCGGAGCAAGACGACACCAGCGCGCCGCTGCAAGCAGGCGCCCCCGTGGAGGTCACCCATCCTCTCCACAAGGATCTGACCGAATACCTGGACCTCAACGCCACGACGCTCTTTATGAAAAAAGAGACCCTCCGTGCAACTTTTCCCGGTTTCATCGACACCCTCGCCAAGGCGGTCGGCGACCCCGTCCGCGCCGGCGATCTGCTGCTGCGGCTGAAGACCCGGGAGGCCGCAGCCGGCGACAGCCTCGCCCCCGGTACCCTGCCCCTGCCGACGGCGGTCAGTATCTGTGCCCGGACCAACGGCATTCTTGTCGCGCTCCAGTTCAACACCGGCGATTTTGTCACCGAAGGGGAAGAGATCGCCCGCATCGCCAACCCCTCCTCCCTGCGCATCAGCCTCAATGTGCCTTACGAGTATGCCGTCCGGATCGACCGCCGCATCCCCTGCGAAATCCTCTTGCCGGACGGCCAGAAGATGACGGCCGTGATCCACCGGGTCCTACCCAACGTCGACCCGGCGACGCAAACCCAGACCTTTCTCTTGCAGCTGCAGCGCGCTGTGAGCCTCCCGGAAAATCTCAATCTCAGCGCCCGGCTGCCCCTGCGCACAGCCGTCGGGGCGACGATCGTTCCTCGTGGCGCGATCCAGTGCGATGAGACCATGCGCCGCTTCTGGATCATGAAGTTGACGGAGGCCAACACCGCGGTCCGCGTCGACATTGCCAAAGGCATCGAAAGCGGCGACGAGGTGCAGGTCGTCGCACCGCAGCTGCTGCCCACCGACCTCATCATCTCCGCGGGCGCCTACGGCCTGCCCGATACCGCGCGCGTAGCCCTGAGCGGGTCGCCCCATGAATGAGTTTTATGTAAAATACCGCAGCCCGATCGCCGCGATTCTGGCCCTTATCCTCATGGCCGGCGTCTATTCGCTGGTCGCAATGAAGAGCAGCCTCTTCCCGGACATCACCTTTCCTAAAATCAAGATCATTGCCGAAAACGGCGAGCAGCCGGTGGACAAGATGATGGCCGAGGTCACCATCCCCCTGGAAAGCGCCATCAAGCGGGTCGAGGATCTGATGCTGATCCGCAATACCACCAGCCGCGGGACCTGCGAGATCTCGGCTTTTCTGAACTGGGGGACGGATGTCGACCTGGGCAAGCAGCGCATCGAAGCTCAGATCAATGCCATCAGGCAGGACCTGCCGCCCGGAGTCGCCATCTCGATCGAAAAGATGAATCCCTCCATCCTCATGGTGATGGGATTCTCCCTCGAGGGCAGCAGCAAGAGTCCGATCGAGCTGCGCCAGCTGGCCGAGTTCACCATCAAGCCGATGCTCTCCCGCATCGAGGGAGTCAGCGAGGTAGCGGTCACCGGCGGCCGGGTGAAGGAATACCACGTCATCCTCGATCCGGTCCGGTTGAGCAACCTGCGCCTGACCCCAGCAGCCGTTGCCGCTGTGCTGTCGAATTCCAACTTTATCGAGTCCGAAGGCTATGGCGTCGATTTTGACCGCATGTATCTGACCCTGACCGATGCCGCCGTGAAGGGCCGGACCGATCTCGAGAATCTGGTCATCCTCAACTCGGCGAAATTGCTGGTGCGCCTCAAGGATATCGCCCGCATTGAGATCGCCGAGCAGCGCGAATACATCAAGATTAACGCCAACGGCAAGGATGTCCCGCTCCTGGCCATCATGAAGCAGCCCCGGGCCAATCTGCTCGACGTCTGCCGCGCGGTCGAAGCGGAACTCAAGGAGGTGAACGCCGTACTGCCGCGCGGCGTCACTCTGCGGCCCTTCTACAACCAGGCCAACTTTGTCGGGGATGCGATCGGCAGTCTGCGCGACGTCTTGTGGATCGGCCTGATCCTGGCCATCCTGGTGAGCGTGCTGTTTCTGCGCTCGGTGAAGGCCAGCTCGGTCATTCTGATCACCATCCCGGTCACATTGAGTCTCACGCTGGTGGCGCTGCATGCCCTCGGCTACACCTTCAACATCATGACCATCGGCGCCATCGCCGCAGCCATCGGCCTGATTATTGATGACGCCATTGTCGTGGTGGAGCAGATCCATCGCACGCACGAGGAGCATCCGGATGAGGAGAGCGGCCCTCTGGTGCATGAGGCGATCCGCTATCTCTTTCCGGCCATGGTCGGCTCCTCGCTCAGCACCATCGTCATTTTCCTGCCCTTTGCGCTGATGAGCGGGGTGGCGGGAGCCTATTTCAAGGTGATGACCGACACGATGATCATCACCCTCATCTGCTCCTACCTGGTGACCTGGCTGGGATTGCCGGTGATCTTTCTTCTGCTGACCCGCAGGGGATACGCCTGGGCGCAAAAACCCAGGGTGGTGCGACAGCGCGGTTGGGTCGATTTTGTCATCCATCGTATCTGGATCTCCGCCGCCATCGTGCTCTGCATGGCCGCCGCCGGAATCTGGGTCATGCCGCGGCTGGCCTCCGGATTTCTCCCCGAGATGGATGAAGGGGCCATTGTCATGGACTACAAGAGCCCGCCGGGGTCCTCGCTGGCAGCGACCGACCGGATGCTGCGCACAGTGGACCGGATCCTGCACGAGACACCGGAGGTGGCGAGCTTTTCGCGCCGCACAGGCACCGAGATGGGCTTTTTCATGACCGAGCCGAACGACGGCGACTATCTGATCCAGCTTCACTCCAAGCGGAAGCGCACCACCGAAGAGGTTGCCGATGATATCCGGGTGCGGATCGAGGCAGTGCTTCCGGCCTTGCAGGTCGACTTCGGCCAGGTCATCGGTGACATGTTGGGGGATCTGATGGAGTCGGTCCAGCCGATCGAGGTCAAGATCTTCGGCGATGATCAGAGAACTCTTGCCGACCTGGCCGATCGTGTCGCCGCCTGCGTCGCCGCGACCCCGGGTACAGCGGATGTATACAATGGCATCCTCGTGGCGGGTCCGGAGATCAAACTCGTGCCCCGGACCGCTGCCCTGGCACAATACGAGTTGTCACCGGAAGAATTCCATTTCCAGATGCAGACCAAGCTGGAGGGCACGATCGCCGGAACTATTCTCGAGAAGAACCGGATGGTGGCGATTCGCCTCTTCGATGGGGATCGGGAGACCTCTTCGGGCAAGTTGATGCAGGGCACTATTTTTCTCAAGGACGGCCGGTGCAAGCCGGTGGCGGAATTCGCCGATCTGGAAATCGTGGAGGGGGTAGCGCAGGTGGAACGCGAGAACCTGAAACTGATGGCAGCGGTCACCGCCCGGCTCAACCAGCGCGATCTTGGCAGTACGCTTCAGGACGTACAGCAGCGGGTGCGAACCGGGGTGCGGATTCCGCCCGGGTACCAGATCGTCTACGGCGGGGCCTATGCCCAGCAGCAGCAAGCCTTTCGCGAACTGCTGTTGATCCTGCTTGGCGCGGTGCTGCTGGTCTTCACGGTGATCCTTTTTTTGTTCCGGTCGATCCGGATCTCACTGGCCATCATTTTCATCGCCGTGTTGGGCATAGCCGGGAGCCTGATCGCCCTGTTTCTCAGCGGGACGCCGCTTAATGTCGGCAGCTACACCGGCATCATCATGATCGTCGGCATCATTGGTGAGAATGCCATCTTTACCTGTTTGCAGTTCCTGCAAGCGCGCCGTGCCGGCCAGGCGGTCGATCCCTCGTTGATCTACACCATCTCGACCCGGCTGCGGCCGAAGCTGATGACCGCCCTCGGCGCGATCGCCGCGCTTTTTCCCCTCGCCCTGGGCGTGGGCTCAGGTGCACAGATGCACCAGTCCCTGGCCATTGCCATCATCGGCGGCCTGATCGCCGCGCTGCCCTTGCTGCTGGTGGTGCTGCCGACCATTTTAAGGATGCTGGAGATCAATAGGTAAGCCGGCATTTCCTCAGCCCGGCACACGCGTGATCCACGGATGTGCAAAAATTGTGCATTTTTGTTTTGATTTGTGAGGCGTGATTGTGTAGATTGCAGTATACCTAAACAAGGAGGAAACCATGACACGAAGCATGTGGCTTGTCGTCTGTATCTTCCTGATCCTCCCCGTGCTGCTCCTCGCCCAGGAGCAGGCCATCCCGCCGCTCACCGCCCTCAACATTCACATCCCCGGACCGCAGAAAATTGCCCCCCTGCCGCCGGTTGTGGTGCCGCCCGATAATCCCCAGACGGCCCTGAAAATCCAGTTGGGCAAACAGCTCTATTTTGACACCCGGCTGTCGCAGGACAACACCATCAGTTGTGCGTCCTGCCACAATCCGGCTCTGGGATGGTCGGATGAAGGGCCCACCAGCCTGGGCATCAACGGGCAGCGCGGCGGCCGCCGTGCACCTCCCGTTTCCAATGCCGCCTATCTGCCCCTGCAGTTCTGGGACGGCCGCGCACCCAGCCTTGAGGAGCAGGCCAAGGGTCCCATCGCCAATCCCGTCGAGATGGGCAACACCCATGAGGTGATGATTCGCACCGTGGATCATATCCCCGGCTACGTCGAGGAGTTCAAGACGGTCTTCGGAACCGACCACATCACCCTCGACCAGATCGCCCAGGCCATCGCTGCCTACGAACGGACCGTTGTGACCACCGATTCGCCCTTCGACCGCTATGTCCGCGGCGACGACGGCGCCCTGACCCCTCTGGAAAAGGAAGGTCTGGCGGTCTTTAACGGCAAGGGACACTGCACCGCCTGTCACTGGGGCGGGAATTTCAGCGATGGCCGGTTTCACAATCTCGGTGTCAAGCCATCCGCCTCTGGCAAGGAGGACCTCGGCCGCTACGAAATCAGCAAAAATGAACAGGATAAAGGGGCCTTTAAAACGCCGACCGTGCGTGACGCCGCCCGCCGGCCGCCCTATCTGCACGATGGCTCGGAAAAGTCACTGGAAAGCCTGGTCGAGTTCTACAACCGCGGCGGCGATGTCCGTTCGGCCACCCTCGATCCGCTCCTGGTGCCCCTCGGTCTGACGCAGCATGAAAAGAAAGCCCTGGTCGCCTTCATGGCCCGGGCCATGAACAGCACGAATCCGGAAGTGGCCGCGGTCAAGCCCCCGGCTGCTGCTGAAATGCCCAAATAGAAGGAGATCCCTATGCTGCGTATAAAATGGTTCCTGATTCTCCTGGCGAGCCTCTTTCTGATCCCCGGCGAAGGCAGCGCCATCCCGGCCTTTGCCAAAAAGTATGGCTTTAACTGCAACATGTGTCATACCGCTTTCGCCAAGCTGAACGATTTCGGCCAGCGCTATCGTGACAACGGCTATCAAATTCCCGGGCAGGCGGGCGGCGAAAAGAGCATCTTTGAAACCCCGCCGCCCATCGCCCTGCGGGCCATGACCGGCGTGACCCTCTATGACGGCCCGGATGGCACCACCAGCGGATTCAACATCTTCGGCTTCGATTTGCTGGCCGCCGGGGTGCTGCACAAGGACATCTCTTTCCTGCTCATCTACACCCCGCGCATCGATGAACCGGCGGGGAGCTGGCAGGGCCCGGAGAACAGCGCCAATCCCGGCCAAATGGGTGCACTCGAGGCGGTCAACCTGGTCTTCAGCAATGTCATCCAGGATGTCCTCAACCTCCGCGTCGGGAAATTCGAGCCGGGGTACCACCCCTTCAGCTCGAAACGCAAGTACCAGCTCTTCACGCCGTACGAGGTTTACGCCTTTACAGCGCCCTTCCAGAGCTACAATTTTGACGACAACCAGATCGGCGTGGAGGCCTCCGGCCATTTCCGCAGCGGCCTGAAATACAGTCTCGGCCTGCTCAACGGGACGGGCGCCAATCCTGATAACAACACCGCCAAAGACCTGTACGGCGCGCTCTCGCAGACCTTCGGCAAGGGAGACGGCCAGAGCGCCGGCCAGCGCATCGGACTGTTCGGGTACTACGGCTGGCAGCCCGCCAAAATCACCGGCAACCTGATCGCACCAACGGGCGAGACGGCCGGGAGTGATAATGCGGCCTTTTACCGCTTCGGCGTGGATGCCAGCCTGAACTGGCAGACCCTGAATCTCCAGGCGCTCTACATGCTCGGCCAGGATGATAAAAAGCTCAATGCGCTCGACCACACCCAGGCCTTCAAATACAGCGGCGGCCTGGTGCAATTGGATTGGGCGGGACTGGCCAACAATCGCCTGGTGGCCTCCGCGCTTTACAACTGGGTAAAACCGCCCGATTACAACCTCATAAACAAGGTCAATACCATCGCCCTGCTGACGCGCTACTACCTCGGCGACTGGTCGGCGGTCAATGTCTCCCTGCATGCTGAATTCCAGCACCGGCAGACGGGCGAACTCCGCAAGGTGAAGGAAAACCTCGGGGCCCTGGCGCTGGATTTTGCCTTCTAGGAGGGAACACCGCCGCCAGCCTCTGCCCCGGTACCCATAAAAAAAGGATGCTGCCTGCTGAGTTCACCTCGCAGCAGCATCCCTGCACCCATCCTGAAAGGGATGTCCTGTCCGGACATCCCTTTTTTATGTTAGCGGTTCTTCCACTGATATTTATGCGGCCACTTGGTCGTCTCCGATGGCGTCGCGGTATGGCAGATGTTGCAGGCGGTTTTCTGATCCGGATTCGCGCCGCCGTGCTTCCCGCCGAACTCGCCGATATCGCCGGATTCCCCCTTGGAACCCTGATGACAAACACCGCAGCTGCCGATGGTCTTGGCCTTGCCCTGGTATTGCATGGCCTGATAATTATCCGATGCCTGGGTTGACGGAACCATGGCATGGGGGCTCGAATGGCAGCTCGCGCAGTAGACATTGCCGTGACCCATGGCATTGCGATAGAGGGTGGTGCCGGTATCCACCTGCGGCACGCCGGCATGGCAGGTGGCGCATTTGGGTTCATTCACCCAGGGAGTCCGGGCGCCGGTCGCGATGGTGTTGGCCACATTGTTCATGTCGCCATGGCAACTGGTGCAATTGCCATCCGCCGCGGTGTGGGCCTTGCTGCGGTTGCAGGAGGTTTTCTCTCCGGGATGGCAGTCGTAGCAGGCGGCGCCGCGAGTGGCATGCGACTTGTGGATGTTTTTCGATAAATAATTGCCGGAGGACGAAGTCATACCGAGGGCGGGACTGGCATGGCAGCTGGCACACAGGATCGGCTTGTTGCCCTGCAATGCAGTGCCGTGCTTGCTGTCATGTTTCTGCAGGATATCGGCAAAGGCATTCGCACCATGACATTTGCCACAGTTGATGTCATCAGAAGTGGGGGTGGTGGTGCGGGTTTGCGCGACCACCGTGCCACCCGCGTTCTTGATCGTAATTTCAGCCACCTGAAAAGGATTCCAGTTGCCGCTATCATCGACGGGCGTCAGCGGGATGCCATCCACTTCGAAATGGTCGTTCCGGTTCACCATCTCCCCGGCCAGTCCGTTGTGCAAATTGGGGTCGACGAGGTTCAATCCCTTGTCTTGCTGCAGATCCGTGCCGAAGAGCTTTTTGGCGTTGTCCCAGAACTGACTAAAGCTGCGCTTGCTGTAGGAATGGGTGTTGTCGATGATCCGGTACTGCGCGGTCAGGCCGGTGGTGACGATCTGCGGCGGATTGCCGCGTTTGATCACCTGCGCCCAGACGGTGTTGTAGGGCGGCAGAATCACCGCTTGATCATACGTGGGATTGAGGCAGTGCATGCCCAGATCGTTCCAGGCGAAAACTACATACTGGGCGGTATCCGGGATCGCCTTGTTGGCTTCTGTGGGCGAAGTGCCGCAATTCAAACTGAACAATAGCAATCCCATCCCGGCCGCGACCAGTATCCATTTTCCTGCCATACGTGCAACCTCCTGAAATAGTCCGCTTGATCGCCAGGACGGTTTGTCCCTGCCAAAGAGAGTATACTCATTCGGTGGCGGAATAGCAAGGGGTGATGAAAATATTATACGCGCATCGGTGCAATTTTCAACAAGCCGGACACACAACAGGGCTGACCCATAACAGTCCGGAAGCATAAAAAAAAGGGAACACCCCGCAGGGCGTTCCCTTGATGCCAACAGTGCTCAAGCCGGTCAGGCGGCTTCTTCGAGCGGAATACGCATCTTGTAGAACGAGCGCCAGACGAAGACCAGGCCGATGAGAAAGATCGGCATGGCGATATAGGGCGCGTAATTGGTGCCGCCGGTGGCGTTGGCATGCGCCGTCATCTCGATGGCGATCTCGGTGGCCAGCAAGCCGAAGAGGGTCGAGAACTTGATGATCGGATTCAGCGAAACCGAGGAGGTGTCCTTGAAGGGATCCCCAACCGTATCGCCGATGACCGTCGCGGCGTGCAGCGGCGTGTTCTTCTCGCCAAGATCAACCTCGACCAGCTTTTTGGCATTGTCCCAGGCGCCGCCGGTATTGGCCATATAGATGGCCTGGAAAAGACCGAAGCAGGCGATGGAGATCAGATAGGCGACAAAAAAGTTGGGATTCACAAACGCGAAGGCCAGGGTCAGCGACATCAGGGCGATAAAGATGTTCCACATGCCCTTTTGAGCATACTGGGTGCAGATCTTGACCACCGTCTTGGAATCCTCGATGTCCGCCTCGGACTTGCTCAGATCCATGTTGCGCTTGATGAACTCCACCGCACGGTAGGCGCCGGTGGTGACCGCCTGCATCGAGGCGCCGCTGAACCAGTAGATCACCGAGCCGCCGGTGATAAGGCCGAGAAGGATCGGGGCATCGGTCAGCGACACGTGCAGCATGTTCTTGCTCTGCAGCAGCAGGATGATCGAAAAGATCATCGTCGTCGCGCCCACCACTGCGGTGCCGATGAGCACCGGCTTGGCGGTCGCCTTGAAGGTATTGCCGGCGGAATCGTTGGCCTCGAGGTAGTGCTTGCCCTCTTCAAAATTGGGCTCGAAACCGTATTCCTTCTTGATCTCATCCTTGACGCCGGGGATGCTCTCGGTCTGCGCCAGCTCAAAGATCGACTGGGCATTGTCGGTCACCGGGCCGTAGCTGTCGACGGCGATGTTGACCGGCCCCATGCAGAGAAAACCGAAGGCGACCAGGCCAAAGGCAAAAATCGAGGGATAATTGATCACTTCCACCGGGATGTAATGGCTGGTGAGGGTGGCGACGGCCATCAGGCCGGTGATCAGCATGCCTTGGTAAAAGGCACTGAAATTGCCGGCGACGATGCCGGAGAGGATCGTCAGCGAGGCGCCGCCTTCGCGGGAGGCGGTGACGATCTCGTTGACATGCTTTGATTTGGAGCTGGTGAAGATCTTGGTGAACTCGGGGATCAGCACAGCGGCCAGGGTGCCGCAGCTGATGATCAGGGCCAGCTGCCACCAGACATGGGGCATGGCGGTCATGACGCCGTCCTTGATCACCTGGAGATCGCCGATCAGCAGGTAGCTCATGACGAACGAGGTGGTGATGCAGAGGCTGGCGGCAATCCAGATCAGGCGCATCAACGGCTCTTCAAAATCGAACTCTTTCTTGCCCCTGTACTTGGCGGAGGAGATGGCCTGATTGACAAAGTAGGAGATTCCCGAGCAGAAATCCATTAAAAAGCGCATGGCGAAGATCCAGACGATCAGTTTGCCCTGGATAGCTTCCTTGACCTCAAGGTTGGGGCTCATCACCGCCAGGGTAATGAAGGAGATCAGGGCGACGCCGGTGACGCCGTAGGTCTCGAATCCATCGGCGGTCGGGCCGACACTGTCGCCGGCATTGTCACCGGTGCAGTCGGCAATGACGCCGGGATTGCGCGGGTCATCTTCCTTGACCTTGAAGACGATCTTCATCAGGTCCGAGCCGATATCGGCGATCTTGGTGAAGATGCCGCCGGCGATACGCAGGGCCGAGGCGCCGAGGGATTCGCCGATGGCGAAGCCGAGGAAACAGTATCCGACAATGTTGCGCGGTACAAAGAGGAGGATGATCACCATCATCACCAGCTCGAGGGAGATCAGGAAAAGTCCGACGCTCATGCCGGCGCGCAGCGGGATGTTGACGACATCCCAGGGCTTGCCACGCAGCGAGGCAAAGGCGGTGCGCGAGTTGGCGAAGGTATTGATGCGGATGCCGTACCAGGCGACCGCATAGGAACCGCCGATGCCGATGATCGCAAAGAGCAGAACCAGCAGCAGCGTGGTCAGGGTTTCGCCTTTGAGGACCAGAAAATAAAAGAACATGGCCGCGGCGATGAAGGTGAAGAGCATCATCAGGAATTTGCCCTGCTGGATCAGGTAGGTGCGGCAGGTCTGGAAAATGGTCTCGGCTACTCTCGCCATTGACGAATGCACCTGCAGGCCTTTGATCTGGTGGCGCAGGTAGAGACTGATGCCGAGGGTTCCGGTGATCACCAGAGCGCCATAGAAAAGCAGGTTCCAGGGGGTAATCCCGCCCAGCTTGGTATAGGGTGCACCCTTGTGCAGATCGGGGATAGCCAGATCCGCCTCACTGGCCAGGACCGGAAGGGTGTACAGTACCAGCATGAAGAGCAGGAGGAAAAATGCGGTAAATCTTTTCATATCTCTCCTTTTACATGATTGATTAAAAACGCAGGTTGGCCCAAAATTATTCAGAACTTCTGCGCCCGGCCGGGAACCCAGGTCCAGCCGATTCATCTTGAAAATTAGCATTAATTTACCAATATTTGCTGTCAATCACAAACAATTTTTACGCCACATGCCGCGCCGCGACATTCCGCACCGCCTTTTCGCTTGCATCTTTGCAGGATAATCCTTATCATTACGGATAATCCCGTACCGGCCCATCCCTGAAAAGGCATCTCCACCATGTCCAGGCTGCCGCAAATATTTACCCTCTTGTTGCTCGCCGGCTTTTGTTTACTCTTTTGCCATAGCGAGCTGCACCTGGAGCATTGCGGCCAGACCGATCATCACACGGCCCACGACTATTGCCAACTGGTCAAAGCCGCCCGAGTCGCCTGGCCTCACTCCCTGCAAAAATACAGCCAATTCCAGTGGATCGGGCTCTCTCTGTCCCTCTCCTCCTGCTCAACCCATGACGCCGAACTCCCCGCAGAAATAGCGAGGGGAGCGATACTCCAGCCCGCCATCAGGATGAATCTCCCTCTTTGCCAGCCCCCGCTGCGCATCTAGCTCCGTTCCGTACTCTTTCCCAGCTTCTTCCCGTCAAGGGAGCAAACCATCCACTTCATCAGGAACCTGTATGAATAAGATGCTCTGTATTCTTTTCATTGGCTATGGCGCGGTCTGTGCCCAGGAGGTGATCAGCCTGGAGCAGGCGATGAACCTGGCGCTCCGCCGCAATCCCGAGCTGCAGCAGGCGCGGCAGGCGCGCCGTGCGGCGGCCGGACGTTTCTGGAGCGGCATTGCGCTGCCGCAGCCCGAACTCTCCTTCAGCTATGAATATGTGCCGCGCAACAAATCCTTGGCCAATTTCGGCGAGCGTACCTTCGAGCTGGCGCAGGAGATCGATTTTCCGGCCGCTTACTTGCTGCGCGGCCGGCTCTTGCATGCTGAAACAGCCGCCGCCGGCATGGAGCTCCGCCACAAGGCGCTGGCTCTGCTCGCTGAGGTACAGTGCCGCTATTGGGAGGTCAAGGCGTGCGAAGCGCAGCTGGCAATCGCGCAAGCGAATTACGAGCTGGCCGGGGAGTTCAGCCGCAAGGCTGCGATCCGGCAGGAAGCCGGGGAGGGGAGTCTTCTGGAAAGGATGACCGCCGAAGTGCAGCGCACGCAGGCGCAGAACAGCCTGGAAACGGCCCGCAATGACCGCAGTGCCGCTCTGGCGCAGCTTCTTCTGCTCCTGGGTCAAGAGGGCCGCAGCGGCGAGCGGATTCTGAGCGACAGCATGGCCTTCACGCCGGCCAGCCTGACCCTGGAAGCGATCGAGGCGGCCGCACAGCGGCAGAATACTGAACTGCGCCAGGCGGCGATCAGCGTCGGCGCGTTGCGCAGCAAACGGAGCCTTTCCTGGTCGTCGCTGCTGCCCGGATTCCGGCTGGCCTGGTCGCGGCAGGCCCTGGAGGGCGGCGGCAATGACTATTACGGAGCCGCGTTCAGCGCCTCGCTGCCGCTCTGGTTCATGTTCGACCAGCGTGGCCGGATTCAGGAAGCCACGGCGGAGCTGCGCAGCGGGGAATTTGCGCAAGCCGCAGCGCGGAATGCCCTGATCACCCGGTTGCGGACCGCCTGGCTCGAGCTGGCTAATCAGGAGCGGCAGGTCCAGCTTTACCAGGCCGAGCTCTTGCCTCAGGCGGAGGAAATCTGCCGCACCGCGGTGGTCAGCTATGACGCCGGCGAGATCGGCTACCTCGAGCTGCTGCAATCCCGGCAAACGCTGTCCGGGGTCAAGGCCGGCTATATCGATGCCCTGCTCGGCTATCACCGGGCGGCCATCGAGCTCAACGAACTCACCGGCGCCGTGCCGGCTGGCATCCAACTCGATGAGGATTAGCATGAGAACAGGAATTTTGCGCGTTGCAGCCCTCGGGCTGCTCTTTCTCGCCGGCTGCAGCAGTGATAAACAGGGCGGCGCGGAGCAGGGTGAGGCGGCGAACCCGGGCGAGGCGGTGGAGCACTCCGCGCCCGCGGACCGCGTGGTCCTGAAACCGGCATCGATCCGCGAGATCGGTCTGGAGGTGGTGGAGGTGCGGGAGAGCATCATCGCCGGGAGCGTCACCGCACCCGCGGTGCTCACCGCCAACCAGGATCTCGAAGCCCTGGTCGGGACCCTCGTGCCCGGGCGCGTCAGCCGGGTCTTCGTCCGCCTCGGCGATCATGTCCGCAAGGGCGGGCCGCTGATGGAGATCGAGGGACTGGAGATCGGCGAGATCAAGGCCCGCTACATCCAGGCCAAGGCGCAGCTTGATTTTGCCGCCGCGACCCTCGAACGCCAGAAAACCCTGGCCGGCGAGAATATCGGCAGCCGCAAATCTCTCCAGGAGGCGCAGGCCGCCTATGATCAGGCCCTCGCCGGATTCCAGGCCGAAGACCGGCGCATTCACTCGGCTGGATTGAGCGACGCCGAGGTGCTCGGCAGCGGCGAGAACAGCGCCGGCACCGACCACACCGCCGGCACTCTCGTCATTCGCTCGCCGATCGACGGCACCATCGTCGAGCGCAATGTTGTCATCGGCCAGCCGATCGACGAGGCGGCCACCGCCTTCCGCGTCCTCAACAATGCCGTGCTCTGGGCCGATGGCCATCTCTTCGAGAAAGACATCGCCGGCCTTGCCGGCAAGCCGGAGGTGACCCTCACCACGACCGCCTACCCCGGCGAACGCTTCACCGGCCGGATCACCTACATCGGCGCGATCGTCGATCCGCAGACGCGCAGCGTGCAGATCCGGGCGGAAATCCGCAATCCGGAGCTGCGCCTGAAAAGCGGGATGTTCGCCGAAATGACCATTCCGGTGCACACCGCCCAGAAAGGCCTGGTGGTCCCGGCCGAATCCCTGGTCCGCGAACAGGGGGCCACATTTCTCTTCGTCGCCCGCGATGACACCACCTTCGAGCTGCGCCAGGTCGAACCCGGCATCACCAGCGGTGAGGCGGTGGAGATCCACCACGGCTTGCGCGCCGGCGAGCGCGTGGCGGGCAAGGGCAGCTTTTATCTGAAATCGGAATGGAAAAAAGGTGAATTCGCGGAGGAAGAGTAGCCATGCTTGAACGCATCATCACGCTGACCCTGCAGCGGCGGGGGATGGCGATCCTCCTCGCCCTGCTCATCGCCGGGTTCGGCCTCTACGCTGCCTTGACCCTGCCGATCGATGCTTTCCCCGACGTCACCAACAATCAGGTCGAAGTCGTCAGCCACGCCGATGGCCTCTCCGCGGTCGAGATCGAGCGATCGGTCACCTTCCCGGTGGAGATGGCGATGCGCGGCATCCCCAAGGTCAAGGAGCTGCGCTCGGTCACCAAATTCGGGCTTTCGATCGTCACCATCATCTTCGAGGATGATGTTGATATCTATTTCGCCCGGCAGTTGGTCTTTGAGCGGCTCACCGAGGCGCGCGAGGCCGTGCCGACCGGTGTCGAGATCTCCATGGGCCCGATCGCCACGGTGATGGGCGAGATCTATCAGTTCACCCTGGAGGGAGCGGTGCCGCAGGAGCCGACCGCGCAGAAACAGTATCTGACCGAGCTGCGGACGCTGGAGGAGTGGGTGATCAATCCCTTGCTCAAGAGCGTGCCCGGGGTCAACGAGATCAATTCCTACGGCGGATACTTCAAGCAGTACCAGGTCATTGTCCAGCCGGAATTACTGGTCAAGTACGGCCTCACCATCGCCGATGTCTTTGCGGCCATCGAAAACAACAATCAGAACGCGGGCGGCAGCATCATCGAGAAATACTCGGCGCAATACATCGTCCGCAGTGTCGGACTGATCGGAACGACCGCCGACATCGGCGATATCGTCCTTAAGGCGCGGATGGGGACACCGGTACATCTGCGTGAGGTCGCAGAGGTACGGATCGACGCCGCGACCCGCCAGGGGGCCGCCCTGATCAACGGCGGCCAGGAGGCCGTGGGCGGAATCGTCATGATGTTGCGCGGCGAGAACAGCCGCGAGGTGGTGCGCCGCGTCAAAGCCAGGGTGGCCGAGATCAACAGCAGCGGCATTTTGCCCAAGGGCATCCGCATCGTCCCCTATTACGACCGCTCCGACATCGTCACCGCCAGCGTCGGTACTGTCACCCGCGCCCTGGTCGAAGGGGCGGTGCTGGTCATGGTCATCCTCTTTCTCCTGCTGCGCAGCCTGCGCGGTTCCCTGGTCGTGCTGCTCGCCCTGCCGCTCTCGCTGCTCTTGACCTTCATCGCGATGAAATACATCGGGCTGGATGCCAATCTGATGTCCCTGGGCGGCCTGGCCATTTCGATCGGCATGATCATCGACGCGACCATCATCCAGGTCGAGAACGTCCAGCGTCATCTCAGCCGCCCTGGCGTCGACAGCCGCTCCAGGTTCGCGGTTGTCCTGCAATCGGTTCTGGAGGTGCGCAAGCCCAGCATCTTTGGCGAACTGATCATCGCCATCACCTTTGTGCCGATTCTGGCGCTGGAGGGGATCGAGGGCAAGATGTTCACACCGCTGGCCCTCACGGTGGCGATCGCGCTGCTGGCCTCGCTCCTGCTCTCGATATTTGTCATCCCGGTTCTGTGCGGGCTTTTGCTCCGGGTGCGGCCGGAGAAGGAAAGCCCGGTGATGGCCCGGGCCAGCCGCCTCTACCGCCCCCTGCTCACCTGGAGCACGGGCAAGCCCGGACTTGTCGCCGGCATTGCGGTGGCGCTGCTGCTGGCCTCGCTGCTGCTCATCCCCTTGCTCGGGACCGAGTTCATCCCGATCATGGACGAGGGGGCCTTTGACATGGATGTGGCCTTGCTGCCGGGGGTCTCGCTGGACAAGGCGATCGAGGTCAACCGCATGGTCGGCGAAAAACTGAAAGGTTTCCCCGAACTGGGAACGGTGGTCGGCCGGATCGGTCAGACCGGCGTGGCCCTCGATGCACGCGGGGTGGACAAGACCGGCTACGTCGGCATCCTCAAGCCGAAACGCGAGTGGCCGCGGGATATCAGCCGCGAAGAGCTGACGGCGGAAATGCGCGCGGCGATCGAGACCATCCCCGGCATCGCCTTCGGCTTCAGCCAGCCGATCCAGTGCCGCATCGACGAGATCGTAGCCGGCACCCGGGCGCAGCTGATCATCAAATTGTTCGGCGAGGATCTGGAGATCCTCAAGAGCAAGGCGGATGAAATCGCCCGGGCGGTGGCGCCCCTGCAAGGCACAACCGACCTTCTCGTCGAAAAGATCTCCGGCCAGCCCTACCTGACGATCGCCATCGACCGCGCACGCATCGCGCGCTACGGGATCAACATCAGCGATGTCCAGGATGTGATCGAGACCGCGATCGCGGGAAAATCCGCCTCGACCCTCTATGAGGAGAACCGCAGTTTCGATATTGTCGTGCGCCTCCCCGAGGGACGGCGGGACACGCCGGATCTGATCGGCAATATCCTCGTCCGTTCGCCCGAGGGCGCAGACATCCCGCTGGCGCAGCTGGCGGAGATCACCCTGACCGAGGGTCCGGCGCAAATCAGCCGCGAGAATGGCCTGCGCCGCATCGGCATCGAGATGAATGTGACGGGAAGGGATATGGGCGGATTTGTCGATGAGGCGGCGCGGGTGATCAAAAAGAAAGTGGCGCTGCCGCCCGGCTATTATCTGCAATGGGGTGGACAGTTCGCGAACCAGCGGCGGGCGATGAACCGGCTGCTGCTGATCTGGCCCTTGGCCACAGGCGCGATCTTTCTCCTGCTCTTCATCAGCCTGCGCTCGTTCCGGCTGGCGCTGCTGATCATGGCCATTCTGCCTTTCGCGCTCATCGGCGGCATCGTGGCGCTCTTCCTTTCGGGGCAGTATCTCTCCGTCCCAGCCTCGATCGGATTCATTGTGCTTTTCGGGGTGGCGGTGCTGAACGGCCTGGTGCTGGTCTCTCACATCGACCAGCTGCATGGGGAGGGAATGGCGCTGGCGGAGGCGATCCGGCAGGGCGCCCGTGATCGGCTGCGCCCGGTGCTCATGACCGCCTCCATCGCCATTTTCAGCCTGATTCCGATGCTTTTTGCAACAGGGACCGGCAGTGAGATCCAGAAACCTTTGGCCATCGTGGTCGTAGGCGGGCTGATCACCTCGACCCTGCTGACCTTGATCGTCCTGCCAGCCGTCTATCCGTGGTTTATGGCGAAGATGCCTTCTTCAACGCACTGAGAATTTGTAGATGGTCTGCGTCTTGTAGGTATCGCCGGGATTCAGCACCGTGGTCGGAAAGTCCGGGTGATTGGGCGAATCCGGATAATGCTGGGTCTCCATGCAGAAGCCGCTGCGCCAGGCGTAGACCTGGCCGCCCTTGCCGGTCAGAGTGCCGTCAAGGAAATTGCCGGTGTAAAACTGCATGCCCGGCTCAACCGTAAGGACCTCGAGAACACGGCCCGTGGTGCGTTCGTAGACCTCGGCCACCTTGCGCAGCGTGCCCATGGCGCCGTTGAGGACCCAGTTGTGATCGTAGCCACCGCCCAGCTTGAGCTGCTCGTTGTCGGCGTTAATGCGGGCACCGATGGCCGTGGGGGTGCGGAAATCAAAGGGGGTGCTGGCGACAGGCGCCAACTCCCCGGTGGGAATCAGACCGGCATCCACCGGCGTATAGCGGTCGGCATCGATCCGGACCTCGTGATCGAGGATGGTGCCCGTACTGGCGAGATTGAAATAGGTATGGTTGGTGAGATTGACAATGGTCTTTTTATCGGTGGTGGCCCGATAATCGATCACCAGCTGATTGTCGTCGGTCAGGGTATAGGTCACCGTCACGGAGAGGTTTCCGGGATAGCCTTCCTCGCCATCCTTGCTCAGATAGGTCAAGGTCAGGCTGGGCACGCCCGGCTTGACGGGAGCGGCAGTCCAGAGCACCTTGTCGAAGCCCTTGATGCCGCCGTGGAGATGATTGACGCCGTTGTTGCAGGCCAGGGTGTAGGTTTGGCCATCGAGGGTGAAATGGCCCTTGGCAATACGGTTGCCGTAACGGCCGATCAGTGCGCCGAAGAAGGGCACCTTGTCGGTATAGCCGGCCAGGGTGTCAAAGCCATGCACCACGTCGCCCATCTTGCCTTGGCGGTCGGGCACGAGGATCGAGGTGATGATGCCGCCGTAGGGGGTAATCTTGACCGTGGTGCCGTGCGCATTTTTCAGGGTATAGAGTTCGACCGTTTCGCCAGTCGTCGTCTTGCCAAAGGGAGCCGATGATATTGCCATTTCCTTTACCTCGGTATTTTTTTTGCAGCCGGCGGCCGGGAGCAGCACGAACAGGGCCGCCGCTAGTATGATTGTGGATTTCAACGCGTTTTTCATCTTGATTCCTTCCTCGACTCTCCTGCCATCTCAGGCAAAGGGATTTTCCGTCGGATAATAATTGCCCCGGGGCTGATTAAAGCCGATGTCTGGGACGCCCAGCATGCGCATGGCGGCGAAGAGCGCCTTGCCCACATGGGCGAACGCCACCGCCGTGTGATGCGGATAGCGCTTTTCGATGAGTACATGGCGGTAGAACCGCCCCATTTCGCGGATCGCAAAGACACCGATGCTGCCAAAGGACTGCGGATCGATGTTGAGCACCTCGCCCTGGGCGATGTAGGATTTCAGCTGGGTATCCGCCGTGGACTGGAGACGGAAAATGGTGACATGGCCCGGTATGATCTGGCCTTCGATCGTGCCGCGGGTGATGTCCGGTTCCCGTCCGGGTTCCTGGAGGCGGTGCATGATGAGCTGATATTTCATCTTGGGCTTGACCAGACAGGCGGAGGGGGTGTTGCCGCAGTGGAAGCCCATAAAGAGGTCAGTCTGGGCATAGTCACCGATGAGCGTCCGGTGGGCCTCGTACATGTCCTTCGGGACGGTGTTATTGATATCGAGGACGACCGGCGGCAGCAGCGTCGCGCAGGCGGCGATGTACTCGCTCAGGGCGCCGTAGATGTCGACCTCGCAGGCGATGGGCACGCCCTCGGCGGCGAGGCGGGAGTTGATGTAGCAGGGCACATGGCCGAAATATTTCTCAAAGGCCGGCCAGCACTTGTTGGCAAAGATGCCGTAGCGGCTGGCGCCCAAATTGGCATCCATGAAGCGGCGCATGGCCACTTCGTACTGCGCCAGTTTGTTGAGCAGGCCGGGGTAGGCATTGCCTTCGCCCAGTTCCGCGGCCATGGCACGGCTGATCTCCGGCACCATGGGATCGTCCTTGGCGGCCTGACAAATATCGTAAAGATCGAGTTCGCTGTTCTCCATGATCTCGACGCCGATATCATAGAGACCCTTGATCGGCGCGTTGCAGGCGAGAAAATCCTGCGGCCGCGGCCCGAAGGAAAAGATCTTGAGATGCTTCAGACCGACCAGAATGCGCGCAACGGGCATAAACTCCTGGATCATCGCCGCCACTTCCTCCGGCGTACCGACCGGATATTCCGGAACGTGGGGACGCAGCTTGCGCAGGCCCATATTGTACGAGTTGTTGAGCATGCCGCAATAGGCATCGCCGCGGCCGTCGAAGAGATCCTTGGCACTCTCCTCGGCAGCGGCGGCGACCATGGCCGGGCCGTCAAACCGCTGCGCCAGGATGGTGGTCGGACCCTCCGGACCGAAATTGCCGAGATAGATCATCAGGGCATTGCACTCGTTCTGGCGCAATTCCTCGAGAGCTTGCAGAGCATGGGTTTCATTTTCAATAATGGTCGGTATCTCCAGCACCGGCAGGTTCAGCGCCGTGCAGGCCTCGATCAGCCGGGCACGCCGCGAGCGCGACAATTCAATGGGGAAGCAGTCACGACTGACGGCGACGATGCCAAGTTTGATTTTGGGGACGTTTCTCATCTTGCTGCTCACTTTCTCTATAGATCTGGATCAAGTATCTCTCCCCGAACGGAATACCCCATCGGAGATCAATTGGTAAATTCATGTTCGATAAAATGGCAAAAGGTCAGATAGCGTTGATAGATCATGCGGTATTTGGCCGCATTCGCCGTATCCGGCGTATAGACGGTCTCAAAGCCACCGCCCATCGCCTTCTGCGCCCCGCCCATATCAGGATAGAGTCCGGCTGCGGTCGCCGCGGCCATGGCCGAGCCCAGGGCACACGCCTGTTCCGATGCTGCAACCTTGATGGGCATGTTGAGCACATCCGCCATTATTTGCATGATGAAGGGTGATTTTTTCGCGACGCCGCCGATGCCGATGACGCCGTGGATGGCGACGCCCTCCGCCACAAAGCGGTCGACGATCGCCCTGGCGCCAAAGGCGGTGGCCTCAACGAGGGCCCGAAAGATCCTCGGGGCATCCGAACCGAGATTGATGCCGGCGATGGCCCCCTTCAGGGCCTGGTTGGCGTCCGGCGTGCGCCGGCCGTTCATCCAGTCGACCGCGATCACGCCGGATTCTTCGATCGGAACAGCGGCCGCCGCCGCCGAGAGCGCCGGAATCAGCGCCTCCGCGGCCTTGTCGACCAGTTCCTGCTGCGCCGCCGGATTCCCGGGCCAGAGTGTCGTGCCCAGGTTTTCCAGCGGCCACATCAGCACCTGTTTGAACCAGGCATAGATATCACCAAACCCGGATTGGCCGGCCTCGAGGCCCAACTGCCCGGGCAGGATCGAACCATCCACCTGTCCGCAGATTCCGGCAACGAGGTGTTCCGCACCCGCGGGGCTGGGCGTGGTGATCATATCACAGGTGGAGGTGCCCATCACCTTGACCAGCATGTTGGGTTCGATCTCCGCCCCGACAGCGCCGAAATGGGCATCAAAGGCGCCGATACCGACGATCACCCCGGCGGGCAGACCCAGGCGCTGCGCCCATGCCGGGGTCAGCAGGCCTGCGGCCTTATCGCCGGTCCAGGTATCGCGATAGAGCCGGCCGCGCAGCCCGGCGAGCAGGGGATCGAGGCGGACGAGAAACTCCTCGGCGGGCAAGCCGCCCCACGATTCGTGCCACATCGCCTTGTGTCCGGCCGCACAGCGGCTGCGCTTCCAGGTCAGGGGATCATTCATCCCGGTCAACAAGGCCGGAATCCAGTCGCAATGCTCCGCCCAGGACCAGGCGGCCTGGTGCACCGCTGCATCCTCGCGCAGTACATGCAGGATCTTGGACCAGAACCACTCCGAGGAGTAGACGCCGCCCTCAAAACGGGTGTAATCGATCCCCCCCCAATTCCGGGCGAGTTGGTTGATCTCCTCGGCCTCGCGGATGGCGGTGTGATCTTTCCAGAGAACAAACATCGCATTGGGGTTTTCTGCGAACGCGGGCGTGAGCGCCAGGGGCACGCCCTGGCGGTCGACCGCGCAGGGCGTGGATCCCGTGGTATCGACGGAGATGCCTTTCACATGCGCCGCGGTGCCCGCGGGGGCCTTCGCCAGCGCCCCCTTGACAGTCGCCTCGAGTCCCTCGATATAATCGAGCGGATGCTGGCGAAAGCGGTTCACCGCCGGATCGCAATACATCCCCTGTTTCCAGCGTGGATAATTAAAGACCTCGGAAGCCACCTCGGTGCCATCCGCGGCACGGACGATCAGGGCGCGGACCGAATCCGATCCGTAATCCAGCCCGATGACACAATCCTGTTTCTCGATCATGGAGGTTCTCCGCGCTTAGCCGACGAAGTACAAATAGGCGCACAGGATAAGGCAGAGCACCAGGGCCGAGGCCGCCACGTCGCCCCATCCCCAGCTCGAGCGCGAGGCCTTGCGATGGTCGGCGGTCGTCGTCCCATAGGTCAGGCCGCTGATCCGCGCATAATCAGGTTCGGCGGTGGCGTGACTGACCGTGAGCATGACTATCGCGCAGACGATGGCGATGAAAATGCTGTAGTATTGAAAATAGATATTATTGAAGATCCACAGAAAAGAGCCCTTGGCATAGGAGAAACCGTGGATCAGTTTGGCCGGGGTATCGACGGCCAGGCGGATGATGCCGAGTGCAAAGCCGGTGATCAGGGCCGCCATGGCGCCCTTGGCGTTCATGCGTTTGTTGAAGACACCCAGGAAAAAGACGATAAAAATCGGCGGCGCCAGATAGCCCTGGACGCCCTGCAGGTAGTCATAGAGGCCACGGCCGCCACGGATCACCGGGATCCAGAGCAGACCGATCAGCACCATGACCCCGGTCGCGACACGGCCGATCCAGACCAGACGCTCCTGGGTGACGTTGGGGCGGAGGCGGGAGTAGAAATCCATGGTGAAAAGGGTCGAGCAGGCATTGAAGGCGCCCGCCAGCGAGCTCATCAGCGCCGCCAGCAGACCGGCCACCACGATGCCGCGGATACCGACCGGCAGGATGTGCGCTACCAGCAAGGGAAAGGCGCTCTGGGCATTGTCACGGATGAGATTGCCATTGGCATCCATCATGGCGGCCTGCAGAGTGGCGTTCATACCGCTCTTGGCCAGAGCATAGGCAATGATGCCGGGAATGATGAAAATGAATACCGGCAGCAGCTTGAAAAAGGAGGCCGCGATCGAACCGCGGCGCGCTTCGGTCTCATTCGGGGCGCTCAGGGTGCGCTGAACAATGTACTGGTCGGTGCACCAGTACCACAGGCCGACGATGGGCGCGCAGAAGAGCATCCCGATCCAGGGATAATTGTTGTTGAAATACCACGCCATCCGGCCGGTTTCCATCACCGGCGCCCAGGTTCCCTGCATGCCATGCGGCACCAGGGGCTTCCAGAGGTTGAACATCTCGCCGCCTGCGATCGTCCGCAGCTGCTCCCAGCCGCCCAGGGCATGCAAGCCAAAAACAGTCACGAGCGCCGAGCCGATGATCAGGATGATCGTCTGCAAAGCTTCCGTATAAGCCACCGCCGTCATCCCGCCGAGAACCGTGTAGATACCCGTGATCACCACCACCAGGATCGAACCGATCCAGAAGCTGTCCAGGCCAAAAAGATTCATCTCCGGAAGCAGAACGCCGAAAACCACACCGCCGGCGAAAATGCCAACCGCGATCTTGGTCAGGATATAGGCCACCAGCGAAACCACCGAGAGGAAGGTGCGGGCGGAGGGAGAAAACCGGCGTTCGAGGAATTCCGGCATCGTATAGACTTTAGAGCGCATATAAAAGGGCACCATCACCCAGCCCAGAATCAAAAGGCACCAGGCATGCAGTTCATAATGCGCCATCGCCACACCATCGGTCGCTCCGGAGCCGGCCAGGCCGACCAGATGCTCGGAGCCGATGTTTGAGGCGAAGATCGAGGCGCCGACAATGAACCACCCCAGCGAACGGCCGGCCAGAAAATAGCTGTCGGAGGTTTTCTTTTGACGCTTCATCACCCACCAGGCCAGGCCCAGAATCAGGGCGAAATAGGCGACGATGATAAACCAGTCCAGACCTTGCAGCACGGACATACCTTGCTCCTCTCTGTGTTGTGTACGGTTCTTTTTGATCAGCTTGCCCCGTCCGCACCGCTGGCAGGCTGCGGGGAATATAGGAATTAATTAGCTTTCGCACAAACTTTTCTCTCCGGCTTGCCGCATGATGCTCCCCAGCGGCATCCCGCAAACCTTCAAGGCAGCGCTGCTGGCGATCGCCGGAGATCGTTTGCTGCTGGGAAAGGTCAAGGCTGAGCATGCAGGATCTCCCTCCCTGATCGAGGCGGACCCGTTATTCGCCGCGCCCGGCCCGCTGTTCTCACCGCTGCGGTCTCAGAGCGCACTGCCCTGCGCATGCCGGAAATACTCCACATTCTCCTTAACGACAATATTGATCGGGACCATGATCCGGTCATGGACCTCGGCGTTCAGGACCACCTTGCGGTAGAGAATCTGGATGCCTTGATACCCCTGCTGTAAGGGCGACTGGTCGATCAGGAAATCGATGACCGCATCCTTCAGTCCTGCTACATTCTCCTCGACCAGGTCATAGCCGATGATATGGATCTTTTTCCCGCCTGCGGCCTCGCAGAGATGCTGCGCCGGCAGATAGGTCATTGCATTGGTGACGAAAAGGCCGGCAATGGCATGCTCCTGCAGGATCCGATGGACCAGCGCACGGCTCTCCTTTATCTCCCCGGTTTCATGCCAATCATAAACATGCAGGGTATCGGCGAAACCGTTGCCGCGGTAATAGCTGCAAAATCCCTCGGTGCGCATGTTGATGTGATAATCCTCGGGCAGGACGCGCAATATGGCAACAGCCGCCCCTTCGCCGATCAGCATCCGCATCAGCCGGCCGGCGAGAATGCCGCTCTTCAAGGGGTCCTGGCCGATGAAGGTCAAGCGCTGGGTATCGGGGAGATCTGAATCGAAAAATATATAGGGGATGGCCGGCGGAATACGCCGAATCATTTCACTGCAGTACTTCAGACAAACGGGGGCGATCAACAAACCGTTGAGATCATCATTCAGCATCCGCGAAAAGGCGTCACGAAAGGTCTCTTCGGAATGCCGGTTGAAGAAGAAATACTTGAGTTTGATCTTATAGGCCGCCAGGTCTTCACCCGCCTGCTGCATGCCTGCAGCGGCCTGCTCCCAGTAGCCGGCATCCTGATGCAGCTCCGGCATGAGAATGCCGAATTGATAGCGCCGGGATAATTTGAGCTGGCGGGCGTAGATGTTGGGGGTATAATGGAGCTGGGTGATCGCAGCCTCGATGCGGAGCCGGGTCTCGGGGGAGACAAAGCCGCGTTTGTGAAGGACCCGGTCCACCGTGCCGATGGAAACATTGGCTAGTTTGGCGATATCTCTGATGGTTGCCACGGAATACTTTCGAATGGAGCCATCCGACAACGAACGTTGATTAGGGCTCTGCAGCCCGGCCTGCAGAGCGGGGTCTTCACCATCAGCCGGGAGTGGGCCTCCTTGCCGACACCACCCGGACCATACCGAATTTTACAGCTCTTACGGGATGGCGCACAGGACGCGCCGCCTTGTGTACGTACACAAACAGGATCAAGTATAGCAAAAAAGAGGATAACTGTCAAGCACTCTTTGCAAAAAGAGGATACCGCGGCTCCTCCGGCCCACCGTTTCGCCCAGGTGGTAGTCGCATAGGGCCGCGGCGCTACCTCAACGGGCGGGATGCGTGGCGCAAAAATCCGCAATCGCTTGCCGGATGGCCGGCAGCGCCTGTTCAGCAGCGGTGATGCCGGCGAGCATCAACTCTTTCTTCTTTGAAAAATCCATGGTGCCGACGCTGCCCACCTCCGGCTCGATCACAATATCGGCCTCTTTGTTCTTAAAATGGTCGATCTGGTAACCCATGATATCGATCGCCTGGAGGGTGATGGAGACGACATTGCCGGTTTCATAATTGGTGATGGCTTTGCCGATATTCACAGCAATGACCAGGTCAGCGCCCCGGGCCCGCGCCGTTTCCGGGGCGATGCTGCCCAAAACCCCGCCGTCGATCAGCAAGCGATTGTTATAGCTCAGCGGCGTAAAGATCCCGGGAATCGAGCTCGAAGCCCGCACGGCCAGCTCCGCCGGGCCGCGCTCAAAGACCACCGGCTCCCCGGTATTCAGATCGCAGGCCACGGCACAAAAGGGGATTTTCATCTCCTCGATGGTCTTGACCTTGACATGACTGGCGACAAATTTGGCCAGCTTGTCGCCCTTGACCGGACCGGTCCGGGAGGAAAAGAGCGAAAAATCAAAAATATCCTCCTTTTCCAGCTCAAAGGCCAGCCACTCGAGCTCGAAACTGTTCGGATTGGCCGCATAGATCGCGCCAATGAGGCTGCCCACCGAGGTGCCCACGATCAGGTCGATGGGGATCTTTTCCTGTTCAAAAACCCGCAGTACCCCGACGTGGGCGAATCCCCGCGAGGCACCGCCGCCCAGGACCAGGGCGATCCGGGGCATCCGGCCCGGCGTTGGCATGTTCTGCCGGCCGGTCGTGGCACATCCCTGCAGCAGCAGCACCGCCACCAGCAGCAGCATCGGTGCCCAGGCCATCCATTGGATCATTCGTCTCATTTCAGTCCCGCAGTTTGAAAGTATGATAGAGCAGGGCATGGCCGGCGAGGCTGCCCAGGGCGATGGTGGAGTGATAGACCAGGGGGTCAAAACGGTCCTGGCTGTCCACCAGATAGGTGAGGCCGCCGGCCAGCAATCCGCCGGCGATCTGCGCGCAGCTGATCAGCACGCCCGCATTGTCATCGAAATCTTCGTTGTGGAGCAGCCGGTTGCCGAGGCCGGTGCCGAGCGCTCCGCCCAGCATGGCCCCCGTGGACCAGGATTTATCCTTTTTGCCGCCGAGGGCCGCGGCGATGGGCATCATGATCTGGGCGCCGAGGATCCCCTGCATGCGCAGCACATAGGCGTCGCCCCGGGTGTAGTGTTCGCGCTGCGACAGCCAGGCGCCGGCCGCAAAACCGAGCCCGGTCATGCCCAGGCTCACGGCCGCGGCCGCCGGTTCGCGGCTCTCCACCTCCCATAATCCCAAGACGTGGGCCGTGCCCAGGCCCAGCCCGGTGCCGAGATCCCCCATGACCCCCACCAGCTCGGCCCGACCGAGCGCCAGCGCGGAGCCGCCGCCCGCAGTGAATCCGCCCGCCGCGCCGGCGATGCTGCCGAGCAGCGGTGGCGCCATTCGGCCCGCATCCGATTTGGCATGCGGCGCCAGCATCGTCCGCAGCAAAACGCCGTAGAAAATGCCGCGGGTGCTGCCATACGATGTCAGCATGGCGCGGGTCTGGCTGACCGGCCGGTTTCGGGTCAGGTAGTAGGGAAGGGCGAATCCGGCCGATCCAACCAGCATGTAGGCCGCAACGGTCTCCCGGCCGCCTTTTATCTGCAGGATCTGCGGCACCATCCAGCCATAGAACCCCAGGCCCAGGACGGTTTGGCGGACGATGAGTCCCGCTTTCCCCTCCTGGTCCACTCCCGCCGGCCGGACGGCCGTGGCCAGATGGCGCTCCAGCTCCCGCCGGAAGACGCGCAGGGCGGACGCGTCGAACCGGGTGCGGCTCCGGGCCGGCACCCCCTCCCGGCGAAAGGCAATTTCCAGGACGAAAAGGGAATCCTCCTGCCTGAAAAGCCGGGCGGCCGTGAACTGCTCGACCTCAGGAAAGAGGCGAGCCCGGCTGCGCAGTTCCGGCGTGAGCTCCAGGAGGGTGCCGGCGCTGTCCAGTGGCACCTGCACTTCGATCCGCGCTTCCTGCGCCGCAAGTGGCAGCACCCACATGGCGATCAGGATGCTCAGGCGGCGTGCTCCGGGAATCCATCTCCTGATTCTACGCAATCGTCCTCCTGGTCCTTGAGAACGTAAAGTTCGGCACAGCAAGATTACTCCGCAGCGGGATTCTGATCCGCCGCGACAAAATGGAGATCCGGCATTCCGCGGCCGCTGCTGTCGGTAACCCGGAAATAGAATCCCCATTCATTGATACAGTTGCAGACCTTGAGCAGCACCAGATTGCGGCCGGGCTGCAATTCGACATCGATGAGGTCATTGTCAAAGATGGCATCCCGGCCCAGATTCATCCGCCAGACCTCCTTGCCATTGAGCCACAAACGGGCCGAATCGTTGGTGCCGAGGCGGATCTGCACTTTCCGCCGGTCGGGCGACTGGATGCCGATCAGGCCGTAACCCACCGACCAGTTATATTTTTTATAGAGGCGTTTGAGATCGATATAGCCATCAGAATAGCCGTCGTCGGGATGCTGCCAGGCCGGCTCGCCTTCCCGGTCCTGACTGGAGGCAGCCAGGTTGACCCGCCGCTCAGGGGGAAATTTTTTCAGAAAGCCGTTGGTGTTGTCATAGGGGGCAATGACCAGCCACTGCCCTTCATCCGGCACGCCGGCACCGGCGAACTCGGCGGCCGCACGGTCCGCTTCATTCTGGCACGCATACCAATCCGCCAGGAACAAATGAAAGAGCATCTCCAGTCCGGTCAGCTCCTGATCATGGCAATACCGGATGAGCTGATCATAGATCGCAGCCGTCTCCCGGCCCGGCAAACGGGCAAACCGGTTGAAGAGCAGAAAATTCTTCCAGGAATCCCTGGCCAGGGGCAATTCGTGGATATCCTGCAACAGTTTCAGAAAGCCCGCGGCAGGATCGGGCATGGGGGGGCGGGAGCCTCCCGGTCGGCCGTTCTTCATCTCGAGCAGGGTCAGATAAAACCGCAGGCGCGTCTGCACCTGAGCATTGAGTTCGCGCGTCAGCGCTTTTTCGAGGTATTCGATCGTGGGCCCGGGCTGGAGGTCATTCCACAGGGCCAGTTGCGCCAGGTAATAGGTATACTTGGAATCGCTGGCCATCAGCGTGTCGCGTATAAAGGCATAATGGTCCAGGAGAGAAGCACGGGCACCCGGCTCGTCTCCCTTTTCGAGAAAGAGTTCATTAACCCACATCGTGCCGCGCAGCACCAGATCGGGGCTTTGGGTCGTCCTTTGCATGCAGGCGATCGCTTCGTCCATCCGGCCCATGCGCCACATAATGACGCCTTTTTGGGAATAGCCGTTGGCCTGTGATCGCGGATCTTTGGCCTGGGCGAGAAACTGATCGATGACCTCCAAGGCCTTTTCATTTTTTCCCTGATCGAGATAAACATGGCTCAGGGTCAGCAGCGAAGCCGAAAACCCGGCGTCGTTGCGCAGCGAATGGCGGAGATATTTTTCCGCGAGCCGGTACTGGCCGTTGTTGTAGTAAATCTCCCCCATACTGTCGAAGGGGTTCGGCTCCGAAGGTGCCAACTCCTGGTACTGTCGCATGACCGCGGCGGCGTTATCCAGATCGCCGATGCGCGCATAGCAGTAGCCGATCTGGTTATAGGCGATTTTATACATGGGATCGATCCGGAGAATCGCCTGGTAGTATTTGAGCGCTTCATCATACCTTTGCAGGCTGAAGTAGAGGTCCCCGAGATTGAAATTGGCGTCGATATCGTCGGGATTCTGCTCCGCCCACTCTCGGGAAATTTCGACCAGCCTGCGGACATTACCCTGAATGCCGGCGTCCAGACGATCGATCTGGTACTGTTCTTTGCGTGTGGCTTTGGAGCGCAGGGATTTGAGCTTTTCGAAATACCGGTACCCGCGCTGGCGCTCACCCTGGGAGTACAGGTAAAGGGCCAGCTTGTAGCAGGCAGCCACGAAAGCAGGATCGGCTGCGACCGCCTTTTCATATTGCCTGACCGCCTCCTGGATCATGGCCTTCTGGTCGAAATCCAGTCCCGCGGCATAGGCGCGCCAGGCTTCGAGGGAGTTGGTCGAGAGGTCGGCGATGCTTTGACTCGATCCCTGCTGCTCGAGCGAAAGATCCAGGGTTGCTTTGACCTTGCGCGATATCTGGTCGACCATCGCGAAGAGGGCATCCATGTTCTTGCCCTCCACACTCTCCTCCCGCACGATCCGCCCCTGGCTGGGCTCGTGTACCTGCACACTGACCCGGAGCGAATCGCCGTGCCGGGAGATGCTGCCGCTCAGCACCGCTTCGACATTCGCCTCCCGGGAGACCAGGGCGGCGAGATTAACCTCCAGTGTCTGGGCGGTAGTGGACTGCCCCGCCTGCTGCAGAATTTCAAAGATCCGCTCGGTGCTGAGGATCGAAAGGGAACTGGATTGGGAGAGCGACCGGATCAGCATCTCGGTCAGCCCTTTTTGCAGCCATTCAAGACTTGGGTCCCCGGTGCGGTTCTCGAAAAAGAGGACGGCGATGGCGCGGCGCGCACCGGGCTCGAGGTGGATGGTCGAGGTAAACCGCTCCCCTTTCATGCTCGCCGTGCCCTGATCCGCGAGCCGGATCTTGCGCCTCGGCTCGGGGGTGCGTTCGCAACCGCCCGTCACCAGGATCAGGATCAGTATGAGCATTCGCCATTTCATCGTGCTGACTCCGTTGAACAACAGCTCCATCTTTCATCCGGCGGCGGGTCGACGCCTCACAGGGCCCGTACCGTTACCAGGGTGATATCATCATGCGGCGAGCCCTGCTGAACATGCTCCAGGATGCGGCCGATGATTCCCGCATTCGCCTCCCGGGCGGTACAGCCATCCAGGGAAGCAATGTACTCCAGCAACTTTTCCTCACCGAATTCCTGCCGCTCCCGGTTCATCGCTTCGGAAAGGCCGTCGGTGTAAAAGACAAAGAGATCACCCGTTCGATAGCGCACCTGCGCTTCGGAAATATGCTGCTCAAAATGGTCATCCCCGGCCAGGCCCAGACCGATACCCCCGGGCGTCAGGGACTCGACCACGCCTGGCCCGGCGGTACGCCGGATCAGGGCGTTATGGCCCGCCCGGGCGAAGGTCAGCACCTTCTTGCGGGTATCGAGGGTCGCATAGATCATCGTCGCAAAGATCCGCCGCTCCACGGTCTGTAAAACCCGGCCGTTCAGCTCGCGCAACAGCACCCGGGGAGAACGGTACAGGGTCGTCAGCGAAAGCATGATCCCCTTGATAACGGCCATGTAAAAGGCCGCCGAACTCCCCTTGCCGGTCACATCCGCAATGGCAATGCCCAGGGTGTGGTCATCCAGCTCAAAATAGTCATAATAGTCGCCGCCAATCTCCTCCGCGGGGAGGCAGACGCCGGCGACATCCAGTCCGCTGATCTCGGGTGTGCGCTGCGGCAACAGACTCAACTGCACCCGCCGGGCGATCTCGAACTCCCGTTTGAGCCGTTCCTGTTCGGTGAGCTCTTCATAGAGCAGCGCATTTTCGATGGCGATGGCGCCCTGCGAGAGCATGGTCGTCAGCAGCAGCAGCTCTTCATCGGAGTAGGGCGCCCGCTCCTGTGGCCGGTCGAGGAGAAAGAGGCCGCGGATCTCCTCCTTGATGAGCAGGGGCGCCAGCAGCGCCTCCGGGCTGAGATGCAGGCGCGTCCGGAGCGCGGCGAAAGGGGATGCATGTTGAGCGAGATGATGCAGCGGGGCAGGCGCCCGCCACTTCCCCAACTCCTCCAGGCCGGACTCCTCCAGATCGACACTGAGTCCCTCCGGGGAGCCGTCCGGCGGTGTGGAGCTGAGCAGGAAAAAATGGCCGGGAGCGCCGCGCTGCAGCAACAGCAGCGAACGGCCGGATTGCAGGGCCGCGGCGATATGACCGGTGATCAGGCGCGCGATCTTGTCCAGTTCGATGGTGAATCCCAGTTCGTGGCTGAACGATTCGATGATCGCCTTTTCCTGCAAACCCCGGGTCATGTAGTTAAAGGTCGCAGCCATGGCTCCGATTTCGTCCCGGGAGGTGATCTTGAGCTCCTGATCGAAATCGCCGTGGCTGATCTTCTCCATCGCCGTGGTCAGCTTTTCGAGGGGATGGATGATGCGTGAACCGGCCAGATAGGCGATCGTCGCGGCCAGAACCAGAAACAGCAGATCGAGCAGGAGATTGCGGACCAGATTTCGCTTCATCTCATCGTTGAGGTCCACCAGCGAAAAGCCGATATTGACCGTGCCCAGGCTCTTCGCCCCGACCATGATCTGCACCGACTGCCGGGCGAAATCGCGCTGGCTCTCCGTGGCGATCTGACGCTGATCCAGGCGCAAGACCAGGCTGGCCTGCTCCAGGCGCGTCAACGGCCGGCGGGCCTCAAGCTCAAGCCAGTCGCGGTTCAGGGCATGAACCTTGAGCCGGCCCTGATCGTCCAGGATCGCAATATAGACAATATCGGGATTGACGATGATCTGGTTGTCGATATAGGTCTGATACCCGTCCCAGTCGCCGGTTTCGACGGAACGCACGGCAGCGATGTTATTGGCCAGGCGCCCGATGCGCAATGCCATCTGCTCCCGGCGCAGGTTCAGCTCCCGGACGGTATAGATATAGCCGACGGTGGTCATCATGACGATCACCAGCAGCAGGAAGAGCAGGATGATCTTCAGGCGAAGGCTGAAGCGATGTATGTTCGCCGGCGGTGGCATGGTCTTCTCGAGTGAATGGGCTTGCCTCTTTTACGCGGAAGCATAAGGTCTTTGTTTCAGGTTTCGCCGCGCCATTGTAAAATAGCCAAACCGGCCGCGAATTACAAGCGCTTTCCGCGCCGGCAGACCTCACACCCACTGCAACATCTCGCTCCCGCCGCAATATCTCGCTCCCACCGCAGCATCTCGCTCCCACCGCAACATCACGCTCCCGCCGCAACATCTCGCTCCCACCGCAGCATCTCGCTCCCGCCGCAGCATCTCGCTCCCACCGCAACATCTCGCTCCCACCGCA
>Ga0116171_10000186_pt1 | contig 64444 bp, 84 predicted proteins | sample AD_JPNHW2_MetaG_FD_89798 | JGI IMG/M metagenome (GOLD analysis project Ga0116171, IMG submission 89798) | Active sludge microbial communities of municipal wastewater-treating anaerobic digesters from Japan - AD_JPNHW2_MetaG | ecosystem: Engineered > Bioreactor > Anaerobic > Digestate | place...
AAGAATTATTTAAGATTGAGTATGCCGATCCTACTTCGGGATTCGGGCAATCCGTAGTAGTAGAACTCGTAAGACCGGGATTTAATAATATGTTGATTGGACAATCAGTAAGTCCTGCTCAATCAATATATGGACGCTTCGGATTGTCGAATCTAAGACTACGCTCGCGTGTGCGTACAGTAGTATTCCGAGTGGGTGCGGGAACAGGTGGCAGTGATGCTTATAGTGAAGATGGTGTTAATTGGAATCCACGTGTAGGGGATTCAGATGATCCAGTTACCGGAGTGTGTCCGGAGAATACGTGTGTAGCCGACCATATCAGCCTGTCATATAATGGTTACTTTGGGGCTATGGATATGGACTTGCGTAATCCCTACGAAGATAGTCAAGGCTTACAACTTAATATAATAAATGATTATACTCGTGGGAAAGAGTTACAACATTTCAAGAACTCGTATCCTACATTCGAAACATTAAATTATAAGTTCCAACACTTAACATTAACTAAGAGAGAAGAATTCTTCACGTTCTATAAGTTAAGTGCCGGTGACGAGATAACTCTTACTGATTACTGTGGTCGAGAATGGCTTGGTGTAATACTTGATCCGGAGTGTAGGAGTGAAACGTATGGACGAGGTGGTCAGTGTGATAATGGCTTATTCTATAATTTAGCTTTCAAGTTTGAAGGAGTATTAATATGATACTGTTCTCATACGATACATACAATTTGATACTGCCTAATCCGCAGTATGGTGAAGCAAAGATTGTTAATGTCAAAACAATGTTTGATCATGCTATGGATGGCAAGATATATTCCTTCCGGTATACTCCACCGGCTGACAAGTTTGAGTTACCAATCAAAGGTGTGATGGGTAGTAAGAAAGATGAAGTAATCGAATTCTTAAAAGCATCAGCAGGACAAATATTAGTCTACACAGATGAATTCGGAACTGAACATAATGTAAGAGTAATATCTGATCCAATAGAGTTCACATGTATTGGACGCGGATATAATAATATGTATGCTTATGATTTCACAATCACACTGGAGAAAATATGAGAGAACTAACACCGGCTACTCAAGCACTCGCTGATAGGCGATTAGGTACTGAACCAATCGCCATAATTAAAGTGGAGTGGACAACTGGTACTCGCTACTATGCAGACAAGTCGTTCACTTTAGGAGCATTAAACATTGAAGGTAAAATATATGATTTCTCAACAGTGTCGGGGCAACTAAATGACAAATCCTATGGACAGATTCAGTCAGCTTCTTGTACTCTTAGTGATATTGATGGTTCTCTTAAAGATTTATTTGACAATACGGTCGTGGAGCAACGTCCCGTAACTATATATCATCACTATGAAGGATTGGGAGAAGCTGATTTAGTTCCTATTCTTCACGGCAAAGTTGTATCCAATATAACTTGGAATGAAGGTGACCGCAAGTTCAGTTTTGAAATAAATGCTGAAATAGATAGCGAAGATTTACTACTGGAGATACATGAAGGTTGTGTAGACTTTCCCGCCGAAGAAGATGTTGGTAAAGTTCTTCCCCTATGTTTTGGTACACCTCTACGAGTTCCAGGAGTTGAACTTCAGTTGGGTTGTACTGGCGAATTGCTTACTGCTATATCATCGTGGACGACATGGTATAGAGAACCTAATGATCCGGACACTGGCAAGACTACATATAAAAGCACACATTTCCACGTTAGCCACTTCGAGGACTATGCAGGTCAGACCGTACTGTTAGAGATTGATAAATCACTATACTTAGTCAAGTTCGATACAGACGATAAGACATCGTGTAACTGTGTAGGTATAGGTAGTTTCAATACAGGCTATCCTATTAATTGTCAGATTGCAGGACGTCTCGAATCGGATTACGACTATACAAATATTAACGCCATATGGATAACTACGGATAAAGACGTCCGCGGTAAGACACTTCTAATTCATGTCGATAGAGTATATAAGTACCTAGAGGACGATAACGGTGGTATGCACGAAGTGAATCCCGATACTCTAGCCGTTCCTAATGCCGATAAGTCGGGTGATGCGGACATTAAGACTAAGACAACAACTGAAACGTTTGTTTGCACCATTGGTAATCAAGACGGGACTAAAGCCTTTATGTCCCAACCTTATCGTGATTTATTTTACAAGGAAAGACTACTTGGCACTACTCACAACGAGAAATATCCAACATATCCATCTGTTGTGATGAGCATCAAAGGTAAAACGGAATTTGAGTGGAGCATGTTACCTAATCAAAATGAACCTCTATACTGGAATATATCACCTGGGGCTAAGGTTAAGATATATAATGCCGGTAGTGTTATAGTGGTTAATAGCGTTCCTAGTTTGGCTATACATGAAGTTATGGCTAAACGTAAAGGTGAACTGGTAGCCGTTCCTAGTTCCTACTTTGATATATTCTTAGATTATCCCTGCGTTGTCGATCCCTCTACTGGAGTAGTGGAACATCTTACTGTATTGAAGTTCAAAACTGATTTAGCAAGCATACCCAATGAGAATTGGGATGGCAGTAGGATATACGTCAGCCTAACCAGTTCTATTGGCGACAATACAACTGATGATGCAATCAGATGGATACTGGCTCATAGGATAACCGGCTTAATACCGGACACTACTACGTTTGATGAAGTATCTGCTTTGATTGAGAAGTATCCAAGTCATTTCGCCGTACTTAGCCAAGTGGATGCTTTAGCAGCTATAAAGGACTTCGCTTGGCAAGCTAGGGTTGGTATGTACTTGGAAGCCGGTATAGCATATACTCATTATCTTTCCAAAGAGCCAACTGAATCAATATACACATCGAACATATCGAAGATTCAGTTCAAGAGCATGAACATAAGTAAGACTAGCACTGATGACATACATCCGAAGTTCACTGGATTGTGGAATCACACGTATGAGGAAGAAGAAAAGAAGAAAGTCATCTATGAAACTAATAAGTTACTGTATACGAAGAAGGATTACGAGTGTACCTTCTCGATATACAATATCCAATCGCTTGTTGAGAAGAGCGCAAGATTTTGGTCTTATCGCATGGCTAACGCGTGGGTGAAGTTGAAGATAAATACTTTCTTAACTTCCTTAGCAGTTCAGATGTGGGATGTAATAACTGTTCACTGTGATTATATTAATGGTGGTGCAGATATTTTCGGAGTGGTTGATGGAATCGATATTGATACATCGACGCATCAGATAACTCTTAATGTTTGGTTACCAATCAAACAAGGCGAAGGCTTAGCCTATTTAGATGATAGTGCTGATGTTAAGCCACCTAATCCCGCGGAAGGATTGAGTCTTACTGATTATAAGATACCGGTAGATAATCCTCGTGCAAGAGCACCGGCATCAATTAGGAAAGCGGGTAGGACAGTTAAGAAAGACGCACCTAGAACATCAGAAAGCAACGCTGATGTAGGTCAGAGTTTGGGTACTACTGCCACATTTAAGATATTGGAAGTATACGATAACGTTCTCAAGTGTATGCTGACCAATCCCGATAACATTAAAGAGAATGGTAAGATTGAGAATCCTCCCGATCCGGATGATGAGGATTTAATCTTTTGGATAGCGAAGTATTCAGATGGTAACTCCGGTTCGCTTAGGGTTATGGATTGGGACGGCAAATCATTTGCTGATGGTAAGAATCCCGATTTCCCAATGGTGAATTATCAACGGCAAGCAGAGGACGTTCGTAGGGCATCCGGCAAGGATTTAGACGGGAATGATTATATCCAAACGGAAGTAGTCAATCCACCATATAGGAAAAGCGATGGCACGTTCACTACCGTACAGGCTAAATATTATCCCGATGGTCTTGGATTGGCACATCCTAAGCCGGGAAAATTATACTGGTTGGAAATAAGTCATAGGGCATGGGCAAAGAAAGAGGAAGTAACAAGCTAATGGGACTCCTTAATGTATTTGATAAAAATGATTTAGGCTCTTTTGTGGAGAGTCCATTTCAAGCACGTAATCTCGAATCGGAAGAGATGGTACGTGTTTGGGGTTGGAGGTATAGACACATCTGTCATACATTAAGAGATTTCTCTGCTATTAATGGCTCTTATCCTGCTGCATATATAACCACTAGACAATGGTGGCAGGATTCATATGTAGCTAGTGGAGTATATGATTCAGCAGGTGGAGAAACAGTTATTCGTGAACTATGGCAAAACATAATAACCACAATGTTAGCTTACAGGGAAAGCGATTTAACTTATCCACTTTATCATTGGTACGGTTCTGATGGTTTCATCAAAAATGAAGCCTCACCTAGAACTGATATAAAATATGGGGTGTTACCGGAAAATTTAGTGTATAAGTTCTTTCAAGGTGGAAGTTATATTTCTAATTACTCCTATTGTAAGTTGTTGGAGCATCTTAACTTAGGCGGTATTGATCCTATAACTGGTAGGCGTGAATGGAGTAAGTGTAATTCAGATAATACAATATACTATACCCCATACATGTCGGGTAAGACCTTTACGATTTGTCAATCAACGTCATACAAGACACAACCAGTAGGTCCACCCATACTAATGACTAATGGAGAGATAGTATTTCAAGAACTCGAAGCGTGTCTTGACTACTTGAAAAAGACAGTTTCTCCTGCAGCTAATTCGGGATATTCCAGTTATTATCCTCTAATAATTGAAACAGATTTAGACGCTGATGCAAATGGTGTTGGATACTCTACTTACTGTGCAGCTGATCCAAATAGATGTTGCAATCATTCCGCTGAACTAACTTGGCAACAATTATCTCACTATACTCACGACGACGGTGCAGGATATAGAATGTATCAAAGTCGCTTTCAAAATGTTCTAAATATTAATTTAAATGTAGAATGGATGGGTTGGCAAGGTCATTGTCAATATACTTTAGCTAGCACTCTTTGGCATAATAGTATACGTACAAGTTCGTATTACGATATATATCAGAACAATATATTATATATTTGGCTTAATGATGCATATGCTGAATTTCTTACCAGTTTAGACTATCAATATACACATGGATATGGTTGGTCTTCTACAACTAATTATGCATTAGGCAATACTTGTTGGGGCATTGTAGGTTCTCGTTATCATACTTATACTTCACTACAAAATAATAATTTAAATCATGCTTTAACCGACGGTGCATGGTGGACAGACAGTGGTGAAATATCAACATATTTAGATAACTATGAAAATAGAGAATTTATAAGATTCCCCAATTCCAAAAAGGGCAGTTATATATCACTAACTAATGGTTGGGTTGAAACAACCAGTAATTTAATAAAGTTGGTAAGTTCTAAAGAGGATGATAGATTTGGACCTATGCCTTCTGTTCTTCCGGTATCCGGACACAGTTCTATTAGATCATTTACTGTGGCAGATTGGGTGACTTTTAGAGAATTCACATTTAAATCTAAGATAGCATTAGGCTATAAAGATATGTATCATCCAAAATGTCCTTTCTGTAATAGACCTTATTTAATATGTAATGCCATAAGCCTAAGTAGAGTATATGGGCAAGGTTACACGGCTGATGAACTAAAAGACATGATTGTGCCTGTTACTAATAATAATGCAGGAAGCACTGCCAATATAAATGTTTATACAACTAAAAGCGGTAACTTTAATGTTACGCCATTAGGTGCAGCAGCGTTCAATACACCTACATTTAATTTACATTACGAAATACTAGATGTGTTAAATCAAGATACTTTACCTAATAGCAAAACATATCAATGTTATATAGCTGATACTGGTGATAAATCTGATACTAAATCGACATATCTAGATTGTCGTTTATATATGGCAATAACTTGGTCGGCTATATCTCATGCTTGTCCTCCAGTATATCCATCATACGGTGTTGAACTAAACTGGAATATTAGTCAGAACTATGCTAATCCTAGACCTAATGTTCAGATTGTTTTCCGTTCTAGTGCGGGGCGATTAAAATGGTCTATGGGTACACCTACATGGACAGGAGGAACATTTGGGCATTTTGATAAAGCAAGTGATGATCAACCTTATAATGGTGGTGCATTTGTGTATTCATATCTTAATCTAATTCTTGATGATAATACATTCACAACACAGAAAAGTGTTTCTTTCAGAGTTGATTACGTTGGTGGAGGAATGGGCAGTAATAATTATAATTACTGTAATATTAATATTGTGTTCCAAGCGAAGCCTTAGTTATTAAATAGATATGTGGAGGGTCAAAATGAGTGAACGAGGTCGATTAATGACGAACGGGGATTTGATTTATCCTAAGAAGGGTAGACAACCTCCCACACCGCCGGAAGGATACATGGCTGATGAAACAGATCCGTGGGTACTTCACAAGATTTACAAACCATGCAAGTTCAGAGCGTTCACTAATACGCCCACTCCTTGTGGGATTAAACGCTACACGTACTTCTGCGAGTTAGACAAGTTCGTCACAACATGGCGACAGTGCGATACTTGCACTCGTGCAGTGATTGGTGAATCCAAACAACTTAACACAACAGATGAATCAAACAAAACAATCAGAAATGATGATGGGAGTTTCTTATGAGTGAGAAAATTACAGCTATAACGTGTACGGGCGACCGTCATGTAGTATTTAAGATTTGTGAACAGTGGATGGAACGACAGACCATGAAAGTGGATCAGTGGATAGTTATTGATGACGGCAAAACGCCTACTCAACCTTGTTCAAAAGTGCAGTACGTGAGAAGAGTTCCCCGACCGGACGACCCTCCGCATACTCTGGGACTCAACTTGCGTACTGCACTTCCTTTAATAAAGAACGATATGATTATCTTTTGGGAAGACGATGATTACTATAAGCCAACATACGTTGAGAAGATGCATGACTGGTTGAAGACGAATCATATAGTAGGTCAGCCTAATGCCATCTACTATAATGTACAGTATCGTTGGTGGCACTGTCATAATAACACTCGACACGCTTCACTGTGTCAGACAGGCATACGTCCTAACAATCTTCCCTACCTTGAATCTCTCTGTGAGAAGGACTTGAAGTTCATCGACATAGAGTTATGGAAGATGGCTCAAGGTAGACACTGGCTTGATGATAGCCAAGAAAAGTTATGTATTGGTATGAAAGGGTTACCCGGTCGCGGTGGCATCGGGTCCGGTCATACCAGTACATTTGCTAACGATCCGGATTACTCAATCCTTAAACAGTTCCTCGGTACTGATGCAAACGTGTATTTCGATCTACTGAATATACGTCCGGAAACGATTGAGTATCCAAAGGAAGTTAAGAATTGTAGACGCGATCCACTAGGTAGACTCATACTACCTAAGCCTAATAAGCAGATCGAAGTGATTCTTGATCGCTTTGCCAAACGTGTAGAGCCTTTAGCGTGGGTACTGCACCCTATTGAGAAACGGAAGATAATAGGTGATACTAAGGATAGATACAAAGACAAGGTCTGTTACATAGTTGGTAAAGGTCCAAGTATGGATAATCTGAAAGAAAAGCATTTCGATCCGGATTGCCCAATCATTGGGTTAAATCAAGCTATACATAAAATTGAATCGTTGAACATCAAGAATGATATGTATTGTGTTCAACAGGATAGCCAACTTGGAGAGATATGTTGGAGTAAGAGAGGAACGATGTTACTGCCTTATATTACTAGCGCATGGTATACGCGACACCCTAGCGTGTTCACGTATAATATGGAGGACTTCAATATTCCTAATAATTTCCATCCTCAATCAATATGTATGGCTACTCATATAGCTAAATTGTGGGGATGTAAGAAGATAATCTACTATGGATGTGATTCTTTCATCAATGGGAATATAGAGTACGCGAAGAGTCTTAACTATGACATACGAACTAAGGAACAGAAACTCCGCGCCAATATAGGGGAGCAGAAACGTACGCTCACACCTATACTGACGGGATTCGATCACGAATTTAGGTTGGCTCAACAATAGCAAGCATACCTAGCATTTTCTTATAGCAGAGTAGTGATGTGCGAGCATCACTCTCTGCGGAATGTGCTACCATATTTTGGATGCCCAATCGTTCTGACACCTTTTCCAAGCCTACTGCGTTGAAGAACTTAACGCTCTTCCTTGCGAAATGCACATCATTAATTATCTGTGCCATAATCATACTATCCTTAAAGCGATAGTGGAAAATGTCTTGGAAGTCTGTGGGGTTGGGCATTAGCGTCTTTAGGAACATCAAATCAAAAGAGATATTGTGTCCAAGAGGAACTATCTTGGTGATTAGATTCTTCCTTCGCCATTCACGTATGGTCTTCCATGCTTCGGATTTCGCAATCCCGACAGTTGGATCAAGTTTGTTGATAGCTATGGCTTTGGCATCGACAGGATTATTTGCCCTTATACGCAAGTTCAGAGTGAGTCCTAAATCTTCGAACTTGTCATTGACAGGCATGATGCATAAGGATAGTACCTCATGCAATCGTGGATCAAGTCCACTCGTTTCAGTGTCGATAGCACAGACTGTGTAATCTGATTCATTCATCGTCATCTCCTTTTAATATTGTGAAATATATAGTCATCACCAGTATGAACCCTATTCCTACCCCTAACCAAATCATTTTCCCTCCACTAATCTTTCATATGCTTTCTTGTGATTTCCTTTACATTTCTTAATCATCTTATTAATGTCATCTTGTGTTATATTATTAAGCCTTGATGACTCTTTGCTAAGATGATATGAGAAATGTCCTATTAAATCTTTAATGGGTGTCCTAGTATAACATTTGGCAGTATACACCATCTTGGTGCAAACAGTATCTCCGGCTTCTATTTTCATACGCACTCCCTATTTATTGCTAAGAACTCTCCAATAGTTCTCTTACTTGTTGTATCGGCTCTACCCTTCTTAATTTTTAGCTCAAACTCCTCCCTACTGCGAAGGAAATAATGATTTATATAACCTAACGTTATATCTACATCTTGAGTCCAACCTAACTTAGTAGGACGATTGTACGCGCCTGTACGCAACTTAGCTTCATGTGGATTGCTGAAATGCATCACGTTCTTTCCCTGCACCAGTGTCTTGAACTGACGATTAACAACGTGGTATTCGGGTAATTTCTTGGTGAATTTGGTAAGTTGCGAGCCATTGTCGTGCTTCAACAATCCGCTACTGCCATACATTTGCCAGTTGAAAGCTAACGCACCATGCATACAACATTCGGCTTCGAGTTGCTCTACATCATAGTTGCTGAAGAAGAATTCATCTGAATCAATAAAGAGAATATAATCATTTGGGTATCTTTTAGCCATATGATTGTATGCGTTCAACTGGACTTGATTTCCTGGAAATGGTATTACTTCTAATCCAAATTGAGGAATCACGTCAATATCCCTACCATTATTGTAGATGGTTATCTTTCCGAGTTTCTCGTGATGATTCAACCATTCATCTAAATAACATGGATACTCATCCTTCACAATTAGACAAATTCTCACGTTCCACCTTTCCTTTCACATAATCGTTATATCTACGTATTACTGCGTAGTGTTTACCTTGTACTGGACTAAATGGTTCTCCAATGATTTGATATGTTCCATCGATTTGAGGTATACCTATAACCTCACCATAACTGATTAAAGTATTATTTTCAAATTTAAAATTGCCACTACAATGCGTGAATGGTATATTATTCTTTAAACAAATAAAACACAGATTATAACTAGCATAGTATGTGTTTACATTTTGTATCTTGTCCATTTGTATTTCCTTTGTAGTGAAACATTTTCACCATCATATTCTTTAAAATAATATAATTCCAATCGCCAACTTAAATACTCGATTAACCAATCACGCCTTTTGGCTCTCTCGTCTAGACAGTAAGCTATTCTAATATTCCTTAGCCAACCAAAACTTATTTCGGTATCGAAATAAAAGTATCTCCACTGTTCGGGAGAATCATCAAATAGCCTAAGTCTAAGTAGAAACCGTTTAAGTTGTAAAAAGAAATTCATACTCCTATAAACACTCCCATCATTTGACGATAACAAGCAGCTATCGCCATACTTTGTTGCATTATATCGTTAGACTTCTTGTAATCAACGCCACATTGATTACATATATAAGTCAAATTGTGTTTAGGATAAGGATAATCTTCTTCATGCCAGTAGGCTCTATCATTGCAGTATATCGAAGCGGTCATTATATCTCTATAACGATAGTCGAAGTAACCATTGAATGAATCAATGCTCAACCAATCAATTAGGAATGAACGAGATAATGCCCAATTATAAGCTAACGGCATAATGAGTTTCGTTTCTCTTATGCGGTACTTAACAAACCATTTCTCTAATTGGTCTTGTACGAAATCCGGATCGATGCCGTTACGTATTAGTTGTTCCATCTTGCTGAAGTCATTGCCTAACCAATCTTTATCACAGTTGCCTCGACGTGGATTCATAGTAGCTATAAATGGTGCGATTGAACCATCAACCTTAAGGAATCGATCTAAAGGAGTAATACATATTTGCAGTATATCATCGCGCTGATGATCCGGACCTGTTAAGAAGGTCGTAACTACACATAGTAAATTATCATTTAGATGTTTCATATAAGTATTTTCCAATTACTATGAATTCCACTATTTTATTAAGATCCAATGATTTACCATTTACTCCGATTATATAATCATTAAAATAAATGATTATACCATCCGGCATAACTCTAACATTTATAAATATTTTAAAATCATTATTAGAGAATGTAACACCAGTTAATCCATTTACTGGTTCTGATGTGTGGACGACGAAAGCTATTAGACTATTTGCCTTAGCTATGAATGTGTTAGCGTTCAGTATTATCATCACCATTTCAATCAAATTATCGAAGTTCTTAGTGCCTCCCCAAATCATGAGGTTCTTATCTTGATGAATTGTAATATAGTGTTCATTTGAATTTTTATGCCATACAGTATGGCATTTAGCTTTAAATTCACTATTATCGTAATTTAACCCATGCAAAGTAATAGGACGCATCACAGTGGTTGATGTTTCCATCTCTACTGGTTCTTCATTCAAAATCGTTTTGATCATTTTTATAATCCCTCCAACAATAATAACATACAGTAGAGCCGGGTTTTACATCCGACTTATCTACTGGATTACCGCATATACAACAGATGGGAGCATCACACTCATCATCTTGCATATTTGATGTAGAGTCTTTCTGTTCGTTTTCCACGTGTGATTTGATCCTTCTTATCTGCGAAATTGTTTGTATCTGAAAATGCTTGAGCGGTCATAGAAACATTTACATCCCACACTTGAATATCATCCCAAGGGAATGTCGAATACATTTCATTTTCATATCCACTTAATGCAAAGAATCCCTTTGATTGGAAAATCATCTCACACAAATTAGTGTGGTCTTTAATTGACATACCATGCTCATACAGATTACCGCTTGTAGTAGTATTCATGTATGGTGGATCGCAGTAGAAGACCGTATCATAACTGTCGAAGTCCTTTATACAAGTTGTCCAATCTAGATTCTCAATTAAAACATTTTTCAATCTATTGTGTGTTTGTTTAAATATAGGAAAATGACTGTCAATGCCGTGTGATGTTTTATTTAAATCACGACCGAAATTACGTCCCAGTTTTGAGAATGAGTGCATAATCATGTAATACCAGTTAGCTGCACGTTCTACATCATCTTTACTGGTAACAATCAAATCTTGAGAATCAAGGAACATTTCTCTAGATTTCAAAGTGAGTTCTAAGTAATCAATCAGAGCCTTTAGTTTTATTGGATCTTTAATGCATCGATAGAAGTTCACTACTCCACCATATTTATCGTTATATACTTCCATCTTATCCGGTCTACGATTGAGTAGTATAATTCCGCTTCCACCAAATATCTCGACGTATTTGCCGTTATATGGTAAATGCGGAAGTATATGCTCCACACTACGACTCTTACCACCTGGATATCCAAATGGTGCTTTAACCGCTACTTCTCTAGTGGTTACTTTAGTATCGTGTCCTTCTAATCTTTCAAACATATCAAATAAGTTTTGATTCATGAACTACCGCCTCTGATATTACTGTTTCTTGTTTAATTAACTTATCACCCAATACAACACACTTACCTGTCGATTTGATTTCCGCATCGAAAGTAATATTACCTACATAGAACTGACCACTCTGAGGTAACCTACCTTTAGGGAACATAGGAGGGAGTTCTTTCCCAATCTTCTGCTTAGACCAAAACTCTGTTGTAGGTCCAAGCCATTCCATAAATTTATCACAGAACTCACTGAACTTAATCATTTCACCATCACAACGGAAACATTCATCATCTATGAACATCTCTAACATACTCTTATTAGATTGTTCAATATTCATCTTGTCGGATGTTGCAATCACTGGTACATTCAAGCGGTCGAAGGACTCCGGAAGATTATAATTAATTATGTAAGCCATGAAGTCCCTTGCTTCTTCGATTAGTGAATCAATCAACTTCTTCTTAGGTATGATGATATTCAATTTATCAACGAATAGAACTACTATTCGAGTATCGCCGGGAAATATAGGACAGGCATCATGATCATTACTCATTTGTACCCAATGTGATACATTAGGCATCATATAAGGTGTCTTGCCTTTCCTATGAATCATTATATCCCTAGCAGTAACCCAATCCTTTATTCGGTTAGCTGCTTCTCTACTCTTAGCCAAATTGATTTCCTCAACAACGCATAGTACCGCGGACTCCATCTCTGCATTGAATCCCGATTTATTAATCAAAGCGTTATCTGCTTTAACTATTCCATTAGTAACCAATAGAGATAATGCCTCATGGAATATACTCTTACCACTATTCTGAGGTCCGTAGAAGAACAAGTATGGGAGAGGTTCAGTTGGTTCTTGGAACATCGACGCTATCCAAGTGATTAGATACTCAGCACCGGAGTGAATGTTGTTGCTTTTAGCCCAATCATTCATCTTGACAATATCATCAAGACCTGCTCCACAATGACTAAGTATTCTCCACCAACTTGGACACTTCTTTGCTAAGTCTAAAGTAACATCAAGTGATGGTTGGAATCGTATTTGAGCGGAGTTCCTGTTCCATTGTCTACCGCCCGGATATTCATCTTTAAATGGTATATTAACTATCTTCCAACATTTCATAACACTATTACCTAATGCATCACGTACCTCTTGAGTAGGTAGTCCCATTGATTCAAGAACCAATCGAACGTGTGCCAGTGCTTCGAAGTTCCAACCTTCTTCTGTTCTTAATGCCCAACCATAATCTTCTCCACTTGGAGATACTAAATGTCTAATGAAATCATCATAAGATGAATTATCTTCTTTAGCTTTAACTGTTCTAGGTTTGATATATAATCTTTTCCAAGTAGCTTTCTCTTTGATCCAACCTTGCATCTCTGATTGTGGAATCTTATGCTCTTTATCCTCAATAGATACTATGAGTCTACCATCTTTATGTTCTTTGATTGAAGCAGTACAATAATTAGCTATGTCGGGTAGTGCTAAGTGAACACCTAAAGCAGATGCAGCTAATCCTGCTTCATCAGCGGTTTTAAATACATAAGCACCGGAAGTATGTTCTATTCCTCCGAATGTTTGAGATGCAGTTTTAATATCGGCATCGACATTGAAATAACATTTTCTCCAATTCTTATCATCTAAATCCCAATTTGTATCTTCTGCCGTACCTGCTCCAAATCGTCTTACAACCCAACCACCTTGACGAAGAGGAAAGGCGAAACAATTAATATCGGGACGGTTTTTACCCGTTGCAACCGTTCGGAAGATGCCACGAAGATTCATCTCTTTGTGGGCATCAGCAAGATCGGCTGTATGACAAACAAGCATATGTTTGTCGCCATCCCAATACCACATCGCTCGCCTTTCCTGTAAAAAGTTGATTAACTTCTTATGTTCTTCATCAATGGCAATATCAATCTTAGCAGTGGCAACACCATCAAAGTCTTTTACTCTAGGTTTGCCTCCGATTACGAAATCAATCTGATCTTTCCAGTTGGGAACATCATCAAGTGGCTTACCTTGTTTAATGAGAAGTAAGCCTTGATTCTCTTTGGTCATCTTACGATGCCAAACAAACATATTACCGCCACAAATATCTACTTTGTCTTTAAGTGGAACTCCACTTTGGGCTGATATTTTATGTAAGATGGCTCTCGCAAGGGCTGCATGTTCCGAGCGATTAGTAGTTGGGATCGGAGGATTGAGTGTAACATAGATGTGAAGTCCTTTTCCCCCAGTAGACTTACGAATGGTGACGTAATCGATTTCTGCAATAGAACCACTGATCTCTTTGATTTCTCCATCGGTAAGTCCTTTCTTATGCCCAACAATAGAATCGAAGTCGAAGGCTACCCATCGGGATAACTTGTTCTTCCAATCCCAACCAGTTAAGCCTATACCTTCTACGTGGGCATCAAAATTGAAGTTAATGATTTTTGAATCAGACTCATTGTCAGATATAACAAATGGATACCATGTTTCAATTCCATTTGTAAAGGTTGCTCCATCCCTATTAGTTGAGCCATCTGATGAAACAAGTACATGACACTGCATGAATGATTCGTAAATCATCGCGAGGTCAGAATGAGTTTGGGCAGTTAGAAATTTTTTAACGACATCACTACGCATTGATTAGCCAATCTTTTTAAATAATCACAATCAATTTTGAAATGCTTATGATTGTGATTCTGCAACGGGTAAATTCCTTACAATGTACTATACTACAATATAAGGTAAAAAACAAGTATTATTTAACTTACTAACTTACTAACTTACAAATATTTATAGATTGCTAAATATTGTAATATATACCATATATATAAACGTATTTCAAACTGTTTTTTAGTAAGTTTGTAACCTTACTTGTTTTTTCTTATATATTGTAGTATAGTACATTGACGGAAGGAACTATATTGATAATCACAATCAGAAGATTGCCGGAATTCTGTTTTGATGATTATGATTATTGTTTCCTTAAAAGTGCAATGATTGAACAATCACGAGAAAGGAGTTGCAAATGTCAAAACTTGCGACACTCAAACTGGATCAGATCGTCGAATCTCCCGTCGCTCTGCGCTCAGTAAATGAGGAATCAGAACAGTTCCAGGAGATTGCAGAATCGATTAAGGCTAAGGGAATCGTAAATCCCATTAGCGTCCGTGAACTCCGCGACGGCGAAAATGCGGGGAAATTCTGTATCGTTGATGGTCTCCATCGCTATACAGGCGCAAAGAGGGCAGGTTTGATTGAGATACCTGTTCAGATCCTCGATGTTTCAGAGGCAGAAGCTCTTGAAACTCAGATTGTTGCGAATATTCAGAAGGTCGACACAAAGCCCGTTGAGTACGCCAAAGGTCTCAAGCGTATGCTTTCCGTCTACCCTCTCATGACCGTTGCCGATCTCGCTCAGAAGATTTGCAAATCAACGGCATGGATTTCAGAACGCTTTGGTCTCCTTACTCTTCCCAAGGAAGTACAGGACTCCGTTGATAGCGGTGAAATCAAACTCGGTAATGCGTATGCACTCAGCAAGCTACCCGAAGGCGAAATCGCAGCTTTCCTTGACAGAGCCATGACTCTTCCTCCCGTTGAATTCGTTCCCCTTGTTGAATCAAGGAAGAAGGAACTCGACAAGGCACGTCGCGAAGGCAAGGACGGTCAGCCGGAAGAATTCGTGGCAATTCCTGTCATGAGGAAACCTGCCGAAATCAAGGGTGAATATGAATCACCGGCTATTGGCGCGAAACTCTGCAAAGAGGAAAACGCCGGTACTCCTGCCGATGGATTCGCACTTGCGATTCGCTGGGTTCTGAAAATGGACAAAGCCGCGATTGCCGAATCTCTCGCCAAGTACGAAGCCCGTAAGAAGGCTCTCGCCGAAGCGAAGGAAAGGCGTATCAAGGAAACCGTTCAGAAGAAGTACGAGAACGCCGAGGCAAAGATTGCCAAACTTCAGAAGGAAGCAGAGCAGGCTAAGAAGGATGCCGCTTCCGTCGGAATCAAGATCGCATAACAAGTTCAGGTGATGCCGAAGTAACGTTATCCACTTAGTGTACTTAACGTTACTTCGGCTAATCTGCCAAAAGAAACAGGAAACAAGAACATGGAAAATGAAATAGTGAAACAGGAAAATGCGGTTGCCGTCTATGATGACTCCGTATTTAATTCGATTGCCGGATCAACAGGCTTCAAGAGGATTCAACTCTATGGGGCATCAAGCAATCTTGTTAAATCGGGCAAGTTCCCAATGGGGCATTTTGCTCTTGTTGATGGACAGGATACCCTTGACTTGGGACAGTCATTTGATTGCTTAGTCATTGCATGGCGTCCCAAAGCGATTCGTACCGGCGATAACATGGAAATAATCCACGATCCGAAGTCAGAAGCGTTCGCCAAAATCCAAGCAGAAGCAGGAGTCCAAGACTCCGGTTGTATGTGCGGAGTGGAGTTCCTTCTGTGGCTTCCCGACCATGGATTCGTTCCTTATTATCTGAACAACAAATCAGCACTGTATGAGGCGAAACCCCTCAGAGCGTTGATTGGCAAATCTGCAACAATAAAGGTTATCTTCATCGAAGGTAAGAAGTACAGTTGGCATGCCCCGAAGGTGACGACTTGCTCAGTGCCTCTTGACGAAGATCTGCCTTCAAAGGAAACGATTGAAGCAGAGATAGCCACCTTCCAAAAGCCCGACGACAAGATGTCCGAGATGGCTGCGGAAGCTGAAAAGAACGATAGGGCGAGATAACTCCTTGTGGGTTCGATTCACTCGTCCTATGGAAGTTCCGACACTATAATCGGATGGTTGGGCAAGGTAGGTGGAAACACCCCATGCTCACCATAGGCGGATTGGGATAACTCAATCTCCCTATTGTGAGCATACGCACCTCGCAAGAGCATGATTGAGCAACCTCTCTAAAAAAGGTTGCTCGCTTTTTAATAAGGTTGGTTATTAATATGATACTTGGATCATCCATAAATTGGAAGCCATTTCTCGTTTCCATCAAGTCGATGGATTCGTCAATCATTCGTAAACATACGGATGAACTCAATAATCCTCTCGATTATACTTCCTTCATAAAGATATGCAACGAGGCATTTCCAGGAACTGATGCACGAGAATTAATCTACTGTACTGATGTATTCGAAGTGAATCAGACTCCCATGAAGAACATCTTGCTAATCAATAACTTCTTAATTGTTCGGTACAATAAGGGATTCGTTTGTTTAACAGGTAACCTTGTGCAGTGGCGGGACTTCGTAGACTATTTCCTACTGTGCCGGATTGACGAATCAATATCGGAGAGATGCATAGAGTACAAGAAAATGCTCAAGAACATAGATAAGGATATGTTTTAATGGGAACAACGGAACAAACATACTTCAATGCTAATGGCAGGAAAGTTCCAGTAAAATTGGAATACGAAGGGGATCGTATCTTCTGTTCATTCCCCTTCAATCGCGCCCTACTGGACGAGATCAAATCATTTGATGGCGCACGTTATCATGGATATGATAAAGAGAATCCGCGGAAGATATGGTCAATCAAAGCAAGTAACAGGAATATCTTTCAATTAGAGTTCCTCGAAGGGAAGAACCCTTATATGCGCTACGATATGCCATACTTCGATTACGCTACACTTCGACCACTCTATAAGCATCAGATATTTGCAACGAAGCATCTTATCACTCGCAAACAAGCCATTCTTGCTGGCGAAATGGGAGTTGGTAAGACTTTAGCAGCTATCGAAGCTATGGAGTGGGCTTCTCGTATTGATGGCGCAATCAACTGGCTATGGGTTGGTACGCATAGTTCTATAAATGCAGTGAAGTTGGAGTTCCGTAAGTGGAACTGTTCAATCACACCGGAGTTCGTAACGTATTCATCACTTGAGAAGTTTGTAAAGAATAATGAATACATACCTCAAGGTGTGGTCTTTGATGAGTGTTCACGAGTTAAGACTCCAGTTGCCAAAAGAAGTCAAGCAGCTTTGTACTTGGCTGAAATAGTTAGAAGCAAGTACGGCGATAGAGGACACATTTACTTGATGAGTGGTACACCCGCTCCTCACAATCCATGTGATTGGTGGCATCTCTGTGAGATAGCCTGTCCGGGATATTTAAAGGAAGGCAATATTCAGAAGTTCAGAAACAGACTTGCTATCATCGAAGAACGTGAATCATTAAGTGGCGGTGTGTACCCTCATCTAGTAACTTGGAAGAACAGTGATGATTTATGCAACAAATGTGGAAAGAATAAAGATGATATAAATCATAAACAGTTCGATCCTATAAGTAATTTCCCTAATGGAAATTATCATGATTTCATTCCATGTAAGAATGAAGTCCAGTATCTCGGTGAAAGACTTAAAGGATTAGTTATAACACAGTTAAAGAAAGATTGTTTAGATATTCCCGATAAGATTTATAGGCTTATTAAGTGCGAGCCGGATGCATCTCTACTGAGAGTTGCAGAACACATTAAGAATACGTCAGGTCGTGCTATCACCGGCTTGACTTTGTTAAGGGAATTAAGTGATGGCTTCCAGTATAAAGAAGAGGAATCAAATGATAAGACCAAATGTCCTGTTTGCAATGGTACTCAAAAGTGTGAAGATTTCCCAATCGTTGATCCTAACACAGTCCCGACGGAGCAGATTAAGCCTGTTCTTGTGGAATGTTACAAGTGTGCCGGTACTGGTCTTGTTCCTCGTATCATTAGGACTACTCAAACTGTCAAATCTCCTAAAGATGATGTTCTACGTGATTTACTTGACGAGTTCGAAGATATTGGACGTGTTGTTATATATGCTGGTTTTACGGCTTCCATCGATCGTTGTATGGATATTGCTAGAAGTCTTACTTGGAATTGTATTCGTGTTGATGGTCGTGGTTGGGTTAATGATATGGGCATTAAAGAAGATGATGTCCTTAACGAGTTCCAAAACGGATTCGAGAATCACCCCAAGATAGCCTTCATAGCGCATCCGGAGTCGGGCGGTATGGGACTAACCTTAACGGCATCACCCGTAGTCATATTCTTCTCTAATGATTTCAAAGCGGAGAATAGAATACAGGCAGAGGACAGGATACATAGACCTGGAATGGATGCCCAAAGAGGCGCAACCATAATAGATATAGTTAATCTCAAAAGTGATGAATTGATTCTTGAGAACTTGAAGAAGAAGCGTGAACTTCAAGCCATGAGTATGGAAGAACTAAGGGAGTATATGAAATGAAATTACATGGCAACGTGATGAACTCCATCGTCAATAAGGCGTTGAAGGGTTCTATCTACGATAAGAAGTCCGATAATTTCTTCGAGAAACAAATCAAACGTGGGAAAAAATATGATAAGTTTCGTGGTGATTCATGCTACGGAGATTATTTAGATTTGTGGGGAGAAATTGGTGTCGGTGTTGGCGATGAATGGTGGAAAGATTAATAACATAGTGGAGGATTTATGGCAGATTTATCGTTGGAAAACATGAAGGAACGCTATCAAGTACATCAGATTCCGGTGAAGGAAATATTCGCTGATCCGGATTTCAACTGTCGTGGTAGTTTCAGTGCTTTGAGTGTGGTGGATATAGCTGACGATATAAAAAAGAACGGTCTACACGCACCAATCATCGTTAGGACATTGAAAGAGCCTAAAGATGGTAAGAAGTATATAATCGTTGCAGGTCATCGTCGATTCAAAGCGCATCAAGTAAATGAAGCCGAGACCATACCTTGCTTCATACGTGATGACCTTAGTGATGTGGAAGCGCGATTCATAAATCTCGCGGAGAACATCAAGAGAGCAGATTTAAACATCATGGATGAAACTAATGCATTAGGCAAGTTCATCGACTTAGGAATGACTCAACAGGAGATAGCAGACAAGTTGTCCTCAACTCGTGGTTGGGTACAGGTTCGGTGTATGCTTCTCCAATTACCTAAAGAGTTCCAAGAAGAAGCAAGACTTGGTAATATCAATCAGACCATGATTCGTGACCTGTATACTATTAGAAAGAACGGCGGATCAATCGATGACATGGTTCAGTTGGTTCACAAATACAAGGGAACTAAAGGCACTGCTAATGGAAAGAAGATGACCATTAGAGTAGCAAAGAAAGATGCCAAGAGGCAGAGGCACGTGTCCGAGGTACTGGAACTTCAGACTTTGATTCGTGAAACATTTGGTAACGGACTTGCTACTCGTGCCCTTGCATGGACAATAGGTGAGATAAGTGATTACGATATGCTTCTCACTGTCGAACACGTCGCGAAGGAGAATAACATCAAGTTCGTAATGCCGGAATCACAGTGTATAAGCACGACATCTCAACTGGTGGGTGATAACAGTGATTCAGAACAGTAATGACACCAGTATCAAATGTCATCGCAAGACTAAAGTCTATCACGGGCATATAGATGAGATACAATACGTGATAGACTTAGTTGATTTAGGTAAAGATTTCAATAAGAGTGATGAGCATAACAAAGAGAGGAAGTATTTTTCATATGAAAAAAGTCTTCATCATAGGAAGAATAACGGCAAATGAGCCAATGAGATTCATTGACAATATTAAGAAGGGCATCAATATGGAAGCCTACTTAATAAGTCAAGGTTTTAATGTTTCTCATCATTTCTTAGATTTCAATTATCTTTTAAGTACGGAATATCCAGTGGACGTTAATATGTTAAGGCAGATTAGCTTAGATGATTTACGTCGGAGTAATGTTGCCTTTTGTTTGTTTGGTTGGGAAGGAAGTCCTAACTGTATTACTGAGCGAGATTTAGCAATCGAACTTAATAAACGAGTCTACTATGACGTTCAATCTTTAATTCACCATGAAAAGGATATGCCTTTCTAATGATATGGTATGATACAGAAACTTGTGGCTTACATGGTGTGGTGGTTCTAATCCAATACCAAGTGGATGATGAACCTATCAAACTTCATTCCGTATGGACTACACCTATACAAGAAACCTTATCCTTAATCGAAATGATGATGGATCATGAAGGCGGTCTTGTAGGATTCAATTTGGCTTTCGATCATTTCCATCTATGCAAGATTTATAATATGCTATCACTATGGCATAACTACGATGATTATCCAATCGACATAATTGAAGACCTTGCTATGCTTGAACCTAAAGCTATGGATGGTGCTTGTTTGAAACCTAAACACTGTCTTGACCTTATGCTACACGCAAGGAAAGGTGAATATCAATCAACAATGGATAGGGAAGATATAAACATCAATAGAGTACCTACCATGCTTGCCTACTCTTTAGCTGAGAAGTTAAATGAATTAATACCATTGAATCCCATTTATTTCATGCGAAGCAAGAACGGAGTACAATGGCACGTACTGGATATAGAGGATGATGTAGACTTCAAAACTGTAACATTGAAATTCGCTCCGAGCAGTGCGTTAAAGGCTTTGGCAGTGGACATTGGACTCGTGAATAAGAACGATGTTACTGTATATCAAGATGTGGAGGTCGAATCAAGACACAGACCTGTGGAATACGGTTACGCGCCTTATGCTTTAGCAGGTGTATGGAATGATCGTGGTGTATGGCAACAGACTTACCGCGGTCACTGGCTTAATACTTGGGTAGACAAAGTTAATGTACATATAACTCATTGGGGATATAATCAGCAAGCAAGAGAGTATGCTAAAACAGATGTAGTATACACTAGGAAATTGTATGAGCACTTCATGAAGCAAGGCGATATGCACATGGATGACGATGATTCAGTACTAGCTTGCATGGTTGGTTCAGTACGTTGGCATGGCTTCAAGGTTGATATTGAGAAGATGACCGAGTTGAAAGCTAAGGTACAGGCGATTGCTGAATCACTGCCTTTCGTAAATGCTCCTAAGAAAGTTCTGATGTACGTCACTGAACCTATGGATGAAACTGAGAAAGCCTTCATTGATTCAACTAAGAAGACCATACTGGAAGATATAGCCAAATGGGAGAAGAACGATCCAAACTCATTTGAGCCAGTTATGATTCGTCATCCATCCGCATTGAGAGCAGAAGAAGTTCTCATTTGTAGGCAAGCTATGAAGGAAGTCGAGTTGTATGATAAGCTACTTCAAGCAGGACGATTCTGTCCTAGCTTTAAAGTTATTGGGACACTTTCTACTCGTATGAGTGGTGCTGACGGTCTTAACCCCCAAGGCATAAAGCATGACAAATATGTTAGGGAGTGCTTCCCATTGAATTTCGATCCGCGACACTATACTCTATGTGGTGGGGACTTTGATTCATTTGAGGTCGTACTGGCAGATGCAGAGTACAACGATCCGAACCTACACAAAGACCTACTGATTGGTAAATCTATTCATGCACTATTCGGTCAGTACGTGTTTCTCGATAAATCATATGATGAAATACGTGCAGACAAAGCTATTTATACTAAATGTAAACAAGCAGTATTCGCCCTCCTATATGGTGGTGAAGCTGAAACATTAAAGGATCGACTTGGTGTCGATTTGGAGGTTGCTAATGAAGCGTATAGGCGATTTACGTCGGTGTACACTGAGGTTGGTAAAGCGAGGCGCAAAGTGTTCGATATGTTTTGTTCCATGCGTCAGCCAAATGGTCTTGGAACAAAAGTCGAATGGCATGAACCTGCAGACTATATCGAATCTCTCTTTGGTTTTAGGCGTTACTTCACACTCGAAAACAAAATCTGTAAAGCGCTTTTTGACCTTGCTGAAACACCACCTAAAGAGTGGACGCGTCTCAAGATTACAGTTACTCGTCGCGACAGAGAACAATCAGTTTCGGGCGCGGTTCGAAGTGCTTTGTTCGGAGCTGCGTTTGCAATTCAAGCAGGGGCTATGCGAGCAGCTTGTAATCATAGGATACAGTCGAGTGGCGCACAAATCACTAAAAGGGTACAGCGACGCATATGGGACATGCAACCTGCAGGTATCGGCGATTGGATCGTCGCACCTCTGAACATTCATGATGAAATATTAACACCGGTCAGAAACGATAAGGTTATGGGTGTTAAAGATATAGTCAATCAAACTGTGGAATCTTTTAGACCTAGAGTTCCACTAATCAAAATGGAATGGAAGGTAGGATTAAAATCATGGGCGGAGAAGTAAAGTCCCTACTGGGGCATATTCGGGAAGACCTTCACGATAAAGTGAAGAACTTCCGTAATGTAGAAAACTATATTGCTAACAAGGAATTCGAATTAATCTTCGAGGAGTACAAAGACAAGGATAAGATTTTCAAATGGATAATGGAAGGCAAGATTGAGGAATTAAAAAATTGGCTTGAACATAATAAGAAGTTACTGCCACTCGATCTTTGGAATGTGGAAACCTTACGAAAGGAAGCCTCATCTCTAAAGATTCCTAACTACCTTATTATGAACAAAGGAACGTTGATAACAATCATAAAAAGGAGAAGGTCTAATGCATGATAAGACCAAGCAAGAATTGGCAGAGATGATTCTCAAATCATTTCAAGATCGAGTGAAGCCATCATTAATTGATGCGGAGATTGGAGATTTCGAGGTGCGTCCATCAACAGTTGCCCGTAAAGAGAAACTTGTCGACGCCATCGAGTGGCTTGATTCCTTCATCTTAATGGAGGTTCGTGAATTCAATGAAGTGTATGCCTTGTGTCCTCCGGACAGATGGAAGCACTATAAGGTCTACAAACTCACTGACCTACCCGAAATGAAACTTCTCAAAGAAGCTAAATCGAAATTGAAAACCAAGTGGACAAGTCGTCCTACTTGCATAAGGAGGACGTATGGATCAAATTAAGCCGGGAACGAAAGTACACAGATTCAATTTGCCCTACACAGATTTGTGTATCTACGAGCAGGAAGATTTATCTCATAGGGCAACTCTTAACGGCGTACTATTGCCGGAGATATTTGCAAAGGATATAGATGTCGAAGATGTTAAGGCTTGTTGTTTGCAAATTCTTTTCAGCAAGTATGCTTATGTGTTGAAACTGATTGAGAAATCTGTAATAGGAGATAAAGATGCCAAAGGTAAATGCGAAAATGATCTCTGCAAAGGACATAAGCAGGACGCTATCGAAGTGCCGGTTCAATCCGAAGAAGGACATGGACATGAAACTGATAAGCGAGATGGGAAGTCTTGAGTTCTATACCCATAGGATAATCGAGATAGCCAACCTCGTTAATATCGAGCGAATTCAAAAGGACTCTACTGGTATGTCTAAACATCTCGATGATATAATCAAGATGTCAGCCATAACAAAGTCATGGATGGATAAAGATGTTTAAAGCTAAAGAATACGGCGAAAATAGTCCGGAGGCTAAAGTTCAGAAAGCCATCTCTGATTACATGAAGTGCCGTGATTGGTTTGTCAAGCCTACTCACGGCAATATGTATCAAGCCGGATTCCCCGATCTGTTTACTGCCCATCAAAAGTATGGTATACGATGGATAGAGGTCAAATTACCAAACATGAAAGGCAGTAGATTCACAAGCCAACAGTTGATTGACTTCCCTAAATTCTCAGCTGCCGGAGTGGGTATTTGGATACTTACTGCGGGTACGGATGACGAGTATAGGAAACTGTTTGGCGCACCTAATTGGCATTGTTACTTGAGCATAATGAAACCATGAATCTGATTAAACAACCTAATCGAGCCAGTTGTCTTGCTACTGCCTTTGCTATGTGCATGGGCGTAGATGTAGAACACGTGTTTAAGATTTTAGGTCACGATGGCACTGAGATAGCTTTTACCAACCTAGAAGTTCCTCGGTGCTATCGTGGCTTCCATTCTGCTGAATTGATTTGGTTAGCAAACTCAAGGGGTTTTACTGTGATGGAGTTGCCTAAGAGTTTGGATATAAGCCATGACATGAAAGATATTAAATCATTCAAGCCATTCTATAGTGTGAAGATGTACTTTGAGCATCATGACATTGTACTAACGAATGGTCATCATGCTATCGCTTGGGATTGGCGAAGCAAATCCATATATGATCCAATGGGGAAAATATATACGGATTTGGCAATCGATTACTTGTATAATGATTTTGATATTTTCTATATCTTTGGTAGTAAATGCCAAACATCTTTGGAGTTGTTTGATTTACACATCAATGGGATGCACGAACATTGATTATGATTATTGGATTCTTGAATCTTACAATTTTGTAATTCGTTGTAAAATGTAGTTACAATTTTGTAACTAATTATTTTTCAATTATTTTTGTTTTCCGCTTGTATATATTGAATATAGCTTTATATTATATTATGTCGAAATATGGAAAAATTATAAAGGTTAATTACAATTTTGTAACGAATTTTCGTTATACTAATGGAAGGTCGGAAACAAGATTATGATTATCGTAAATCAAAATCAAAATGAAAGGGATGATTCAAATGGCTAAGCTATTGACAATCAAGAACCGATTCAAGAATCACATGGTCAAGCCGACAAACTCAGCACAGGAGAACGCTGATTTAGTTCCGCTTGAGGTCACCGAACACATGATTTGTAAGAAGGATGATTGGCGTGGATTATGGAACGCATACAACCAACACCTATCTCCCATAATGGATTCCGAAGGAAAGCCAACAGGCAACTACGAAGATGATTTAACTGTGGTACTTCTCATGCACGTGATGGACATCACACCGGAGATGTACGAAAGCCTCTATGATTGCAACTTCATCGAACTGTTGGAGGAATAATGAAAAGATTAGAAAAATGCGAATGTGGCAACGATGAACTGGAAGTCCTATCCGAGTATGATCATTACGAAGAGGACTCCATGACTCGTCAGTTGAAGTGTACCAAGTGCGAAAAGATATATGAGGAAACTTGGAAGCTCGATTCAGTAATCGCAGTGCCTCCTAAGAAGTTCTATTTAATCACCGAACAGAATACACCAAATGAAAACGAAAACAGTTCACACGACGTGTTCTATATTACCAAAGCTATGGATTGCGGAGACGCCATTGAAAACTGGAGAGAATCAGTACACGACTACACTGAACTCGAAAGTCTTGGTAGCCTACCCAAAGTCGATGTTGGTGAGGCGATACTTGAGATTACGGGCGTTAAGGAGATTACAAAAGAGGAGTTCATAACTTATGGGAAGGTCTTTAAAACTATCTAAAATGCCTTGGAATATAGGCAAGTCAAAGAAACCAAAAATAGAAGAGAGGTGCGTAATGAACAAGGAAGTTATCAAGGTTAGTAATGCCCAAGGGCTTGCTAACGCTCGGCAGTGCATGATGGAAGCCATCAAGAATGGTGACCGCCCTATCGTGATTGAATTCATTGATGGGTATGATGGCAGTGATGTAGATGGTGCAATAAGACATGAACGGAATCCCTATGAAGGGTGTCCGGAGCAGTTCAAATGAAATATTATTTAGTGTTTGAATCAATCGGACACAATAGAACTCTCACTTGGATTGTTAAATCCAAACACACTACACCATTTCAAGCATGGTTTCATGAGAGTCTTGATGCTGATCCAACTCTTGGTGTTCAGAATGACCGTGATTTAGTAAGCCAAGATGACATCTTCGTATTCACGGAAGGCAAAGAGATTAGCGAAGAGGTCTTCAACTTCCTAAAGTCATTAGGAATAAGGAGTATTCAATGATTACTTCCAAGCATCTACAACTAATAAGTCATCTCCGTAAGCATAAGAGCCACTATGGACATGATGGTCGATGCATAACTTGCTCAAATAATAATGCTCCGTATTTCACAATAAAGAGTAACAAGCAAGCTAAATACGTAAGGCAATCTATGCACTTTAAAACATTTTGGGGTGTAAAATGATTAAAGACATTTATGTTGAATCAATTCCCAACTGCGATATATGCGGTAAGAAGCCGGGAATATATGATGCCCGTATGAGTGGTCGATCCACTTGGGCAAACATGTGCGAAGATTGTATGACCTCACATGGCGATTGGACAGTAGGTTCGAAGCGAATCATACAAGGTAAGCCAAGCATAATTAATAACTATTCAACAGTTAATGCCGTGGCTTGCGATTCCTTAGAAGAGATTGTGGAATCGGGAATACAAACGGTCATGTGTCCACTGTGCAAGATTAAGAAGCGCGTGGAAGCTGATGCGAATTACAGTTATCGTTGTAAATGTGGAGCGGAAGTAATAGTAAGTCCAAATTTTTAATAAAAAGGGGTGCGTAGTGAATTATGGAAAGTACAAGCGTCGTTCAATCGGCAGAACAGTTGGCAGAGTCGCCTTCTGTATCTGGGCAGTGTGGCTCATCAGCTTCATCTCCTACATCGGATGGAGGATCTTTGGATAATAACGGAATATATGATTTGCTAATCATGGGAAAGCATGAACAAATTATATTAGACCTCCTACCATTAGCTAAGAAGATTGGTAGGAAAACCAAAGATGAATATTCAGTGGCAGTGGAGTGTCTTGTGGAGTGCGTGAATAAGTTAGAGGAACTTCCTCATCGAAACTATATCCAGTATATAGCGAAATGTATAAGGGGACGAGTTCAGACACACCGCGCCAATCTAAGTGTAGTACCTGTTCCACAGTGGTGGTATAGGATGCTCAAGAAACTCAATCGCGAAGAGGAATTGAAATACAAGTTCATTGATTATCAGAACTTCAATGAGAGTCCGGAGTTGGTCACGGAGTATATGTATTCCGACATAGCTGAGATTATCGAATCGAAGCTGAATAAGGTGGAGTTGCACGTATTACATGGTAAGGTATGTGGCTTCACTGATTCGGAAATCGGAGCAGAAATAAAAGTCAGCCAACAGTACATTCATCAAGTCAAGACAGAGTTGATGGAGAAACTTAGGCGAATATTGAGGGATATCGAATCATGAGGAAAGTACCCTTCAAGGATTTACCAATCAATAGGCGGTTCTTCGATATAACGCAGAATGGTGATGAGTTCATCAAGATAAGTTGGACTCACGCTCGAAGAATACGGGACGGAAAAGATATGGAGTTCTTAAAGAACGGTCAAATTTATATAAAAGGGAGTGTGTTATGAGTGAAGGAATGGACAATCAGATGATGGTAATGCCAGCGAAGGCATTAAAGGATCTTCGCAAGAAGAAGCAGGACAAGGTCGACGAACTGAAAGAGATGACCAACAGGGAAATCGCTGATACAGTTTGTATGACAAACCTTGAGAAGCAGATCGAAGTGATTGATGTATTCATTAAAAGGAGGGGAATAACATGAGAGCCATACTAATCAATTCCAAAGAAAGAACTATTCGTGAAGTCCAAGTAAGTGATAAGAACTTCTTGGAGGATTGCTACAAGCACATCGGATGTAGTTTGATTGAGGTCGCTACTACTATCTCCGAAAGCACACTATGGGTTGATGAAGAAGGCTATTGCAAGAAGGTGGAGAGTACCTTCATGATAGTGGGTTGTCCTCAGCCATTCGCCGGTAATGGACTCTTTGTGGGTTACGATGCCGAGAAGGACGAGAACAAGGACACTGATTTGACAATCGCTGATGTAATAGATATAGTTAGGTGGATGTGACGACATTAATACAACATCTCGATAACTACATCGAAATAGAGCGCAAGACGTGTAAGATGTCCCGAACTGCTATGGGCAGATGGGAAGCGTATACGGAATTGCGAGAATGGATTGAAAAACATAAGGAGAAAATGAATATGCTAATATGTGCAGAATGTGGACATGAGTTGCAGTGCATCAAGACAGGCATGAATGTATTCGTAGACCGATTCACTACATATCGCGGTGATTTGTTTCAGTGTCCGGTATGCAAGTACAAGATGGCAAAGGCAAATGATAATAACGAATATCATAATCCTCCTGTAAACATTGAGGATAACGATATTATTCACAAACAGGCAAGAGATGCCATGAGGGAGCAAACTAATCGATGAAGATGGATTGCAAAATCAGTAGTGATGGCTTTCTATTCATTAAGAGAGCCGGAACATTTAAAAAGCAAGCCTGTCCTTATGATAAGGATGGCGGATGTTGTGGTGATTGGTGTCCTCTATTCTTAGAGCCACATGAATCACCCAATACGGGCAGAGTACAGTTAAGTCTGTGCCATGCCGAAATAATATGTGACGATTTCAAAGATGAAAGGATCAAAACAGATGTCAAAGAAGGGTAGAATGGTAAGACACTGGCACAACGATGGTCAGCCTATGGTATTCAACGAAGCAAACATAGGTCGTAACTCATTGTGTCCATGTGGTTCGGGCAAGAAGTACAAGAAATGCAGGATGGTTTCGAGTGATTGCCAAATCTGTAAGACTTGTGGAGAGAAGATGAAACTCTATGTAAGAAAAGGTGAAATGGGCGACATCTACATCTACAAGTGCGAACCATGCATGAAGAAGCAAGCATTAATTGGGAGTCTGAAACCATGATGCTATTCGAATTCGATGCGGTAACTTGGAATGGCGACGTGTATTGTATTGGTTGTCTGCCTAAGAATGTGGACATCGATGACGAATCAGTTACTCCTATATATGCACAAGATGAAGTTGATGAAATACAGGTTTGTTGTGAGTGCGGGTGCGAACACGATTACATGAGTGTGCGTATACGAGACGAGGGTGATATACTCGATCAACTTGAACAAGAGAATTTACCAATACAGGAGGACGATTCAAATGGCTGAGTTCATACATAAAGCACACGTCTACGATCCAAAGAAGCACATTATCAATCCGAGTGATTGGTACATCAGCGAAAAGCTAGATGGTAGGTACTTCATTTGGGATGGTGGCGTCACTGTGGGTATGCCCGCGAAGAATGTAACATGGGCGAATACTAAGAAGGATAAGCGCGAGATGATTAGCACTGGACTATGGTCTTCCTTGGGGAAGGTTATAACTGCTCCGCCTTTCATCATCGAGCAACTGATGCAACATCCTTATCTTCTCGAAGGTGAGTTGTACCTCGGTCGAGGACAGTTCCAAGAATGTATGAGCATAACCAAGAGGCTCGACTACACCGAACAGGACATCAAGAATTGGGAACGAATCAACTTGATGGTGTTCGGTGCGCCTATGGTTCGTTACTTCCTTGAGCCGAGAGTCATCAGCAAGACGGATGTGATAATTCCTGTCCAAGCTGAATCCTATTGGCGTGATTTGGGAATCAAGGAACTATGCCAAAGTAGTACATTCGGAGCGACCTATGAGAGACTAAGCGGAATTAATTGGAATGGTAACATCTGCTTGGTGGACTACACGAACCTCAGCACTACCAACATCAATCAAGCATTGAAAGAGGTTTGCGATAAAGGCGGTGAAGGTCTAATGCTTAGGGCAAGTTACGATGTATGGATGGCGAAACGATGCAATACCATACTTAAAATCAAACCTTGGAAAGATGATGAAGGATACGTTACCGGATACATCGCCGGTAAGGAAGGCAAGACAGGCAAGATGTTAGGTATGATTGGTGCATTAGTCATAGGTTGGCATGGCAAGAGCTTCGAGTTGAGTGGCATGACCGATGCGGAAAGAACCTTTCATCCAAATGAGGATATGATTCCCGGATATAAATGTGTGGGTATTAGTCCTCATTTCCCGTTAGGAAAGAAGATTACTTTCCGGTATCGTGAACTGACAGTTGATGGCGTTCCAAAGGAAGCAAGGTATCATAGACCTTACATGGAGGAAGAATGACATTTTTTATTGATATTTCAAAACCACCATGCAAATTCTTTTATTTTAAAAGTAGACATATGGTTCAGATCGGTTATAAGTATATTGCTATTGGAATAATATTTCATAGCATTGGCGAATATACACAAATGATTGAAAACAAACAAATAGAATGGGTGATGAAATGATCACAATACACAAAGTTGATTTGTTTTTCATTCTGATAGCTATAGTGGTATCGTTCTTTATTGTACTACTTATTGCTACCTTAGTGAAGCATGATCGTCGAATCAAAGCGTTGGAAAACAAGAACATGATTCGTGCTATCATTTACGATGGCAAACTCTATGAGGTAAAGGAAATCAAATGAAACTATATAAAGATTTGACAATCGAAGAAGAAAAAGAATATCGTCAGTGGGCGCGAGATAACTATATTCCTTTCGATCCGATTAAAGGAATATGGCATTGGGTAGTACAGGATGAATGTGTCAAAATAAACAAGGAGATGGGTACACGTGAATAAAGAAATCATGAAGAAGGTTGGCTTCGTGAAGGAACTGGAACAGATTGAGATGGGAAACTGTCCACTGTGCCACAACAAGGTCGAAGCCAAGGATTTCGAAGATGAGTTATCCGTTAAGGAGTTCAAGATTAGCGGAATATGTCAGAGTTGTCAAGATAAAATATGGGAGAGAAAGAAATGAATGATCGTGAATTAGTTGAAGAGATTAGAAGGATTCGTGAATCGAAGCGCAACCTCGATGACATCAAGATTCCTATCTTGGTGGAGTTCAAAGGTCGCGCTTATACCATCGACGGAATAATGATTGTTCCGCCAGTACAAGTTAAACAGATATACAATGAGGAAGGACATCGCATTGTATTATCATTAAATGAGGAAAGCGGTAAATGACACAGAAACAAGCATTAGCGAAGCTGAGGAAATTGGCAGGTAAGCATGATTTCTTCTCCGTCGACAAATGTATGTATGGTGATAAACGAATCACCTACACCATGTATGTTAATATCGGAGTGGGTGAGGGTGTCATGGCTTACCAAATGGAAAGCATGGAAGCGTGTTTAATCGATATAGAGAAACAATTAAAGGAGAGAAATGAATTACCGAACACATGATGGAAAGACTTTAATATTCAAGCCGATTTACGGGGAAGTGCCACCGCTTCGTCGACCTAAATTCCTATCCCCTACGTCGGTCAATCAGTTCTACAAGTATCCCGACGAGTTCTTCCTCCAAAGGATTTGTGCTAATCCGCCGGAGAAGATTCCGCAGACCGTTCCTATGGGCGTGGGATCGTCGTTCGATGCGTTCGCGAAGTCGTGGCTTTACGAGAAACTGATTGGGAAATCCGCGGGCACGGAATACGACCTCGAAACTATGCTTACTACGCAGGTCGAAGCGAGTCATAGTGTAAGGAACAGAGAGTTCCTTGTTAATGCCGGTCGATACGCCTTCCGTTGCTATATGCAATCCGGTGCTTTGGCATCGTTAGCTATGGATATGGGCAAGGCGATTGAGGGATCAATTAAAATGGAGAAAACGGTCACGCGAACTATGCACGGCGTACCATTGTTAGGTAAGCCCGATCTTTGTTTCCAAACCGCTTGCGCGTCCGATGGCAACAAAATCGCGACGTTCATCCTCGATTGGAAAGTCAATGGCTTCATGAGCGCATCGACAACAAGTCCAAAGAAAGGGTATAGTGTGTTACGTGATGGTTGGGATGAAACGATTGGCGCACATTCCAAGAACCACAATAAAGCACACAAAGATTATATGCATCACAACGTGTGCGGTATCAATGTCAATGGTATGTTGAACCTCGAAACGGTCAGCGAAGAATGGGCAGGACAGGTCGTGACCTATGCTTGGGCACTCGGCGCGGAAGTGGGTGACGAGATATACTGCGGTATTGATCAACTCTGTTGTAAGCAATTAAGGGATAGGGGAATGATGTCGGCTTCGGAGTATGAGGAACTCGTGATTGCACAATCCCTTATGCCGGAGATACGAATCGCCAGTTTCCGTATGGGTGTCGGTAAGGACTTCCAAAAATCTCTGATGGAGAAGTATATATACTTGTGGAGTATACTGGCTCTCGACGACGAAAGGCTCAAGAAGATGTTTTTCAAGCATACGCTCAGCGAGTTCGAAGTGAACCCCGAATTAGCTTCGGTGAACCAGTGCGAAATGTTAATTAACAGTTGCATGATTGCGCCATCGGACAATGATAAATGGTTAGATACCATGACGCGAGCGCGATAGATTCAGTTTACACATTTCATTGACAAAAGTTACCAATGGGCATTTCTCGGAGTCGGTTTTACAAAACCTTCGGGAAATGCCCTTTAATTGCGTAGTAACCGCTTAAATTTCGATTTTACAGGCTTTTACGTGTCCGTACTGGCTGAAAACTTAGGCTTGCTTTACGGAGTTACTGACAGGAGACCAGTATATGTACATATATAGGGGAGTATGCTTATCATATTTGACGAAGTTAGTTAGTTAGTTAGTAAGTATATTAGTAAGTAAGTTAGAATCCAGCCTCAAAATGATTCTGAATCCGACTTCCCTTTACTGACCAAATCCAAACTCGTAAAACTAACATTGTTAATCTTGGCACTAAATCATGTAATCTTCGGAGTACCGAAGAATCAATCCGGAATTTACCACGAAGCCAGTTTTCGCGATACATTGTATTTTATGATTCGCTAAGATCAGCAAATCATGATTAATGCTTTTTAGCGCTTTTACAGGCGGAAATGGATGCAGGGCGGAGAATCAGCGCCTTATGTGGTGATTCTGCCGTCATCGGTTTACAGGCACGAAAAATGGCGCATAATCGGGGTAAATTATGCGCCATTCATGATCAAAAAGGACTAATTTTACTTGTTTACTTCATGCCATCCTCCTTTCTTCTAATGATTCGAGAATCATGACGATGAATTTGTGCAGTTTAGTGAATTTCCTGCTCAATTCCGCAAGATACAGATAGCTTTTCTTGTAACTTTTGAAATCTCCGTCGACGATGGCATCCAAGCAATACATCGTGTGCAATTCAATTAGCTTTTCCATTGTACCGGATTCCTTTCCTTTGTTGCTTCGGTATACATACGATTCAATTCTTTGTAAAAATCGGGAAAATTTCGGAAATCTTCGATGATGTCGTCGGCGTTGTCATAGTCATGCATAATAAGCGAATCAAAGAAGTATTCCAAAAGAGTTTCTGTTGTACTTTTCATCATAATTTTCCCCTTTGTTACTGATTCATCAATCGTTTTAAAATTTCCTCGCGAACATATTGCGCCTTTACAGAGTCATTTTTCTTCAATTCTGTAAACGCGCAAGATAGATACTTGATGTATGAATCATTCGCAAATAGCTTTTCCGAATAATCCGAGAAAATGCCGAAGTTTTGACGGCAATAATTTGCCAAATCAAAATTCGTCATATTAACGAATTTATCGGAATAAACAATTTTATAAATATCATCCATTTTGTTCCTTAAATAATTGAATATTGCTTTCCGCTTTCCGATTTTATTTATTTCTCAAAACATAGCCAGTATATAAAGGCTATTACAATAAAAATCAATAAAAACGAAATCTCATTCATGGGATTTCCCGTCCCATGTTAGTTAGTTGCTTTTTGCCTTGACGTAATCTTTCAACTCGGAATCAGTAATTTCACCTAAAACCCATGAAAGAGTTTTCCGCACGATAGCATTTTCAGTGCCTTTTGACATATTTTCTATGTCGGACTTTGACCGCTTTACGGATTTTTTCTTATCATCCGGTTGGCGGTTTATTTCCTTTAGTTCCTCGACCTTATCTTCGAACGCTTTTGGAGGTTCGGAAACCTTTGTTTCCGGATTAGCCTTTACAAGTTCGTTCCAAAATTCAGAAAGTATTTTAATATCTTTCTGAGTTAGGTCGGAATTCCGACCTTGCCATGCCTTTATATATTCCTCTTGAACGGAAACAGGCAAAAGGGCAAGACGGCGGAAATTCTGAATAGTGCCGTGGTGCTTTTCGAAAATTACTTTTTCTTCGGCGCGGTCGGCATCTTCATGCATTTCGACCGCCTCTTTTCGAGCATCTTTTATCTTTTCCGGCGATGGACTACCGAAAGAGGAATTCAGAAGCATTTTACAACGCTTTATTATTGCCGAATCACCGAAAGACAAAAGGAAAAATTCCTTTATTGCCTTGAAACATTCCGCTTTTGAAAGCGGTGTTTCCTCATTATGGTCCATAAGAATTTCCAACATATCCAATTCCGTTAATCCGCTTTTCGGAATAACAATACACGGAATAGTTTTGATATGTTCGAATTTCATGGCACTTGCCCAACGGCGGTGACCTTGCCCTATTTCAAATTTTCCCGAACCATCATCAAAGACAACGCAAGGCTTTTTAATTCCTGTTGTAGTCTTTTCATCTTTGAGCGTATCATCTATATCAAAGGTGATAAGTTCAATTCTCGGATTTTTGACGTTAGGAAAGCACTTGTCTTTTGCTATTTCCTGAATTTTAAGACCTTTAAGATTAATCATTTACGCACCTCATTTTTGAGGAAAGCGGAAAAGCAATATTCAATCATTTAATGAAATTTGATTAAGATTATTTGAAATCGTAATCCAGTAAAAAAGTTTTTATCTTTTTTAATTTCCCTGTTGTATTTTGTTTTCAGCTTGGATTTTCAAAATCCCGTTTTTGAAAAACAAAACACTATTTAATTATCAATGAACATAGGATATATAATATCCTTATATATAGTATATCCTTAATTTAATAGTTCAAACAAAAGTAAAAAATAATTGAAAATAATTTTCTGAATTTACAGCATACTAAAAATTATTTTCAAGCCTTTACAAAATAAATTGAAAATATTTTTTAGTGCCTCTTGAAATTTTTAATTTAGTTCAATTGAAATATGCTTTAATAAAAGCCTTTTTTCCTTGTAAAGTCTAAAATGTCTTTCCTGTAAAATATCATTTCCTCTTTTGTTTAAATAGCTTTCAAGCCTTTTTAGTTTCCTATTTACTCTTTCCAGTTTGTTTATTAATTCCATTATTCCGCTTTTCATGTTATCACCTTTTGGCTATTCAAGAGGCACTAAAAAATATTTTCTATACTGTTGTATATTGTATATCTTGCCTTTTGCCTTTTGTTAATTGACAATTCCAAGTAATAGAATTTTATTTTGATATTCGTAATTCAAAAATAAATTTTCTTCAAGCGGAATAAGTTTTAAATATATTTCCGTTTTCTTTGTTTGCTCTTTAATAAAAAATATCTCAAAAGCATTTTCAATTATTAAATGATATTCCGCTTTCCAGTATGCATGGTCAATTACTTTTGTTTCCTTGTGTTGTATAACGTATGACATAACCGCTTGAATTAAATATCTATCTTGTATTGTTTCCATACTGGATAAATAATTAAGGCAAGTAAAACCATCTATCTTTAAAATTTTAATTTCCATTTTATCACCTTTTCAAAAGGCAAGCTATACAATATACAACAGTATTTTTATTTTGTTTGAAAAATTATTCTATTGTGAATCTGTTGTATCTTGTTTGTTTTAGTAATTCGTTATCATACTTTGCGCGGTCGCTAAAGCGTCATCGAAATTCGTCGCGAAATATTCGTTGTCTTTTTGTCTTTTCCCATTTACATAAATTTGAACAACGAATTCACCATAAGCGTTTTTCCTATTCGGAATATTTGCATAAGATATTTTTTCAATTCTAATATTTTGTAATTCTGTTTTGCAATTGAATTTTTGTATTGCCTCAGATTCGCAAGAGGCGTCAATAATTAAATTGCGTTTTTCGTTAGTACCAAAAATTACGAAATGATAATTAAAAATTTTCATTGTATCACCTTTTTATTTTCGATACAACAGATTACAATAGAATAATTTTTCAATTAGGATAACAAGTTTTTATCTTGTTATTATTTACCTTTGTTTTAATTTGTAGCTTTGCACGTTCGTGCCAGTTTTTACAAACTTCAAACTATTATATTATCAATGAACATAGGATATATTATTATCCTATAATAATATAATTGTCATTCGTAAATAAACAAACTATACAAGCAAAATAAATAAAATATTTTAAAAATAGTTTTGTTGTATCGCGTTGTGATTCAACAACCATTTACAACAGGCGGTGGGTTATAATTGTTGTAGTAAGTTGTGAAATTTTCCAAGTCCGCCGAACCCTCCATCGAAACTCACATATATGGTGTATTTAATACTTCATACGGATTGCACAATCCGAGAGCCAGTGGGTAATTGTTACACGAGTCGTTGGCAAATGTTAAAAGTGAATCGGCATTTATGATTTTTATATTTTCGCGGGAAGGCACTACTTGTTATTATTTGTGTTTTGTAGTATAGTAAGTGAAAATGTATGATTGCATAATCATGGCAGTAAAGTGTGTAAGCTGATGGAGTAATCGTTTTATGATTGATAAAGAACGAATCAAACGGGTAACGGATGAACGCGATCCTAATCGGTGTCAAGCCGGTTCACAGGCTCATGGGCAGTGTCTCAACGTTGCCGAAGTGGGTTCGAAGTATTGTTTGGCACACGGCGGTGATACTGCTACTACCGAGGCGAAGGAGAAGAACCTCCGCAACTACCGATTGACGAAGTTCCATACTCGCGCAGCGGAGATGCGGGAATCAAGTGGCATTAAGGACTTGCGCGATGAGATTGCTATACTTCGTATGACTCTCGAAGAGAAGATGAACGCCTTCGAAAATGCAAGCGAGATGATTCTTCAATCCGGCGCGATTAGCGAACTCATACTGAAGATCGAGAAACTGGTGACGAGTTGCCATAAATTGGAGAAGGACATGGGCGTCACTATTGAGAAGACCACGGTTATAAGGATGGCAGAGCAGATTGTCGGAATCATAAACAAATACGTTACAGATAAAGAAACGATTGAGAATATTGTGCGCGAAATGCAGGTCGCTTTAACGGAGAGGAAAGAATCATGAAGAAGCATATGAAACCTAGGCGCGTTAAACGTATTCATAGAGAGAATCATAAAGAGGGTAGACGCGAAAGATGATGACACTGGGAAATTTAGCACTTGTTGAGCAACCCGAGCAGAATCTCGGCGCGTTGTTTTTCAACAAGATTGAAACCGGTCTAAAGAGATCGGCGCTAACGACTTGCTCAAATTGGGCAGAACAATATCGCGTAATGGGCAAGCCATATCCGGGGTTATGGAACTTCAAGCATCATCCTTGGCTTCGCGGTATGCATGATTCAAAAGCTGAACTCAACGTCGGTCGTAAAGCAGCGCAGATGGGTTACACCGAGTTACTCCTTAACTGGACGTTCTTCAATATCGACATACGTGGTGAATCAGTATTGTATGTCCTACCTAACGATGATAACGCAGGGATATTCAGTTCATCCCGATTCGATGCAGCCCTCGAATTAAGTCCCCATTTAGATACTATGTTCTCGGATGTGAAGAACACGAAGCACAAACGTGCAGGATCGGCGAATCTCTACATAAGAGGCTCGCGGTCTAAAGTTAATTTGGTTTCCGTACCTGTCGGTCGATGCGCCATTGACGAGTTAGACAAGATGGTCGTCGAACATATACCGCTTGTATGGGAACGTATGAGCGGTCAGTTGGATAAGCAGATGTGGATGGTATCCACTCCGACCGTGCCGGATTTCGGCATTGATGTTCCATATAAGCAGAGCACGATGGAACATTTCTTCTTCCCATGCCCTTGCTGCTCGAAACAAACGGAACTCACCTTCCCCGAATCCGTAGAGATTCGCGGCAAAGATGCCTTCGACCCTTCCGTCAAAGAGTCGTATCTGATTTGTACGAGCTGCAAGGGCAAATTAGACCATGCAACGAAGACCGATTGGCTAGCCAAAGGCGAGTGGGTTTCGCAGAATAGCCAAGCGACATCCCGCGGTTTCTATATCAATCAACTTTACTCGGGCACAGTTAGCCCCGCGGAAATCGTTAGCCAATACTTCAAGGCGATGATCAATCCTGCTGATGAACAGGAGTTCTATAACTCGAAATTAGGTCTGCCTCATATTGTAGAGGGAGCGAGAGTTAATGATTCCGAAATCAAAGATTGTTCTTCCGCATACAAGAACGGGGCAGACTCTTCTCGTTCACATATTGTAACTATGGGCGTTGATGTTGGCAAGTGGCTGAACGTGGAAGTATGCGAATGGATACCCGCACCGGTTAGTTCTGATTCAGATATGCACATGAACTTCATACCTCGTATACTTTTCGAAGGTAAAGTTGTGGACTTCAATGAACTGGACAAGTTTGTAATGAAGTACGCAACTAACTGCGTAGTTATTGATGCAAATCCCGAACGTCGCGAATCTCTCAAGTTCTGTGCAAGATTTCCTGGCATCGCCTATGCTTGCTTCTATGGACGCGACCAAAAGAGTAGGGATACCATACTTGGTAGCGAACTACCGACGGTTACAGTAGACAGGACATCGTGGATGGATTTGGCAATCAGCCGTTTTAGTGCCAAACGCATCAAGATTCCTATGGATGCAGAAATGGAATACAAAGAACATATGAAAGCAGTTGTTAAAGTGTACGAGAAAGATGATAATGGCAATCCTGTCGCGAAGTTCATGAATGTCGGACCTGACCATTTTGCTCATTCTCGCACTTACTCGGAGATTGCTTTCAATCTCGCAGCGAAGACCGCGGGATATAAAGACATAGGAGGAATTTTCTAATGGGTAAGCTGATTGATATTCGTCATCCCGAATATAAAGCCATGTATGACAAGTGGAAGAAGTGGCGTTACACATATGCCGGTGGCGACGATTTCATAGATCAGTATCTTAAATACTATTCCACAAGGGAAACGAATAACGATTTCCTTGTTAGGAAGGCTATTACCTATGTTCCGGCTTTCGCAAAAACTGCTATCGAGGACGTTAGGAAAGCCATATTCAGTCGAGCCAACGACATTCGTCGTACAAATGGTTCTGAATCATATCAGAAAGCCATAGCCGGATTGATTGGTGGAGTAGATGAACACGGTTCAAGCATGAATGGTTACATTGGCGAGAACGTATTAACTGAACTTCTTCCTATGGCTCGCGTAGGCATATACGTGGATATGCACAAGAACATCGGACCTACGATGGCTACCCTCGGAGATAAGCACCCATACATATACACATTCCCTACTGAGGATATTCTCTCTTGGCAGTATGGCGAAGATAACAAATTATCGGTTCTGCTTCTTCGTTGTCATGGTAATGACGTTGATGAACAGTGGGGACTTCCGGACGAAATAGAGATAACCTACCGATACTTAGTTAGGACACCGGCGGGCGTCTCCATTACCGAGTATGATGAAGCAGGAAACGAGATAAGCGGTTTTGATTTGAAAATCAAAGAAATACCATTTATCATACTGGAAACAAAGCAAGCATTGATGGCAGATATAGCCAATTATCAGATTGCTCTTCTTAATATTGCTTCTTCCGACATCAATTACATAACGAAATCAAATTTCCCGTTCTATACTGAACAGTATGATCCAAAAAGTGATATGATGGAGTACATCCGTAAGGCACAGACCGCATCAACTGCAGCGGTTAGCACTGGCGGATTAGGTGGGAATACTGCTCCAGTAGAAGGAACAACTCAAGAAGCTGATCAAGCTAAGGCAAAAGAAATCGTAACTGGTGCAGCACAAGGGCGTAAATATCCTGTCGGTTCAGAACGTCCGGGATTCATACATCCTTCTCCCGAACCTCTAAAGGTTTCGATGGAGAAACAGGATGCTATGAAGAAAGAAATACGCGAACTCATCTCTCTGAATCTCAATAATATCAGACCTCGTATGGCATCAGCTGAAAGTAAGGAATTAGACAACGAAGGTCTCGTTAGCGGATTGGCTTATCTCGGTGTGATGCTTGAATCAACTGAACGTCGCATAGCTGAACTGTGGCATATGTACGAGAATAAGCCTAATGACGTAACAGTAGCTTATCCTCGCCAGTTCACATTACAGACAGAAGCTGAACGTTCTGATGAAGCCATGAAGAAAGCTAAAGTTATGATTACTGTTCCAAGTAAGATATATCAGAAAGCCATAGCTAAGGATATTGCTCAACTTACTCTCGGGCATAAAGCATCTCCTACCACTATGGACGAGATATTCGAGGAAATTGATTCAGCTGAGGTTATGAATACCGATCCGGAATTCATTATGAAGGCTGCAGAAGCAGGACTTGTTTCCAATGCTACGGCGTCGGAAACTATTGGTTTCCCAAAAGGCGAAGCAGCGAAAGCCTCGCAAGACCACGCAGAAAGACTTGCTCGTATACAAGCTGCTCAAGGCGATCCTAATTCGCAAGGTGGAAAGAAAGCCATGATGCAGATGGCTGACGGGACAATGGCTAAAGATATGAAAAAGATTTCCCAAGATGGAAATATGAATCCAATTAATAATAAAAATAAGACAAGAGGTGCGTCATGAAGAAGGTATTCAAACCCGTGTACGATGGTCTACCGAGACCGTATGATGAAGGAAACATGCAGAGGAACGAAACTGGTGATAAGCGTGAAATCGTTATCATTGAGCCAGACGTTCTTAAAGAGATAACGGACACTACCGATCCTCTTTGCATTTATACTTGTCGGGCTGCTTGTGGTTCTAATGTCAATGCAGCGGTATGGCAGATACAACGGTCAACAACTGTTGGTTCAGTAATCACAACGGAATGGGCAGACGGCGATGGTAAATTTGACAATATCGCTGCAAATCGTGCTCTCCTAACATATAAATAAGGAGAACTAACATGACTCCAGTTGTAGACATTTTCTTAAAGAAACTTGGCATAAGTCTTGTATGTCATGACCATGCAGAGTTTGCATCACTGGCGAACTTCAAGGGATACTATGTAAATCCTGCAGCTTTGCCTACACCTGGACAGGCGGGTTGGTTCGCAATCGTTGGCTCTACCGATACTATGTGGGTATGGGATACCGGAACTGCCACATGGCTTGATACGAGTATGCAATCGGGCGTACTATCCTTCGGACCTATGGGCGCACCTAGAATGGGTAACGTTTATCCTGCAGCCAATGATTATACTTGGGCGATGATTGATAAGACAACGTCGTCCATCGCAGACATTGCTACGAGATCAGCCGGTGACCTTTCAAGCGGTAATCTCAATGTCGCACGTATGCCAGTTAGCGGAACTTGGAACGTAACTGGTGATTTGACAATCGAGAACGCATTAGCATCAGCAACAACTGTAAAACTTAATAGTACCAATGTAACTGCACAGGCTCTCGCGTTTCAGATGGTTAATACAGTTGCAACCGGTGTTGAGTTCTATTTAGGCGCAAGTGGTGTTGCCACTATTCGCAGAATAGGTGGATTGAATCTCATACAGATAAGTTCCGGAATAAGTTACAATGGTCTTCTTTTCGGGTCCGGAGTAATTGATTTCAACTTCGGGCATCAAGATTTGGACTTCAACATAAGCGCAGCTACCGCAGGAATCAACGCTTATAAGTATGATGCAGGACTTGATTTGCACACTTTCAGCACGTTCCCTGTCGGACCTTCAGCAGCACCAACAACGGATTATCAGTTTGCTAATAAGAAGTATGTTGATGATGCAATAGTTCCCGAAAATCTTTGGGATCGCGCGACGACCGTTCTTAGCGCACATAATACTGGTGATACAATCGATCCGTTGGCTATGCCAGTTGGCGGAACATGGTCGACCGTTACGTCATCTCACAGAATGATTGGACCGAAAGATAATTCCACTTTCACATTCCTAACGCTCGAAGATACCGCAGCCACATTTAATCATATTGGTATCATATTTGGTGCAGATAATCTTGGTGGTATAATCAATATCTATCGCGGTAACTCTTCCACTCAAGGAATAGTTATGAACGGTGGAAGTAGCACTTCCTTCTATAATGGCTCAAGTGGCGGTTTTGGAATAGGTACACTCGGGACATCTCAAGACAGATTGAAAGTTAAAGGTCGTACAAGTGATGATCAAGTTGATGCTTTCCATGTAACAAATTCGTCTGATACTGACCTGTTTAGAGTCAGAAATGATGGACAAGTTACTGTTGCCGGAAATGTTGTATCGGTGGTCGGTCATAGCCATGCAACAAGTGATTTAATAAGTGGAAATCTTGATATCGCTCGTATGCCTCTCAGTGGTGATTGGGCACTCAATTCCACTCTCGATATCTCCGGTGCAGTGGTCAGATTCATATATGGCGATATACAGGTAGCGGATAGCATACGTCACTATATGGCAGGAACTCCGGATACTAATACTAGATTGAAGTTCCAACGTGGTTTCATTCAGTTGGAAGCTAACGGTAAAGTTATTGCATCATTCGATGGTAACACTGCCGGTGCTTTTGCTAACTACTTCAATAAGGATGCCCAAGATATGGACTTCCTTATCTATAAGAAAACCTCTGGAATCGCATATAATTACGACGCGGGAACAGATGTTCATACATTCGGAACATTCCCAATCGGACCTACTGCATCTCCCACTACTGACTATCAGCTTGTAAATAAGTTGTATGTTGATGGTCTAATCGCAGCTGCAAATGCTCTAGTGTACAAAGGTGTAATTGATTGTGCAGCTTCTCCTAATTATCCTGCAGCAGATTGTGGTCATCTGTATGTTGTTTCAGTAGCAGGAAAGATTGGTGGATCATCCGGTACAATAGTTGAAGTTGGTGATATGATGATTTGTAACACCGACGGAACTGCATCCGGCGATCAAGCTACTGTTGGAAGCAAATGGAATCTTGTTCAGCGCAATGTTGATAGCATAGTTAGCGGTCCTACAAGCGCAGTAGACGGAAACTTCGCATCATTTAATGGCGCAACAGGTTCTATACTTAAAGACAGTGGCTACTCGTTCAGTAGCTTCTCTCTTACCGGTCATACTCACGCGACAACAGATATAGTCAGTGGTAATATGGATGTCGCTCGCATGACACTTGGCGGTACTTGGTCAATCACTAGCAAACTTACTATTAGTGGACATTTTGTTGAAATCACTAATGGCTTTGCTAATCAGTTGTCGGTACTGGGCAGTGCATCTGCAGGACTTGCAGAATTGATTGTTTCATCAAACAGAGGTACTTCAAGAGGTACATTTATAAGAATGTGCGGAGCGACCTATGCGGGTTCGTCCTTTATTAAGGATCTTGCAGGTAACGCGATTGCAGAATCAGAAGCAGTAGTTCTTGGTAACACGAACGATGCCAACAAACCGATGTACTTTGCTACAAATGACCGCGCGGTAACTTGTATCTATAATAGTTGCTTCGGTGTTGGACTCTTCAACACTGCAACTAGACCTACTATCGGATTTGAAACACGCGGAGTGAACTCTGTATTCAATACCGGAGCGGGCGACTTTGATTTCACAATCAAAAAGAACACTGCCGGTAATGCATACGCTTACGATGCCGGACTTGATTCACACGCATTTAACGGTGCAGCTTATACGCTCTACCGTAACAGCGAGAATCAGCCTATTGCATCACGTAGGACACTTAGTGCAGCACCTACACCGACATCGACAGGTAAAGACGGTGAACGCGGTTACTATGGTGGCTATAATTATATTTGGGTAGCAGACAATGTTGTTATCCGTCACGTAGTGGAAACAACTTGGTAAGGAACTAATATGAGCAACATCAAAGGATTAGTGGATGTAACTACCGGACAAGAAGTTGATCCGGATGCTCGCTATCTTCAAAGTATAGTGGGATACAGATCAATGATAGATGTAAATAGTGTACCTGTTGTTATTTTAACACCTAATACTATACATTTAGTTTTAAAAGCAACTTATCAAGGTCTTAAACTTCCCCAAACATGTGTTAAAGGAACTATATTTAAGGTAGTGGGTATGGGAGAAGGATTATGGGGTATTCAGCAGTTTGCAGGACAACAGATAATTATGGGAGATTATCCAACCACTGTTGGAACGAATGGAGCAATACAGGCTACATATAAACGCGATACTGTGGATTTGCTTTGTGTTGTGGCAGATACTACATTTTTAGTAATAAATTCAACTGGTAACATATCGGTGATACAATGATTAAAAATGATTCAAATAGTACTTTAAATTTTAGTATCTTAGGACATGGCGCTAAGGTCGCTAATCAGTGCATTTGGGGAAAAGCAAGTCTTTTCCTTGGAACATATGTTGGCGATTCAGCCGGTTCAATTCTTCAAACAGGACAAGATCCACATTTCATAGTTACTAAAGCCGATACTGCCGTGCAGGGTGTAATGGGAACTATATTAGGCGGATGCAAAGGTTCAGCCGTAGCCAACATACTTGGTGGATTTGGTGCAACATATAATGGAAATGAAATGAGATTGGGAACTCATGCATCAGTTAATACCAATGGAGTAGATTATAAATTTTGGGGACTTTCAGCACATAATGGAAGAACTCTCACTAATATGCGTTATCAATCATTTTATTATGATGGTAATGGCTTAGCAAGGACATTAACTGGATTGGGAATAGATTTAACCACTAAATCAAAAGTAGTGGTTGTTATTAAAGGAGCGGGTGCACATCCTGCGATATTTAGGACATCTAATCATGCTGATTATTACTCTAGCTATTTTCTTGCAGCTACTGCTGATTTAACAACCGGCATAAGTGGTTTTACTTCGGATGGTATATCAATCAGCACTGGTACAATGGTAAATGCTGCCGGAGTTCGCTATTACGGATTTGTTATGTGTGAAGATACAGAACCTTCAGCAGAACTAATAGTTGGTTCTTATATAGGTGATGTATCTAAATTACAGATTCCTGTTCCTCTTGAGAAAACAAGTATGTCTTTAGACCAAATGTTTATAATACCCAATGGAGCAAATCCATGTATGTTTCTTACATATGGATTAGCTTATGTTTCGGCTTCTACAACGGAACCGGATCAGTGGATAGAATTGGATTGGATGAATAATAGTCTTCTGATTCCGGAATCAACTTTAATTAACGATGTAAATAACAAAGTTAATTTCGCAGCTATACTTAATCCATCAACTTATTCTAACCCTAAAATATTATCATAAGGTGCGTTATGGCTAATGAATTAAAAGGCTTAGTAAATATTACGACGGGAGCGCAAGTTGCTGATGCAAAAGCAATCTTCGCTTACTACGACGAAACATTGTTTAATATAAAAGCGGGCGCATCTTGCGGTTCTGCTTTGACAACTGGAATTGATAACATTTTGATTGGTAGGGGAACTGGTAACGCCCTCACTATTGGTTATCGTAATGTTTTGATTGGTTCATATGCCGGTAACAAAATAGTTGAGAACTCGGATAATGTAGCGGTCGGTTACAGTGCATTAGGTAGTGCCGTTGATGCTTGGTACAACACTGCCATTGGTGCTTGGGCATTGTATAAAGCTACTGGTTGGTCAAATGTAGCCGTCGGATACAGGGCAATGAGCGGTTATGTTGATCCGGTTACTGGTTCGGGCAATATTGCTATGGGTAATGATTGCATGTATAATATCACTAGCGGTATGTACAATACCGGTATGGGTATGAACTGTTTACGTGCTTTGACAACTGGCTCTAGTAATGTTTGCTTAGGTCAAAACGCAGGATATGGTCTATCTACTGGAAACTCGAATACTCTCATAGGCTCACAAGCCGGACAGTATCTAAACGGCAGTAACAATATAGCCGTAGGACCGAACGCTTTACAGGGCGGAACAAACAATAATCCCAGTGGTAATATAGCCATAGGTGTAGCTACTTTAGCATCAATTATTGATGGAAGTGGAAACGTCGGCATAGGTTACTCTACTTTGGGATTACTTACAAGCGGTACTCGCAATCTTGCATTGGCGAATCAATCCGGATATAATATCACTACTGGTCATGACAATGTTTTACTCGGTCACTATGCCGGTCTATACATGGTCGATGCATACACGAACACCGCGATCGGTTCATGCGCTATGTATGGTGTTAAAGGTAGTCAGAATTTAGCTTTCGGTTACTGTGCGTTATACGGTTCAGCTACTTACGAACAGAATACTGGTGGCGGAAATATAGCCATAGGTAATGAATCATTGTTCTATATGTCTACCGGAACATATAACATAGCCATCGGGCATCAAGCCGGTTCAAACGTTTCCACTTCACAAGGTAATATTCTTGTTGGTGCTGCAACAGGTAGTGCTTTGACAACCGGCGGGATCAATGTTGTGATTGGTTATTCAGCAGCTAGAGCTATGGATACTAATTCGCATAACGTAGCGGTCGGTCCCAGTACCATGTATTATATGAAGGGCGATGCTAATATAGCAATCGGTTCAGCAGCACTGTTTGGTTCGGCAACTCCTGCAAATAATACTGGTTCATTTAATGTGGTAGCCGGTTACCAAGCTATGAGTTTCAGTTCAACGGCATCATACAACATAGCTTTAGGTCGGTCTGCAGGATACGGATTAACTACTGGTCTCAATAATACCTTCATCGGTTATAATACCGGTGTAGATACTACTGATTCTAATTACTCCGTTGCAATCGGATATTGGGCTATGAGATTGATGAACGGATCAAATAACGTAGCAATCGGTCAGCAAGCTATGGAAGGTGCTTACCCTAATATTGGAAATGTTGGATCAAACAACATAGCAATAGGAACTCTTGCACTTCAAACTATATACACTGGATACAATAACGTGGCGGTCGGCGCTAACTGCTTACAATCACTAAGTACGGGATATGCTAATGTAGCTATCGGTATGGGATGCGCGGGTATGCTTACTACTGCAACAAACTGTATTGCCATAGGTCAGTATGCTTTGAATCAGATGAGAGGCAGTTCCAATATTGGTATAGGTGTATCCTCGATTGACGGATCAAACACTCCTGCTAATAATACAGGTGTAGGTAATATTGGTATAGGACACGGAACATTAGGGTATCAAAGTGTTACATCCGGCTCTTTAAATGTAGCAATAGGTTATATGTCTTTGAGAGCACTGACTACTGGTTCTGAAAACGTGGTAATAGGCGATCAATCACTTGGACTTCTGACTACTGGTAGTTATAATATAGTGCTTGGTAAGTATGCAGGACTTGCATTAACAACTCAATCATATAATACCTTCATAGGTAACTGTGCCGGTAAATATGAACTTGGTTCTAATCGTTTAATATTTGATTGCATCGATAGAACCGACACTGCCGGTGAACAGGCTAAAGCATTACTTTACGGTATAATGGGTTCGGCAGTTTCAGATCAGACTCTGAAAATAAATGCTGATTCATTAATCACTCCGTCTACTTCGTACCACTACTGGGGCGAACCTACCACAGACGGAAGTTGGAGATTCGGACGCAGTGGTAATAACTTCGTTATCGAACGCAGAGAGTCTAGTGCGTGGGTAATGAAACAAACGATAGAGGCATAAAATGAAATCCGGACATTTATATCATGATGATGTACAGGGAATACTAGGAACTGCCCTATCCGGCACTACTCAGTGGACTCTTAGGGAACTTCGTACTACGGGTGTAGTTATCCCTCATATTGCAAGGAACGATATTTTTAGTATGATTTTCCAAATGACACACCGAAAGAAACTTCAGACTCCATGTGATAGCGTACATATACACTATGTTCCAATAGCTTCGGCAAATGGAAATATTGTGTTTGACTTCACTTGGGGATGGTTCAATCACGGTGATGTAATACCGGCTACACTTCCCAACAGTGGAAGTAAGACCATAACACTTGCTACTACCGATCAGTACAAGATGAAGTTGGATACTCTGATTGCTGATATGGCTGCTCCATCTAGCGAAGTATATTCCTCAATACTGATGGTTAAGATTCAGCGCGTTACCACTGGTGATACTTGGGGAACAGGTGAGATAGCTTTGGCATACCTCGATGCCCATGTTGATGTTGATAGATTCGGTTCATATAACGAAGCAACTGATTAAGGAGTAATAAAATGATACAGAAAACGTTTACAGATGTGTTCGGTGCTACGCACACGGACGGAGTTCACAAACTTATGACTTGTGATTTAGATGTAGTCAAGAAAACGGCTACTGCCAATTTTAAATCATTTCATAATAAGGCTGCATATCTTGCAGGAAATCCGTCAATGAGCACACATATCTATGTTGCACTTGCCATAGTGAACTTAGATGTGAACAGTTGGGACGAGTTGATTGAGTTCATGGAAACGATAGCAATCGCTAACGATCCGTTTTTCGTTGGCGGAACTATAATAACTGAATAAGGAAGGGACAGAGTATGAAAAGGGTCGATCTGTTGAAGTTGGCAAGTGGTCTTATGGCGGTCGGTAACGTGGAAGGTTCAATGAAGTGGACCTACGCAATAAGCAAGAATCGCAAGAAGATCAAAGACGAAATCGAGACGATACAGGATGTTCAGAAGAAGATTGAGGACGGTCGCATCGAACTTTGCAAGGAACTTGCAGAAAAAGATGACAAGGGAAACCCTGTTATGCTTGAAATGAAGGACGAGAAAGATGCAGTAATCAATACTGAGTTCTCAATCAAAGACAGAACGAAACTGGTGGAGTATCTGAACAAGAAGAACGAGGAATTCAAAAAGTTCCTTGATGAAGAAATCAAAGTCGAACTCCACAAGATGAAGTTGAGCGAGATACCGGACAAGGGAATGACACCAAATATGCTTGAAGGCATAGAAGCAATAATCGAGGAATAATGAAAAGAGAACCTCTAATCAAGATTGTAGATGGCGTTCATGTGAAACATGTTCACTTTGCCGACGGTAAACGTGTTCATATTTCTAATGATCACACGGAGGGTTACTGGTTAATCTTCCGGAAGACCATCTACAATCTTGAAAAAGAGTTCAAATTCGTAATCGAGTTCAGTAACGGTAAGAAGATTGAAGTAACAATTAAGGAAGGTTTCAAGTTTGATTTGGCAAGCACACCTAAAGCCATTTGGTGGCTATATCCTCCGATGGATGACAGGTACGCTGCTCCTGCAACTGGACACGATGGTCTATATGGTGCAGAGATATTTGATCGCGCAATCAACGATGAGGTTTTATATATTGGTATGAAGGAATGTAAAGCGACTAAGTTTGATATATTCTCTTTTAAAGAAGCCGTTGGAACGTGGGGGTGGACGGCTTATTTAAAACACAATAAATCAAATATTGAAAAGAATCGAACTTTTGTAGCAGTAAAGGAACTCCCATGACAGATACTCAGACTATACATAAGATAGTAGATGAGTCAGTTGAAAAGGCATTTAAGGCACGTGAACAACAGTGCAAATTACATGCTGACAGATTGAATTCATTTGAGAACAATCAGAAAGACATGGTCAAGGAAATGCAGGAAACTAACAAGTTACTTGCGGTTGTAAATGACAACATCCAAGATATAAAAAAGAATAGAGATCAGCTTTTTGACAAATCAAATACTAATTCTAGATTGATAGCTGAGCATACTATCAAAATAGACAATCAAGATAAGAAAATTGAAGGCGTTGAGGTTGAGATTAAGGAATCAAAAACTTTAAAATGGACGGCAGTAATTGCGATTACAACCGTAATAATAGAATTCTTAATTAACAGATTTGGAGGTAAATGATGAATGGAAAAATGGGAATTATTTTGGTTCTGTGTCTTAGCGCTATCATTACTCTTAGCGGTTGCAGCTCTATGTCTGTAACGACATTTGACAAAGATGGAAAGCCTGTTGTTATTCAGAATTTCAAGGGCGATGCCATAGGAATGATTAGCATGAATTTAAAAGAAAAACTTGTTTTGGTTACTACTGATGGCACATTCGTGGAATTGGTGGCTGAACCGCCCACGCAAGAGAACCCTACTGGTTCAATCAAAGCAATTTTTGCTACTGGCAAGAAAGTATATTTGACTATACCCGAAGGATTTAACTGGGACAAGGCTAAGGAAGGTCTAGAGGCTCTTGCTAAGGTGATTGAAGCAACAAGTAGTAAGCCGGTTAGTGTAACACCTGCCGGTGTAGTAACTAAATAAGGAGAACTGCAATGGCTTGCAAATCAAAAGGGCGTGGCAAACGCAAAAGGTAACAAATGGCTAAAGCAAGACTAGGATCGGGAGGTAGGTTCAAAGCGCTAACGCGCAAACTATCTCGTAAAGGAGTTAAGAATCCAAAAGCACTTGCAGCTTGGATTGGCAGAAAGAAATACGGAGCAAAACGTATGGCTAAATGGGCTGCAGCAGGACGTAGGAGGCATAGATAATCATGACGCCTTATATAACAGTTGTAGATGCTCAAGCATACTTCTCAGAACGATTGCACACAGATGCTTGGGATGATGCATCTGACACCGATAAGTTGAAAGCACTTATCATGGCTACACGCGCCATCGATAAACTCAACTTCATTGGTGATAAGGCAGATCCGGATCAAGAATTGCAGTTTCCGCGTGGAGATGACGAGAATGTACCAACGGCGATTAAGGAAGCAACGTGCGAATTGGCGTTGCGACTATTAGACGACGTTGATGCAGATATGGAAATCGAAAATACGCGCATTAATAGTAATGGCATATCTTCGATTCAAAACACCTATGATGCTCGCGTAGTTCAAGACTATGTGTTAGCAGGAATTCCTAGCCCTACGGCTTGGCATCTGCTTGCACCGTACCTTCGTGATAGTCGCGAACTGAACATCACTAGGGCAACGTAATAGACGAAGGGTGCGTAGAAGGAGTATTATGAAGACGAGATTGTGGAATCGGGTTTTCAAACCAGTGTACGACGATCCTAATGCCGATGCAGCAGCAAAAGCAGCAGCTGACAAAGCAGCAGCCGATGCAGCCGAGAAAGCAAAAGGTAAGACGTTTACACAGGAAGAACTCAATGCCATCGTAGCAAGAGAAAGAGCAGCTGACAAAGATGCGAAAGCAAAATTGATTCAGCAGCTTGAAGAAGCCAAGACGAAAGTAACGATGACCGCTTCTGAGAAGGAAGAGTACGAGAAGCAGTTGGAAGAACTTCGCAAGGCAACGATGTCCAAAGAGGAAATTGCCAATAGAGAGCGCAAGAAGCTCGAAGAGAAATTGACTAAGGAACGTGATGACGCCCTTAGCCTTTCTAAGACTTGGCAGAAGCGTTTTGAAGATTCGACAATCATTAGAAATCTCATGGATGCAGCCATGACTAATGAGGCATTTGCCCCGCAACAGGTTGTAGCTATACTATCTCCTAATGCGCGTGTTGTTGAAATGATGGACGAATCGGGAAAGCCATCCGGCAATTACGATGTAGTCGTCAAATTCAATGACGTCGATTCCAAGAGTGGAAAGCCAATTCAGCTTGAACTTCCCTCTAACGAGGTAGTGAAGAGAATGAAGGAACTTTCCAATGTCTATGGAAATTTGTTTAAAAACGGTGTATCGGAAGGTATGGGAGGAAATAACGGAAAAGGCGGGAAGCCAGTTGATTTCTCCAAGATGACGCCGACCGAATACAAAGAACATAGAAAGAAAATGAAGGAGAAAGGCGAATTATGAAAAAGTTTTTGAAGATTTTTCGTCCTGTTTATGACAACTCCGTCGATGCTCTGATTCCCGAGAAGTGGGCACTCGAAGGTCTTGTTCTTCTGCAGGAAAATATGGTGCTCGGTAACCTTGTCAATCGTAACTACAAGAACGAAATCGCAGATTACGGACAGGTAGTGAATATTGACAAGCCCGCAGCTTTCACCGCGAAACGTAAGGGAACAAATGATGACGTTACTGTTCAGAACGCCAATGCGACCACTCAGCCTGTCGCTCTGAATCAGCACCTTCACACCACGTTCCTTATCCGTGATTCTCAGATGACGATGGCTTTCAAGGACCTCGTTGCTTACTTCCTGCGCCCTGCGATTCAGAGTATCGCTTCCGGTGCAGACAAGGCTATTGCGGGATTTATCCCTCAGTTCATAGCAAACAACGCCGGTAACCTTGACGGACTCACTGGTAACAATTCCGTTTCCAACATTCTTTCAATCAGAAAGAAGATGAACGACAACAAAGTTCCTCTTATGGGAAGGAATTTCCTTACCACGACCGCAACGGAAGCCACGCTTCTCGGTCTCGAACTCTTTACTGCTGCTGACAAGGTTGGCGATCAAGGTACTGCTCTTCGTGAAGCATCTCTCGGGCGCAAGCTGGGATTTGATTTCTTCATGGGACAGAACACACCTTACGTTCAGACTGGTCTGACGCAGAGAGTTCTCGGCGGTGAAATCAACAACGCAAGCGGTTACGCAATCGGTTCTACCACACTTGTGGTCGACGGTTTCAGTGCTGCAATACTTGCAGGTTCGTTCCTTACGATTGAAGGATCAATGTATCCTTACGTTGTATCGAGCACTGTTGGTGGCGCAACACCGACTCAGATCGTGCTTGTTTCCGGACTTCGTGATGCAGTGGTCGACAATGCTGACATTGTCATCTACACACCTGTTCGCGTTGACCTTGGCGCAGGCTATGCAGACGGATATGTGAAGGAAATCCATATTGATGGATTCACATCTTCTCCGCAGATCGGACAGATACTTCGCTCGGCAGCCGGTGAGATATACACCATCATGGAAATATCTAACAACACTGGTACTGAAGCTGATGTTCTGCTCAACCGTCCTCTTGCAGGTGCGCTCGCTGATGACGCAATCCTCGGAGTCGGACCTGGCGGTTCTTACAACTTCGCGTTCACACGTGATGCACTCGCTCTCGTGAATCGTCCTCTCGCTCTTCCTATGGGTAACCTCGCGGTTGCTTCCGTACAGGAAGATAACGGACTTTCACTGCGCGTTACCATCACTTATGATGGCGTGAAACAGGGACATCTTGTAACGGTCGACATGCTGATGGGTGTCGCGGTTCTCGATGCAGCACAGGGAGCAGTACTGCTTGCTTAATCATGATTACCTGTTATAACAAACACATGATTCGTAAATCATACTACGACCTGCGTAAAAACCACGCAGTAGTAGTAAATTGGCTTCATCTTGCCAGTGAGACAATCAATGTCGAAACTGGCAAGATGACCAACGTCTATGCCGACACAAAGGTCAAGAAGGCAGTTCTCCTACCAATCAAAATGGATAGGGTACTAAAGGTATTTAATGGTCAATTCGCCTATGGCGGATACTACGATACCAATACCCGACTACTGATGGTTGAACAGAAGAACTTCCCTAAGGATTGGCGTGGCGAATTCGACGCAAATGATCGAGTAGTAATCAATGGAAAGCGGTATACTATCGCCAACTGCGAGAACTATGAGAATACGACTCTGTGGCTTGTTACGATAGTAAACGTGAAAGGCACAGAAGCTGATAACGTGATTTCTCAATCTTTAACACAAAACGCAGGACTTAATGATGTTGGAATCAATGCCTAAATGGATTTTGGCGTCCGTTGCCAAGCATTTCAGTGACCGTAAAGGTTCACTTGTGATGTATCTTGAAGGTCAGAAGCGCAATACGAATAAGTCGCAAGACTATTTTGAATTGCGAATGAATGGTCCGGATAGACGCGACATCGCTAAAAACTATTACGGCTATGATATCGTCATTAACGTACTTGTTCAATCTTTGTATAATGACAAAGATGCATATCGTGAAATTAAGACTTGCGGTCTTGTGGCAAAGATGTTTGAATCGTCGATTCGTATTTATAAATTCGGTGACGAAATTGGAGACGATCGTAATGTATTAGTGGGATGCATATCCTTGCAGGGAATTGTCGAGACCAACAGGTTTGGACGGCAAGCACCTTCAATAGATGTGAATACTTCCGAAGTACAAGGTCGCTATTCAATGGAACTCACAATTAACGAGGAGTGATTGAAATGAAAGTTGATATTAAAAAATCAACGATTGCCTTCAAGGATGGTACTACTCCGACACCTAACGTTCTTCTTGTGAAGATCGGTGACGGAAATATCACCTTCAAGGAATCAAAACCGAGGACCTACGAACTGGACAAGGGACTCCTTGACACAGTTCGCGATGGTGATCAGGTTCCAGTTGATGTAACTCTTGATTTCCTGTGGGAGTGGCTGAAAGCCGACACAGGGCTTCCTCCGACACCGGTGGATGTTCTCAAGAAACGTGGTAATGCTTCGGCATGGGTAACGGCTTCTTCCGATCCTTGCGAACCCTATTCGCTTGATTTGGAAATCGTTATCGATCCGGATTGCGCTGACGGCTCAAAGAAAGAAGTTATTCTTCTTTCTGACTTCCGTTATGAGGAACTGAACTATGACCTTAAAGCAGGTCAGATTTCAGTTACCGGCAAGTGCAACATCACGGAAGCGACGATAACTCGCGTCACATCAACAACGTAACAATGCAACAAGTGGCGGAGTGATTGCAAAATCATTCCGCCACCTTTCCTAACAATAAATTGCGGAGGGTATCGAGATGAAAGTTAATGGTAAGAAGATTGATGGTCCGAGCGAAGTAGTGATTCCTGTCATACGCGCAAGCGGTGATATCTATTTCAAAGCTAAAGCAGTTCTTAATTTTGAAACTTTTAACGCACTGTGTCCTGTACCTAAGCCACCTATGATGCAGAAACCCGGCGAAGATGCAGTAGCAGTTCTCAATGATGAAAAGTATCTTACGAAACTTGGAGATTTCACCCGTAAGAGAACGGCTTACATGATTATCCAATCACTGTCAGCCACTGAGAACCTAGAATGGGAAACAGTTAAGATTGACGATTCATCGACTTGGCTCAACTACGAAACCGAATTGAAGAACGCAGGGCTGAGCGATATCGAAATAGGACGTTTAATCAATGGTGTACTTGAAGCCAACGGATTGGACGATCAGAAAGTTGAAGAGGCTAAGAAACGTTTTTTAGCTACGCAACAGGTAAAGGTCTAAGTCCTCTTTACCCAAGTGGTCGAACTGGTGAATATGTTATTTGGCGCATCTGTGAAAGATGGCATATTCAACCCAAGGACTTCTATGAATTGGATTGTTGGTCTCAAGCAAAATACATTGCTTACGAGAACATAAGGGAATACGAAGAATCATGCCATCTGTAAAGTTCAAAGTTAGATTTAAGACAATTTCCTTCGATAAGGAAAAATTCACATCTGACTATATGAATGGCTTGAAGGAATTAACAAAGAAAGCAGCTAGGGCGTTTGCTCTAGCTGCTTCTAACCGAGTTCATGTTGATACTGGAATGGCTAGGTCAACTTTCCTAGGAAAAGTCGAGACTTTCGAAGGTGGAGTTTCTGATGCAAACGAATATTTAGGATTAAAAGATTCTCCTGCTTCAATCAATGTCAGTGGTGCTATTCAGAGAACTAGAAAAGATGCTGATAAGGCTAAGTATTGGAGGAAAGGTTCAATGTTTCCAGGAATTAGGGGAACATACATTAGGACTCCCGAAGCCGGTGCAGAGAGAGGATTGTTTATGTTTCAGATTATTGGATCAAAAATAAGTTTTCTATTTTTCCCCTCTGTAAGACATTATCTGTATTGGGAAAATAAGTGGCGCAGTATGGATATAGGGCGTAAAGCGTTCAGTGCTTATATCCAAGCTAATAAGAAAAAGTATATTCCTAAACTAAACAAATATTATAAGATGTCATACAGGAGTGCGTAAATGAATATCTTTAAGCCAGTATATGATGATACAATCGGAGCAATAGACTTCGAGGATGGTGGATTCTCTGCTAAAATAGCAAAGGTTACACTTGAACTTGATGCGTTTGGTAATGCTACTGCTAAAGTAGGCGAGAAAGTTAAGTATGCAGCAGATGATTTTGAGAAGTTATTTAATATAAAAGCAGAAGTATTTGAACGCACACTGGCTAACGGCGAAAAGATTCTAGATACCCGATTCCGCGGAATAGGTGGTAAGTTTGTAAGTCTTAATAAGGTTGTAGATAGAGAAGTAGCAAAACTAAATGCTAGTATTGACGCACTTGCCAAAGGTGGTGCAGGAATATCATCACCCGGACCTGCGGTTAGACCTAAGGGAACTGAAACTGCTACTCCATATGATAAATTATTCACATTGAATGAGCAAGAGATGATTAACGCTGAAAAGATTGCCGCGTTAAATAGATTTGAAAACGCTAAGCGATTGCACAATCAGTTACTTTCAGAAGAAGAATCATTTCAGAGTCGTAATTTAGCTATACTTAATTCCTTCTTAGCTATAAAGGCAGAGAAACAGAAAGCAGCAGAAGCAGCAGAAATAGCTCGTCAAGCTAAATTTGCTCAGATGCAACTTGATTACCAAGCCAAGTTATCTGCTGATATGGCTGCTAGAAATGTAACTATGGGTACTGTACCTGTAATGGGTAAGCCAACACCTACTAAGTACAATTTAGTATCAACGGGTGCAGGTCAGTGGGCGGGTGAAGCAGTTGCGGTCGGTGGCTTAAACAAACAGTATATGGAGATGAAGGTCGCTACTGATACTGTTGGTAGGGGTTTTACTGCTAAGAACGCAAAACTGTCGGCACAAACTATTGCCACTAACAGAGAACGTGATGCGATTAAGGGCGCACAGATGGCTATGGTTGATTCAGCAACCACTTTGAAACGAGTAGATGCAGGACTTGCTACACATACAGAGGGCGTTGCTAGAGCGCGAGCACAGTGGGCATATTGGGGACGTTTCTTACTTACGCAATCAATTCATAAAGCAGTGTATGATATAATCAATGCCACCCGAACAGGACTCAAAGAGATGGCTACACTGCAAGTTAAGATTTCAGAAATACGTACTATTGGACAAGAAGCACCACTGCCTTTTGGAACTTGGGAAGCTGAGATAAGAAGATTATCTGATGTGTATGGCATGAGCATGACAGATGTTGCCGAAGGTATTTATCAGACTATTTCAAACCAAGTAGCTTTCGGGGCTAATGCCACTAGATTTATGGCAGACAGTATGGTCTTCGCACGTACTACTGTTTCATCAACTGCCGATGCCGTTAATCTTTTATCTTCTTCACTTAATGCTTTTGGTAAGACATCAGATCAAACTAATGATTCGGCTGCATCACTATTCAAGACTATTGAAATTGGTCGATTGAGAGCAAGTGATATTGCTAACAGTTATGGTAACGTAGCCGTAACTGCTGCAGAACTCGGAGTGAAAGAGGACGAGTTAGGTGCTATGATGGCAATCATGACCTTGCAAGGTAAGAAGGTCGATGTTGCTATGACACAGATTAGAAATATCATGATGAAGATGCTGAAACCAACTGAGGAACTCGGTAAGTATTTCAAGCAACTTGGTTATGATTCGGGCGAAGCTGCAATATCCGCTATGGGATTGCCCAATCTTATTAGACAGATAAATGAAGAAGCATCTAAAGCCGGTAAAGGTACTCCTTGGCTTGCTAGATTGTTTGGAGATATACGTCCCATACAAGGTATCATATCTCTTACTGGCGATCAGATGGCAAAGTTCGATAGTATACTTGAACAGTATAACACTAAGCAATCACAGTATTTTAAAGCTACTCACATCTCTATTGAATCAACTGGTAAGTTACTTCAAATGGAGATGAACAAAGTTCATAATTACTTTGTTCAGACTTTAGGTGAAGGCGCATTGAATATTATTAAGGGATTCATCAGTGATGTAGATGATGGATTAAAAGGACTCGAGATTTCTAAGACATTAGGCATTAAGCCTGTTAATGATTTCGTTGGTGCTATTGAAGCAGCCGGACGAGTCTTAGAGTTCCTTTCTGCATTGTATATTGGTTGGCGAGTTAGAGTCAATATTGTAAATTATGAATTGGCTCAACAGACTCTTGCATTGGAAGCTAATACTATTGCCAAGACTAAAAATGCAGTAGCTACCGAAGCTAATACCGCAGCTATGGCTAAGTTCAATCCTTTGATTGGTGGTGCTATATTTGTTGGCGCGACCGCATTAGTGTACGCTTACATGGAAGCATGGAAATGGGTTATAAAGGTGAATGCAGAGTATGAAGGATTGCTTTCACTGGATAAGGTATATGAAAAACAGTTAGCTGAACGACACGCTAAAACTATTGCACAGATAGAAGAACGTGTTAATGCTTTTAAGAAAGAAGCAGAAGCATCAAGACAAGTGATGGAACAAGGCGTTGCCGTTAAGATAGCCGGATTGAATAGTGAAGTTGATGCACTTAATGCGACTATATCTAATAATGTTAAATTGATAACGGACTATGTTAGTGGTTCAATCAACTCCATAGCTAAGTTAATTAATTTCCTTGATTCAAGAATCACTGAAACAAGTAACACTATTAAGAGTCTTACTGCTAGTATAGCCGGTATGCAATCCGGTTCTTCGACATTATCCTATTACACTGGCTTGGTGGATAAGATAGGTGTAACAAATGATGCCCAAATCAAACTCAATAGGACATATCAACGTTATCTTGATTTAGTCAAAGCCGGTGCAAAGTTTGCTAACACCCAAGACTTGCGTGTACTTGGACAGGGTGACTTATTCAAGCGTAAGACTACTACTGCTACTGGTTCGGCAGTTAAAGGTGTTGATGTAAATGGTGATGCTTTCACTAAGCAGAAGAAATTCTCAAAGGACACACAGAATGAGATAACAAGTTATGAACTTGCTCAAATTAACGAGAGAAAGAACGCTCTCGACACGATGTATGCAGCAGTTAAGAAAGGCGCATTATCAGCATTTGATCGTAGGGACATGACAGAATTCGCTAAGTATTGGGATGAGTTGATTGCACTTAGCGATAAATACGAAACAATAGGTAAGAGTACCGGAGAAGTTATACGTGACCACGGTCGCTTGATTGACGAACGTGTGAAGAAGGAGCAGATTGTACTGGCGGAAAAGAAGAAACAGTTAGATATGCTTGAAGAAGAACGTCAACGCAATCAGAAGGCTAAAGATGACTTAGAAGAAATTAAGACCAAGATGGGTAATATTTCTACTTCTGCTAAGAATATGCCTAAGGCTACGGAAGAACTTGCCAAACTGTATAAAGACGCTCAGAAAGTAATAGGTGAAGCCGGATTATCACCGGAACTTACACTTCAGCTGAAAACTGAGTTTGGTAAATCTTTCAGTGGAGTTCAAGAGAATAAGAAATTGATTGAAACTATGAACTCTGTTTCTGATAGCCAAATCAATGAAATGGATAAATTGAATGCGGTTATTATGAATCAGTTAAAGAGTATGCAGAAACTGCAAGAGAAGCAGGATATGATTAAATTCATAGAGGCACAACGTGATGTGCTTAAAGAGCAGGAAAAAGCACTGCAATCTAAAGCAGACAAAGAAGCATCCAAGATGCTTGTTCCTCAGCAGAAAGGCGTAGATGCATCAAGTCAGTTATTTAAACTGTTGCCTAAAGTTATGGGCGAGAGTTTCAATCTTTCTAGGCAAGCTATGTTTGATGAACTGTTCAATGTTCTTAAAACTACTTTACCGGAAGCAGAAGCCAAGAGAGTAGCTACTGAGAAAACTAATGCTTTATGGACAGAGGATTTAGCTAAGCCTATTGCCGAGGCTTTTAATGGTTTCCCTAAATTGTTTGAAACAATGAATGAGGATATTAACAAGATCAGTGCTGAACAAATCAGAGCAGCAATAAAACAAGTTGATATTGTAACGGCAGGAACTAAAACAGATAAGGGCGGTCTACCTACTGAACTTCAAAATAATCTATTTGAGATGAAACGTGTTCTAGTTACGACTATGAAGAGCCGTGAAGAATCAGAAAAGGCAACTGAAAGTTTTAATAAGTTAAATGTAGAATTGAAGAACGTAACTGAAGGCATGAAAGGATTTAATGAAACGTTAAAGAATCCTGTTAAACTCACCGAGATGAAAACTAGGACTACGACGTTCGAGAATACTGTTAATAAGACATTCCAAAATAATGTTCCTGGACTTGATTTCTCTAAGTTGTTTGATGAAGCCTTATCTAAGAACGCACCAGTTGTTCCTCCAACTGTTAATGCTCCAACTCCGGAACAGGCTAAGAAGATTGTAGAATCAAAGCCGGTTGCTAAAACTACTGCTGAAACAAAACTAGATACAGAGAGATACAAGGAATTCACAGATGCTATAAATGCATTGAATGGTAGAATCTTTGAATTAATCAAGCAGAGAATAGATATAAATAAATCTACAACATTAACACCGGAAGAAAAGAAAGCTAAGATAGTAGAGATTGATACTAGGAAATCAGCAGCTTACGCAGCTAAAGCAGGAATGGAGGATCAGATTAAGAAGTATGCACCAGTTCCTACAACTGTTACTCCGATTGCTAAATCACCGGAAGCAGTTAAGACCGTACTGGACAATGTTCAAGATCCACTAGCTAATCCTGCGGATTGGATAGCTACTCCGTTGAATGAGATAGTTAATCAGATTATGATAGCTAATGCTAAAACTGATCAGACTAATAAAGACTTGGATAAATTGGCTAATCCTCCTAGACAGGCTGCAGAAGATTTAACGTCTTTCAAAGGTGTAAAGCCGGGAAATTGGAAATATAATATGTTTGGGACTAAGGGTATGCAGGGCATGGGTGGACTAGCTGATATGGGTGGTGATACCTTTGGTGATATGTCAGCAGTTGGAGATACTTATGCTAAGTTGAGAGAAGCAAGCATCAAGCAGATGAACTCGCAAGCATATCGCACTGATTGGGAAGCCAACAGAGGTATACAGAATTGGCAGGGTGGCATCAGTAAGGAGAATCAGAAGAATAATGCACCTAATGTCTTTGATGTAACAGTTACAATGGGAGGTGAAACACTAGCAGTTAAAACAGCTCAAGTGATTGAGAAGGGTGCAAGTAGAGGACAGAATAACGTGTCAGTTAATGGTCAAGGCATAAATGGTGCAACACGCGACCAACCCTACTATAATGTGAGAAACTTGAATACAGGAAGTAGACCTTACGCAAGATAAAATAACGCCCACAGGGCAAGGAGAACAAAATGAACGAGAGTAAAATGAAGATGAAGGGGCGTTTCCATGTGGAACACGTCCGTGCCGGAGAAGTGATTGGTAAGTATGAAATGCCTAATGGAATCGTGGATGTCGGTCTTAATAAGATTCTCGATGTCATGTTCCATGCAGCTACTCAGATTACCACATGGTACATCAGTTTGGTTGATAACGACGGCTTCAGTGCTTTCAATGCAGCCGATCAGATGTCCTCTCACGCAGGATGGACAGAATCAAACGGCACAGGCTCAAAGGCTGGCTATTCTGATTCAACACGTGTTGAATGGACAGAAGGTGCAGCAGCTTCGAAGAGCATCACGAACGCTACTCCGATTACCTTCAACATCAATGTTGGTGGAGTAATCAAAGGTATCTTCGTAACCAGTGCAAGCGATAAAGGCGGAACGACCGGAACACTTTGGTCTACTGCTGCTTTCGCAACTAACGTTACTGTGGTCAATGGTGACCAGTTGAAAGTAACGTACACTGTCAATGCATCAGAAGTCTAAGTGATGGGTTCAAGAGTTGAGTGATTGCAGAATCACTCGACTCGCCTAACCTATCAAGGAGATTTCGATGTCCATATATACCCAAAGTGTTAGCCATAGTCTAAAACTAGATGCATTTCTAGATACTGTCTACGTCGGTGGTTGCGGTGATCCAGTATATGATGGAATATATACTCGCGTAGCTGATTATCAAGGCGCACCCGCTTACGAGAAAATTACTGGCGGTGTAACGTACTGGCTTAGATATGGTTATTCGAATTATCAATACTGGGTATTAGGTACTGGAACTAGCACTGCTTACTATCGTGAACACGTTAATCCTAATACGTCAATCGATGTACAGTATAAGAATTGGGGAGTTTGGGGTGGAGTAGCACCACAACCCACTACGGTTATACAACGTAACAATGCAGTTAAATCATGTAGAGTAATAGGAGCGGGTTCAACTGCTGCTAATGGCTTATACACATTAACAGGTTACTATAACAATAAGCCACAATATAAGAAACGTGATGATCCAACTTGGGATTTGAGATTCTATTCTACCTACTGGAGATTATATCAGAATGGTTCAGCACGATACTATTCTACTTTAGGAGCATCTGAATATTTCCCTCCGGCAACTGGTTGGGTAGTTAATGGTGGTACTGCACCCGAACCAACTACTATGATGTCGGAAATAAGCAATACTGGTACACGTTTCATAATTACTGGAACGAGTTTGAATCACGATGTAACTGGTGCTTACAATTACGTTGGTACATTTAATGGTTATCCTTACTATGCAAATGAACTGTATCACATCTTCGCATACACATTGGCTAGTGTGTTAAGATGGTGTATAACTCTTAAAACAAATAACCTCAATCCAACCACCGGATGCTACTATATACCAATATCAGAAAAGCCTTCTATATACTCGTCTTGGACAGGTTACAATGGTTGGACACTGACTGATTTAGTCTGTACTGAATTAGATGGCGGTGGAGTAGAGTTCTCTCGTTCAGTAACGCAGGGATTGGGCAATCATCAGAAGCCCCACGAGAATCTTGCTCCTAGAGTATTCGTATCTATGCTTTACGGAGACGCGTCATATTTAGGTGAATATTATAAGCAAGAAGGTCTTATAAATGGTCAGCCTTGGTATAAGCTCGATGGTTCAGAACGTTACATATTTTATTATATAACGGAATGGTCTGATGAATACTGGACGATGAGTTCAACACTATCGTATGACGGACCTTTCCAAAAGTACGGTGGAGATGCTACTGGCACATATTGGAACTGGGGTGGTGGAGAAGCATATGTTACCTTGACAGAGCAACCTTTACCCGAAACAGGACGTAATTATATTGGAGCAGGTTCAGATAGTGGTAGTGCTGATGGTGTATTTGCATATGCCGGTATCAATTCTTTTGGTGTTCCTTACTATTATAATTCTGATAAAGCCTTATATCTATATATGTATACTGATTATGGTATAAATTGGCTTATCGGTACTGATATGAATGGATATGATTCCTCACTATATTATGCCTCTGGCGGTACAACGGCTTATCCCCTACTTAGTGGCTACTATGCTACATATGGCGTTGATCCTGGACCTACTTTTACATTGGTTGTTCCGATTGAAGAATCAGTAAGTAATGATATGGAGTTCGACCATTCCAACGATAATAATACTAGCAAGGGGAGTGGTAATAATAGTGGATTCGGTCAAGAGATAACTAATTACACTGAACACACTAGAGATGTAACACATAATTTGACTCTCGTACAGCAGAACAAAGGTGTACTTGGAGAACTGACGGATAATTATAGTGCGTTTGATGATTCAGCAGAAGCGTTTGTACAGAAGAACGTTCCTAATCCTGTTAAGTCTGCCGGTATGCACCAAGTTGTATCTAAATATAAAATCAATAGTAACACCATAGTACACGGCAATGGTTTTAATCAAATAGTTAGTGCAGTGAATAGTAGGGGTGCAGCTAACACCATGATACTTAATGGTGAAGCACATAGGGCATATCTTAAAGAACCCGATAATATACTTAATCTTGAACAAGAATTATTTAAGATTGAGT
>Ga0116171_10000190_pt1 | contig 63871 bp, 68 predicted proteins | sample AD_JPNHW2_MetaG_FD_89798 | JGI IMG/M metagenome (GOLD analysis project Ga0116171, IMG submission 89798) | Active sludge microbial communities of municipal wastewater-treating anaerobic digesters from Japan - AD_JPNHW2_MetaG | ecosystem: Engineered > Bioreactor > Anaerobic > Digestate | place...
TAAATTATTTACCCATCGCTTGCTTTGTTTGTTATAGAGTATGATAGTAATAAAAAATTTAACCTGACTTAATCAGACCGTGTAAATACTGAACTAATTGCATTACTCACACGGTCTGCCCCGGAGGGGGCATGACAGAGGATAATGAAAGTGTTTAACAAATAGATTTTTCAGATTTAATTTTTTAGATGGGGCTTGCCCGCGAGTCCGGAAGGGAGTTTTACAACAAGTCTGATAATTATCAGTGAGAGTTTGAGTACCACGTGCCCCCTCCGGGGGTCAGGGGGCCGTTGGATGAATTTATTTTATCCCGATATACCGGGAAGATAGATGTATTTACCTGGAGTTGAGCATATCATGAAAAAATGGGAAGTGCGCGGTACAGAGAAGGTCTTTGCAAACCGCATGTTCTCTGTGACCACAAAGCAATGTTTTCATCCTGAGAAAAAAGTTTCATGGGACTTCCATGTTGTGGATACTTTCGACTGGATCAATGTGATAGGCCTGACCCCGGATAATATGTTTGTCCTGGTAAAGCAGCACAGGCTTGGCACTGATGAGCTTTCTGTCGAGACTCCCGGAGGGGTTGTGGAACCGGGTGAGGACCCGGCTGAGTGCGCGATCCGTGAGTTCCGCGAAGAGACAGGTTTCGAGGGGAGCGGTGTCCACCTGCTGAAGAGGCTCAGGGTAAATCCTGCAATCATGGGTAACAATATCAGTTTCTATTTAATCGAAGGATGTGTCAGGACTTCACCCCAGGAGCTTGACGAGGCAGAGGATATAGAGGTTCTTACACTGGATGTTGACCAGGTTACAGGTATGGTCCGGGACGGAAGTATCAGCCATTCAATTGTAATTACCGGCCTGGGACTATATTTTCTTTCAAAGCACAACAGGTTTGGAAGGGTGGAGATCTGAACCTGCCCCCCTGCCAGAGGCACCTGCTGCCGCCTCCTGAAAAGACAACTGTTTTAAATTCATTCATGTTAGTTTCTGCTTCCTCTATCGCATTCTTTATATGTTTTTTCAACGGCTGATGATTCATATGTAAAGCACAGGATATCGCCGTTTTTAAGTTCGCTGTAAAAAATGTTTATAATCCTGCCGCCTGCGTCAAGGGATATGCAGCCGTTTTTCTCCCGGAGTATGCCGATGACAAAATCGTAACTGCCGTAGCTTACTCCTTCAAGGGCTTTCTCCGGGTGGCGTAATATTATACCGGTGGAGCTGATTATGTAAAAATATCCGTTTCCCGGGTAGGTGGTCCTGTTCAGGCGCGTAATCTGTTCCCGGTCGTTCTCCAGTATTTCCTTTGCCCTGGCCAGTTCCTCCTGCGCGGATTCGGGCCGTGTAACAGTCCCTGCGCATGAGTTTAGAAGAAGCAGTGGTGTTATGATATATATCAGAAGTGTTTTCATATATACTAATATACCGGTTTATAGACACAAAAAAAACATCATACGGTCTTTGTCAATTTTTTTGATTGCTTTATTTTAAAAAAGGTTTTATTGTCAGTTTGCGGAAATATAATGAGAAAAATGAAATTCTACATAATATCCCTCGTGGTTCTGTGCGCCATGCCTGCTTTTTCAGCAGGTACTATTTCCGGCGGACTTTACCTGGGCTACCAGTACGACGTCGGCAACCTTTCTGAAAAACCGCTTGATGCGGACCTCCAGCAGAATGTTGCAGCGGGCGCACTGCTCAGGATTGACCTGGGCATACTTTTCTTCCGTACCGGCGCTGATTTTTCGTACCCTGCTGAAAAGGGGCACATAACAAACAGTACAGGTGGTAATGTGACCGGGACAGAGGCCTGGTTTGTCGAGGTCCCGGTGTATGCAGGTATTGATATTCCTGTGCGCGATTACGGAATGTTCTACATGGGGGCCGGCGGATCATATATATTCGGCATGGGGAGTGTCGCCGCTTCATCCGGCAGCGAAAAGATTAATGAGCAGCTCTTCGGCTGGGGATTTATTGCGGGGATTGAATCTGTAATTAATAGCGACGTTTCGTTATTTCTTGAGTGGGAGTATATGATTGTTTCAAGTTCGCCGGTTGCCGCCAGCGGGGCAGGGGCGTATGATGATTACTATATAGATTATACAGGCAGCAGGTACAGGCTTGGTGTCATGTACCATTTCAACAGGTATTGACCGGGATGAAAAGTTTTAAAATTAATATAACAGGGCTGATGGACTGCTTCGTATTTCCCCGCGGATTATTCATTGCTGCCGTACTCTGCTTCGCGTCAGTATCCTCTTATGCAGCGGATATATCCCTGAATATGCGTTTCGGGTATTCGCCGCATGCCGGAGGTACAATGCGCTCAGGCTGGCAGGCGGCTAATCTTGGTGTAAATGACGGTCTAAACGACATTAACAGGTCTTCAGGCGCCTTTGCTGTCTCAACTGTCGAGGTTCCCATAGGTGTTGTCGGCGCGTTTGATGTAATGTTCTCCGGTGACACATTCTATTTTAAAACAGGTTTATGGAGCCTCTACACCGTTGCAGGCGGAACAGGTAAAACCATTGATCCGACCGCTACGGAGCTTGTAAAGGTCAGCTACTCACAGTGGTCCGTTGATGTCCCGGTCACCGCGGGAATCAACCTCCTCTACTGGGGCGAGTCACGCATATACATGGGCTGCGGCTTAGCTTTTGCGTACGGCATGTCAATGATGAGTTTCAGTTCAACGAGCCTGGATCATTCAGCCGGTTTCGCAGGTTACGCGTTTCCGCTAGTAGCTGAACTGGGGTGCGAATACCTGACAGGCGATCACACCTCAGTGGGGTGCGGTATAAGGTACATGTACGGGAAAACAGAGGTTATTGAAAACGGCAGCGATTATGCAGCCGTGGACTTTTCCGGTTATATTTTCACCGTGTCTGCATCGATTCATTTTCATCCGGGAGCATTATGATGAAAAGATTCGCCTGCTGCATGCTGATTATTCTTGCACCGCTTACATCCGTTTATGCAGCGGGTGTTTTCGGAATGGGGATCAGCGGGGGCGTGTCCGGCGAGGGCGGGAGCCTTGGCGACCTTGCGCGTAATATCAATATTGAAATGCCTTCTGTCGGCGGTTCGTTTGAAGAGATCGATGTGCCGTATCTTCCTGTTCTATCCATAGAAATTCTCTACTCCCAGCGGTCGCTCATTATCGGACTTGGCTGGGAATACTGTACATCAATAGTAATGGCGCCTGAAGGTTCGGTCAGCGGGAATACAATAACGATTGATTACACAAGGTTCACTTTCCCCCTTACTATCGGCATGGCCATCCCCCTCACGGAACGTACGCGTTTCTATTTCGCCGGCGGAATTAATGTCAGTTACATTGTCATGCAGGTAAACCAGTCTGATCCGGCTGTCTGGGTAACACCGCCGTATGGTCTTTCAGCGGACAAGCATCTCTTTACCGGGTATGTTTACGGTTTCCATTTTAAAACCGGTGCAGAGGCAGTGGTCAGCCGGAACTACTCGCTGGTATTTGAATACACGCAGTATATGCGGCGTGCAAATAAAGTTAAGGACAGAACGGAGACTGCTGAAATAATCATGGGCGGCAGCGATTTCGAGATCACAGCCGGTATCCGCTACAACCTGGACCTTGCATTCTGATGAACATTGAAATGCTGATTTTCCTGTCCGCCTTTATTACTGGCTCAATCTGCGGAAGTTTTTTTTATACACTCGCGCTCAGGTTCGTATCCGGAATGTTAAGTGAACATCCCGCACTCGCTCTTTTTTCAAGGTCACGGTGCCCGGACTGCGGCACCGTCCCGGGCACGCTTTACATGGTCCCTGTACTGGGGTGGTTTTTCTCGCGCGGCAGGTGCAGGTCATGCAGCGGCAGGATCTCACCGTTCTATCCCTTATGGGAACTTCTATACGGTCTGCTTGCACTGCTGGTACTGCATGTGAGCGGCATTTCAATAAATACCCTGTTTATATACCTTATATGCTGCACCAGTATATGCATCGGCATCATTGATTTTATGTCGATGAAGATACCCGGCAGCCTGATCGCAGTGCTCCTGATACTTTCAGTCTACCCGGTTGTTCACCGCGGTATGTACCTTGACAGCTTCTACGGTTTCCTGCTTCTTTCTGTATTTTTTCTGCTGGTAATGCTCGTGTTTCCCGGCGCATTCGGCGGCGGCGACCTGAAGTTCTACGCCGCTGCAGGTATCCTGCTTGGACTGGAGCAGAGTGTTGTGCTGCTGGAAGTTTCACTCGTGGGTGGCGCAGTATGCGGTGTTGCCTGGGCACTGGTGAAGGGAGGCAGCCTGCGGCAGAAGATTCCTTTCGCGCCGTTTATAAGCTCAGCGCTGGTAATAACCCTGCTCTTCGGCGGAAGGATTGCCCTTTTTTACTATAGTATTACATACTGAAAAGCCGCTTTTGCGATTAATTTTTAATCAAATATCTGTACAATTTTTTACTGCAGTATTGATTTTAAGCCCCTCCCGGGGGCGGCGGAATAATATTCTGGAAATTGTACAGATTAATTCCGCCGGGGGCATGCATGTTGAAGTCTGCTTAAAACAGCCCCATTATACCTTTACCTTCAGGTTTTTCGATCACCCCTTTCTCGGTTATGATCGCGCTGATGTTTGCTGCAGGTGTAATGTCAAACGAAGGATTGAGTATCTTGATTCCTTCGGGTGCAATCTGGACATTCTGAACAAACGCGACTTCATCGGTACTCCTCTGTTCGATCACTATTTCGTTCCCTGTCAGTGTTTCAGGATCAAGTGTTGATATCGGTGCTGCAACAAGAAACGGGATGCCGTGTTCCTTCGCCAGTACAGAATGGGTATATGTTCCGATCTTGTTCGCGGTGTCGCCGTTGCGCGCGATCCTGTCCGCCCCGACTATAATTTTCTTTATTACGCCTGATTTCATAAAGTGTCCCGACATGTTATCTGTAATAAGCGTGACAGGTATATTGTCTTTATAGAGTTCCCACGTGGTGAGCCTAGCACCCTGGAGGTATGGCCTTGTTTCACACGCGAATACCTCAATTTTTTTCCCTTCCTCAATAGCTGCCCTGATAACGCCAAGGGCAGTGCCGTAACCTCCGGTGGCAAGCGCTCCTGCATTGCAGTGTGTCATGACAACATCGCCGTCGTTCAGGAACCTGCTTCCGTTTTTGCCCATCTGCCTGTTTGCCGCGATATCTTCTTCGAGTATCAGTACAGCTTCCCGCGACAGGGTTTCCCTGATCTGCTTCACATCTGTGAGTTCATGGGTGATCTTTTTCATCCTGTTTATTGTCCGGAAGAGGTTAACCGCTGTAGGCCTGGTAGCCGCAAATATGCCGAATACCTTTGTCATTTCCTCCCTGAACCTGATAATATCGCCGGTGCTTATGCCCTGTGCTGCAAGTGCTATTCCCATCCCTGCCGCGATACCTATGGCCGGCGCTCCCCGTGTTTCCATGTTTGTGATTGCCGCTGCTATGTCAGAATAATGGTTGTATGTATTGTAAACCTCTTTCAGCGGCAAAAGCCTCTGGTCGAGCAGTGTGACCGAATCCCCGTTCCATTTAATCGCGTTCATATAATCTCCTGTTATGCGTTTCTGCAGACCTTGTATTTTTTTAATATTGTGATGTTTCCGGTACTGTTCCAGCTGACCTCGTCCATGTGTATCCTTATTATTAAAAGTCCCCGGCCGCTGTTCTTGAAAAAGTTCTCCGGGTCCCGGGGGTCCGGAAGCGATTTAAAATTGAATCCCTTACCCTGGTCCTCTATTTCGTAGCAGACATATTCCGGGGTCAGCTCGTATGTGATCCTGACGGTCCGATCCCTGTATGGTTCCATGTTCCTGCGGATTGCAACCTCTTCATTGAACTGCTTCATCCCGCCGCTGTCGCGGAGTGACGAGTCAATCTCAAAATTACCATGGAACATGGCGTTCGCAATTGCCTCCTTGAGTGACAGTGCGATGTTCTCCGCCGTGGTATAGTTGAAAAGACCCGCCGGCACCAGGTCCTTGGTCAGGTTGAATGATATCATATTAATAAGTTCTGAGCTGTTGGGTATGACCATCACGGATTTTTCGTACTGCTTGTACTGGCCCAATACCTCGGTCTCTTTTTTTTCGAACTTTCTTTTAAGGATGGACCGCACTGACGATGTGAGGTCATTGATATCAAAAGGTTTCCTTATGTAGTCGCTGGCCCCGTACCTTAATGCCCGGATAGCATCCTCGACATTTCCATGTCCGCTTATTATAAGGACGGGTACCGGTTCGTCAAGGTTATTTACCCTCTGCAGCAGTTCAATTCCGTCCATCTTCCGGAGTTTAATGTCGGTAAGAATAAGGTCGACCTCGCCCGGGCTGTTCTTCAGGTAATAGAGTGCATCCTCGGCCTTTTCGAATGAGAGAACGTTGAAACCCATTCGTGAAAGTTTCTTCTGTATGGTGATCCTGATAATCTCTTCATCATCAACTACCAGTATGGTCGGCAGACGGTTTTCTGTCAAATCGGGTCCCCCGTGTATCCTATTCATTCCTGCCCAGGATAAGGTGTCCCATCCTGTCCCTTTTTGTTTCAAGGTAGAATCTGTTCTCGTCGCGTGGCTGTACCTCAAGCGGGATCCTTCCTGTTACTTCAAGTCCGTATCCCTCGATACCTATTATTTTCTTCGGATTGTTTGTTATCAGCTGGATTTTCCGCAGTCCAAGGTCAACAAGTATCTGCGCGCCAATACCGTAGTTACGCAGATCCGAAGGGAAACCCAGTTTCAGATTTGCCTCGACAGTGTCCATGCCCTTGTCCTGCAGGTGGTAGGCCTTGATCTTGTTGCCCAGGCCGATGCCACGTCCCTCCTGCCGCAGGTAGAGTATTACGCCGAACCCGTGTTTTTCGATATATTCCATTGCCGTATGAAGCTGTGATCCGCAGTCGCACCTGCGTGACCCGAACACGTCGCCGGTAAGGCACTCCGAGTGTACGCGTACCGGTACGTCCTTGTCCCCTTCGATGTCGCCTTTTATAAGCGCGATGTGAGTTTCATCACCGACTTCGTTCTCGAAAGCAAGGATTTTAAAATCACCATAATCTGTGGGCATCAGGGCCTCGGAGATCCTGTGGACCAGTCTCTCCTTGTGCTGCCTGTATTTTATCAGGTCGGAAATTGTCGCGATCTTGAGCCCGTGCTTTGCTGCAAACTTATCAAGGTCAGGCCTGCGCGCCATTGATCCGTCATCATTCAGTATTTCGCATATAACGCCTGCAGGTTTGAGTCCCGCAAGGCGGGGAAGGTCAACTGATCCCTCGGTGTGTCCCGCCCTTACAAGCACGCCGCCCTTCCTGGCTGCAAGGGGGAATATATGGCCCGGTTTCCTGAGGTCATCGGGAACTGTGTTTTCATCCAGCAGGACCTGCACTGTTTTTGCCCTGTCGTGCGCGGATATTCCCGTAGTCGTCCCCTCTTTGGCATCAACTGATACTGTGAATGCCGTGCCGTACTTGTCGGTGTTGTCCTGAACCATAAGTTCAAGTCCAAGCGTTACCGCCCGTTTCTGGGTCATGGGAGCGCAGATAAGCCCGCGTCCGTGGGTGGCCATAAAGTTTATTACTTCAGGGGTGCAGTGTTCAGCTGCTATGACAATATCACCCTCGTTCTCCCTGTCCTCGTTATCAACAAGAACAATCATTTTACCGTTTCTTATATCTTCTATTACTTCAGGTATTGTGCTCGATTTCATATGGTTCTCCAATGGTCATGTATTTAGACTGAAATTTTTAAACAACTAAAATTTAATTAAATGCTGCTGTGTTTTACATGGCAGTTCAGGGGGCTGGAGGATGCGGGAAAATGATAATACATCACGGGTTGTTGAATGCAGACGTGACCGACCCTGCGATTTATTTTCTCTTCCATCCGGACTTTAACCGTCGGCCCCGGAATTACACCGGGTCTGCTGACCCTGCACACATGCAGGCGCTCGCGGGCTTACCCTGTTTAAGGGAATACCGCCGGTGGGGGATTTCACCCCGCCCTGAGAACACGGGTCCATTAATCCGGCACCCCCTTTTCTGTCAATAATTAATAGTGAAATTTTACGATGGTGCGGAGTTGCGGGTCATTATATAACCTGATAAAATACATGACTTTATCGGGTTATATAATTATTATGTGTAAATAATATGAGTCAGGCGTTTTTACAGAAAGTTTTGTATAAATTTATGTCATTTCGAACCCGACTTCTGATCTTCGGGTGAGAAATCTGAAAGTGCAGAGCGTTTTATTAATAGCCAAACCGCATATACTTAAATTTTGTCTGAGATTTCCCAGTCGCAACTGTATTGAATACACATAATCAATGCTGAATGCTCCATCGAAATGACATTAAGCGGCAATATTCTGTCTGGTGATATATAAAATTGCCTGACTCAAGCAAATAATTTTGGTACTGGTGACCTGATGATTATTGAACAGATCCTTGTGGGGCAGATGGCAGTATTCTGCTATCTTGTTGGTAATCCCGAGAGCGGTGAAGCTGTACTCATTGACCCTGCATCGGAGTTTGATAAGATAAATGCTTTTATTGACAGGTATGGCCTTCGCATAACAAGGATTATCAATTCACACGGCCATTTTGACCACACATCGGGGAACAGCTATTTTTCCAGGATGACAGGGGCTGAACTTTGTATCCATGAGAATGACTCTATCTACCTGCATAAAAAAATTAACAGGCTTGCCGCGTTTATCAAGGGGGGCAGGGCAGTTAAGCAGAATATCAGGCTGCTCAAAGACGGAGATATGATTAATGTCGGGACGCGCCGGATCGAGGTTATTCACACACCGGGGCATACCCGTGGAAGCATATGCCTGCTGTGTGAAGGTAACCTCTTTACCGGGGATACACTTTTTACCGAGGGTATGGGGCGGGCCGATTTTGCGGACGGTTCAGAGAAGCAGATCATGGAATCCATAAAAAACAGGATACTTACCCTGCCCGATGATACAAAGATCTGGCCCGGGCATCATTACGGGAGGTTTCCAGTAACAACGGTGCGCGAACAGAAAAGGTATTACGGATTGTGAAAATAATCAGCAGACGCATGCCCTCATCCGGCCTTCCGGTCACCTTCTCCCGGATTGAATTCATGGGAATATTTTAAGCATGAACATTCAGGTCTGAATACTGCATGTCATCAATACAGGGAGAAGGGGTGCCATGAACAGTTCGTGCTGCACTTCCTCTCCCGGGCATGAGTGTCTGCACAACGCTAATGTCGCGTCGGGAGAGGTCGCTCTTCTGCTTCCATGCAGCCCCGCGACACTAAGGCATCCGTGCCTGTCGGGTGCCCGTAGGGCGGGTGAGGGCATACACAGTGGGCGTTCAGTTCTAATTCGTTTCAATAATCACAAAGGCCACGGCATAGTCAGTGTCATGGCTTATGGAGAGGTGGATCGTTCCCCCGCCTGAAATTTCCTGAATTGCATCACCTGAAAAATAAGGTTTACCGGAACTCTCATTAAGCACAGACACACTGCTCATGCTGAACTTCGCCCCGGTACTTTTTACAAGCGCCTCTTTTGCCGCGAACCTCCCGGCCACAAATAAATCGGAACCAGCTTTCGGGATACGATTGATCTCATCGCCGGATAATATTTTTTGCAGGAACCTTTCGCCGTGTTCATCCATAAGCCTCCGGATCCTTGCGACATGAACTATGTCTACGCCTGTACCTTTAATCATTATCTGCCTCGAGACTGCCCAGTATATCTATAATATCTTCGTATGCTGAAGCCAGGACAATCCTGCCCCGTACTTTTGCGGCATTTTTAATTCCATGAATGTATTTAACAATATGCTTGCGCATCATGTGAATGCCCCACTCACCGTATTCATCGATCATCATCTTCAGGTGGACGCGAACCTGTTCCAGTATCTGCGCTGTAGAGGGTTTGTCACCGCTGAAAATCCACGGGTTGCCCAATGAACCGCGTCCGATCATAACGGCATCGCAGCCTGAGACCTTCATCATCTCGCCGGCCTTTTCGTATGAGTCGATGTCGCCGTTACCGATTACCGGCACTGTTGCCTTTGACTTTATCTCGCCAATAATGTTCCAGTCCGCATAGCCTTCATACTGCTGTTCCCTTGTGCGGCCGTGCACCGTGATGAAGGAAACACCGCCGTCCTGAAGCGCGCGGACAACCTCCATGTAGTTCTTTGATTTTTCGTCCCAGCCGGTACGTATTTTCGCTGTAACAGGGAGCTTTGTGCTTTTTACAACGCTCTCTGTTACCCGGAATATCAGCGAAGGATCTTTAAGAAGCGCCGCGCCGTTGTTCGAACCGCAGACCTTGCGCGCAGGGCAGCCCATGTTAATGTCAATTATGTCAGGATTCAGGGTTTCCACGATCGCCGCAGCCTGACCCATGGTATCGGGTATATGCCCGAATATCTGTATCGCGATTGGCCGTTCCGCGTCTGTGAATTTCAGGAGGTCAATGGTTTTAGGATTGGTGCGTACTATCCCCTCAACACTCACAAGTTCGGTCATGGTCATGCCGCAGCCGTGGCTTACGCATATCCGCCTGAACGGCGAGTCTGTGTAGCCTGCAATCGGTGCAAGTACGTAGGGGCTTTTCAGGATAGCCTTTCCAAGTTTAACAGATCTGTCCATGGGGTAATGATTGGGGCCCCGGTATGTGCTGTGTCAAGCATGTTTAGGCTTGGACATAAATGTAATGTTTTAAGCGGGAATTTTTCCGGTCAGAGTTTGCAGGGTACGCCTTCTTTTATTATTACCTGTCTGAATGAATCATCAACCCGGCCGGCATCAACAAGATCAACTGTATATGGTATATCAGATTCTGAAAATTCTTCATCAATAAATGAAAGCTTCTCAATGCTGATGACGCTATCGCCGAACACTGCAATGTCAATGTCAGAACCATGATGGGCTTTCCCCTTTGCCCGGGAACCATATATAAGTATTTTTTCATTCCTGAAATATTTTTTCAGGATAGACTTAAGCTCATTGAAGTAGGCAGGTTCAAGATCAATCATTCCGTTCCACCAGAGTATTGAGAAGTTTTTCGGCTTCAGGGAGAAATTGTGCGGAAAGATTACAGATTTCATCTGCGGCATTTTTATTGTATGTATGGGAGGTCATATTGCGGGCCTTATGAAAAATCATCCATTTTTCGAAATTATCAATCAGTTTGTATTCCATTCCCTTTCTGAAGAGGTCTTTCCTTGAAATTGAATCTATAAGAGAATAACTTTCGTTTTCAGAGAGCCAGCGTTTGATGAATTTCCAGCAGAGTTCATATGTAAATTCAAAATTCTGAACAACCCCTGCCTTGAATACCGCGGCTGTTTTATCATCAAGTGAAACCATGAAATTTGCGTCAGATGCAATAGCAACTGCATTTTTGAGTGATGAAACTGCATTCTGCAGCGCTGTAAGATCAAGCATTCAAAGCCTCTTTTATTGCGGTTTGTATTTTAATCTAAATAAATCCTGGTGCCATGTCAAGCATGTTTAGTAAACATTTGATGTATCTTTCTGCCTGCAGAAATATCATAAATTTGTGGATTAATACTTGTTAATGAATAGGGGGAAAAAAATATGTGTATATTCATTACAAAGGTATGTATGAAAAAATTCAGGATTTTAATTGTTCTTGCAGCTGTTTTTTTTACAGGCCAGACCTGTGCAGACAAGGCGGGAACCATGTATGATCAGGCACTGGTAAAGTGGAACAATGAGTCAATCAGGTCATATTATATAAAGGTAAACTACAGGGCATTCTCTCCACAGCAGGGCGAGTGGGAGCTTGAAGTTAAAGATGGGCAGGTAGTACGGGCATCATCCAGGGGTGTATGGGACGGAAAGTATCTTAAGCCCGCAGAGAGGTTCACTGTTGATTCAATCTTCAAGACTGCTGAAGCGGTAAAGTCAGGGAAAACAGATGGTCCCATGGTTGTGAAAGCTGAGTTCAGTGAATCGATTCCGTATATAAAATCGGTAAGCCGCGTTAACAACGAAAAATTCAGGGGCAGCATGAAGAAGGATGCAGGTTTCAGTATTATTATACTGGAGTTCAGCCGGAGATAATCATGAAAAAAATGATATATGTTTTATTGATGCTGGTGCCGTTTATCTTTTCCGGTGCCAGGTCTGATGCGATGCCGCCGCACCCCGATCTGCTGAAGAAGTGGAGAGATGAGGGGACCCTTGAAAAGAATATGATGAAAGTGCAAAGTGTCACAGTTCGCAGGAATATGAATGTGAACAAGGCCTCTTCATTGTCTTCGGGAATAATCAGGATTCCGGTTATTATAGTAAGTTACAGCGATACATCTGCTTCAAGAACATCAGGTTATTTTGATAATCTGCTTAATGGTGCTCTTCCGGCCGATATGTCCGTACAAAAATATTACAAGGATATGTCGAATAATACCCTGACAGTTGAGCTTGATGTGTACGGCCCGGTAACTGTCAGCGGAACATTGGGCTATTATGGGGCCAATACAGGCGTTGCAGGAACAGATGCTCATCCCGGTGAACTTGCGTGGGATGCAGTCACTGCTGCAACAGCCAGTATTGATTTCAGCCAGTATGATAACAATAATGATGGTTATGTTGACTGCGTGATAATAATTCATGCCGGGGCAGGGGAGGAATCTGGTGCCGCAACAAATACAATTTGGTCACATCAGTGGGACCTGTATAATGCAGGTGTGGCAGGTGATGGAGGTGGCGTTATAACCAATGATGGTAAAACGATAAGTGTTTACACAATGCAGGCTGAATATGACATAAGTAATAATTCAACCATTGGTGTTTTCTGCCACGAACTCGGTCATGTCTTTGGTCTGCCGGACCTTTATGATACAAACGGCACTGAAAATGGCGACACCAATGGTGTTGGTAACTGGAGCCTCATGGCTTCGGGATCCTGGGGAGGCAATAGTGACGGTAAAGATCCTGCACCACTGCTTGCATGGGAAAGGTATTACGCAGGCGGGAGTTCATGGGTCAAATATACTGATATAAACCCGGTTTCCACAATACAACATAAGGACCGGGGGCTCCCCGATTACATTATTGTAATATTTATAACTCTATTATCAATATCTGTAATTGTAACATGGAAAATCAAATACCTGCGAAATTTTACTGCCCCAGCCTCGGCAATTATTTTGGCACTTGCCGTCTCATGTACTGTGGAACCTGCAACAACCAGTTTTGATGGGTCAATTAATGATATAGAATCAAGCCATGAAGCTTACAGGATACCGCTTGCAGCTCAGCAGTACCTCATTCTTGAAGGGAAGACATCCGCTGCGACAACCGGCTGGTACGTTCCGGGAACAGGGGTGCTTGTTACACAAATACATGAAGGAATAATCAGTACATATTACAGCAGCAATACAGTAAATGACGGTTACGATAGGGTGCATGGTATCACAGTCGTTGAGGCAAAAACATCGTTCGAGCCGGGGAAATTGCGTGATACTGATACAAATCCCATAAATGATAACACATATTATGGTTCTGCAGATGATCTTTTCTGCTCGGAAAATAAATCAGCAATTTCTGTTTCTACAACTCCAGGGACTGATTATTATAGAAACGAATCTGTAAGCAGCAAGACAGGTGATTCCGGCGCAAGCATAACATCTATTTCAACAAGAACTACATGGCCCATAACGTTTCATGCGGAATACTAAGCGGCCGGTATGTTTGGTAAATCAGTAGTTCTGTCATTCCCGCGAAGGCGGGAATCCCGAGTTGACGCAGGGCGCAGGCATAAAAAAAACAACCTCAAGGTTGTCTCTTTTATTTATATATTTTACCCCGGCGGCGTCCTACTCTCCCACATAGCTACCCATGCAGTACCATCGGCGATGAGAGGCTTAACTTCTGTGTTCGGAATGGGAACAGGTGTGGCCCTCTCTCTAAAGCTACCAGGAAAATATTCATTTTCACTGATAGATAGACATATAAAAGACCAGGGATTTTATGTCAAACAAATTAAGTTTTAATTTTGAAAAAAAGATGTTTTTTTCAAAATTTTATAATTTATGGTATGTATTTGCATACCGGAACGCAGGGAGCCCTGCGGGGCTTTCACGGGCTTCGCCCGTGGCCCGTTAGTTTTAGGGGATTGGTGGTTTTGAATAATGGTAAGTATTTGCATACCGGAACGCAGGGAGCCCTGCGGGGCTTATCACGGGCTGCGCCCGTGGGCCGGAATGTTTAAAAGGATCTGTTGTAAATAACAAGTACTTTTCCACTCCTTACTACAAAGAAATTTCCACCACCGAGTCCAAGTAGTTTTACACCACCCATTACAAACAATTTTCCACCAGCGAAAATTATTAAGATGATTACTTGCCCTCCTTTTTATTAATATTATTCTTGGATTCAAGTAACAAGTGCAACCTTTTCTTGTTAAAGAAGGGTTGACTGCCAACAAGTTTTCTCTTCTTTTGAAAATCGCTATAATCAACAAGAGAGGAGAACATGACCTATCAGCAGTTAACCCTTGAAGAGAGAACAATGATATATGGATTTTGTAAAGTAGATTATTCAATCGCTGAAATTGCAAAAGAACTTGGAAGACACAAATCAACAATCAGCAGAGAGATTCAGAGGAATACAGGTAAACGAGGTTATAGGCCGAAACAAGCTAATGAGATGTCCATAGTGCGAAAGAAATCAGCATATAAGGCTGTTAAATGGACCTCTGAAACAGAAAACGAAGTCCGTAATAAGCTGAAAGCAAAATGGAGCCCTGAACAGATATCTGCATGGCTTAAAAAATGCAAGTCCATAACAATAAGCCACCAGAGGATATATCAGTTCATTGAGGAAGACAAAATGTCTGGTGGCAATCTATATAAAAATTTGCGTCAGGGAAATAAGAAAAGGCGTAAAAAGTATGGGGGAAATGCTTCAAAACGTGGCCAAATTCAAAACAGAGTGCCAATAAGCAAACGACCTGACTATATCGAAAAACGGAACACACCCGGTCATTGGGAAGGTGATACAATTATAGGGAAAAATCATAAGAAAGCGATGATAACGCTGGTAGAACGTAAATATGGTTTTACTGTAATTGAAAAAGTGGAATCAAAAAATGCAGAGTTGGTTGCTGAAAAGATATGCAAGGCATTATTAAAATACAAGGATCAGGTGAAGTCGATAACATTTGATAATGGCCTTGAATTTGCTGCTCATGAAATGGTATCAAAATCATTGAACTGTAAAATATTTTTTGCTGATCCTTATAGTTCGTATCAGCGCGGGACCAATGAAAACACTAATGGATTGATCCGGCAATATTTCCCGAAGGGATCTGATTTTGATGACTACTCAGATGAAGATATATTGAGGGTAATGGTCAGTTTGAATAACAGACCGAGGAAACGGCTTAATTTTTATACACCGGAAGAGCAGTTTTTAAAGAAAGGTGTTGCACTTAATTGTTGAATCTAAGATTTATCCTATAAGACGGACCTTCAAGGTTGAAGATTTTTGACTGATTTGTTATACTGTTCTAGATTCTTCCGGCAAGTTTCAGTGCGGCAATAACAGTCTTCTGCTGGAACCTTTCGCCGAAGTTTGCAGGTTTTTCCAGATCCATCCTTTTAAGGTATGGCGCTGCTTTTTCCGGTACAGGTTTAACCAGCTCTGTTACCAGCTTGAGAATTGTTTTCACGGGTTTTTCAGTCTTGTATGCCACCAGTCCTTTAAGTGATCCTGCCAGAACTACCTCATCCGGCAGAATATCGGTTCCGAAGGGGAACTGCTTGAAGTATCCCTTCGCCTGGTATTTTTTAATAAAGGCATCAACCTTTTCAGGGTAATTGTTCCTGTACTGTTCCGGGAGCTCCCAGCCGGGTTCAAGTTTTCCTGATTTTTTTGCCTGCGCTATGAGCTGGGGCTGGAACCTTGAGTCTGCAATTTTTATCATCTCCTGGCATACCTGCTCTTCGGACAATCCCCTGATATGGGCAATGCCGTACTCGGTTACAACTATATCTTTCCAGTATTTCGGTACTGAACAGTGTCCGTAGCTGAAAAGTATGCCTGATTTTATATTTTTGCCGGATCCCCTGGTTGCCCTTAGGGCCATGATCAGCTTACCGTCCGGAATTGCATGGGCCATAATTACAAAGTTGAACTGTCCGCCGATTCCGCTAACCACGCGGCCGTCTTCAAGCTGATCCGATACCATGGAGCCGTTAAGTGTAGCCATCATGGCTGAGTTTACAAATCTTCCGCCCTTCCTCTGCAGGGAGCGAAGCTCCGCGTCCCCGTAGAGCTGGTTTACTTTTTCCACGCCGGACATTCCGAACTGAGACCGCTCCTCTTCGCTCATTGCGTTGAGTTCATTATAGAACGCTTCAGGCCCCAGGAAGAATCCGCCAAGGATTACCTGTCCATTCTTGAGGTGTTTACCAAGAAGTTTTTTTATTGCTGCGAGATTTTCTTTATGATGAATGTCAGCATCGTACTTTGTATCTCCGTCATATATGAAACCGTCTTTAAAAGTGAGTCCCTCCTTGAGAATGCCGAAATACATAAGTGTTTCAAAGTCCTTCTCTCTCATTCGCAGGTGCAGGCCATCATAGTCGTGCATCAGTTCAAGAATGTTTTCCGGTATATTGTTATCAGAAAGCTTCCCTTCGTTTAACAGTTTTTGAATCGCAATGTTGTCATATACCCTGCGCTTGAGTATGCCTTTTTTATAAAGCTGCATGAAGGCGTCTACAAACATCTCCGATGAACCGTAGAGACCTTTGTCAAAAGTTCCGGTTCCTCCGAATTCATTAATAAGATCACCGTATCGTTCAATAAGACCGGCATCTTTTATAACTTCATTATACAGGTCGTTGTGTGAATGGCGCATGTCGAGACCTGCAACTATTGCGTCTCCCAGGGCTCCTATACCTACCTGGAGGGTACCCCCGTCCTGGACGAGAGTGCTTATGTTCAGGCCGATCATGTGATCTTTTGTCATAACAGCGTCCTTGGGCGGCCCGAAGAGCCTGTAGTTGAACTGAGGTCCTTTAAGGAATACATCCCATTGCTCTGCTGTATTAACCGCGTCTCCGTACATGAACGGGAGATTTTCATTGACTTCACCAATGAGAACTTTCTTTTTACCTTCGGCTTTCCCCTGGTTGAGAAAGATATTCGCGGTAACATTTATATCAGTGTTGCATCCCATGGAATACATCATTTTGCCGTTGATCTCTTTGCATGCCATCATCTGGCCGAAAACATTGGTATTCTGTGTGTTGTATGCATCCCTCGATACGTGGGTAAAATTCGAAGGGAGATGGTGTCTCTGCTGGGACGCCAGGTTCAGCATTGATCCTGCCTTGCTGTAGAATTCCCAGAGTTCAATATTGGGAGGTACTGTCCCTGCCCGCAGATCTTTCATGTAGGTAAGTTCCGGGCATCCGCCGAATATTCTCTCGGCAAGCGGGCCGACCAGTCTCTTTTCAAGAGGGCTTTTACCTGACGGTATTTCAAGAGAGAGAGCGGTCATGATTTTAAGTTTTATTGTAGAATCCTCTTTTGCCCTTCTGTATAATTCGTTAATAAATAATACAGATTTTCCAAGACCTAATGATGTTGCAAAATTGATTTCCTTATCCAGGTAGTTGATTATATCATCAACTACTTTAGCCACATCATCGGTGATAACCCCTGGTTTGCCATACATATGCATAATGCCACCTCGTAATAAGATTTTTATGTTCTAAATTAGTATATCGCGCCCAGTGCAGTTATGAGTTTTTACTAAAGTCCATCAAATAATACTGACATATCAGTACGATTTAATAATTACAATCTGGACAGTTTATGATGATATGTTCAAAAAAGGGCACATACCTGTCAATTAATTTTAAGGAAATAGTGTAAATCATGCATTATTTTTTCAGCATAAGAAGTGATCCCCATGGAAAGCTGCAGATATTGAAAATAAACATTGTATTTTTTTTGAACAGAATTTATTGTGCAATAATGAAATTATATAAAGGAGGCCTCTAATGTCAGATGTAGTTCTTTTTGAACAACGCGAAGGAGTAGGGATTATAACAATCAACAAGCCCAAGGCTAATCAGCTGAGCCACGAGGTGTTTGAGGGTATGCGTTCTATACTCGATCTTTGCGAAATGAATAAGGATATCAGGGCAATAGTGATCACAGGTTCAGGCGAAAGGATATTCTGCGCCGGGGCAGACCTTTCTGCCGGATTAGGCGGGTACAGCCCTGCAGACTTTTTAAAGCGCGGGCAGGATGTATGGAATAAGATAGAGGATTTTTCCAAACCGGTAGTGGCAGCGCTTAACGGCCATGCACTCGGCGGAGGATGCGAACTTGCACTCGCATGCCACCTCCGTGTAATGAAAAAGGGAGCAAACATCGGACTGACAGAAACAAACCTGGGGATAATGCCCGGATACGGCGGGACTTTAAGGCTGCCCAGATATATCGGCCGCGCAAAAGCGCTTGAATACATGATACTTGGTAAACAGATGAATTCGGACGAAGCCTTCGCACTCGGTATCGCGAACCGTTTATCAGAAGAGGGTAAGACGCTTGATGACGCAATAGCACTTGCACATGAGCTTGCAAAGAGACCACCGCTCTCTGTTAAAGCGCTGCTGAAGATATTCTCCATGAGCGCAAGCCTGTCACCTGAACAGCACCTGAAGGTTGAGCGCGAGGAGCTTGCAAAACTTTTCGGTACAAAGGACATGATCGAGGGTATGACAGCCTTCGCCCAGAAGAGGGAACCCGCATTTAAAGGGGAGTAGCCGGGATTATAAAACAGTCACGCATCTGCCACAGGACCGGGCTGCCGGGCAGGAGGCAGATGCGCGACCAATAGGTTCACTGACAGGCTGGAGAGCGGTCCTGCTCATGCTGACAGGATAAAAACCGCAGCTTTCCTGCAGTCTCCTGACCGGAATGGGCCGGATATCGCGTCCATGGAAGTCGTGGTTAAAAACAGTTTCATAAAGCAGTTTAATCCGGCCATTTTTATTGTTGAAAAATATCGGGCAGGTGTGCTTTTTTATCCCATGTTGCATTCATTCAGTCATTTCCTGATGTTTTTTGGTGGCGCCATGTCATGGACTCTTGCCATAGGCCAGCTCATGGAAAGGGACAGGAAATTTTTCAACAAAATGTTTGCCGCATTTCTTTTCAGTATTGGTGCCTGCCAGTTCTACAGCGTTCTTGTTGTAACTGATACCCTCGTAGTTTATCACTACCTGGGTTTTCTACACCTGCCGTTCCTCTGTCTTTCCGGCCCGGCCTTTTATCTCTGCTTTAAGTCCGTATTCTGGCAGGATTTCTCTTTAAAGAAAGTTGATGTGCTGCATTTGGTCCCTGTAATAATTGTCACCATTCTTATAATTCCCCTTGTTGCTGCTGATATTAATACGAAGCTGGAAGTTCTGCGTTACCCCGCATCTTTCCGCAGCGGAATTTTTATGCGCACCTATTATTCAGCTGTCATAACAATAATACTGGGTGTCGGTATGGTCTACCTCCTGGTTTTTTTAAAGGAATGCTCCTTCCTCCTGAGTATAAAATACATAAGGGAGAACAAGGTCCCCACCATACTTATTATTGTACTGGTATTGCTGTGTCTTTCCGGGCTGCTATATGTGGTCACAACTTTGTTCAATAATTTCGCAAGCAATTCAAGGATTTTTTACCATGTTATCATCGAGGTTTTATCCATCTTTCTGCTCTTTACCGTGCTTCTTATATACTGGATTTCAACAGGTGAGGATAACTATTTCCGCGTGCTCAGGAGCCAGGAGGAGAAACTCAGGTACGAAAAGTCCAGGATCAAAAATCTTGATATTTCAATCATCCTGCCCCGTCTTGCAATACTCATGGAGGAGGATAAGCTGTACCTCGATGAGGATATATCCCTGAACAAGCTTGCCGGACACCTCAAGATCGAACAATACCAGCTGTCACAGATGATTAATGAGAAATTTAACATGAATTTCAGTTCCTATATAAACGGTTACAGAATAGAGGAGGCCAAAAGGCTACTTGTTGCCGGAAAAGAACGGACCATATTCTCCATAGCATATGCCGTTGGATTTAATTCACCCGCACCTTTCTATGAGTGGTTTCATAAAATCACGGGTATATCGCCATCGAAATTTCGCAAAAAGAATTCAATATAAGAACATATTCTCCAGTTAGAATCTGAAATCATTAAGTATATTTAACGCCTTTTAGTATTAAAACAGATAAATCCCCATAAAATTTTCCTGATTTATGAATCCGGATACTTTAATTTCTCTTTTTTTATGAATCAGGATGAATATATTTCAATATTTGTGTACTTTAATTCTATTAAAAAACCGAACAGTCGGTTTTTAGTTTAACGGGGGGTAATAATGAAAAATATGTTCCTTAAATTGAATCTTATTTTTTTATCATTTCTTACAATATTATTACTGGTAAGCTGCCAGGATGGCGGTGGGGGAAATACACTCAACGTGGATCCTGTTGTGACCGGTGATTCAATCACCGATGGATCAACAACAGGAACAACAGGTGATGGTTCCACAACCGGTACGTCAACGGACGATTCACAGACCGGTTCAGGAGTCCTGACTGAGGATCAGGGAAAAACAGTCCTCAATGAACTGGAAAAGAGAAATATAACCGGTGTATCCGTGGATTTAAACGTAAAGATTGTAGTACCTAAATCAAAAAATCCCCACTCCGAGAATGATACAGTACTCTGGGGGACCCTTGTAAAGAAAAATGACGGTGTAAAACGTCCTACAATACTGCTTGCATGCCCCTACCGCAGAGAGGTAATGATGATGTTTAATATTGCCATTGTCTCTGCCGGGTACAACTTTATCTCGGTTGATATCCGCGGAACAGGTTCATCTGCCGGTGACTGGGATTCTTTCGGACTTGTTGAACATTATGATATGAAATACGTCATCGATAATTTCATCCCGTCACTCGCATGTTCTGACGGAAAGGTGGGGATGGTTGGAGGTTCATACCTGGGCATTACGCAGCTGCTGGCAGCGGGACTCATAGATCGGGACGCCAGCGGTGAACCTGTACACCTGAAAGCAATATTGCCCCAGGTGCCCATGGCCGACGTTTACCGCGATATAGTAATGCACGGCGGAAACATAGACCTTCTTTTTATACCCATGTGGCTTGGTATAGTAGACTTGCTCGCGGCGCTGCCTCCGCTTCTTGTACTGGGTGAGGACGGGGTGCCGACTGCTGAAAGCCTGAATGAATCAACAGCTATTCTTAACGCGCACTTTAAACAAATGCTTGTCTCGACCAGCTGGATTTTTGACTCGGAGTTGATGAAAGAAGGTGATTTCTATACAAAAAGATCTGCAATGATATACTGGCCGGTCAAACCTGAAGGCGGATGGGGATTTGCAGAGGGCAACCGCACAATGCCTTCAAAACTTCCGGTTATGACTGTGGGCGGATGGTTTGATATTTTCACAAGGGGTACAATAAATACATATCAGTACGGGCTTAGCGCGCATGACCAGTCGGACAAGCGCCTGATAATCGGCGAGTTTTATCATCTTGAAGGGGCAACGGGCATCGGACTTAACGCGCTCCTGAGCAGCAAGCTTACTGCGAAATGGTTTGACTGGAAGATAAAGGGTATAGATGACCCGGTGATGGAAGAGTACCCTGTAATGCTCTATGTAATGGGCGAAAACAAGTGGAGGGGGGAAAAAACATGGCCTCTTGCCCAGAGCAGAACTTCACAAAAGACATTCTACCTAACCAAACAGAATCCAACACCTATTGATGGTGACTGGTATTCAGATGAAAGCAACTGGGAGATTTTTAAAGACTACACCGACAACAACCTGGGACTCTCTGAAACACCGGATTACGACGGAGATAATCCCACACTCAAACATAATCCCCTTAACCTGCATGGCCTTAAATCCCGTGCCAGTACCAGGTGGCTCATGGGTATGGAGGCTCTCATAGCTGACATATCAAAATTCTTCCTTAGAAAAAATATCGATGAGAACCAGTACTATGAAGATGAAAGGAGCGACGAGAAAGGCTGTCTTACATTTACAACTGAGCCGCTTGAGCAAGACCTTGAGATAATAGGCCCGCTGACCGTAACCTTCTGGGCAAAGACAGAGTTCGGCAGCCAGCTTGAAATCGCGGCGGTTAACCTTGTGCTTGAACAGGTGCAGAAAGCTCTTAAGTCTGATACTAACATGATATACGACGCAATGAATAAAAAGGATGTTCAGTGGGCAGTGGAACTGAACGACGTATTTGAGGACGGAAGGGCGCGCAACATTACATCGGGCTGGCTCTCTGCATGGCACAGGAAGTATGATCCCACAGGCAAAAAAACTGAATACTGGGAGGGTCCATTGTATAACAGGCAGAAAGTTGTTGAGAATGCCAATGATCCGTTATACGTTCCTTTTGACCCGTTCTACCGCAACCCTGACCTTAACCCTGATCCGATCAACGAAGGTGAACTTTACCAGTACACTGTTGAGCTGTGGCCTACATGTAACGTATTCAAGAAAGGACACAGGGTAAGGGTGAGCATATCCGCTTCTGACTTCCCGCACCTGCTGCCCATACTCTATTCATCAAACAATACCATTGTGATTGATGAAAACCACCAGGCGAAAATAGACTTCACCACTACCAATTCAAACAATGAAGGTTCTACCTGGGCATGGATCGGCGACACAGATGATGCTAATGATTACGTGCTTGGAGGAGCTTCAACAGGATGCGGTTCACAGGCTGTTGCAGCCGGGTACAGGGGAACACCTGCCGGTTACCTTGGTGAGCTGCTGGGACTTCTTTTTATAATGATGATTCCGCTCGCCTTTATTGCATGCGGAAGATTTATAAGAAAAATGATTAACTGAAACTGATTATAGATACTGATAGAATATTTTACGGATCTGCCGGGTAACCGGCAGATCCTTTTGTTTTACATTACGCTATAAACGTTTCTGATCCGGTTTGTTTATATCATACTAAATAATAAGCGGTTCATGGGACCAGCGGTTTGAAAGGGCAGTTGCAGCAGTTGAAAAACGATGGCCTGCTTCGGCTGAATCATCACCCTATAGATAAAATTATTATTGACTAACGTGATTGCTGCAATATTATTATCCTGCTGGGGTGGTTCGTGTTAAGGGCCTGAGATTATACCCATTGAACCTGATCCGGGTAATGCCGGCGAAGGGAGTAATCAAGTGAATCTCATACGCATTTTTCTTTAACCCTCACCCTCAATTAAATTTTGTTGAGGTAAACCTATGGATGTAAACCGCTATCTTGAACTGGTACGCAAAAATCAGCCGCTTGTTCATCACCTGACCAACTGGGTCACAATCTACGACTGCGCGCAGGTTGTTAAATCATTCGGTGCATCACCTGTAATGGCGCATGCAGCAGAAGAATCCGCAGACATGACATCGATCGCGTCTGCTCTTGTACTGAACATCGGCACCCTTACGCCGGAATTCATCGAAAGCATGATCTCCGCGGCACTTTCTGCTAACCGTAAAGGGATACCTGTTGTGCTCGATGTGTGCGGTGCTGGAGCGACAAAACTCCGCGATGAAATGTGTTTTAAACTGCTCGACAAAACACGCATAGACATCATCAAGGGTAACGCGTCAGAGGTCGCGCGTATATCAGGCGCAGACGTGCAGACCCGAGGTGTCGATTCCGGAACTGTAAGCGGGAGCCTTGTAAACATAGCAGCAGAACTCGCTGTGAAACGCAAATGCACAGTGGTAATTACCGGGAAAGATGACATCATAACCGACGGGAGAAGATGCTTTACCGTAAGTAACGGCCATGAACTCATGGTGCACGTGGTCGGTACGGGATGCATGGCAGCCTCTGTGATCGGCACATTCGCGGGAGCTGCGCCGGATGATATTGTAGAAGCCGCAGCTGCGGGTTTATGCTGCTTTGAGATTGCCGCAGAACTGGCGGTAAAAAAGTGCGGCGGTCCCGGTTCCTTTACAAACTGTCTTTTTGACGCAATATACACACTTGATAAGGATAAGCTTGAAACCATGAAGTGGATAAGTGAATGCGCGGTTACTACTTTATAACAGATTCTGGCCTGTCCCGTGCCGGGAATATTCCAGACCTTAAGGCCGCACTTTCTGCAGGCGTTACGGTCGTACAGTACCGTGAAAAGAACAAATCCACGGCTGAAATGTACAGTGAGGCTCTTGAACTCCGTAACCTGTGCAGGGGAAGCGGCGCACTCTTCATAATCAATGACCGGATCGATATTTCCCTCGCTGTTGACGCTGACGGAGTTCACCTTGGACAGGGCGACATGCCGTACAGAGTCGCGCGCAGCCTGCTCGGGAGCGGGAAGGTCATCGGAATTTCGGTAAGTACGGTAAATGAAGCTGTCGAGGCTGAAAGTTCAGGCGCGGATTACCTTGGTGTTGGCCCGGTTTTTGCAACATCCACAAAGACTGATGCTGCTGCACCCTGCGGGCTGGAGCTTGTGTCTGTAATCAGGAAAAGGTGCACGATCCCAATGGTTGCTATAGGTGGAATCAATGAGTATAATGCCGCTGAAGTTGTCGCCGCGGGTGCGGATATGGTCTGCTCAATCTCGGATGTGGTCACTCATGCCGACGTAGCGGAACGTATCAGGATTTTCAGCAGGCACTTTGACATGCCTGCTCTCTGAGTCCAGTCACTATTGAAACGGATTGCATTAATCTGATTTTTTTCAGTGTTTTTTAACCGGTTTTTGACACAGGATTTTCATGCTCTCCTCCGGTTCTGATCCTGACAGGCAGAGGTAATCATAAATAAAAAGATCAAAAGCGCTTACCGGCAGTGCATATGCCCTGAGCGAGTATTCATTTTGTTCTTCAGCAGTCAGCATCATCCACGATTGTTCTGCACGCATGATAATCCCTGGTTTCCCGTCAAACTGTGTTAAATATTTTAATTCCCGCATCAGGAGGCTGATATTCCGGTTTTCGTATTCAGCGGATAAATCTTCCGATGTGAGTAGTGCCAGATCTGGTGCGGGATTGATTTTGCGTCCTTTCATGTTTAATCTCCTGAAAATAATGTTTCTTCCCAGTGGTGTTTTTCAGGGAACAGGAACAAATTTTTTTATTAAAACTGGTTTTTTTTTGGGTGACCCGGGCTGATTCCATTTTTATACGACATAATAAATATCCCTTGACCATAAGAAACAGATACGGTTAAATAATCATGAGGTAGATTATATGATAGTAACAAGTGTCCGTGTATTTGTACTTGAAAAGCATATAGATGATTTCATCCAGGCTACGATTGAAAATCACAACAATTCAGTAAAAGAACCGGGTAACCTGCGGTTTGATGTGCTTCAGTCCATGCAGAATCCCGCGGAATTTACACTATACGAGGCATACGATTCAGACGAAACTGCGGCTGCCCACAAGGAGACAGCCCATTACAAGGTCTGGCGCGATAAGGTAGCCCCATGGATGGCAAAACCCAGGGAGGGAATACCCCACAGGGTAATTGCGCCTGCCGGTAAGGCCGGTTGGTAAAATCGGGGTCAGAGCCTTTTTTTAAAAATTCTATAAAAAATTTGTTTGCTTAACAAAAATGTAGTAAATTTCTTGACTATTTGATCGATATAATACTAAACATACATTAAGTTTGGGTGCGCAGGGGTAAGAATTAATTATAAAATGGTCAGGATTGTGAAAAATCAGCTCAATCCTGAAAAAATTTTAACAGTCTGCGTTTTAAAATCGTATAAAGTGTAGTCTGATATTTTATTATAAACAGGAGAGTATATGACAGTGCAAAAAGAGCTCAACATGAAAAACCAGGCAATCGATGCCGCAATGCTTCAGATTGAAAAACAGTTCGGCAAGGGGTCGATCATGAGGCTTGGAGATAACCCGGCAAAAGCCCAGATTCCGGCAATTTCAACAGGTTCCCTGGAGTTGGATATAGCCCTTGGAGTGGGCGGTGTGCCCCGCGGACGTGTTGTGGAAATATACGGACCTGAATCTTCAGGTAAAACAACAATGACCCTTCATATTATTGCCGAAGCCCAGAAAGCAGGCGGTACAGCCGCATTTATCGATGCAGAGCATGCGCTTGATCCTGCTTATGCCGGAAGACTCGGCGTAAAGACAGAGGACCTTCTCGTATCTCAGCCCGACACCGGTGAAGAGGCGCTTGAGATTTGTGAGGCGCTTGTACGTTCAGGCGCAATAGATGTCATTGTCATAGACTCCGTTGCAGCGCTTGTTCCCAAGGCGGAAATCGACGGCGATATGGGCGACGCTCACATGGGGCTCCAGGCAAGGCTGATGAGCCAGGCACTCCGCAAACTCACGGGCGTTATCGCAAAGTCCAACACATGCGTAATATTTATTAACCAGATAAGGATGAAGATAGGCGTTATGTTCGGTTCTCCCGAAACTACAACCGGCGGTAATGCGCTTAAGTTCTACTCATCTGTCAGGATGGATATCCGGCGCATTGAGACCCTTAAAAACGGGGATGATTCAATCGGAAGCCGCGTGCGCGTAAAGGTTGTAAAGAACAAGGTTGCTCCGCCTTTCAAGCAGGCTGAATTCGATATAATGTATGATGCAGGTATATCGCGCGAGGGCGGGGTGCTTGACCTTGCTGTAAAATATGAGATCATAAACAAGGCCGGTACATGGTATTCATACAAAGAGGAGCGGATCGGCCAGGGCCGTGAAAACGTAAGGAAATTCCTCAAGGATAATCCTGCAGCATGTAAGGATATTGAAGAGAGAATTAAAGTTAGTGCCGGGCTTACAGGTGAAGCGAAAGGCAAAGAGGCGGTGCGTGCTGCTGAGACTGCAGAACCAGCTGTTGCCGAGGCTTAAGGAGAAAGAATTTATTTAATGAACCGGATAGTCAGGCTTAAAACAGATGATGATATAAGAAGAATTGCTGACTGCGGACTTATCATTAGCCGGCTGTTCCGTGAACTTGAAAATATTGATTTTGAAGGCCTGTCGACATGGGAACTTGATACAATTATAGAAGATTATATCATGAAAAACAGGGCCAGGCCTGCATTTAAAACTGTGAGGGGATACAGTTTTGCATCATGCATCTCTGTAAATGCCGTGGCCTCTCATGGTGTCCCGTCAAAAAAAATCAGGATAAAGCCCGGGGACATAGTGAAGATTGATACCGGGACCGTGATGAACGGATATTTCGCTGATTCATGTTCCACCTTTTCTGTGGGAGATGTAGGTGAAAGAGCAAGGCGTCTTGTCAATACGGCATACCTGGCCCTGATGGCAGGTATTTCTGAAATTGCCATCGGAAAGACCGTTGGTGATATCGGGCATGCGGTCGACAGTTTCGCCAGGAGTAAAGGGTATGCGATTGTTAAGAATTTTACCGGGCATGGAGTTGGTTTTGCGCTCCATGAACCTCCGGTTGTTCCCAATTATGGCGCCAGGGGAAAGGGAGTCGAGCTCACCGAGGGTATGGTGATCACTGTCGAGCCCATACTTACTGAAGGTTCTGACCAGCTTGTAGTAATGGATGACGGGTGGACATCAATCACCTCTGACGGATCGCTCTCTGCCCAGTTTGAACATACTGTTGCCGTAACAAAAAACGGTCCGCTTATTCTGACCGCTGATTAAACAGGTGCCAGGAAAAACTTGTAAAAAAATTGCCACGGAAACACAGAGCGCACAGAGTATATAAATGATTTTCATAATATTTTATAAACTATCATTCTTAATATTATCTCAGGGCGCATTTTTCTTGAAACAAACTAATCCCTCTGTGTACTCCGTGCCTCCGTGGCAAAATCCTTACAATCAGTTTTCAGAATGTTTATTGGTGTATAAATTTAATCTTTATTGACTACATACAGATTATTTTGTTATGTTTTCATTCTCTTGACTTAAAAATTCCGCGGAGCAATATGAAGAACAGCAAACTTAGAGATATCCAGTCCGAACCTGACCACAGGAAAATCCCTATAAACAAGGTCGGTGTCAAGGACATACGTTATCCCGTTGTGGTCCTTGACCGTACAGACGGTAGCCAGCACACAGTTGCAAGGGTGAACATGTATGTAAACCTGCCGCATCACTTCCGGGGCACACACATGAGCAGGTTTGTCGAGATTCTGAACAGGTACAGGAACGGCATCAGTACAAAAAATGTACGTGAAATCCTGAACGAAATGAAGCATCAGCTCGATGCGCAAACCGCCTACTTCGATATGGAATTTCCTTATTTCATTACCAAGTCCGCTCCTGTGTCCGGAGAACACGCCAAGATGGAATACACATGCAGGCTGGCCGCGAGTTCTGACAATGACCACTATATGCTCGAAGTAAAGGTGCCGGTGCTGTCCCTCTGCCCCTGTTCTAAGGAGATAAGCAGTTATGGCGCACATAACCAGCGTTCGGTTATAACCGTGCAGATCAAGGCGCAGGAACGTATCTGGATTGAGGATATAATTGCAATTGCAGAGACATCGGCCAGTTCTGATATTTATTCTATACTCAAGCGCGAGGATGAAAAGTATATAACTGAAAAATCATATGAAAATCCTGTATTTGTCGAGGATATGGTCCGCAATGCGGCGGAAAAACTCAACAGTATAAAAGGGATACTCTGGTATTCGGTAGAGTCCGAAAACATGGAGTCCATACATAATCATTCGGCGTATGCGCAAATTTCAAAGGATCTGAGAGGTTAGCCCATGATAAAAAAAATGTTTATTTTCATCGTAATGATAACTCCGGTTTTTTCAGGCTGCACATCGGGAAAGGATGTTCTTGCAAGAATTAATGATCAGCCACTTGAACGTAATGAACTCAGGGAATGGGCGGAAGCCAGGAAAATCAGTCCCGATCTACTGAGGACTGATCCTGAGGCCAGGAAGAATATGCTGAAACAGCTTGCACTTGAAAAAATAATCAGTGAAAAGGCCTCTGCAGAGGGATTCGACCGTAACGCGGATTATATCAGGGTAAAGGATACTGTGTACAGAAATTTTTTGACCACCTACTATAACAGCAGGCATTTCAGGAAACTTAAATTCAAAGAAAAGTGTGCAGACATCAGCATAATCAGGATTTTCTTTAAAGGTTCCGCCGGTGGCGTGGATTACAAGGATAAAGCTGTAATTATAAACACTTCAATACTCCCTGCGCTGAGCAGGGGGGAAGATTTCAGTGCCCTGGCAATGAAGTATTCCATGGACTCTGCAAAATCAAGGGGAGGCAGCCTGGGATTTGTACCAGTAAAAATGCTGGAAGATGAATTGCAATCCGCAGTGCTTTTACTGAAAGATGGCACTTATACTGAAAAACCTGTTGTTGCAGGAAACTCACTCTGCCTTATCAGGCTCAACAGGATGGTCAATTTAACAGAGGCGAATATTGAACAGTATATTACCGACAAAGTTACACGCGGCAGAATTCATGCATATGTTAAGCGGCAGGCTTCTGAAATTTCTGAAAACACCCTGAAGAACAATCCGGCAATAGTCTCCCGCTTATCAACTGCGCGGTTTAATTCTGACAGTGAATTTCTATTTTCTGCCGGCAGTGTCACCTGTACAGCCGGTGATGTGAAAAAAATACTGAATATTTTTTACATGCTGAGAAACAATGAAACCAGAAACAGTTTTCCTGCTGAAGAGTTAAAGCTTACAGCTGAGAGGATGCTCCATGAAACCGTAATCAGTTCCGAGGCTGTACGTCTCGGGTATGACAATGATCCTGAATTCAAAAAAAACTGGAAGTACCTGGAAAGAGCAACACTTACCGGCATGTATAAGAGCAGTTATATTTTTAAGAATGTGACTGTGAGCAGGGAAGATGTTGAAGCTGGATATAAATCTGCGATCATGAAGAATAAAAATAGTAAATCTGTTTCAAATAATCCGGTAACTGTAAAGGCGGGGATTTATTCCCAGATTTACAGGTCAAAATTCAGAAAAATTAAGGATAGCTGGGAAAAATCACTCCTGACCGAAAACAGGTATACCGTAACCGGTACAGATTAATTGATAGTGTTTTTTGCATCTGCCTGTGAAAAAACAGGCAGAAAGTTCCTGTTTCCTTCAATAGAAAGTTCTTTTAACGGAAGAACATCAAGACCCATTTCTCTTGCCGAGGATATATAAAAATGGATTACCTCCTTAATTCTTCTGATCGCTTCATTTCTGTCTGATCCGTAGCAATTTATATCGAGTTCAGGGCAATTTGCAATGTATTCTGATCCGTTATCAATAACCTTGATTGAAATGTTCATTATATTCATCTCTCCGGGTGTTCTTTATGGTACCTGATTATTATCGTCAGCAGCGTCTGTCTGCATTAGCTTTGTAGAATATCAGTTTTGCAGTAATTTTGTGCCGTCGCTAATATCCGGTATAAATCTCTTGATTTATTGTCAAGCCTGTGTTTTATCTATCGGAAAGGGAGTGATTCATTTGAAGGAATAATTCAATAAAGGACTTATTCAAACTCCCCTGCCTCGAACAGCAAACCTGGTAAACGGAAAAACAGTGTTAATGGAGTCTTGTTATATGCAAAAGAATAAAAATACATCGAATTCAGTATTCGCTCATGTTACAATCGGGATTCAACTCGCTATTACTATTCTTCTTGGGGTGTTTGGCGGTAACTGGCTCGACGTAAGGTTAAAGACATCGCCTCTTTTTCTGGCAATATGTACAACCCTTGCCATGATAGTGGGATTTTACCATTTAATGAAACAGCTCTCCAATACAAACACTACAGAAGGGGGAAAAACTGAAGTAAAAAGGACGAAATGGAATTAATCTAAAAAAAAGAGAATTAAAATAAAAAAAAGATTTACAAAATATTTGTGATTGTTTAGTCATAATTCCATTGGATACTGGATTCCGGATAATCTATATCTAATGTGTGTGTTGAAAAAAATATAAATAAAAAAATACTTGAATTTACCGGTTTATCCTGTTAGGATATATAAATAAAATTGGATATTATTGCGTCAGCATTAGTATTTTTGCGACCTAAATAAATATATATGAGGTTGTATTCTTATGATTCGTTTTGTTCAATTAATCAATTCATTTGTTTCTTCATCTGGTGCAGCTGCCTGCGGCGAAGAGGAGTCGATGTATGAAATTGTCATAGGGCACGTAACCGACCATCCATTTGTTTATAAGCTTGTACCTCATGGATTATCAGATCATTTCGGTAATCTGATTTTTAAACTCAACACAATGCTGGGCTTCCAGACTGAACATGAAGCATCTGTATGTCTGCATGGGCATTCTGCCACGGTGCTTGAGTCAACACCGGTCAAGCTTATGGGAATATTTGATATGAGGATTACCAAGTGGGTTCTTATGCTCTGGGTCGCGTTGATCCTTTGTGCGTTAGTTTTTATACCGCTTGCCAGAAAGATCAAAAAATCCCCGATGGGTTCAAAATCAAGATGGGTGAATATGTGGGAGTCTCTTATCGGATTCGTTCATGACGAAATCGTTGAGCCCAATTTTCATCATGGTACTGCGAAAAAGGCAATGCCTTATTTCTGCAGTGTATTTTTCTTCATATTTTTTGCGAATTACCTTGGACTGATACCAGGACTGGCAACTTCAACAGGTAACCTTGCAGTAACAGCAGGTCTGGCGCTTTGTACTATACTAGGCATGTTTGTAGTTGGTATCGCTGTACAGGGTCCATTGTGGATATTCACGGGAATTGTTCCCCATGGTATTCCTTTCGCGATGTATTTTCTTTTATGGCCAATTGAGGTGCTGGGTTTTGCAATCAAACCTTTTGCTCTCACTGTCCGACTTTTTGCAAACATGACTGCAGGTCACATTGTAATCATAATTTTCCTTTATCTGGTTATGATGTTCCAGAGTTATGCGGTTGGTATAGGTTCGGTAGCGCTTTCGCTTATAATATATCTGCTTGAGTTGATGGTTGCTGCCATCCAGGCTTATATCTTTACAGCACTGTCGGCGCAGTTTATCGGATCATCAATGAGTGCTCATTAAACCTGTATTAATACGGGTGAGATAAAGATTTAAAAGTGATTTAAGTTTATTAAATTTAAATTAACAAATTAAAACTTACTAAATTTCAGGAGGAATTTATGGAATATTTAGGAATGTCGTATCTCGCAGCTGGACTCGGAGCAGGCCTTGTTGTTGTTGGTGCAGCTCTTGGTATTGGAAGACTGGCATCTGGTGCATTTGAAGGTATGGCTCGTCAGCCTGAAGTAAGTGGTGACCTCAGAACAGCGATGATTATTGCTGCTGCTCTTATCGAAGGTTTCACATTCTTCGCACTCGTTGTAACTTTCATGCTTGCAACTCAGGCTCCTAAAGCTGAAATCAAAGCTGAAACAGCTCCAGTAGCTCCAGTAACAACAGAGACTAAATAATTAAAGCGCAAAAAATTTAAATTAACGGAACTTTGTTATGGAAGCTATACAGGAAGGTTTACTGAAGGTTGAACCAGGTTTGCTACTCTGGACAATAATAACATTTACAGTGTTAGTATTGATCCTATGGAAAGCGGCATGGAAACCTGTAGTGGAGGCACTCGATGCCAGGGCTGAAAAGGTTCGCAGTGATATCGAGAATGCTGACAGATCAAGGCAGGAAGCTGAAAAGCTGCTTGCACAGCACAGGGAAATGATGAATAATGCAAAGACTGAAGCTGCAAATATCATTGCAGAAGGCAGATCTGAAGCAGAAAAAATGAAAAATGACATCGTTGCCAAAGCTGGTGCAGAAGCCAAGGATGTGTCAGACAGGGCAAAAAGAGAGATTGATCTTGCCAAGGATAAGGCACTTGCTGAAATCAAGGCAGAGATCGTGGTTCTTTCTACAGATATAGCTGCTAAGATTATTAATAAAAATCTTAAACCTGAAGATCAGAAAGCTCTTGTAGAAGAGACTCTTAATAAAGTTAGGACAGTTCAGTAATCTGAACTGTCCTAAATAAAAATTTAATAATAAGGGTATCAACGTGGCTGTGAATGATGTTGCTCGTGTATATGCTAATTCATTGTTTGATATAGCAAAAGATAAAAATATCCTTCAGCAGGTCGAGGAAGAGCTTAAAGCTGTTTCCCAGGTAGTGACTGAAGAGGATGAGTTTAGAAGATATCTGAATGCGCCCGGTATAACCATTGAATCCAAGAAGAAATTTCTTGATAAGGTTTTTGAGGGGAAAGTATCTGAATATATAGTGAATTTATTAAAATTATTAATTGATAACAGTCGTCAGACATCAATTGCCGACATCTACGAGGCATTTGTAGAATATAATGATAATGCTAACAATAGACAGAGAATTACAGTAATAAGTCAATCGAGTCTCGATAGTTCACTGCTTGATAAAATTAAATCTGAAGTTGGTAAGAAATTTGGTAAAGAAGTTATTATTACTGAACAGGTGGATGCTTCAATACTGGGCGGGATTATTATAAAGATTGGCGATATCGTTATCGATGGATCATTAGCAAAAGGTTTAAAAAATATAAGAAGTAATTTATTAAATAGTAAAGTCAGGAGTGAAGTGGCTTATGAAGATTAAAACCGAAGAAATCAAGTCCATAATAAAGAAGGAGATTGAAAGCTACAAATCTGCGCTTGATGTCAGCGAAGTTGGATCTGTTATCCAGGTTGGTGACGGTATTGCGAAGATTCATGGTCTTTCAAACGCCATGTCCGGTGAGATGCTTGAGTTTTCAAATGGCGTCCAGGGTATGGTTCTCAATCTTGAAGAGGACTCTATCGGTTGTGCCATTCTGGGGGATTATCTTGAAATAATGGAAGGTGATTCTGTAAAAAGGCTTAACAGGGTTCTCGCTGTACCTGCCGGACCGGAACTTCTTGGAAGGGTTGTTTCACCACTCGGTGAACCTCTTGATGGGAAAGGACCGATCAATGCATCAGGTATGAGACCACTCGAATTTGTTGCGCCTGGTATTGCAGACAGAAAATCTGTTCATGAACCTCTACAGACAGGTATCAAGTCGATAGACTCAATGACACCGATAGGAAGGGGCCAGCGCGAGCTCATCATCGGTGACAGAAAAACTGGTAAAACTGCTATTGCAATTGACACAATCATCAACCAGAAAGGTAAAGGTGTTATATGTGTTTATGTTGCTATTGGACAGAAGGGTTCTACCGTTGCGGATGTTGTTGAAAAACTCAATGAAAAAGGGGCCATGGAGTATACAATAGTAGTTGCTGCAACAGCGGCTAATCCTGCTCCTCTACAGTATATTGCACCTTATGCTGGCTGTGCAATGGCTGAATACTTTATGTATGAGAAAAAAGGTCATACACTTTGTATCTATGATGACCTTTCAAAACAGGCGAATGCCTATCGTGAACTTTCACTGCTTCTCAGAAGGCCTCCGGGTCGTGAAGCATACCCCGGTGACATTTTCTACTGTCACTCAAGGCTACTTGAAAGGGCGGCTAAACTCTCTGATGACATGGGTGCAGGCAGCCTTACAGCTCTCCCTATCATTGAGACACAGGCAGGTGAGGTTGGTGCTTACATTCCTACTAACGTAATTTCGATTACTGACGGACAGATTTACCTTCTGCCAAACCTTTTTGCATCAGGCGTACGTCCTGCGGTTGACGTTGGTATCTCTGTATCACGAGTTGGTGGTGCTGCACAGATTAAGGCGATGAAAAAATACGCCGGTTCTCTGAGGCTCGATCTTGCACAGTTCCGTGAACTTGAAGCCTTCGCGCAGATGGGAACAGAACTTGATCCTGCAACGCAGAAACAGCTTGATCGTGGTATGAGGCTTGTAGAAGTTCTTAAACAGGGTCAGTATGTTCCGATGGATGTTGCAGAACAGGTAGCGATCATTTTTGCCGGTACACAGGGCGGCCTTGATAAGGTTCCTGTTGCAAAGGTAAAGGATTTTGAAGCTAAGTTTATAAACCATTTAAATACGAATCACAGTGATATAATGAAGGGAATACGCGAAACAGGTGAGCTCAAGGGTGTTGATGAATTCAAGAAAGTTATTGAAGATTTCGTAACAAAATATCTCGACTCAATAAAATAAAGATTGAGGATTGAATTGTGGCTAATCAAAGAGACATTAAAAGAAGAATAAAATCCGTCGGTAATACCAAAAAGATTACCAGCACTATGGAAATGGTCGCTACTTCGAAGATGAAAAAAGTGCAGGGACGTCTGGGTCAGTCTAAACCTTATGAAATTAAGGTAAACCAGATAATCAGTAATCTTATGGCTGCCGGATTTTCAACAATTCAGCACCCTCTTTTTAAAGAAGTTGCTCAGCCGTCAAGATGCCTGATACTTCAGGTTTCCGGTAACAGGGGACTTTGCGGAAGTTATAACTCAAGGGTACTGGAAAAGACCATTGATTTTAAAGAGCAGCTTGAGTCAGAAGGTAAAGAGGTAATGATGTACGTTATTGGTAAAAAGGCCAGTACGTATTATAATTTCATCAAGATGCCGATGCAGAAATTCGGTCTAAATCTTGAGGATAAATTCAGTTTTGATGATGCAGCAAAGCTTGGGGATGAGCTTACTAAGTTATTTGTAAGCGGTGAGGTGCATGAAGTATATGTATCGTACACGAAAGTTTTCACATCTTCTAATCAGAAACCGGAAATTATAAAACTGCTTCCGATAGTGCCTGAACTTGAAATAGATCATAACGCACTGCCAATGGCGAACATGGATTATATTTTTGAGCCGAATCCGGCTGATATATTCTCCTACATCTTGCCGCTTTATCTTAAAGTAAAGATTTTCACCTGTTTCCTGGAAGCGTCCTATTCAGAACAATTTGCCCGTCGTGTCGCAATGAAAAACGCTACTGACGCAGCAAAAGAGATGATTAAAGAACTTACTATTACCTATAACAGGGTAAGGCAAGACAAGATTACAACAGAAATTTCAGAAATTGTTGGTGGAGCAGCAGCTCTCGAATAAAAAAAAGTTAAGAGAAATTAGCTTAATTTAAGGAGTTGATTTATGAGTGAAAATATTGGGAAAGTTGTCCAGGTAATTGGTTCTACCCTGGATGCTGAATTCCCCGAGGGTCATTTACCTGAAATCTATAACGCTATCACAATTGATACAGTGGTTATGGGTGAAAAGGTTAGACTTGTTAGTGAAGTTCAGCAGCACCTCGGTGGAAACAGGGTTCGAGCAGTTGCGCTTGCAACAACTGATGGTATAAAAAGAGGCGATAAATGCGTTGATACAGGTGCAGCTATATCTGTACCTGTAGGACCGGAAACACTTGGTAGGATTTTTAATCTTCTTGGTGATCCGGTTGATAAAAAGGGTCCGGTTAATGCGAAAGAATTCAGGCCGATCCACCAGGAGCCGCCTAAGTTTGAAGTACTGGAACCTAAAACAGAACAGTTCGAAACTGGAATCAAGGTTATCGACCTTCTGGCACCTTATATTAAAGGTGGAAAAACAGGTCTGTTCGGTGGTGCGGGTGTTGGTAAAACCGTTATCATCATGGAACTGATCAACAACGTTGCTCAGCAGCACGGTGGATATTCAGTATTCGCAGGTGTTGGAGAGAGAACAAGGGAAGGAAACGACCTCTGGCAGGAAATGACAGAATCAGGCGTTATCAACAAAGCATGTCTCTGCTACGGCCAGATGAACGAGCCTCCCGGAGCAAGGCTAAGGGTTGCGCTTTCTGCTATGACAATGTGCGAATATTTCAGGGACATGTCAGGTAGCGACGTTCTTCTCTTCATTGACAATATATTCAGGTTCTCTCAGGCAGGTTCTGAGGTATCAGCTCTGCTCGGCCGTATGCCGTCAGCTGTTGGTTACCAGCCTACACTTGCTACTGAGATGGGTAAACTCCAGGAGAGGATTACTTCTACAAAGAACGGTTCTATCACATCAGTTCAGGCGGTCTATGTACCTGCTGACGACTTGACAGACCCTGCTCCTGCTACAGCGTTTATTCACCTTGATGCACAGACGATTCTTTCAAGGCAGATTGCTGAGAAAGGTATATATCCTGCAGTTGACCCGCTTGAATCATCTTCAAGGCTTCTTGCGGCTGACCTGGTAGGTGAAGAGCATTATACAGTAGCGATGGAAGTAAAACGTATTCTTCAGAAATACAAAGACCTTCAGGATATTATTGCGATTCTCGGTATGGATGAACTTTCAGAAGACGATAAAGTTCTTGTTCAGCGTGCCAGAAAGATTGAAAGATTCCTTTCACAGCCTTTCTTTGTAGCAGAACAGTTTACCGGTATGTCCGGAAAATTTGTTAAGCTTGAAGAAACAGTAAAAAGCTTCAAGGCTCTGATCGCCGGTCAGTATGACGATCTTCCTGAACAGGCTTTCTACATGGTTGGATCAATCGAAGAAGCAATTGAAAAAGCTAAGAAGCTTGCAGGTAAATAATAATGGAACGTGTAATAAATTGCACAGTATTAACTCCTGAACGTTTGATTTATGAGGGAGATGTTGGATTCGCTGTTGTTCAGGCTTATAATGGTGAGATGGGCTTTCTTTATGGCCACTCACCGCTCATTTCACGACTGGGTGTAGGTGAAGTCAGGCTTAATAATCCTAAAAGCGTCGATTACCTGGTTATTGAGGGTGGTATTGTTGAGATCAAGGATAATAAACTTATTGTCCTGGCCGAAAAGGCTTATAAAAAAGCTGATCTCAGTGCTGCTGAACTCGAAAACAAAATGAAAGAGCTTGATGATAAAATGACTTCAATTCCTCCTTTTTCTGAAGAAAAATTTGTATTAAGACTTGAAAAGGACATGCTGAAGATCAAGCTTAAAGTCGCAAAACGTTAAGCAGATTTTTACAAAAAATAAAAAAAGGAATGCCAAAATGGCATTCCTTTTTTTATTTAGAAATACTATATATGCCGATAATTAATTGATATACCAGAATTCTAATAAAGCAGTATATCAGTAATAATATTAACAGAGCGGATTTGACATCGGATTATAACAGTTAAAGCAGATATGATAAATTCAAATAAAATAAGCAGCGAATTCAAAGAAAAAATCAGAAATTCAGTACCCGCTGATTTTGATTTGACCCAGATTGGCAAAATTGACCTTAAAGAGGCTGAACAGATTGCCAGGGAAGAAGTAATCTTTCTTAGAGAAGAGGATCTAATCGAAGGACTTGAGGAATTTGAATTAATCCCTCTTAAAGAAAACAACATCATTTCAGAGGAAATGAAAGTTGTGAAGCCTCCTGAAAGAAAACACGATGTCCAGATTATTCCAGATAAAGAATTAAGCGCTGAAAGCATTGATGAAAATTTTTTAGTATTTGATAATATACAATCCGAAACAGATATTTCGTTCAAGGAGACCCCGGATAAAACTGAACAGGCTCTGATCGTGGAGACAGAACCTTTAATGAAGCATCCCGGCAAACCGGGAATATCTGTTTCTTCAGCTGAACCGGTGTTTGAAAATAAAAGAATTCCTGCTGAATTACCAGTCAAAATCGAAAAAATTAATAATGCGTCTGAAAACAAAAGCGGGCCGGATACTATTTCAGGAATATCCGTTGAGCTGGAAGCTCTGGCTGATTTTACTGAACATAACCAGCAGATTCCTGATATTGCAGAAATCAATGAAGTTTTTGAAGATGAATTTTTACCTGAAAAGTATAGTGAGATTACAAAAAAGAGCAATGTTAGTTTTATAGATGACAGGCATATTTTGCGAGAGGGTGATTTCAGCATTACCGCTGATGATGACCAGCTTACAAGCAGATTATCTAAAATGATTGATATTACCAAGGGTAAATCCAGGATAATTGAATCAGATGCCGATTTATTTAATAACAGGTATACGCTTGAGGACCAGAAAACTTACGAGTACAATGATGAAATTCTATATGAAGAAAAATTTTTAACTGATACAGATTTTGATTATATCGATAATTCAATAGTTAAAGAAGACTTTATTCAATATATTCAGGAAATTGACGAATATTATTCAACCGAAGCAAAATATTCTCAGAGTGAAATTTCTGAAATAATGGGTTTTACAAGAGATGAAGACAAATTCGTTGAAGAAATACTATTCGGTGATTATTTTAAGGATATAGATATCGATTCAGAGATAGAGTTTATCAATCCCGGACTTGATTTTTACAGCAGAAGCATTTCTGATAAAAAGGATATGATTTACATGCTCGAAGATCCTGAAAGCCTTAAAGATGATGAGAAACATTCGATTGAAGCAGATATCTCATCAGGCAGTGCGATAGTCTTCGAAGAGAGTGTTAAAGACATTGAAACTATGCTGGGTGAAGCTCCTGAGCGCGTGGTTATTGAGAAAGAATATATTAAGCCGCGTAAACCGGTAGAAATTAAAACTGAGACCAGGTCTGAACCGGTAATTTTTGAGGATATTACTGATAAGGTTATAATTCTGGATGATCTTGATAATATGAATGAATTTATGGAAACAATACCTGAGAAAAAAGAGGACCTGACCAGGCTTCTGTCATACCTTGACGGACTTTTTGAAAAACTTCCGGAAGAGACTGTAAAGAAGTTTGCTGAGTCGGAATATTTTGATCTGTATGTTAAAGTACTGAAAGATATGGGCGTATAAGATGGGACTTCTCGAAAGGGCATTGAGTTACAAGCAGAAACTGAATGATAAAGGGAAGGAAACTCTTATTGACCGGATCAAGGGGCCTGCTGAATCAACCTTTACCCATAATTCAATAAATACAGTAAATGTTAATGAAATCGATGATATAACAGCTGTTAAAAACGTAGATGATACTGAAATCATTCCGGAAGATATCCGCCCTGTTGATATAAAAATCATCGATGATGGAGATAAAGCTCACTATTTTAATCGTGAAGTTGATCATGATGAAGAAATTATTCTTTTTAATGAGCCTGCAGTAGCAGATCTTGATAAAGATACAGATACAGATAACGAAACAATTATTATTGATGACCTTCTGGATGAAGAAGCAGAAAAACCGCGTGATATCAAACCTGAAGATGGATTTATCCCGAGTAAAGCTGTTGTTCAAGAATCAGCTGATGATGTAGCAGAAACGACTGTTGATCCCGTAGAGGATTCGTCGTTCGATATGCCTGAATTTGGAGACTATTCGGTCCTGTTTGAGCTTCAAAAAGAATTCATCAAGGCGGAGTCTGTCGAGGATATTTACAAGACAGTACTTTTTGCTATAATGGGACAGATCGGTGTATCGTCTGCATCAATACTGGGCGCTTCTGATGATAAATCAAAGTGGATCATCCTTGATTCAAACGGGATAGAAATTGATTCCGAAGAGAGAACATGGGACCCTGCGTCCGGTATCCTGACACTGCTTGATAGTTTCCGGGGTATTCTTGATATAGAAGACCTTAAAACAGATGTCAATCTTAGGGATGACTATTATAAATTCGTATCTGTAGATGCAAGGATTATCACTCCGCTTGTATATAAAGATCTACTGGCAGGAGCAATACTTGTTGGAGAAAAAATAAATTCCAATGAGTTCACACCGGCGGATATGCTTTTTCTTCTTACCGTTACTGATATGGCAAGTGATGCCCTTAGTATCATTCTTCAGTTTGAAGAGATTAATGTTGAACTGCTTGGATTACGGATAGAAAAAGAGATAATGTGGGATGTCGAAATTCTGCAGAATATGATACTTGATTCCGCTTCTGCCAAAGATCTGAACGAAATTCTCCAGAAGAATTTCTTTTCACTGGGAATAGAGTCATATACTATTTTTATGAATGATCCTGCAAGCGGAACTTTTTTCCCGGCATATTATGAGAAAGAAGATATACTGGGTTTCAATGATTCCGGTTTCAGGATAAAAAAAGATAACAAACTTATCAATTTTTATCTGAATAAGAAGGCTTCGATGATGGTCGAAAATTTTGAAGAATCTGCAGTTTTGACCGAAACTTTTGGAAGGGACCGGTTAAAAAAAATGGAAGTTTTTATTTCATATCCATTCATAATTTCAGGGCGGCTTTCAGGTTTTATTGCAATAACAAAAATCAATCCTGCTGTTGAAATGATTGATGTTGATATGCGGCTTCAGAAGATCGTTATGTTTCTATTCCCATATATTTCAAGAATACTTGATCTTGATCCAACTATAAATATTTATAATGATCTTACCGGGATTCTTTACGGAAGAATTGAAAGCGAGCTGAACAGATCATCGGAAATGAAAATCCCTTTAAGTCTTGTCATGGTCTCAATAAAAAATTTCAAACGTTTTCATGACAGGTTTGGAAGGATTGAACTGAACAGGCTGTTTGAAAAAATATCAGTTATAGTAAAATCCAAACTTTATGCTGCTGATTTTTCGGTCAGAGTTGACAGACACAGGTTCCTGCTTGTGCTCCCCGGGAAGGACAGAAAATATTCTACAATGCTGGCTAATATTCTTAAAAATGAAATTGCCGACCTCTATAATAACAGTGATTTTAAACTCCTTGTCAGTTCTATCATTTCAGTTTACCCTGATGACGGGAAAGACCTTTTCACCCTGCTTGATGTTTTAGAATAATCTACTTTATGCCTTCTTTTATATTAATACAAAGCAGTTATTATGATATTGGTGTTGATAATCATAACATAAGCATTGCTGTTGAATCGCTTGATGATCCAGTCATAAAACCGGTTCACCTTGCTGCATCAGCTCCGTTAAAAAGTGTATATATCGAAAAATTTCTGATCTCGAAGATACTTGTAAGCCGCAGGGAGTTCGGGGATTTTATAAATGAAACGCAATACGTTACTGAATCGGAAAAAGAGGGTTGGGGCTGGATATGGGAAAACGGCTGGATAAAAAAGAATGGTGTTTCATGGAATAGACCATTCGGTAATAAATTTGATGAGATTTATAGAGAGGGTGAATTCCCTGTTATTCAGGTGAGTTGGAATGATGCAGTAAAATTTACAGAGTGGAAATCACAGAAAGATAATATTATTTACAGGCTTCCATATGAGTCTGAATGGGAAGTATTTGCAAGGACCATAGGTATAAAATCATTTACTACTGTGCAGAGTCATCGGGCCTCACAGACGGGTGATGTCGGATTATTTTTAGACAGGCTTTCACATGGCGGGGGGTACCAGACAGGTTTGGTGTGGGAATGGACGCTGGACTGGTATGCGGGTTATTCACCTGAACAGAAAAACAGGGATTTCGGAAGTATTTATAAAGTTTTACGTGGCGGATCTTTGCTGAGCAATGATCTGCAGAGGACCAGTGATTTCAGATTCAGAAGGTGTCCCACTGCAAGAAGTCCATATTACGGATTCAGGATTGTAAAAACTGAATTGTGAGTGCTTAATCCTCAGTATAAAAAGCAATTTGTTAAAACTAAACATGTTTTGACCGTATCAGTGCAGGGAGTATATCAATCTTTCTGATAATTAATTATAAGTGTATATAGAAACGGATAGCCGAGCATGTATGAGTGGACCCGGCTGAAAATAAATCCGCAGGCAAATGTCTTCCTGCATGATACAATTCCTGATAATGCATGGAACTGGGGAACCAGTGCAATAAATGCAAGGTAACAAAAAACAATGTGCGGGAATGAAAGGAAAAGTAGAAGCGCGGATTGAGCCGGAAGAAGCAGCTCCATTAACTACCAGAGAAATTTAAGCGGATTGAGTGTCTGGCCGTGACGCATTAAGGTGTAGTGAAGGTGAGAACCTGTTGAACGTCCTGTTGATCCGACAAGGGCGATTTTTTCGTTCTGTTCAACCCATTGACCCGCCTCGACGTGCAGCCTTGAACAGTGAGAGTAGAGCGTCATGAATCCATCATCGTGTTGTATGGCAATTGTATTGCCAAGCCCGTCGCGCCAGCCGGCAAAGAAAACAAGTCCTTTTCTTGCAGCGCGTATAGGAGTTCCGTGGGGAGCAGCAATATCAACACCGTTGTGAAACTCACAGCCGCCTCCGCTGAAGGGGTTGACCCGGTCACCGTACATTGATGAATAAAAACCGGTGCCAAGCGGATCTATGAAAGTCATTTTGTATGAATAAATTTTTTCGATGTCGTTATTAACAATAACAGGGTATGTATCATCGAAGAATGCGATTCTTATGTCATCGGGTGAAATAAGCCTTAAGAGCTTAGGCTTGTAATCACCGGATATTTTTTCGGCGTTCAGCAGGCTGGCCATGCGTCCTACGTCAAAGTAATTGTCGAAGGTGAGGAGTGTGCCGTTCCTGTGTGGGATGATAATTGTTGATCCGGGCACAAGTGTCAGGTCTTTAAGGTGTGGATTTGCAGCTATTAGTGTCTGTATGGATAGATTATACCTTTTTTTTATGCCCCAGAGTGTATCGTATTGTGTTACCTTGTATATATCAAGCTTAACACCGGTGTCGTACGGATAATTTTTAATAAAACTTATGTAGGCTTCTTCACTGGTAAAGAGCGGGAAACCATCTTTAACCAAGTATGACCGGGGATCGACGGTGATTCTTTTGGTAAAGAAGTATGATAGGATATTGCCGAAAAAAATGATAAGGAAAACAGCAAGTACCGTAAAGAAAAAGTATCTCTTTATCAGGTTAAGCTGATATACGGTTGGCATTGTCATTTATTGCTGTCAAGCTCCCTGGCTTTTTTTGCTGCTGCTTCAATTGCGTCGATTATGATTCCGGAAAATCCTGCTTTTTCAAGGATGTGAATGGCCTCGATTGTTGTTCCGGCCGGTGAAATAACATTATCACGCATTTTAATCGGATTTTCAATTTTGTCAAGAAACATTTTTGCTGAACCAAAAACTGTCTGGCCTGAAAGCAGCAGTGCATCATGCCGTGAAATCCCCAGTTTGACAGCTGCATCAGCCATGGCCTGGATGAATGTGAATACATATGCCGGTCCGCTCCCGGATACAGCGGTCACTGAATTGATCATTTTTTCAGGCATCTGAAGAACAAGCCCGGTAAAACCGAGAAGTTCCTTAACCAGCGAAACATCGCCGGAATCAGTATTGTCATCGGGTGATATTACTATCATCCCTGCTCCGGCCATGCATGGAGTATTGGGCATTGAGCGAACTACTTTTTTATCGTGTCCGGTAACCCTCTTAATCGATTCTATCCTGACACCAGCAGCTGCAGAGAGTATTATTCCACTATATTCTGTCAGTTTTTCGCATACCAGCGGTATAACATCGGGTTTTACACACAGCAGGATTACATGTGAAAATTCAGGAAGTTCTTCAATGAACTCGGCATGTCTTATACCTGTTTCACGCTGTAACGCCGCAAGTTTAGTATGATCGGTATCGAAAGCGAGTATCCTTTCGCTGCCTATACCCCTTGCAATGCCCGCCGCAAGGGCAGAACCCATGTTTCCAGCACCGATAAGACCGACTTTCACATCCTTTATATCCATGTTATATCCTCACTCCGAAAATTGATGAACCAATCCTTAAAATCGTGGAACCCTCTTCAACAGCAATTCTAAAATCACCTGACATTCCCATTGAGACATGTCTCATTTTCAGTCCTAATTCCAGGTTAAGCTTCACAAGAACTGCTGATGTTTCACGGAATGCACGCCGTGTTATTGCTGTATCGTCTGTAAGGGGACCGATTGTCATTACACCCTGAAGTTCAAGGTTTTTCAGTAATACTATATTTTCGGCAAGTTTCAGCGATTCTTCAGGGCTGATTCTGCTTTTTGTATCCTCTTCATGAGTTTTTATCTGGATCAGAATTTTTTGTATCTTGCCTGATTTTTCAGCTTCTGCATTAAGCGCGCGGGCTGTTGAGATTTTATCGATCGAATGTATCATGTCAAAGAGTTTTACTGCATCTGTCGATTTATTTGACTGCAGGTGACCTATCATGTGCATACTGAAAGCACCATGCAGCAGGGGTATTTTGAACTTTGCCTCCTGTATCCTGTTTTCTCCCAGAATTGTGATCCCTGAATCTATTGCTTCCTGTACATGTGTATGCGGGACTGTTTTGCTGACGGCCAGTATGCTGATTTCGTCAGGGTTACGGCCGCAGTGTTGTGCTGCGGTGTAAACATTATCACTGATTTTTTTATATCTTTCTGCTATACTCATATCCACCGGTTTCACACTGCGCCGCATCAAGCATGGCATTTATATATTTTAAATAAAACAGATCGCAGTCAAGATTTTAATTTTTTATAAAGGTGCGACACATCAGTATTCATGGGATTGAGTCTGAATGCCTCGGATGCTGATTCAAGTGCGTTTTTTTTGTCGCCGATGATCCGGTAAACCTGTGCAAGCCTGTACCATACTTCATAGTTTCCCGGAATAAGCTCAGATGCCTTTTTTAAAACGGCAGAGGACTGCAGGGGTGATATATGTTCTAATGATTCCGATAACCTGAGGTATCCCCAGATATTTTCAGGGAATGCATCAATTATACGTTTATAGCAGGCTGATGCTTTTTCCAGGCTGCTGCTGTCCTGCCATATGTCACCCTCGATGATGTCGTTCATCCAGCAGTTATCGCCGGTTTTAATCCTGTGTTTTTTTACATCCGGAGGTTTATATGCCGCCTTGACGGATATGCGGTTATTTTCATGCAGGATTTTTTCTATTGCCCCTGAAGTTTTAGAGGTATCATGCAGGTAGATCCCGGAATCAGCAGAATCAAACCATGCGCTGTCCTCAATAAGTCCCTTTCCCCGGTCATCTGTATAAATGGCAGTGCCCGGATAATATGCAACCGGGGACACTATCGAATCATGGGGCAGGGTCTCTTTTATGAGACTGATAGTATCATTGATGTCTGAACCGGTTTCATCATGCATCCCTGCCATTAGAAAAAAAGAAAGATATACACCTGTCTCCCGGGTGATCTTTGCCGCCCGGATAATCATCTCGCGTGTTGTGGCCTTGTCATAGGCCCTGAGTATACGCTCTGAACCGGACTCAACTCCGTATTGAATATGCTCAAGCCCGGCCTGTTTCATGGCAATGAGCATCTCTTCGTCTATGGTATCAACACGTGCCTGGCAGTTCCACATCATATATAGGCGGCTTTCATCGAGCATGCGGCAGAATTCAAGAACCCTTTTTTTATTGATGGTGAAGTTGTCGTCCCGGATTGAGAAGTAAATGATGCCGTATTTTTCTCTCAGGTGAATCAGTTCATTAATAATGCTTTCACTGCTGCGCATGGACACCTTGCGTTTCCAGAATGCCGGTGACGAGCAGTAAGTGCAGCTGTTGGGGCAGCCCCTTGAGGTTATGATGTATTTAAACTGTTCGTTCGCGTTTACACCGATGGTTATTCCGTGAAAAAGAGATGGGAAGGGCAGTGAGTCAATGTCGGTAATCCTGTCTCCGGTTATTATTTTTTTTGCGCTGCCTGTATTGTTCAGTAGTGATGAAATGGCAAGCTCCCCTTCACCCTTGATTATAAAATCAATTTCAGGGTACCTGTCTGCTATTTCATCAGAGAGGAACGTTGGATGCTGGCCGCCGGCAATAATGGTAATGCGCGGGTTGCGTTTTTTCAGTTCGCGGATATACTTTAATGATTCATAGCGGTTGAATGAGAAGATTGAAACAGCTGCAACATCAGCATTCTGATCGATGGTGAGTTCAACAGCTTTTTTGTAACCGTATGACGAAAAATTAGCAAGAGTGACTACGTGGCCCCGGGATTCAAGGTATGCGGCTATGGAGGTGATCCCATAGGGCATCAGTGATATGTAGTAGTCATTCCTGTCGCTGTAATTGCACAGGTAAACACAGATTATTTTCATTTGCATTCAGGATTGATCGTGTTTACATATTCAGGCGCGAGTTTACCTGCATCAGACGATCCCAGGAACATCCCCTCTCCGGAAAACTTTAGAGGGTCTTCTTCATAAAGGGTATTCCAGTCTTTAAGAAACTGTTTTGCAAGGGGGAGATAAGACCAGTGCCATTTTTCTTCAAGATACCCTGACAAGCGTCCCGCAGTGTACGGCTGGCCGAACCCGTAAGAAGGCGCATGTACACAGAGCCAGTCATAAATAATTTTACCTTCACCTTTTGTGAAGTAGTCATTGTTAAGCACGTTGATGTCGAAGTCTGTTCCCCAGTGGTGACGTGATGTTCCTGGCATCGAGGAGTATTTGAGAATCGCAGTAGCCCGATCAACAGGGTCCTTTATTTTAAGGATTTTTGCGGTTCCGGTAACCTTTCTTTTACCGGACCATTTTTCGTCCCATATTTTTTTCTGCAGGCTGAAGTTCCGGGTGGAGCTTATGATGAAGATCTTGATTTTGGGATTATCTTTCCTGAAGTCTTTCAGCATGGCTGATAGTGTATCAGCTGCCTCAATTCTGAGGTAGTGTTCTGTTCCCGTGCATGGGATATCGGTTTTTTTCAGGTTCACAAATAATTTGTGATCAAGCGGATTAAATCTGCCTGTCACATAATTGAAAACAGGAATCAAATAGATTCCTGTTTCTTCAGACATTAATGATGTACCCGTTAAAATCAATACTGCGGGTAGTAAGTGCTTTAAAAGAGTTTTAAACAAATAATTATCCTTGGATAATCAGTGTCCCATCTGACTCGTTGCCGGGGGATAAGTTCCTTTTTTTCTTCTATAAATTGCAATTCCGAATCTGATACAGCCGGCAAGGCAGACAAAGCCTACGAGTACACTGGCGATAACTATTGTGTTTCTGACCAGCAAATGGTATTCCCTCATGAAATCTACGATGGCCCTATCCATTTAATACCTCATAAATTTGAAAATTTTGTATTTTTTTTATGATAACAGTGCGATCAATAATGTCAATATTAATTCCATGATCAGGGTGAAATAATCAGTTTTTTGTATTCCTTTTAATCCGGCATGAGGTATCGGTTTTTTACCCGCAGGTTATAATTTAGGGGATAAATAAGGTGACAGGCGCACGGCACACGTAGTATCAGTTATGCTGAATTTTGGAGGAATCAGATGATCAGAATCGGGCTTACGACTTCTTGCGGAAAAATTGACGGGCAGCTTTCATCCTATATTTCACTCGATTATGTTAATGCAATTATTGAAAAGAATGCAGTTCCCGTACTAATACCTGTTACTGACAATTTCAGGGTAATTGACTATTTTCTTGAAAATGTAGATGGTATCCTGCTCACAGGAGGTGAGGATATTGATCCTCTCCTTTATAACGAGGTGAATTCAGGCCTTTCGATTGATATCTGCAGGGAGAGGGACAGGGCCGAAATGTATATTATTGAACAATCGCTGAAATATGGGTACCCCATACTCGGAATATGCAGGGGATTACAGATACTGAATGTTTTTTTCGGCGGAACTCTATACCAGGATATCCCGGGCCAGTACAGGGGTTCGATTGAGCATGTACATACAATGACAGAGAGAGAGGCGCTGCATCATGAAATCAAATTGAGTCCGGATTCATACATAGGGAGAATTTTTGGCCATGGTAGAGCCATGGTGAATTCAAGGCATCACCAGGGTGTTAAGAAGCTGGGCGAAGGGCTCATTGTATCTGCATCTGCCGATGACGGAATAATTGAAGCGTTTGAGGATACCAGCAGGGGGATTGTTGCCGTGCAGTGGCATCCGGAGAATATAACCGGGGTGAGTGCAGGGTGCAGCAGTCTTTTCGGGGATCTGGTGGACCGTGCGTGCATCAGTTAGTTTTATTTAAAACGCCATGAGATTTTTTTCAATAATATTTTTTAAAAGTATATCCATCGTGTATATTAATCTTGTGATTATTTCCGGATTTATTATCCCGGATAATTGAAGTTAAATGTTGAATATAAGAAAGGAAAATTTCTTTGAGTATAATAAACTGCATCTGCATAAAATACTGCTTTGACAGATTCTGTCTGGAAGTAATATGAAGGAGAGGATAAGCTTTACCCGCAACAGGAGTAGTGTAAAGATTCATGCTCAACCCGATGATTCCTCATGCGGACCCACATGCCTTCACGCGATATACAGGTTTTATAAAGACAGCATAGCGCTGGATCGGGTGATACGCGAAGTGAAAACACTTGAAGGCGGGGGGACACTTGCCGTGTTCCTGGGTTGCCATGCGCTCAAACGCGGGTACAGGGCTACGATATACACACTTAACCTGCATGTATTTGACCCGACATGGTTTGAAAAAACGAAAGATTTTATGGTTGAACGGCTGAAGTTAAGGTCACTTGCCAAGAAAGATCCCAAACTCAGCGCTGCAGTTGAAGGCTATGTTGAGTTCCTGGAAAACGGCGGCGAGATCAGGTTCAGGGATATGTCAAATACCATAATCAGGAAATATCTCGATAAAAATATCCCTGTAATTTCCGGCTTGAGTTCAACCTTTCTCTACAGGGCTATGCGCGAGGTAGGTGAGACCAATAGTGAGGATGATGTGGCCGGGGACCCTGCAGGTCACTTTGTGGTGCTTGTCCGGTACGACAGGGTAAAGAAAAGGATACTCCTTGCTGATCCTTACGAGGCTAATCCTTTAAACAAAGAGCATTATTATTACATCGGTTCGGGAAGACTGATCAATTCTATACTGCTTGGTATAGTTACTTATGATTCAAACCTGCTTATTATTGAACCGGGGAATTAAATTTATGGCGGCATATAATGGCTAATTACATTGTGGTCAACAACAGGAAGAACTGGAAGTTCAACATACCTGGTGTGGATGTTATATCTGCGCGCGATTATCTCCTTGAAGAGGAGTTCATCAAAAAGAGAGGGGCAAAGGTGTTCAACCTCTGCAGGTCATACAGGTACCAGTCTACGGGGTATTATGTTTCGCTGCTTGCTTCGGCCAGGGGGCACAGGGCGTTCCCTGATATAAACGCCATTCAGGAGATGAAGGCGCCCCACGTGATCAGGGTCCTGGCAGAGGACCTGGACGGTGTTATTCAGAAGAACCTTGTACACATACAGTCAGATACTTTTATAATGAGTATTTATTTCGGTAAGAATATCTCGAAGAAGTATGACAGGCTGAGCCTGCAGATATATAACCTGTTCCAGGCACCGCTCCTGCGCGTGTTTTTTTCCAAGAAGGGGGACAAATGGAGGATACAGAACATCCAGCTGATTTCGGCAAATGACATACCCCCTGAACATCATGACTATGTAATCGATTTCGCAACGCAATATTTTTCCAGGAACATTTCACGCGTTAAACGCAAAGCGAATGCTCCCTACGATATGGCCATATTGATGAACAGTGAAGAGAAAACTCCGCCGTCTAACAAAAAGGCCATAGAAAAGTTTATGCGTGCCGGTGAAAAAGCCGGGTTCAACATGGAGATCATTGACAAGGATGACATGCACAGGCTGGCCGAGTTCGACGCGCTCTTTATCAGGGATACTACCAGCGTTAACCACTATACATTCAGGTTCGCGCAGCGGGCCGAGGCTGAGGGTCTTGTGGTGATCGATGATCCTGAATCGATTATAAGGTGCACAAACAAAGTCTACCTTGCCGAGCTGATGAACCATTACCATCTTCCTGCTCCTAAAACTATGGTAATAAGCAGGGATACGCTTGAGTCTGTTGTGAAATGTATGGAGCTCCCGCTGATATTAAAGCAGCCTGACAGTTCATACTCGCAGGGTGTGCTGAAGGTTGAATCGCGCGATGAGTATATTGAAAAGGTGCTTTCGCTCCTGGATAAGTCAGACCTTGTTATAGCGCAGGAGTTTATGAAGACAGATTATGACTGGCGTGTAGGTATAATCAACGGTGAACCGATTTTCGCAAGCAGGTATTACATGGCCGAGAACCACTGGCAGGTTATTAACTGGGAGAAAAAGAAAAAATCACACCATCGTGAGGGACGTGCCGAGACAGTGAGTGTCGCAGACGCTCCGCATAAAGTAATTGAGACTGCACTTAAAGCCGCAAAATACATAGGCAGGGGATTGTACGGTGTTGACCTTAAAATGGTAAATGGTAAATGTTATGTGATTGAGGTTAATGATAATCCAAGTATTGACTGCGGGCATGAGGATACCGTGTTGAAGGATGAACTCTATCTGAAAATAATGCAGGTTTTTTACGACAGGGTACGGGAATACAAAGAGAACAACGGGGATTAGAATAAACCAAACCTTAAAAAGGATTACTGTTGCACATTAAAAATGACAAATGCAGTCATAATTTATTTATCGTTCATCATGCATTCTTTGCATTCATGTATTTTTTTCTTTCAGCGTCATCAAGCTTTTCGATCGCATAGCGCAGCATTGTACGCGGCATAACTGCGGCGTGCCTGTCAAGGAATTCACGCAGTACAGATATGTTCCGCTTCCCTGCCTCGCGCAGCATCCAGCCCGTTGCCTTGTGTATAAGGTCGTGACTGTGGCCCAGGAAGTATTCGCAGAGGCTTATTGTGTCATTAAAATCACGGTTTTTAATAAACCAGTATGTGCTGATTACAGCTATCCTCTGGTCCCACAGGTAATCATGAGCCGCAAGATCATAGAGAATTTTGCGATCGCTTCCCGTGTTGTAAAGGTGTCTACCGATAATTTTTTCGCATGAAAGATCAACCAGGTCCCAGTTGTTGATATACCCTGTGTTTGCAAGGTAGAAATTGAATATCTCATCGCGAATCTTCGCGTCGGACTTTGAGTAGTTATCAACAAGTATCATGAGCGCGGTGAGCCTGCATTCATGTATGGGGTCAGAGAGAAGTTTCTTCAGTTCAGGGAGAGGGAGGTCCAGGAATCTTCGCGCAACCTTTCGTTGTTCCGGTACCTTGATCCCGATAAAAATATCACCTTCACCATACTCACCTTTGCCGGATTTAAAAAACCTGCCGAGTATCACAGCTTTTTCAGCATCGGCGATACTTTGCAGTTCCTTTTTTACAATATATGCATTCATGGAAATAATTTCTTAACTCACCATTTCATTAATTATATCTGCCACAGGTTTGACATCATGTATCAGTGCACTTACCTGTCCCGCGCCTGCAGGTACAAGGCTGAAGTCCCCGGAGTTCCATGCCTGTGATGCGTTTTTAAGCTGGAATTCCTTTTTTATGTCAAAGTCCGGGGATTCGATCCTCTCCCTGAGTTCAGGTGTGAGTATGGCGCGCATCATCATGTTGTCAACGGGAAGAAGCTGTGTGCCTCCGTCCCCGCAGCTGACAATGAGTTCTTTCCATTTATCGTGTACAGGGCATTCAGCTGAGGCCAGGAACCTGGTGCCAATCTGTACACCCTGTGCGCCCAGGGCAAACGCAGCCCTGTAACCGCGCGAATCTGCAATTCCGCCTGCGGCAACAACCGGAACTTTCACACTATCGCATACAAGCGGCACAAGAATCATCGTAGATGATTCAGACCCTGTTGATCGCAGTCCGCCTGCCTCTGAGCCTGCAGCAACAATTCCGTCTGCGCCTGCCTCAACAGCACTGATGGCGTGTTTAACTGAGAGGAGTACATGCAGCCCTTTCATTTCCATTTCGTGTAGCTGCGGGTAGATTCTGCCCGGAAAACCGACTGAAGTGGTTACAGCTTTAATGCCTGACTCGGCGAGCAGGGGAATAATCTGTTCGTTGAGCGGATTGATAATCATTATATTTGCACCGAATGGTTTGTCGGTTTTTTTCTTTACTTCAACAAGAAGCTTTTTTGCTTCATTAATATCCCGGATAAATCCCAGTGCGAGCATTCCGTAACCACCTGCGTTGCTTATGGCGGCTACAAGTTCAGGGCTGTTGATAGCACCGATCGGGCCCTGGATGATCGGGTGTTTACATTTGAGAATATCGAGCAGGTCTGACATGGATGATTCCTCCCGAATACATTTATGCAACAAGTTTCATATAAGTCAATATTTTTATGGCCGCTTTAATATTTTAGAATGGTATTTGCATCATCAGGGCGAACGCATCAATCTTAAATAATAAATATTTCACCATGACCTATTGGCTGATCAGAAGGGATGCTGTAACACGCATTTAGGTTATATGTAAATTATTTGACAAAATATTTTTTACCGGACTCAATGAATCCCGTATTAAGGTGAAAGTGACTGCTTGCTAAATTTAAAAACAGAGGATCACATGCGACGAACTATTATTTTAATCGTTTCATTCATAATTATGATGTCATGTGCTGCGGTAGTTCATAGTGAAATTCAGGAAACAAGCAGATGCATCAAAGGTAATTGTGAAAACGGCAAGGGTACATATAAATGGTCAACCGGTGAGACATAGATAGGGGAGTGGGTTGACGGCAGGCAGCAGGGCAAGGGTACATTAACGTGGACAACGGGCGAGAGTTATTCAGGTGACTGGAAAAAGGGTAAACGGAACGGCCTGGGAACATATAATAATCCCGATGGAAGCAGTTATACCGGTGAATGGTCAGGCGATGTAAAGCACGGGAAAGGCATATATAAATGGTCAACCGGTGAGAGTTATTCAGGTGACTGGATTAACGGGAAAATGTATGGCCTGGGTACATATAATTGGACAGACGGAGGCAGTTACACGGGAGAATGGCTGGATGATTCGAGAAATGGAAAAGGAACATATTTATGGGCAACTGGTGAGAGTTATACCGGCGACTGGGTTAACGGCAAGCAGCACGGCAGGGGAATTTATAAGTGGACAGATGGAAGTACCTATACAGGCGAACATATTTGCAATATGAGAGACGGCGTCGGTCTGTATAGTTTTGCCAACGGAGATGTTTATGAAGGTGAATTCAGAAGCAACATTCCGCACGGTAAAGGCAAGTACACTTATGCAGATGGGTCAGTTGAAGAAGGTATGTTCTGTGATTATGTATTTGTGGGGCAGATAAAACTTCCGGAAACCGGTGAAGATAAAAAAGTCCAGGTCGGAAAAATTCTCGAGGTAAAACCCTCTGTTTTTGAAGTGCTTGTGACAAATTCAGGTGAATTAAAGATGGGTGATAAGCTTTATATAGAAGTAAACGGAATCATGTGTGCTCTGGATGTTTTTTACCCGATGCAGACTGTTGCACGGTGTAAAATGATCGGCGCTACAAGGAAGCATGCAGGCAAAGCAAAAAAAGAAATGCCTGTTTATAAGAGATCCGGCGGCATAAAAAAAGGTGAGGATACATATCTTTTTCAAAACGGGAACATGTACGTTGGCGGTCACACGGGTTACCTGATGCAGGGAAAAGGTGAATTCACCTGGGCAAACGGAAGTAAATATACGGGGGAATTCAACAACGGAATGCGTCACGGTAAAGGCACCATGGTCTATGATAACGGGAATACATATACGGGCAGTTTTAAGAACGGACACTATGACGGAAATGGCAGGTATGACTGGAAGAACGGAAATTTATATGAAGGTGGATTCGAAAAAGGTCTGAAAAACGGTAAAGGGTTTTATTCATGGCCTGACGGATCAATGTACACCGGCGAGTGGAAAAACGACAGGACAAACGGACAGGGGACACATACATGGTCTGACGGTTCAAAGTATGTCGGTGAGTGGAAGGATGACCTGAAAAACGGGCAGGGAATATATACATGGATCGATGGATCAAGGTATGCCGGCGGATTTAAAAATGACAAAAAAAACGGTAAAGGTACGTATGCATGGTCTGACGGTTCAAAGTATGTCGGTGAGTGGAAGGATGACCTGAAAAACGGGCAGGGTACATATACATGGCCCGATGGCTCAAGGTATGTCGGAGAATTTAAAGATGACGGTATACACGGAAAAGGAATACAGTATAATTCTGACGGTTCAATAGCCAGGAAAGGCATCTGGGATAAAAACAACTATTCAGGCGATTGAATTTCTTTCGGAAAAAAAGGGCATGAAATACTATGAGACCTCCAGTTACGATAAGTATAAATAATGGATCTGTATCCGGAAAACTTGAACTGTTGTTTGAAGGGGAGATTCTCAGGGTGCCCGGCTTCGATCTCAGGAAAATACGGGCAGGAGATAAATGGGAAAGAGCCGATGATAATCTTGTATCGTTTGAAAATCTCTGGAATGATAAACAGTACTGGTACGATTCCAGTGATCCTGATTACCGTAAACTTGGCAGGGATAATAAAAAATTTCAGGAAATTCAAACGGAAAAAACAGGTCTGTACCGGCTAACAGGATTAGATAGTTATGATACGGCAATGATCAGGGATGACCTTAACGTGATTCTTGACAGGGGAAATTTGTATTGCTGGGTAAGGTTTTACGGCCGTATAGAAATACACGGTGTGATTTACGGCGGGACAAAGACCAAAGTTATCATTACTCACATTCAGAAAATATATTTCCGGAAGGTAGTTTAAACTATTAACGTAATGCAGCAGCCCGGATGAACCAGGTCAATCATTCAATATGCATAATGCTATTTGTATGAATGACCTATAGCAGCCTGAATTGTACTTTATATATAATGCGCCTGTCGATTTAATCAGGACTCATATCAATCACTTCCTGGCGGTAATTAATGAACCAGTTTTTTATAACAGCTGCCGGAATTGTCGGCGGCGTAGGACTTGTACTTCTCGGGATGGCCATCATGTCAGAAGGCCTGCAGGCTCTTGCGGGAGACCGGGTCAAACATCTGCTTAGCCGTTTTACTGGTAATCCTTTGACAGGGGTACTGACCGGAACAGGGATTACGGTCCTGATCCATTCGTCAAGCGCTACTATTCTGGCCACAATTGGTTTTGTTAACGCCGGGCTCCTCTCCCTTGCGCAGGCAATAGGCATTATATTCGGCTCGAACCTGGGCACCACATCCACTGCATGGATAGTCGCACTCATTGGGTTCAAGTTCCACATAAGCACATTCACCCTGCCGCTTATAACCCTGGGCGCTCTGATGAAATTGTTTTTGCGTGGTAAAAGAACTTCAATCGGAATGGCCCTTGCCGGGTTTGGACTTCTCTTCCTTGGCGCTGATATGCTGCAGGACGGTATGCGCGGAGCCGGCGGGTTTATTGACCTCGCGGGATATTCATTCACTTCATGGGGAGACCGTTGTATACTGGCCGGCACCGGGTTTCTCATGACCTTCCTGCTGCAGTCATCCACCGTGGCAATAGTGACAACACTTGCGGCCCTTGGCACGGGAACCGTCAGCATGGAACAGGCGGCGCTTATTGTAGTGGGCCTTAACACCGGGAAAGTATATTACGGTCTGCTGGGATTTATAGGCGCATCAACAGCGGGTAAACGCACCGCGCTGGTGCACATATTTTTCAACCTTACAACGGGGATTATCCTTTTCCTGCTTGTTGATTTTTTTGTACCGCCGGTCATCAGCCTGTGCAGGTATTTCGGGTCTTCATCCGCTTCGATAATAATATGCACTTTACACACGGCATTCAACCTGCTGGGGATTGTTTTCTGGCTGCCTGTATATAAACCGGTTGCTGATTTGATGGGAAGGCTTATTCCGGAGAAGGGCCCTGTGTTAACACGGTTCCTGGATTACCGGGTCGCTAAAGTTCCCCATGTCGCTGTTGAAACTGCAAGACTGACCATAGTGGAAGCTGCGCGGGTGGTCATGAAAGCTATCCGCGATCTTGTAGTGGGAGAAAAATCCTACAGTGAGGCAGTGGCGGGTCTGAATTCTGTAGATTCCGCACTGGGTGAAACACAGAAATTTCTCTCATTTGTCGTTTCATCGCCTGATGCAAGCCAGGTGCACAGTCAGCATCTGGATGTACTTCATGCCATGGAGCATCTTACGCGTCTAGTCGAGGCGTGCCGCGAACTGGAGAATGTCCGCATAACAGCACGTTCAGAATTCCTGAGGAAACTTACTCTGAACCAGCTGAGTGAATTTGATATTGTGATTAAATGGCTGGATGGAGAGATACCTGAAGCGCCCTTGAAGAACGTGGAACATATATCATCGATGTTTGCCGAAATTCGCCGTAAAAAACGTACAGATATGATCAGCGACATAGCAGAGGGCGGACTGAAACCGGAAGAGGGATTCGATTATCTTGAGGCCATGCGCTGGATCGACAGGATAGCGTACCATATCTGGCGAAGTATCTTTCACCTGGGGCAGACTTCCAATAAATAATGCTCCGGGTTGTATCGAATTCCTATAAACAAATTATGAATGTTTAATAATTGCAGTTTTGACTTCGGAGAGTTTCGAAATAATATCTATCTGTCCTGCTAAAGAAAGCTCATTAAGGATTGCATCTGTTTTTTCATAAACAGCTTCGACGTTCCCCGGGCCCTTCGGATCATGCTGCCCCTCTCTCCTGATAATAATCGGGAGAATCCCCGCATGGAGCGCGGCACGGAAGTCCATGATGGAATCACCAACATATATTACATCATTGTGTGATAATCCTGTTTCGGCTAGCGCCGGAAGGAAAATTTCCGGCTCAGGTTTTTTTACGCCGATGTCACCGGAGATTATTACTGAATCAAAATATTCGGCTATGTTATAACGTTCGAGCATCAGCCGTATCAAAGGCGGATGATCGAAATTTGTTATCAGGGCTGTTTTCCCGTTATCTTTAAAAAATTTAAGCAGGTCAGCTGCTTCCCTGTCAAGGTAGTGTTCTTCGAACCATGCCTCTGATACTTCATCAGCAAGGGTTTTTATTTGTGACCGTGATGTTGTTATTCCATAGGACTCGATCTGTGACAGAAGTCTTTTTTCAAATAGAGTATAACCTGAACAATGATCATTATATTTGCTGCTCCAGAATGTTTCGCAGATGATAAGAAAGTTATCATGGGGAATTTTAATTCCGTTTTTTTCATAAAGGGAGTACACAGAGGGGTACCACTCTGACCATTTGAGGTTCAAATTAGCGGGTACCACCAGTGTGCCGAAAAAATCGAAGAAAACTCCTCTTATATTCAAATTATTATCCAGTTAATCTGTTATTTGCTTCCCATGCTGTATTTTTTCAGCTGGTTTTTTGCCAGGTTGATCTCAAGCAGCAGGTTGCTGTAAGTGCTCTTCATTCCCTTGGCTTTGGCATCCTGTGCCTGCATCTCCTTTCTCTGGAGATAAACCTGTAGTTTTTCCTTGTTCATGTTTGGTTGCATTATAAACCCTCCGTTTAAAATTCTGAAATTCAGTTTTTCAAACCGGCAAACGGGTTATTTCGATGAGGGATGCCGGTTCGGGGTAACTATCACCCCGGGGCTTGTTTCAGAACGGATCTTTTTATAATCTGATCGTATAACCAACAAACCGTTAAATATACTTAGAGGTGTATCAAATTGGCAAGTATAAAAGTAAAATTTTTATTCTTTTTTTTTGAATAAACCTTTTCGGGCTTTTTGTGCCCGTGTGATCGAAGTGATGCAGCAAACGCATGTTATATTGTGTGAGAATGCAGGTGAATGTGCGGCAAGAGTCTCAAATTACAGGCACTTATACACGAAGGGTTACTCTCAATGTTGATAATCGATTAATTACTAATACATATGATACGCTGCTGCGGTACTAAAAGTTTACGGGAGTTCTTTATTCATTTGAAGCAATCCGAACTGATGATTAAACCAGAAGATTAAAGAAGAAGGGCTTTTCTGAACCTTTTGTTTCATTGTAAGATGCGGAATTTCCATAACTGTTCTGTGGTGATCAATTTAGATGTAAAAAAAATTGAAACATTCTTCATTGTAGATTATCTTGTTTATGTAAACACAACAAAAGAAAAGGGGGATAATATGGCCGGAAAAATATTCTACAGGGAACGCAATAAAGTCGGAACAAAAGAGAAGAGTCCAAGATTCGCACTTGTAGCAGTGACAGGTATGGAGCTGGAATTCTATTCAAATCACCTGCGTAAAAAAGAACTTGAAGAGATAGCAGGTGCAATGGGTGCTGAACTTGTACTGCTTAAGACTGATCCGAAAGACAAATCTGACGAAATGGTTGAAGTAAAGAAGTAACGGCTTAACAGACATTCTATAAAAAAAGGATACATTCATGGCACTGACAAGAGACCGTGACGGTAAACGGCTGCATGTAAAAAGCAGGCTTATGGGCGAAAGCCTTGTGAGCCATAAGCTAATTGATGAACTGGAATTACCTGCCCAGGAGAGGCTTTTTCCCAATGTGAGTATTTTAAAGATCGGGGGACAGTCAATCTGCGACAGGGGTAAACATGCACTCCCGCAGGTTATTGACGAAATTGCCCATAACAAAAAGAAGCATAAAATGCTCCTTACAACAGGAGGGGGGACCCGCAGCAGGCATATATATTCCATAGGCCTTGAACTTGGTATGCCCACCGGGATTATTGCAAAATTCGGATCAACCATTTCCGAACAGAATGCCCTTCTTGTGTCAGTGCTGCTTGCACCCCATGGCGGAATACTCATCGATGACGACTCGCTTGTTAAACTTTCACAGTACTTTGCGCAGGGGAGTCTTCCCGTAATTCACGGGATGCCGCCTTATGACCTTTATGCCCTGCCTCCTGCAAAGGGGAGGATACCAATACACAGGACAGATGTAGGTACACTGATACTTGCCGATCTCCTGGGTGTGAAGAATGTCATCTTCATCAAGGATGAAAAAGGTCTCTACACCGGTGATCCGAAAAAAGATCCGGGCGTGAAATTTATATCCAAAGTATCAGCAGATGAACTTCAGAAAATGGAACTAGATGACCTGATAATCGAACGGCCATGCCTGGACATTCTAAAAAACAGCAGTGTCATAAAAAGTATTCAGATCATCAACGGACTTGAAAAAGGGAACATAACAAAATCCCTTAACGGGAAGCATGTTGGGACAATTATCTACAGCAGCTGATTGAGAATTGTTCCATCTCACAAAATCCGTGCCCTGGAGCACAACGTGTAAGCACGCTGGTATTAATATATTGCACCGCCGGGGTACGAAGATACAGGCCCATCTTAACGTAAAAAATATTTTACTCTGACATATTCTTTAAATCTTCTTGACTCGCATGTAATTATTGATATTATGCAAAACGTTATGTTTGATGATACTAAAAAAATATCTGAGATCTGCGAGTTTATTAATTCAGTAATTATTTCGGACAGAGAGATGTTCGCAGAAAGGATGGTTCATCTTAAAAGTGACATTGGTGCGTCTCTGGCAAAGAATTTTAAGGGGAGCAGAGGGGAACTCGATTTTCTCCTGCGCAGACTGTGATGCCTACTGCGTTGTGGCTGATTAAACTTGCTGTTTTTTTTCTGACATCATACATTACCGCCAGGATGCTGCTAAAATTTTTTCTTAAACGCAACAGTAATGCGGCTGCCTCTGACCCGGAGATTATTGCTTTATCAGTTATTTCGGGTGCAGTTGCCACGGGACTGGTGATGTTTGTGGTGAAAAGAATTATTTGATTTTCCCGTCAGTATGAAGTATATTTAAATAGAGGATGTTATGGAAGTTCAGAATATATCAGGAAGCGATGTTGTTGCAAGCCGGTTCACTGCTGAGTACTCCCCGAAGACCGAGAATGCCCCGCAGGACAACAGGAACGAAGAGGTGCGCAGTGAAAGACCCCCTGAACCGAACAAGGGTGCTAATGTGGACCGTCTTGCATAGAATTTTTTCACTCAGGATCATTCGCCTTTGTAACCGCATTCAGCAATAAACCGTGGTATCTTCCCCTTATTATCTGTCTCATAAATAATATGCATCTCACGTCGTGCGCGTGTGAGGGCAACATAAAAAAGTCGCCGTTCATCTTCAATATCCGTGTCCATGTCCGGAATGAGGTTGTCGTCTACACCGGAAATAATCACACAATCGAATTCGAGTCCCTTTGATGCATGCATTGTAAGTAATGAGGGGTAGTCCCCGACGCATGAAATTAATCTCCGCAATCTGTCGCCTTGATAATTGTTCCTGTAAAGTACGGCGCAGGTGCACGATTCATCCCCGGCATTGACTATGCGTGAAACAATATCCGCTTCATCTATAAAGTTTTTTGCGTGGTGGAACAGTACCCTGCCGCCTTTACCATTCGCTGAGACGATTTTCTTCTTTGACCTGAAAGAGTTGTGACGTATAAACAGGTTTGATACATGGACGATTTCTTTATATGACCTGTAGTTTACTGTCAGTTTGTGGATATTCGCACCGGGAAAGAAACGCCGTGCATTCACCAGGTATTCCACACGTGCATTGCGGAACCTGTATATGGCCTGGTAATCGTCGCCTACCATGAAAATATTTGCATTATCACCCGTAACAAGTGAAAGCAGGGAGAAGTCTTCATCAGACGTGTCCTGGAACTCGTCGATAAAAATGAACATGTATTTAGCCTGGACTTTTTTTCTCAGTTTTTCACTGGAGGAGAGGAGTGCGGCTGCATGAGCGGTCATATCGGTATAGTCTATGAGTGAGTTCTCGTGTTTATATAACCTGTATTCCTCCCTGAACTGTTCCATCTGCAGATTGAGCCCGCTTTTAGAGATCCTTGCCGCTGTTTTGGGCTGGAAGGGTTTCTGTTTGTTAATGATTTTCATCACTGCGTCGTACGGGATTCCCATGAACCGTTCCGGATCTCTCATGAAAAGTTTCTGCCTGATTGAGGTTTCGTGTTCTATGTCGATTACCCCGGGGAATGATTCCATTCCTGAGTGCTCCAGGTATAATTCGCTGTTTTCCATGAGCATACGCAGGCAGAACGAGTGGAATGTGCCTGCAAAGGCTGAACTGAAGTCGATCCCTGACGAACCGGTCAGCCGTTCACGGATCTCTTCTGCCGCTCTCCTGCTGAAGGTAAGGATCAGCAGGTTTTCAGGATGCAGGCTGAATTCCTTTACAGTGCTGTTAATCCGTTCAATCATTGTGCGGGTTTTTCCTGTGCCAGGTCCGGCAATGACAAGGTGGATACCCTTTTCCGGCCGTGATGCGTTTATCTGCTGTTTGTTGAAGTCTCCCATATATGTAATACGCCGGAGGAGATCGGAATGAAAAATTTTTCTATTTCATGATAAAATATTTTATTCCGATCTGCACCCTGTTTATAGATTATAATGGACTCCCTCCGAGAAGAGTCTCAGGGTCTCCCCGCAGGAATGAAAAGAAGTTTCGAATAAATACTTGTTTAATTTTTAACATAGTATTGACTAATGACACATAAAGTATGTATTATTAAAGTGTACTTCGTTTTGTAAAGATCACAGTAATTTAAGTACCAGGTTGCAGAGGGACGTATTATCACAAAACAGAGGAGACCTGATATGGAAAAAAAAGTGAAGGAGCTACGGAGGGGAGTAAGGCTGGACATAAAGAAACCTCCAAAGGCGGAGACGCCTAAAACTATCTACAACCGCAAGGAGAAGCATAAAGATGGCCGCGATAATGAAAGTTTCCGGCCATCTTTTTTTCTGACCGAAAAAGGAATCGTCCCGTTTTTTTTGTTGTTTAAAAAACCACCGATGTAAATATCAAACTATAATCAGTAAAAAAGTTAACCACAGGGGCACAGAGCACACAGAGAGTTGAGATTTTATATATTTTGATACCCTATTTTACCGGAATATCATTGTGTTTGACTGTAAAAACTTATACTTTGATAGTTCCGATTGTTGCAAACGGCAGAAAATTATTAATCTCTGTGTCCTCCATATCTCTGTGGCAAAAAAACTTTTACTTAAAGATTAAATACAGGGGATCATTATGGGACTTTTTTGTGCTCCGGGAATGAAGGAATATAAACGAATAGCAGGCATGAACATAGGCCGAACAGCAATAATCCTTGTTACAAGGAACGGGAAAAAGTCCCCTGAATCAAGGTTCGCGCTGGTAGTGGAAACTCCCAGGCAGTTCACGATTAAAATGAACGAACTGAAGTTCTTTTACAAGTCATTCTCGGCGAAATACCCGGTTGAGGATGAGTATACATACTGCAGGTTCTTCCCGTACGAGGGTGTGTTCGAGCTTGGCCCGGACAGTATCAGGCTGCGTAGCACCGGCGAGAGTATCATGATAAAAAAAGTCCCCTATTACGAGGGATTACTGGACAGGTGATTCTACAGCCCGCGCATATGTTCGGGCTTGATGAGTGACGGGTCCCTCTTCTCAAGCACCCCGTTTATTAACGCAAGCATCTTCTTCCGGTCTTTCTGCAGCGTGCCGTTTACAGGCAGGTAATTTGAGGCATGTATGCCTACGAACTTCAGGCCGTCGATTGTTATATTCTCAAATAATATTTTCATCTCTTCCAGTGTTTCAAAGGCATCGGGGAGTTCGAACTCGCCCCTTTTCATTTTTGTGTAGAGCACGGTCCCGGGCACAGGTGTTATGGTGAGCGCCGCAAGGTATTCAGGTTTCATTTCGTTTGTTATTTTTGCAGTGGCGATTGCGTGTTCAATTGAACGTTTACCGCGTCCGGCCAGTCCCAGGAGCACCATGGATGAAAGGTTTATACCGGCATGCCTCAGGTTGAGTCCTGCCCGGAGCATTTCGTCATATCCGGCACCCTTGTTCACCTCGCGTAGCAGCCGGTCATCCCCTGTTTCTACTCCAAGGTATGCCTTGGTTAGCCCGGCGTTACGGAGTGCCGCAAGTTCGGACATGGTTTTTTTCAGTATGCTTATGGGGCCTGCATAAGTCCCGACATGGCGCAGTGCGGGGAATGCGTTTTTCAGCTCTGCAAGTATCTCAAGCAGCATTGATGTTTCGATTGCAATGGCATCACCGTCGCAGAGAAATACTTTTTCAACATTTCCCATCTGCGCCGCGGCCATGAGTATATCCTCTTTTATTTCGGACAGGGGTCGTATCCTGAATTTCTTGTCCTTGTACATGCCGCAGAA
>Ga0116171_10000191_pt1 | contig 63836 bp, 56 predicted proteins | sample AD_JPNHW2_MetaG_FD_89798 | JGI IMG/M metagenome (GOLD analysis project Ga0116171, IMG submission 89798) | Active sludge microbial communities of municipal wastewater-treating anaerobic digesters from Japan - AD_JPNHW2_MetaG | ecosystem: Engineered > Bioreactor > Anaerobic > Digestate | place...
AAATTTATTAAAACATATTCGGAAAGAACCTACCGCTGTCCTGTAAAAAGGAAATGGACTACAAGTGTCAGCAATAGTAATTAAGGAATAAATTTATCAACTACATTTTAGAATAGAGCCATTTTTTTTAAACAGGTTACATATAAATTTCCGCTGTTGTCAAGTGTAATATTTTTGCTACCGCTCCAGTCATTTATATTATTTATTTTCCATATTCTGGCTCCAGTGGAATTATATTTAATTATATCCGTGCTTAAATTACTACTATTTGTCACATAGATATTACCTGAATTATCAATTGCAATATCTGGTTTATTGGTTTGGTTTGCAACTATTGTATCAAATACATCATGCCATTCTTCAAATCCGTTTTTGTCATATTTAATAATAATAACACTCAGATTAGCCCCGTCCAAAACCTTAGTTAATCCAACGGTATATACACTTCCATTGTTATCTGCAACAGATTTACATGCAAAATCCTCATATGTTGATTTAAAAGAACTTGCCCAAATTGCATTTACTTGACCGTTCGCTTTAATAGCAATAGTTATGAAAATAAAAATTAGTAATGTTCTTATTATTGTGTTTTTCATTTGATGTGTATTTTTTATTTGTTAAATGGATCAATTACGTTCCTTAATACAATAGATGCAGGATTTAACTTTTTGGTTATTGCGAAAGGATGGCACGGTAGGCGTTCAAAAGGCATTGCGTAAAATGTAAATCGGCTTTCCGTTTTTCTTTTTGGAAAGTCGGCAAAAAAATATATAAATCTTTCATTTTCTTTGTTCTTTTCATGCTCAACTCGATTTCTTTGTCATAACAGTTTATCTGTCTTTTCTTTCCCTTCTCTTATGCATAACCATTTTCATCCTTCACATCCATTTACTAACCCATCCAATTGTTTGTTACCTTTAAAAATGCCAGTAAAGGATAACATCAACAAATATATAAATAATCTAAAAAATGCAAAAAATTATTTATTTTTTATATAATTTTAGAAAAAGGGGATAGGAAAAGTTTTGTTGGTACCGGTTTATTTCCCGATGCAAAACTTCCCAAAAATTGTCCCAAGCAGATCCTCGGTGGTTATTTCGCCGGTAATTTCACCCAGAAAATGTAAGGCGGAGCGGATATCCGTGGTCAACAGGTCGGTGGGGAGCTGCTCATTCAGGCCTTTTTCAATGTTGTCAATGGCCGACAAGGTCTTTGTCAGCGCTTCGAAATGACGGACGTTGGAAACGATCGCCTGGTCGGCCGTGGCTGAAAGGTCAACCGAACGCAACAAGGATTCGGTGATCAGGTTGATATTCTCTTTACGCTTGGCCGAAACGAAAATAGTTTCAAGCTCCACCAGCTCGCTGAATTTTACGGGAGTTTTTATGAGCTGGTCTATCTTGTTGGCAACTACAATGAACTTTTTGCCTTCGTTGCTGATGTGTTCACTGAAATCGGACAGATCACGCTTAATATCGTCCACAGTGGTCTGCGAGATGTCGATCACATACAGGATGATTTGTGCCTGGTCAATTTTCTGATAGGTCCGTTCGATGCCCAGTTGTTCAATTTCACTGACTGATGTCCTCAACCCTGCGGTGTCAATAAACCGGAACGTAACTCCCTGAAACGTAACGGTGTCTTCGATGGTGTCGCGGGTGGTGCCCGGAATTTCTGATACTATGGCCCGTTCTTCGTTCAGCAGGGCATTGAGCAGGGTGGATTTTCCGACATTGGGCTTGCCGATAATGGCAACAGGGATGCCGTTTTTCAATACATTGCCTTGTGAAAAGGACTCGACCAGCGTTTTTACTTCATGTTTTAGTTCCCGTACCAGGCGAAGAAACTCATCACGGTTGGCAAATTCCACGTCTTCTTCGCTGAAGTCGAGTTCAAGCTCAATCAGCGAAGCGAACCCGATCAGCTTCTCGCGGAGTTCTTTTATTTTATTGGAGAATCCGCCCCGCATCTGTTGGAGGGCAAGATCGTGCGCATTTTTCGAGGTGGAAGCGATGAGATCGGCGATGGCCTCTGCCTGTGTCAGGTCAAGTTTGTTATTCATAAATGCCCTGAGCGTGAATTCGCCCGGTGCGGCAAGCCGCGCTCCCGAAGCCAGGACCACTTCCATCATTTTTTTCTGTATATATAACGAGCCATGGCAATTGATCTCGGCCATATCTTCACCGGAATAGGAGTGGGGCGCACGGAAAATACTTACCAGCACTTCGTCGACTGTTTCACCGTTGAAAACGATCTTCCCGAAATGCAGCTTGTATGCGGGAGCTTTTTTTATGGATATTTTTTTTGTCGGGACAAATATTTTTTCCAGTATGCCGATTGCTTTTTTTCCGCTGATGCGGATCAGTGCAATGGCTCCGACACCCGTGGGCGTGGATATGGCACAAATGGTGTCGTTTTGGTTGAAGATGTGTTTGTACGTCATGTCCGGAAATTTATTTCTATACTACACAAATTTAATGTTTTTTTTAACTTTTTTCAAAATAAATCATTTTCATATCTGAAATGTCCGTGCATTATTTTATTTTTGTTCAAATGATACAGGGAAAAAAAGTCATAGTCGTCATGCCGGCCTATAATGCCGAAAAGACCCTGGAGATCACCTACCGTGAGATCCCGTTCGACATAGTGGACGATGTCATCGTGGTGGATGACGCCAGCAAGGACCGTACTGTGGAGAAAGCTCATGAGCTGGGAATTAAACATGTCGTAAAACATGAAAAGAACAAAGGCTACGGCGGAAACCAGAAAAGCTGTTATGACATGGCACTCAGCCTTGGAGCTGATATTGTGGTGATGCTGCATCCGGATTATCAATATACGCCGAAACTGATCCCTGCGATGGTTTCCATCATTGCCAATGATTTGTTTCCGGTGGTGCTGGGATCAAGGATCCTGGGAAGAGGGGCGTTGCGCGGCGGCATGCCATATTACAAGTATGTGTTTAACCGCTTTTTATCCCTGTTTCAGAATGTGCTGATGCGGCAAAAATTATCAGAATACCATACAGGCTACCGTGCTTTTTCAAAAAAAGTGCTCGAACATATTAATTTTCATGCTAATTCGGACGATTTTGTGTTCGACAACCAGATGCTTGCGCAGATATTTTTTGCAGGCTTCGAAATTGCAGAAGTCACCTGTCCGACAAAATATTTTACCGATGCTTCGTCCATAAATTTCCGCAGAAGCACCAAATACGGAATAGGAGTGTTACACACTTCCATAAAATACCGCTTGCAGAAAATGCATTTAGGCAAGTTCAAAATTTTTGAAAATCATTCTGATGCCGCTTCCTGAAAAAACTGATGCCGCTTGTATCTTTTGCGGAAATTTTCGCTGCAGATTTCAATATGCAACCACTGATATGTTCGGGAACAACTATGAATTAAGACAATGCCTTAATTGCGGGTGTTGGTTCTTATTTCCAATGCCCACCGCTGAGCTGTTGAGCAAAGCCTATGATACTTCGTATTACGGCTCAGAACAACATAAGTTTGGGGTGAAACCTGTGGCTAAGTTCATTGATAGATTCAGGAGAAAAAGAGCTGCAGGCATTGCTTCCCTGCTGAAAGAAAACCAAAACATACTGGATATCGGTTGTGGCAGAGGCGATTTTTTGCGCCACCTGTCTTCATACGGAAATTATGGCTTATACGGCATCGAACGCAGCGAAACCGCCTTGGTGAAAACCCTTGGAAACAAAGAGTTGCATATTCAAACCAGGGCGTTGGGCGAAAGAGATTTTCCGGAAAATTTTTTTGATGTCATAACCATGTTTCATGTGTTTGAACATCTTACCGAACCGAAAAAAACACTTGAAATTATCAGCCATGTGTTGAAGCCGGGAGGGCGCCTGGTTCTTTCCATGCCGAACATAGGAAGCTGGCAGGCCGGATGTTTCAAAGGAAAATGGCTGCACCTGGACCCGCCGCGCCATCTGTTGTTTTTTAAACCGCGTGACTTTTTGGAAGCCATGAAAAAACTGAATTTCAGCATCGAAAAAGTGAATTATTTTTCGTTGGAGCAAAATCCTTACGGCTGGTTTCAAAGCCTGATGAATGTTTTTTCTAAGCAAAGAGAGGTGCTTTTTGAACGCCTGAAAGGCAATAAGGTTTATGCCCCCGGCTATGGCAGGCTGAAGATTTTATTTCAAAAACTCCTGCTCGGGTTGACATTGCCTTTCATTGTATGTTTGAGTATCGTTGAAAGCCTTGTCGGTAAAGGCGGTACGGTGAAGTTCGTATTTAAAAATTCAAAACCATGAACCTTGTTATAATTGCAATAACTGCCATTGTTTCTATAATTGCCATGACCAATCCCGGTATGTTCTACAGGCTGAAATTCAATCCATACCTGGCGTTGCATTCCAAACAGTGGTATCGCTTTTTTTCGTATGCCCTGGTGCATGCGGGATGGCTTCATCTGTTCATCAATATGTTCGTGCTTTATTCTTTCGGCGATGTGGTGATACAGGCATATACCATGTTATTCGGCATTAAGGGGTATTATTTTTATGGATTGTTATATGTTGGTGCGGTCATGATTTCGGTGTTGCCATCCTTTGGAAAGCATAAAAACGATCCTTTATATAACGCGGTGGGAGCGTCGGGCGCTGTTTCTGCAGTGGTCTTTGCCAGCATATTATTCGTACCGACGGGAAAGATCGCCATTTTCCCGATCCCGTTTGGAATTCCGGCTTTTATATTCGGAATATTGTATCTGCTTTATTCAGCTTATATGGGAAAAAGGGGAAAAGACAACATCGGGCACGATGCCCATTTCTGGGGCGCTGTTTTCGGAATCCTTTTCACCATCGCCATCAAACCAAGGATTGCACTTTATTTTGTTGATCAGATCAGGATGTTTTTTGGTTGGTAATAGTTGCTTATAACTTTTTTATTGTTTAAGAAATCAGCAAATCAAATTATAATCAACAAATAACAAATAAAACTTAATACTCAAATCCGCCGCCGCGGATTTGAGTATTGAATTTTGGAATTTAATACTGAATCCCCGATGAAATGTGTCAATGTTCAATATTCAATTACTGAACAAACTTCCAATTTGAAATGAAGTTACTTTCCTGTTTAATTCATCTTCACCCTCACGATATAAGTGCCGGTGTTGGAAGCGTTGTAAACAGTTTCATAAATGGACAAATACAGGTAGCCTGTTCCTGTGACCGTTCCTTTGAATGATGCACCTGCCCTCAGCATGGTACCGCTTTCGCCGATTTTATAAACCACGTTGCCGTAGGTAGGATAGGTGGTTGATGTGTAATCACCTTCATAATCGTAATCACTGCTTGTTGAACCGGAGTTTTTCCCATCGGGTTTATACTTGTATCCCGACAGACTGGCCAGTGTTACTTCACCGCTTGCTGTAATGCTGATCCTTTGGCCGCTCTTTACATAGATATTGGTTTTTAACCATCCGCCATTGGTGTTCCCGCTGATGTGCTTGTTGGCGAATAAGGTGAACGACGATTCAGTAGCATCCCCACCTTTATAGAACACGTCAATGCTTTTGATCTTATCCCTTGGAATTTCAAGGTTGCCGTAAGCGGTTTTCAGGGCAATGGTTTTTACCGTGTAGGTTCCGCCGATGCGGTAAGAGTTGTCGGTAACCACAATATCATCACCCACTGATGCATCGTCATAATTATAAATGGCTTTCAGTTCGCCAAGAGCCATTTCTGCCGTATAGTCCTCGCTTGTCGGAGGTATATAGCTTTCGGAATTTATCACATCTTCCAGTACGGGAATGCAATTTATGCTCAGTCCCACCAACGATTCATAGGCTTTTTTCCGGATGTCTTCGGTGGAGTTGTTCAGGTCGGTAACCAGGGCTTTTATTTTATCCTTTTGTGTATTATCAGGCGCAATACCAAAAAATATCTGGCTGATATTTTTCACAGGAATGTCGAGCTTGCCCCACAAGGTGCCAAGGCTAACATTCGTGATAGAAGTGGTTCCTGTAACGATGCTTCCGTCCCTGAGCGAAAGGGTGAATTCGGTACTTTCTTTTTGGCTGAAGGCCTGAAATGCAGACAGGCACATGAATACCATCAAAGCAATGATTGTTTTTTTCATAATGTGTGTTTTTATTTTTTGTTGAAGGGATAAAGATACAAAAATGCAACCTGCCTTTCCAAATCTAAACTAAAATTTTACTTTATTTATTAATAAATAATAATTATTTTTGAAAACTAAACAATGAATCCTTATGAGCATTTTAGTAAATAAATTTTCGAAGGTCGTTGTGCAGGGATTTACCGGCAGCGAAGGTACTTTCCATGCATCACAAATGATAGAATACGGTACCCATGTCGTTGGTGGGGTTACACCCGGCAAAGGCGGACAGCTTCATCTGGGGCTGCCGGTTTTTAATACGGTATCGGAGGCCGTTGAAAAAGCTGGCGCCAATGTCTCCATTATTTTTGTGCCACCGGCTTTTGCTGCCGATGCTATTATGGAAGCAGCCGATGCAGGGATCAAAGTGATCGTTTGCATTACCGAAGGCATCCCCGTTCAGGATATGGTAAAAGTGAAACACTACCTGAACTGCAAAGATTGCCGTTTGATAGGCCCCAACTGTCCGGGTATTATTACTCCGGGTGAAGCAAAAATAGGTATCATGCCGGCTTTTATTCACACACCGGGCGCTATTGGTATCGTTTCCCGTTCAGGAACCCTTACCTATGAGGCTGTTGACCAGATCACAAAATGCGGCCTTGGCCAGTCAACGGGTATTGGTATCGGTGGCGATCCTATCATTGGAACGACCACGCTGGATGCCATAAAACTTTTCATGGAAGATGAAGAGACGAAAGGTATCGTAATGATAGGAGAGATAGGTGGCAGCATGGAAGCCGAAGCCGCTGCCTGGATAAAAGACCACGGTACCAAACCTGTGGTAGGTTTTATCGCCGGGGCTACCGCACCCAAAGGCAGGACCATGGGCCACGCCGGAGCTATCATCGGCGGCAAGGAAGATACCGCAGAAGCTAAAAAAGCGGTGTTAAGGGATGCCGGTGTTCATGTGGTGGATTCCCCAGCAGATATCGGGGCAAAGATGATGGAAGTTCTAAATGATTAATTTGTAATCCTTTTTGATTCCTTAATTTTTTCTATAATTTTTATGGTATAGATTATCGCAAGCAGCGGTATTAACCAGATTATTCTTGACTGGTACCTGTCTTCTACCACAGATAAGGTTGATGTAATAAAGGCATTATACAGCAAACTCACCATAATTACCACGCTTGCAAACCTGAGTAAATAATTTTGTTTGATAAGAAATACACCAATAATAATTATTATCAAAGAAAGTATAAATGTTATGCTTACTAAAAATTCAAAGATGCCAAATTTAAGTTCGCCGGTATTTTGAAGGCTTTTGAAGAAAGAAGGTAATTCGTTTTCGAAATGATCTCTTATTGGATAATATGGGGCAGAATTAATGCCGAAAGGAATCTTGCCTGTTCCAATTTTGAATGAAACAAGTTGTAGCCCGGTATATTTTATTATATCCTTAAATATCTTCGGATAGTATTTGGGCGTAAGAATAATCCCTTTAACTACAGGAGCATATTTTTCATTAGCTTTCATCCATGGCTTGTTGACCTCCAGGGGTTCCTGATAGTCATATAAAGGACTTCTGTTACTCCATAGAAATTCGTCAGAAGAAGCAGGTAAGCTATCCTTGTATTTGCACAAAACGCATTCCTCATTCGACAAGCAGATATCGTCAAGATACATTTTCAGCAATCCGGTATTGTTGAATTTTGCAGTTAATAAAATGTTTGAGGATCCTAATGTTTTAAAACCTCTTCCATGGGAATAGTTGTATGTCATTATAAACAACACGGACATAACCGCCGTGATAAACAGAATCAGGCTTCTGATTTTAATTTTGATAAATACGGCTGGTTCAGGTTTTTTAATTACTATAACAATAAACATACTTATTAATAACATCAACAATAAAAAGACGTTGCTCATGTGGGTGATGAGGCATAGAAAAACCAAAAGGATATAAATTGCGAAATCAACATGATTTAATTTCTTCTGATTCAAAAAAACTATGAATAAAATTATCAGGACAGGTGTAAATATGTCCGGCATTATTTGACATGAAAACCAGCAAAGACTTGAAAAGAAAAGAAGAATCATCAGGGAGATAAAATGATAAATGTAAAGTTTTTTGTTGCTGAAGAAAAGGCCCAGAAATCTAAAAATCAGGTAGCTTATAATGAGGTTTTGAAACAACACTATGGTCCAGGTTGTTGCCTGCCAGGAGACGATCCTGATAAAGAAACTGTATCCAATCACTTTGTCAACAGAAGGTGTCAGACTTATTGAGTTGGTTAGATAATTCCCCGAATCGGGATATAATAATGGAAATCTATTATAAAAAGCAATGGAAGACAGTAATAATACGGATATGCCAAAATACAGACATTTAAGAATTATTCTTATATAGTTTTTTTCTAAAAACATTACTCTATATAATTTGTTGAAAATACTTATTTTATTATACGTCTGTAAACAAAAAGAAACACCATTTATTACGGCACGTAATCATATGCACCCAGATCAGGCGGGGGATTCAGCGTTCGGTTATTTCCTTTTATATCCACCGTCAGATCAAAGATCGCAGTATAAATAAGGTTGATGTTCCCCGCATCAATGGCTCCGGACCCCGGCATTAAGGTGTAATCATTATTGGAATAATTGGTAAACAGCGGATCTTCGTTGAAAACACAATTGACTATAGAACTGCCTGCGGAATAATTGGTGGTTTTTAATAAACAGTTTTCAAATTTATAATCAAAGGCCGCATCCGTAACACTGTCAATGATCAACTCTTCCGTGTTACTACCATAAACAATGCAATTGCCGAAATAGGCAGAATCCAGGTCGCCGGTATAAACCACAGCGTTGGCCAGGTCCTCATAATAGTTGGTTATCAGCAACGACGGTGTTTGCCGTGATGCATACGAATAATAGTTGCCCAGCGTGCAATGCCTGAAATCATAGGAGCCGCCTGTGGTAAGGCATACCGAATATCCGCCACAATTTGCAAAGACGCTGTTACCGCTGATGACCTTATAATAACGCGTCAGCAGCCCTATACCGGTCATGTTTTTGATGACTGTATTCTTTAATATCAGGCGGTTGCCCATCGAAGCGCTCATGGTTTCAGCCTGTATGCCGATAAACCCGTTTTTGATGATGGCATAATTGATCACATTGTCTTCCGTACCTTCGTTGATCCATATCCGGTCCCACTGGCCGGGCAAATCTTTGTATTCGGCTTCAAGCCTGCTGCCCTGGAAGGTTACGGGTTCATCGATAGTGCCATTCACCTTTAAGGAACCGCCTTTATAAACCCACATGCCTGAATTATTATAAAAATGCAGCCGGCAGCCTTGCTCAATATTGAGGTTCCCGGTAGAATCAATGACTGCATAGCCGTATATAAGATACGGTTTGTCGTTGACCCAGGTGATGTTTTCGTGTTCGCCGGCAACGATTTTGTAATGAAGGGAGTTGCCAAGTGTTTTGTCAGCCACGATATAATGTGCGTCCTGGCCCCAGGCCGTCAGGTCAACATCCTGGACGTTGCCGTTAAGCTCGAAAATAATGGAGTCCCTCACCACCATGGGAGAGTTGCTGTTTTGCGGGTCAACGGTTACTTTGACGAAAATAAAAATGCTGTCATTTGGCGGTAGTTCGACATCCTGGATACTTTGTGTGGGAACTCCGTCAACATTCATGGTGTATTGCGAAGCGGTCCCGTTGGCAAGGTGTATCGAAGAAATAATCAGATTGTCGCTGGTTGGGTTTTTTATATAAAACATTTTTGTTGTAGAACCTACGGTAGAAAAAACAGTGTCGAATAAAATGGATTCTGTCGAGAGTATAAGTTTTACCGTCGGATCGGTGTTAATCTGATCGTCCTTTTTACACGCGTTGAAAAGACTGGCCAGCGTAATGAATACTGAAACCGAAGCTAATAAAAAGAATTTTTTCATCAGTTTTTTCTTAGAAACGTCTTATTGATGATTTTGTTTTGCAAATGTAACATTATTGCCTGATAATGCAGTAATAAATGAATATTGCCATTTATTTGATCAGGCAACAACCTTTTATCGCTGATCTAATCAAATGAAGTTGTCACAGGTATTATATATGATCAGGCATTATTAAGATTTATTGATTTCGGCTTTCATTTTTTTGTTGATGATGTAAAAAATGAACTATATATATTATCCAGACATAATTGAATTTTTTCCGAGGGGTAAATTGACGTTTTGATTTATTTTTATTCGTGTTTTTGGAATATTCTTGAGAATTCTTAAAATTATTTTTAATAATGTCCTGATATTTAATGATATAAGTGAAATGATAAAAATAAAATCTTAACATTTGACTTGTAATAAGTTATAAATAAATACCTTATCTTTGCAAAAAAATATTAAATTCAGTACGGTAAATTTTTTAATATTGCAATGAGTTACATACAATTTGATAAAGAACAGTTGGTAAACCTCGGTTTTGCTTTGAAAAGAGAATTCATTCGAAGCAACAGAGCCGGTTCTTTTGCCACCTCCACCATTATTGGATGCAATACACGTAAATATCATGGTCTGTTTATTACACCCCAGCCGGATATTGACGGAGGCAACCACGTATTGCTTTCCACTTTAGACGAAACTATAGTTCAGCGGAATGAAGAATTCAACCTTGGCATCCACCGTTATCCTCAGGGTGTGTATAACCCGAAAGGGCATAAGTATATTACGAAGCTTGAAATGGAGCCCATGCCGAAGTTCACTTACCGTGTCGGGGGCGTTGTCCTTACAAAGGAATTCTTATTTTGCCTGGAAAACGATCGCTTCTTAATTAAGTACACACTTGAGGATGCCCATTCCCCAACGCTTTTAAAATTCAAGCCTTTCTTGGCTTTCCGCAATATTCACCAATTGACCAGGGCAAATATCGCCGCCGACACCCATTTTACAAATGCCGATAACGGGATCAGCATTAAAATGTATCCCCGTTATTCATCTTTGTTCATGCAGTTTTCAAAAAAACCGGAATATACTCATGCGCCAACATGGTATTATAATATTGAGTATACCGAAGAAATGGAACGTGGATTTGATTACCAGGAAGATCTTTTTGTCCCGGGTTTTTTTGAGATTTCACTGAAAAAAGGGGAGAGCGTTATTTTTTCTGTAGGGCTTGAAGAAGCAGATACATCCACATTAATGAAGGCTTACACTTCCGAAACTGGCAAAAGGATTCCCCGCGACAGTTTCAGGAATTGCCTTATAAATTCAGGCTGGCAGTTTTTTGTTCATAAGAACAATAAAGTAGAGATCATCGCCGGTTACCCATGGTTTGGCCGTTGGGGCAGGGATACGTTTATTTCTTTACCCGGCCTTACACTTGCCATACACGATCCCAAAAATTGCAAGGCGGTTATTGACAGCCTCATTTCAGAACTAAAAGGACCATTATGTCCCAACATGGGCTGTGGCACCGACATAGCTTACAATTCCGTGGACGCGCCTTTGTGGTTCTTCTGGGCTTTGCAGCAATACGCCATTTATACCAAAAGCCAGCGTAAGATCTGGATAGAATACGGCGGTAAAATGACGCAGATCCTTGATGGTTTCCGCCAGGGCTGTGAGTTCAATATTAAAATGCAGGACAATGGGCTGATCTATGCCGGTGAAGCAGGAAAGGCGCTGACATGGATGGATGCCGTTGTAAATGGCAAGCCTGTTACACCGCGTTCCGGGCTGGATGTTGAGATCAACGCGCTCTGGTATAATGCGGTGATGTTTGCCCTTGAAGTGGCCGGATTAGCAGGCGACGCTGCCTTTGTTCAAAAATGGCAGGAAATTGCAGATAAGATCCCTGCAGCTTTTAAAGCTACTTTCTGGCATAAAGACAAAGGATACCTGTGTGATTATGTGGATGGAGATTATAAAGACTGGTCGGTGAGGCCAAACCAGATTTTTGCCGCATCACTGCCATACAACCCTGTCAGCGAACAGATAAGAAAACTGATACTTGATGTTACAGAACGTGACTTGTTGACACGGCGCGGTTTGCGGACACTTTCCCCTACATCCCCTGAATATATTGGTGTTTACAAAGGTGGTGTTGATGAACGCGATGCTGCCTATCACCAGGGAGTCGTGTGGCCTTGGCTGCTCGGACATTATGTAGAAGCCTATTTAAAAATTCATGGGAAAAGCGGCCTGGCGCATGTCAAGCAATTGTACGATGGATTTGAACCGGTGATGATGGAACACGGCATAGGCACTGTATCCGAATTATACGACGGCAATCCCCCATATTTGCCGGGTGGTGCGCCTTCGCAAGCATGGAGCGTGGCTGAACTGCTGAGGATCGGATATTTGATAGAAAAATATTACAATGAATAATGATTTTAGCGCGTGTTGAAGTGTATGAAAAACAATCCGCCGCGGCGGAATAAAAAAACAAAGGATAAATAAATGAAAGTATTGATGTTTGGATGGGAATTTCCGCCTCACATAACCGGAGGGCTTGGCACGGCATGTTTCGGGCTGACCAAAGGGTTGCTGAAACACGGCGTGGAAGTTCTTTTTGTAGTTCCAAAAGCATACGGAGACGAAAACCAGCAGGCGGTACGTCTGATTAATGCCAGCGATGTTTCCATTGATTTCAGGAAAAAAGCCTATCAGGAATATTGGAACCAGCTGACCTATATTGAAATTGGTTCGAACATTATTCCATACGTCGGCGAAGAAGAGTTTGCCCGTATCACCAAACATAAGAAAGCTGGTAAAAGGGAAGTTGGATCGGGTGTGTTTTCAGAGCAATATACGTTTTCCGGAAAATACGGTAAAAACCTCATGGAGGAAGTTACCCGTTATGCACTGGTGGCTTCATCCATCGCCGGAGGGAATCACTTTGACGTTATCCATGCCCACGACTGGCTTACATACCCCGCAGGTATTGCTGCCAGGAAGATCAGCGGAAAACCCTTGGTCGTGCATATGCATGCTACCGAGTTTGACCGTTCCGGTGAGAATATCAATCAGAATGTTTACGATATCGAACGCAAAGGAATGGAAGCCGCCGATGCTGTTATAACCGTTAGCAATTACACCCGCGATATTGTGATCAACAGATACGGTATAGATCCTGCAAAAGTCTTTACCGTGCATAATGCCGTTGAACATAATTACGAGGGCCCTGATTTATGTATCGAAAAAAATGTACGGGAAAAAGTTGTTACATTCCTTGGCCGGGTAACCTTTCAGAAAGGCCCTGATTATTTTGTGGAAGCGGCTAACAAGGTTCTCGAAAAAGATAAAAATGTACGTTTTGTCATGGCCGGCTCGGGAGATATGCTCAACCGGATGATTTTACGGGTAGCCCAGTTGGGCATTTCAACAAATTTTCATTTCACCGGTTTTTTACAAGGTGAAGAAGTGGATAAAATGTTTTTGTTGAGCGATGTTTATGTGATGCCTTCAGTGTCTGAACCCTTTGGTATTTCGCCGCTTGAAGCAATGCGTTCCAATGTGCCTGTGGTCATTTCAAAGCAATCCGGCGTGTCTGAAGTGCTGAAGTACGCACTGAAAATTGATTTCTGGGATATAGACGCCATGGCAGACGCCATTTACGGGTTACTTCATTATGATGCGCTTTCTGTCATGTTCCGCAAGTTCGGAAAAGAAGAAGTAGAAAACCTTAAATGGGATAATGCTGCAGGCAAAGTGAGTGATGTTTATAATAAAGTTGTGTTTAAAAATTAATCGGTAATGAGATCTATTTGCTTTTATTTTCAGGTTCACCAGCCTTTCAGGCTGAAAACATATCGTTTTTTCGATATTGGCAGCAATCATTTTTATTTCGATGATTACCGCAACCGATATATATTAAGACGAATAGCTGAAAAATGTTATTTGCCCATGAACAACCTGTTGCTTGAGCTGATCAAAGAATTCGGGCCGGCTTTCAAGGTTAGTTTTTCATTGTCCGGAACTGCCATTGACCAGTTTGAGCGCTTTGCACCCGATGTGCTGGAAAGTTATATCCGGCTTGCCGAAACCGGCTGTGTTGAGTTTCTGGCAGAAACCTATTCGCATTCACTGTCTTCTCTAAAAAGCGAAGATGAATTCAATCGGCAGGTGACAGCACAGACGGAAAAAGTAAAACGCTATTTCAAACAGGAACCGACAACGTTTCGTAACACCGAGTTGATCTATTCGGACCAGATCGGTGAAATGGTTGCAAAGATGGGATATAAAACCATGCTTACCGAAGGAGCTAAACATATTCTTGGATGGAAAAGCCCGAATTTTATGTATTGCAATTCCATCAACCCGAAGTTAAAGATCCTGCTGAAAAATTTCCGCCTGAGCGATGATATCGCTTTCAGGTTTTCGCAGCAAAGCTGGGACAGCTGGCCGCTGACAACCGAAAAATTTGTGGAATGGCTCAACGCTGTGGACCATGCGCAGGAAACAGTAAATCTTTTTATGGATTATGAAACTTTCGGCGAACACCAGTGGCCTGAAACAGGTATTTTTGACTTCATGAGAGCCCTGCCGGGCCAGGTGTTTTCAAAATCCGATTACGGTTTTTATACACCCTCTGAACTTTCTGAAAAATTGCAACCGGTAGCTGAAGTCCACGTTCCTTACCCTATCTCATGGGCCGATGAAGAGCGCGACCTTACCGCATGGCTGGGCAATGACCTTCAAAATGACGCTTTCAAAAAACTGTATGAACTGGAAGATAAAGTGAAAAATACTTCTGATGAGCAGCTTCAGCTGGATTGGAAGTACCTGCAGACCAGCGACCATTTTTATTATATGTGCACCAAATGGTTCTCCGACGGTGATGTCCACAAATATTTCAATCCGTACAACACGCCTTATGAAGCTTACATCAACTATATGAATATCCTGAGCGATTTTATCATCAGGATTGAAGACATGCATCCGATAAACCATATTGAAAAAGCGGAGCAGGCTGAACCAACAGAAAAGCCGCTTGTGAAAAAAGCGGTGAAGGCAAAAGCAACTGTTAAAGCTCCGGTTAAAAAAGCAAAACTTGTGAAAGCTGAAACAGCAAAGCCGGCCAAAGCTGGAAAAGGATCTATGAAAGATGTTTCAAAGATCAATAAAACCGGGCTGCAAAAGCTGCTTAAGGATATTGATATGAAAACGGTTTATTTTGCTTTGGCGGATGCCGATAAAAAAGTGAAAAAAACCATCATCACACACTTGGGAAAATTACAGCAGAAAGAATACAATAAACTGCTTGCTGAGGATATCCCTTACACAAGTACTGATATCTCAAAAGCGCAGAAAATTCTTCAGGCGCGAATCAAAAAACTTATTAAATAAGTTCGGAGCTTTTCATGGTACCTGCCAAGCCATATTTTTTTGAAGAAGGGCAGGAGTATGTATTTGTGGTTAGTAACCGGATACAGCTTCCTCCGGATGATGAAAATTTTTTCATACTGATAAGTGCGTTCAACACCAAACACCTGCTTCCTGAAAAAAACTATTTGAACTACAATATCGTGCCGGGGCAGCGGCTTAAGTGCCGCATCGATAAAATCAACTGCTCGGGTAAAATATTTCTCGAGCCTGAACACCCTGTTTACAAAGAAAAAGAAATCTATGAATTTCCAGTGAAAGGGATGGAAACTATTTTGAATTCAGAAGGAAAACAAGAGCTGATGATCCTTGTGGATGATTGCTGGCACAATGATATTTTTATTAATGCTTCAACGGTTGAAACAGGTAAACTAAAAACAATTAAATGCCAGGTAGACCGGATCAAAAAAGGAAAGCTGTATCTGCACCCTGTGACTAAAAAACAGTTTTCTTCAACTTATGATATTGGAAAGCAATATGAATTCACAGTGGACAGCATTGTAACTCTTGCCGAAGACGAAGAATATTATGTTTTGAAAGATGCGCCGGGCAACGTTCATTATTTGAGAAAAAAGTATTTTAAGGATTATAATTTTGATATCGGCGCTGTCATAAGTTGCCGTGTGACGGCCCAGCCAGCATTGTTCAGGCATTACCTGGAGCCGGTACATCCTCATTACAAAATTGGTGAGGTTTATGATTTTCTTTATTCAGGCACAGAATCATACATCAATGAGTCGGGTGAAGAAGTAAAAAAGATTTTGGTGAGTGATGGTTCCGAAAAAGATTTTTTTGTGACCTGCGATTATTTTTCTGATCTGCATACCGAGCCCGGAAGCACCGTCAGATGCCTGCTGAGAAATATTAAAATGGGCAGGTTGGTTCTTGAATGTGTTTAATTTAGGGCTGAAGTTCGTTGTTGCAAGCTACGAACAAGGGCCAAGCTTGAAGTTGAATTTGTTCTACTATTTTTATTGCATTATTAATCTTTTCAATATACATTTGTAAGGACTAAATTATTATTATACAATATGCCATTCTTCCAAAATTCAGTAATATCTAAATACCTGAAAAATACAGATAAGCAAGTTGTCACTGCTGCTTATGCTAAATTCGTGGAGCATTTTCATAATCCTATTCTTCAGGAAAATATCAGAAATAGTAAAGAAGAGCAATATCAAGAAGGGTTTCTAACTGATTTGTTTGTAGAGGTACTAGGTTATACAAAAAATCCAAGATCGAACTTTAACCTTACCACCGAATATAAAAATATAAAAGACGGCAAAAAAGCTGATGGAGCTATAATAATCAATGATGCTGTAAAAGCAGTAATAGAACTTAAAGGAACCGAAACAACGGATTTAAGTAAGGTGGAAAATCAGGCATTCGGATATAAAAACAACCAACCGGAATGTATTTATGTTATTACTTCCAATTTCGAAAAGTTGCGTTTTTATATTGATAATGCGATTGAGCATATAGAGTTTAATTTGTTCACGCTTACGGAAAAAGAATTTGAGTTGCTCTATTTGTTACTGGCTTTTGTAAATATCGAAAAAGGAATCCCAAAAAAAATTAAAGATGAGTCACTCAGCACAGAGGATTTAATTACCAAAAAACTTTATAACGATTATTCTTTGTTTAAAAGGGAACTTCATCAGAATTTGGTCGGGTTGAATCCTCAATACGACCCTTTAACACTATTTAAAAAATCGCAAAAGTTGTTAGACCGGTTTTTGTTTTTGTTTTTTGCCGAAGACAGGCAATTACTGCCTCCAAATTCGGTAAGATTGATTTTGAATGATTGGAAAGATTTAATTGATAGGGATGAGTATAAGCCGCTATATGGCAGATTTAAAAAGTATTTTGGATATCTGAACACCGGTTTTAAGGGGAAAAGATATGATGTGTTTGCCTATAATGGCGGATTGTTTAAACCCGACGAAATTTTAGATGCGTTATTAATTGATGATGATTTGCTTTATAAGCACACAGGAAAACTTGCTGTTTATGATTTCGATAGTGAAGTTGATGTGAATATATTGGGGCATATTTTTGAAAATTCCCTCAACGAATTGGATGAAATAAAAGCGCAATTAGAGGGAAAGGAAATTGACAAAAGCAAAACCAAGCGAAAAAAAGATGGGGTTTTTTATACGCCCAAATATATTACCAAATACATAGTTGATAATACTGTTGGCAAGCTTTGCACCGAAAAAAAAACCGACCTGCAAATAAACGAAGAAGAATATATAAGCAATAAAAAAATACAAAAACAAACAAAACAAGCATTAGCGGACAAGCTTACCGCTTATCGCAACTGGCTTTTGCAACTTAAAATTTGTGACCCTGCTTGCGGTTCGGGAGCTTTTTTAAATCAAGCTTTAGACTTTTTAATTAACGAACATCGTTATATAGACGAATTACAAGCCAAGCTCTTTGGTGCATCATTAGTATTAAGCGATTTTGATAACAGCATATTGGAAAACAATTTGTTTGGCGTAGATTTGAACGAAGAAAGCGTAGAAATAGCCAAGCTCTCGCTATGGTTGCGTACCGCTCGTCCAAACCGCAAACTGAACGATCTTAACAACAATATTAAATGCGGAAACTCCCTGATTGACGACCCTGCGGTTGCCGGAGAAAAAGCATTTAACTGGTTTTTAGAATTTCCGCAAGTATTTCCGCATTATCGCAAACCAAAATCGAAACCAATAGATTACGTTAAAATCAGAGAGAAAGTAATAGAATCAGAAGCTTTGAACTATCCTGACCAAGGTGATAATGATTATGATGATGATATAGAAGAACCAGCTTTTTCGTATAAACCCGGTAGCAAGGGATTTGTCAAACATGGTTTCGATGTGGTGATTGGGAATCCGCCGTATTTGGTAATTAAAGGTGGTAGATGGATAAATGGTTTTGAATATAATAATAATGTTATAGAGTTTATAAGAAATAAGTTTAAGACAGCAGAACAACAAATTAACACTTATGTTTTGTTTTTGGAATTAGCAAAATATTTAGTAAAACAGAATGGTATAATATCTCAAATTACCCCTAATACTTTTTTTGCTAATGAATATTCAAAAAGAATTAGGAACTTTTTAATTGAAAATGCTAATTTATTAGAAATTAAAAATACAGGTCTTGTTTTTGAGGATGCAAGTGTTGAGACAGCAATTACTGTTTACAAAAATAACAGATATGAGGGTAAAACTTTAATTATTAATAACGAGAATCAATTTGAAATAAATTTTATAGAATTAAAAGGATTAACATATGACGATAAATATTTAATAAATTTAAGCAAAGATTCATTGGGATTATTGAAAAGACTTAGCAATAATGATAAAATACAATCTATTGCGAAAGTTTGGAGAGGATTAACAACCGGAGATGATGAGAAATTTTTATCTGGCTCTAAACTTTCAGAAATATATAAACCTATATTAACAGGAAGTGAAATCCAAAGATATTATCATAATAATATCGTGAAGTATGTTTACTACGATCAAAAGTTATTGGATAGAGCAAGAGATGAAAGAATTTTTATTTTAAAGGAAAAATTAATTTCAAAATTTGTTGGTAATAGACTTTCATTTTGTTATGATAATGAACAAAATTATGTTATTAATACAGCTTGTTCGTTTGAACTTTTAGATAATGATTTTTCAATTAAATATTTATTGTGTTTGTTAAATTCAAGGTTGTTGGACTATTATTTTCAAATGATTTTTAGTGATTCAAGAACTACTTTTCCAATAATGAAATCTGGAAGCATTGAACAATTGCCAATAATAAAAATTGATATGGCAAACCAAAGCTCCTTCATCCAAAAAGCCGACCTCATGCTTTCGCTCAACAAAGATTTGCAACTCCTTGCCCAAAAATTCCAACGAAACCTGCAACGTGAATTTACCTTAGAAGATTTACCCGGTAAATTACAAAATTGGTATTTGCTAGGATACCCGGACTTTATCAAAGAATTAGAGAAAAAGAAAATAAAACTTACGCTATCGAAAAAAGCCGAATGGGAAGAATACTTTATGCAGGAAAGCAAAAAAGCCCTTGAACTAAAAACCCAGATAGAAACCACCGATAAGGAAATAGACCAAATGGTTTATGAACTGTACCAACTCACACCAGAGGAAATAAAAATTGTTGAATTAAAAAAATGATTAATATTATCAAATATGAAACACTTCAAAAGGAATTTAATTTGGATAATATTATTAATCTTGCCTTTAATAATAATACTTCCAAATTATAGTGGCATTGCAAATTGTTTGTTTCCCTCTAATTCAGATAGAAACGGAGAATTAATCAAATTACTTTTAAGTATTGAAGGTGGGATTGGTATTCTATTTGGGCTATTTGTTTCATATACACGTGCTATTACAACTGAAGAAAGTGTAAAGAGGCAAGGTGAAGCAATTGGAAAGCAAAGTGAACAAATTGAATTATCTCGCAAAAGCCAAATTGATGAAAGGTTTAAAAATGGTATTGAGCATTTAGGTAGTGATAAAGAACCAATAATATTAGGTGGTATTGCTGAATTAAATCAAATTGCAAAAGAGAATCAAAAAGAATATGCAGAAGTTGTTTTTATCATTTTATGTAGCTATATTCGGAGTAACACGAATATTTATGAAAAATTAGCAACGGACTTTAATCATACCGCTATCCAAATGATCATAGATTGCCTATTTAAACTACCAATTAATTCCAATAACCCATATATTAATTGCAATGCTAATTTGTCACATTCTAATTTAATCGGAACAAATCTTGATAACTGCAATTTTTCAAATGCAGATCTTTCTTTTTGTTTAATGCCAAGTTTAGAAAATGTTAACCTCAAAAATGCGAATATTAGTAAAGCAAAATTTACACTTGCAACATTGCATAATTTGGATTTTTTTAATACTAAAATTTATGGAACAATTTTTCAATATGTGCAAATAAAAGATATTACATTTGAAAACTGTCAGACACCAATAGTTCTACATTTTATTGATTCAGAACTAAAGAATATTAATTTTGAAAATTCTAAAATAAATTCTTCTTCTTTTCTTTCTTCCCACCTATCAAATGTGAGTTTCAAAAATTCAGAAGTTAGTGATACAAAATTTTCTTGTTCTATTCTCTCAAAAATAAGTTTCTTGAATTGCGATTATATGTATGAACTTGATTTTAGAGCATCAGGTTTAACAGAGGTCATTTTCAATTCATATATATTAAAAGCAAAATTCAACGGTTGTGATAATTCTTATAAAGAATATCGTCCATTAATAGAAGATCGACTAAAAGATAGAATAGGTAAAATTGCTGAGGTTAGTTCTATAAACTACAATACAACTTCTTTTGATAAATGTCAAATCGGAATTTTATCACAACTTGATGTTGATGAAATAATGGGATTTTATGATGAACTAGGAAAATCAATATCCCCTCGTTCGGCTAAGGCTACTCATAAATAAGTTTAATCAATAAAATTAGTTTAATCAGCGGTTCAGACAATTTCTCCCAAAGCTTGCGCGCACCTCCTGTCTCAATACATCTTACTTCACATCCTCGTTCCAAACCACAATATTATACAAACAAATACCAAGAAAAATATCATAAAAATTATTTCGCCCCAACTAAATTGCTCTTCTGTTGCGAAAAAAATATGCAAAAAATCCGATAATTTTCTTTGATTTTTTTTTCATAATTAATTAGCAAAAAAAAACTCCCGAAGCCCAAACCCCGGGAGTCTTTTATTTTTTATTCCTTAAAAATTATTCCAAAGAATGCACCACAAGCCCGCTTCTTAATTTAGGTTCGAACCAGGTGGTTTTCGGAGGCATGATATTGCCGGTATCGGCAATGTTGATCAATTGATCCATAGATACAGGGTAAAGCGCAAAGGCTGCTTTCATTTCACCTGAATCCACACGTTTTTTCAATTCACCAAGTCCGCGGATACCGCCGACAAAATCAATGCGCTTGTCGGTTCTAAGGTCTTTAATGCCAAGAATTTCGTCAAGCACAAGTTTGGAAAGTATAGTAACATCAAGGACGCCGATAGGATCGTCATCGTTGAATGTTCCTGGTTTTGCGGTCAGTGAGTACCATTTGCCATCCAGATATAAACCGAAGTTGTGAAGCATGTGGGGTTTATACACGTCAGCGCCTTTCATCTCAACTGAGAAAACTTGCTCCAGTTTTTTCAAAAATTCATCCGGGCTAAGGTTGTTCAGGTCTTTCACCACGCGGTTGTAATCAATGATCGTCAGCTGATCAGCAGGAAAATGAACAGCAAGGAAGAAATTGTATTCTTCATTTCCGGTGTGGTCCGGGTTATTTTTTTTCTTTTCATTACCAACAAGCGCTGCAGCAGCGGTACGGTGGTGGCCGTCGGCAACATAGGTGTACGGGACGTTTTTGAACAATCCGATCAATTTATTTATGGTATGCTCATCTTTGATAACCCAGAAATGATGCCCGAATCCGTCGTTTGAAGTAAAATTATATTCCGGAGTATGGTTTTCTACAATACTAGCAACAATCTCATCAATTTCTTTTACAGCCGGGTAAGTGAAAAACACAGGTTCCATATTTGCGTTGGTAATGCGTACATGTTTCATCCGGTCTTCTTCTTTATCTTTCCGGGTGAGTTCATGTTTTTTGATGATGCCGTTCATGTAATCTTCCACGCCGGCACAACCCACGATGCCGTATTGTGTTTTGCCGATCATGGTTTGGGCATAAATATACAGACAGTCTTTTTCATCGGGGACCAGCCACTTATTTTCACGGAATTTCCTGAAATTTTCTTTTGCTTTATTATAAACCGATTCATCATGTTCATCGATGTTTATATCAAGGTCGATTTCCGGTTTTATGATATGAAGTAATGAATATTCGTTTCCATCAGCTTCGACCCGTGCTTCTTTTGAATTGAGCACGTCATAAGGCCTTGATGCCACAAGTTGTGCAATTTTTTTTGGTGGGCGCAGGCCCTTAAAAGCTTTTAAAATAGCCATGTTAATAGTTTTATATAGTTAAACAATAATAAATAAAGGCAACATTCTACCTAAAAAAATCATTAAGAATGGAAGATTAAATAATTTCTGAATTCAGGTTGTGGTTCGGATTATCATCAAAATCATCATCTGTTTTTTCGCCGGGCCTTTCGCTTCTTTGCAAAGAAGCTATGAGGGCGCCAATCATCTTTGTCATTTCTATCAGCACATTCCTGGAATCCTCAACATTATTTTCACCGAAAAAACCGAGTTTTTCAGCCACGGTTGTATATACAATACATTCCCTGATGGAGCTTTTGGCCATTTTCAGATAATAAATAAACTGAGTCTTGTTTCTGCTGGAGCCTTCAGAAATATTGATGGCGATGCATTGTGCGGCACAGATGAATTTATTGGTCAGGCTTAGCCTGTTAGTTTCAGGAAAATGCTGTGTGTTATTATACACCCAGCTGACGTAATCAAGCGCTTTGTTATAGATCCTCAGGTCTTCAAACCTGAAGAAGAACATGTTTTTGTCAGTTTCCATTCTTTTTAATTTTAATAGTCAGAACTTGTTGAAAAAGGCTTAGAATTTATTCACCTGAAATTTTGTTACTCCGTTTTTGAGGAAGCCGACTATCTGGTTTGCCGCGGCCAGCCCGGCATTGATGTTGGCTTCAGATGTTTCAGCTCCTTGTTTTTTAGGGGTGGCATAATAACGTTTTTCGTATTTGCCGTCAATTTCTGCGTGGCAATCCGGGGCTATATCGGAGATATATTTAAAATCAGGGCGTTCGTCAAGCATCCGTTTTAAATCATCTTCGTTGATGACTTCCTTACGTGCGGTATTAACCAGGGTAGCACCTTTAGGCATTTTGGACATAAGGTCGAAATTGATGGATTTTTTTGTCTTTTCATTGGCAGGAATATGCAATGAAACATACTGGCAGGTGCTGTACAATTCTTCAACGCTGCCAACAGCTTTTACGCCGTCTTGTTCCATCACTGATTTTTCGATAAAAGGATCGAAGGCGTAAAGTTCCATCCCGAATCCTTTAGCAATTTTAGCTACATATTTTCCTACATACCCATAAGCATGGATGCCTAATTTTTTTCCTTTCAGTTCTGAACCGGGGCCGCCTTTAAAACAGGCTCTTGAAATAAAAACCATCATGCCAAGTGCCAGTTCTGCAACAGCATTGGAATTTTGCCCGGGGGTATTCATGGCCACAATTTTATGTTCGTTGGCAGCCGCCAGGTCTATATTGTCATAGCCTGCACCGGCGCGAACGATGATTTTAAGGTTTTTGGCTGCATTGATCACTTCTGCAGTGGCCTTGTCGCTTCTGATGATCATGGCATCCACATCGGCAACGGCTTTGATAAGTTCGGCGTTGTCGGTATATTTTTCAAGCAATACGGTTTCGAAACCGGCTTCGTCAAAGATCTTTTTTATTCCGTTAACAGCAACAGCTGCAAAGGGTTTTTCGGTAGCTATCAGTACTTTTGCCATAACAAATAGTTTTAAATGGTTTTTTAATTGGTTTTAAAAGATTTAACAACGAAAATAATTAATATTTCAATAAAATAAAAAAAAAGGATAAAATAGTTTTTTCAGAAACTACTTTATCCTTTTAAGAAAGGATCAATTATATTTTAGAAGCTTCAAATTCTTTCATACAATCAACTAATGCCTGGACACTTTCGATGGGCAGGGCATTGTATGTGGAAGCTCTGAATCCTCCAACGGAACGATGGCCTTTGATACCGACCATGCCTTTTGATTTGGCAAAGTTCATGAATTCCTCTTCGAGGTTCTGATAACCTTCTTTCATCACGAAGCAGATATTCATCAGTGAACGGGAATCTTTTTCCACGGTGCCGACAAATATTTTACTTGAATCGATGGCATCATAAAGTAATTTTGCCTTGGCCAGATTCATTTTTTCGAGTTCTTTCACGCCACCAATTGATTTTATCCACCTCAATGTTTCCATAATCGTGTATATCGGCAGACAGGGAGGCGTGTTGAACATAGAACCTTCTTTAATGTGAGTTCTGTAGTCGAGCATGGAAGGAATGACGCGTGTAACTTTTCCGAGAATATCTTCGCGTACAATAACAAAGGTAGCGCCAGCAGGCCCGAGGTTTTTCTGGGCGCCGCCATAAATCATGGCATATTTCGAAACGTCAACCGGGCGGCTGAAAATGTCAGACGACATATCTGCCACCAAAGGAACGGGGCTGTCCATATCGTACCTGATCTCAGAACCGTAAATGGTGTTGTTGGTGGTGATGTGCATGTAATCCACGTCTTTCGGTATTTCCCAGCCTTTGGGGATGTAATTGAAATTTTTATCGGCAGAAGAACCTACGATCTGTACTTCACCAAAAAGTTTTGCTTCTTTGATGGCTTTTTTGGCCCATACACCTGTTTCAAGGTAAGCAGCTTTCTTTTCCATGAGGTTGTATGGCACCATACAGAATTGCATACTGGCGCCGCCTCCCAGGAACAGGACATGATATCCTTCGGGAATTCCAAGTTGTTCCTTAAAAAGTGCTACAGCTTCGTCAATGATGGCTTGAAAATCCTTGCTTCTGTGGGAAATTTCAAGGATTGACATTCCGATTCCGTTGAGATCTAATACTGCTTTTGCAGTGTTTTCTATTGCTATTCGTGGCAGAATAGAAGGACCAGCATTAAAATTGTGTACTTTTTTCATGTTAAATATAGTTTATGAATGTTATATTTCTTTTCTGTTTGCAAAGTAAACAATTTAATTGCAATAAAAAAAATGTAAATCAATAAAAAATAACAATTTGTTATCCAGTATTTTACAACTGTGGCGGCGTGATTTTTTTCTTGTTTTTCGGTTTGGGGTTGCGGGCATCAATATCTTTCACGAATTGCCATTTTCCGTTTTCGAAAATAAAACCGTCAAAAACATTGGATTCAGGAACATAAAACTGATACTGGCCTTCCAGGTTGGCTGCATATTTTGAGGTGCGCGTATCCATGGGTGAAAGGCGGTCGAAAACAATCATATCGGCTTTCAGGGTTTTTATTTTTGCCGGGACCTTTTTATCAGACTTTAAGGCTTTATTGCTTTTTTTGTCTTTTGGGTTGTATTTTGTCTTTATAGTTTTTGCAGGACGTGTCACCGTATGTATCATTTGCTCATCGAAACGCATGAGCATGCTAGCACGGGACGAATATTCAAAGATTACCCGCGTGGTTTTTTCTTTGTATTTCCGGAACAGTTGTTTGCCGAAAACGGGGGTGCCGACCGTGCGGAACGAAAGAATTTCGATCACTTTTTTTGTCGTCAGCTTGTTGTTCCCTTTCCATCCCAATAAGGTGTAATTTCTTTTTCCCTGGTAAACGGTTGGAATGATCTTGTAATAGATGGCGCCATACCATTTGCCAAAATCAGTCACTTCATTTTCAGGATACATTATTTTATCCGTATTGTCGGTCAGTTTAAAAAATCTTTTTTTTAACCCTGAGTTTTCCGGAAAGAAAATATAGCCAAAAAACTCGTACATACCGTCTTCTTTGGCAATTCCCCAGGTGATAATTTTAAATTTTTTGTCGGGGGAGGTGAGTGCGGAATATTTTTTAACGGAATCGAAAGGAAATTCAAAAGATTTTTCAGACATGAAAATTTTTTCAAGCAGGTTTTGAAGTTTTTCGTTGGCCGCATATTTATTAAAGTCGGCCGTTTCGCTTGCAATCGTATTGGTGTAGGATTTAAGGGAGTCCAAACGGGCTTCTGCCTCCTGCGATCTCAGTGTAAAAGGCAGAAAAAAAACCATCAGGAAAAATCCGATTAAACGTTGCGACATGTGTTTTTCAATAAATCTTTTGATAAACGAAATTTTTACAACCTTTATTTTGCATGATCAAAATCGTTTACTTTTACAAAAATATATAAAATTGGTGGAAAAACAGATTATGATAACATTAGACGAACATATTGATAATTTCGGCAAACTTTCGGATTTCTTATCTGCCTTTATACTTGGTAAAACAAATCCGGAATATCATGTGCCTAAATGTTTGGCGGAAGCTGTTGATAACAGCATGATCCATAATGGCTATTTTACCAAACAAAATATTTTTCTTGCATTAAATTCAATAGCCATAATGCTGGAAAAAGATAAAATCAAAAAATGGATACATCACTACGAACCACTTTTTAAAACGACATCAAACCCGTGCAAGGTAGGAGTGGTGCTGGCTGGAAATATTCCCATTGTGGGTTTTCATGATTTTTTGTGTGTACTGGTCAGCGGAAATATTTTTATGGGAAAGTTATCCCAAAACGACCGTTATTTATTGCCTGCCATTGCTGAAGTTCTATCAGCAATTGACAATCGCTACAAGGACCTGATTTATTTTACTGAAAATAAACTGGAAGGTTTCGATGCCGTGATAGCTACCGGAAGCAATAATACCTCCAGGTATTTTGAGTATTACTTCGGGAAATACCCTCACATTATCAGGAAAAACCGCAACAGTATTGCTGTTTTGGCCGGCAACGAAACCGATGATCAGTTGACCCTTCTGGCTGCTGATATTTTCAGCTATTTTGGCCTGGGTTGCCGTAATGTTTCAAAAATCTATATTCCGGAATCATTCGATCTTCAGCGGTTCATCGATGCCATGAAGCCGTTTTCGTTTATCCTGGATCATCATAAATACAAGAACAATTATGATTACTATAAGACCATTTTTATCATGGATAAGCGAATAATAATTGATGGCGGATTTTTTCTTTTAGTGGAAGACCCTTCCATGTATTCCCCGGTTTCCGTAATTAATTTTGAGCGGTATTCTGACATTAATTCGGTACAAACCTTTTTGCAGGAACATTCAGATTCCATACAATGCATAGTCGGATCATCTTCAATTGATACTGCGGCTGTTCCCTTTGGAAAAGCTCAGCATCCTGAATTATGGAATTATGCTGACAATAGTGATACTATGAACTTCTTACTTACATTATAATTGTTTAATAAATTGTAAAATAGATAGTAAAAAAACAAAATAAATATAAAATTAATTCGAATTAATAAAAAAATATCATGAAAGTCTTGTTTATAAATAAAAGTAGTGTAATTTTGCACTCACATTTATAAAAAAAAGTAAGTCATGAAAAAAGGCATTCACCCGAAAGATTATCGTTTAGTAGTTTTCAAAGATATGTCAAACGATTATTCATTTATTACACGTTCAACAGCTCAAACCAAAGAAACTATTGTATGGGAAGATGGCAAGGAATATCCTTTGGTAAAACTCGAAATCTCGCACACATCCCATCCGTTTTACACCGGTAAGATGAAATTTGTTGATACTGCTGGTCGTGTTGATAAATTTAATACCCGTTATAAAAAACATATTGTTAAGAAAGCTGAGCCTCAGAAAGAGGAACCGCAAAAAACTGAAGAATAATTTCTTCGAAAACCCCGGAATTTTTTCGGGGTTTTTTATTTTAGCTTATGATACAACATTTTTAATTCTTTGCTGTTAGTATTTCTGGAAAAACTTTTTTCATTTTTTTGAAAAATATCATGTTTTATTCTTATTATTGTACTACACTAAACACTTTTGAACATGAATTATATTCTTTTTGATGATTCGTCACGGATGGATTTATTTCCTTTGACATTGACCAGGCCTGCTGCTGAAATACGGATAGGTATTCTTACCATTCGTCAGAAATGGGAAAAATACCTGAAAGCAGAAACCTCCACACTGACCGAACGGCACCTTAGCGAAAAATACCCGATTATAAAAGGAAAGAATAATATTCTGATCAATGCTACCATATGCCCCACGCCCGAACTTGTAAAAAAAATAAATGAGTTAAAATCCGGCCAGGCATTGGTGACAGAGGATTATATTATTGCCTATAACATTGATGAAAAAGACCTTGAGGCCAGCGAAAACATCGAATCTGCATTGGTTGATGATGGCGACAAGCATGACCTTGAAGGATTAAACGAAATTTTATGTGATATCCCGCATATTAAAATTAATTATCCGTGGGACATCTTTTCTTTTAATGAAGAAGCGATAAAGGAAGATTTTAAATTGATCACAAAAGGACGGAAGTCAAAAGCCATAAGTACCACAAACAGGGTAACTGATGAAAAAAATATTTTCATTGAAGCTGGAGCGAAGGTTGAACATGCCATTATTAATGCTTCTGAAGGCCCGGTATACATCGGAAAAGATGCCGAAGTCATGGAAGGTGCGATGATTCGCGGCCCCTTTGCCTTGTGTGAACAAGCTACCCTGAAAATGGGTGCCAAAATATATGGGGCCACCACCATTGGCCCTCAATCGAAAGTAGGCGGTGAACTTAACAACACTGTCATATTCGGTTTTAGCAACAAAGCACACGATGGATTTATCGGTAATTCGGTAATTGGCGAATGGTGCAACCTCGGTGCTGACTCTAATAATTCGAACCTGAAAAATACCTACGATGAAGTTAAAATGTGGAATTATACCCAGGAACGCTTCATACCAACAGGTTTGCAGTTTTGCGGGCTCATTATGGGCGATCACTCCAAATGCGGAATAAACACCATGTTCAACACCGGAACCGTGATAGGAGCGAATACCAGCATATTTGGCCATGGGTTTCAGCGTAATTTTATCCCATCTTTCAGTTGGGGAAGCTCTGTTTCCGGATATACCACCTACGATATTGCTAAAGCTATAGAAGTTGCAAAAAGCGTTTACCAACGCAGGGGCATGGAATTTTCAAAAATCGATGAAAATATTTTGAAAAACGTTTACAACCTGACTTTTGCGTATCGCAAAAATGTTAAATTTATCAGGTAACTTTTTGCCCTGAAAACCGTTTACAAGAAGCTTGGCATTTAAATTGACAAACTACCCTGTTCATTTGTGAAATTTATTGATATTCCTGGTTTTTAGATTAAATTGTTACATAAAATATTAATTTAACTGACACATTGTCATAATTGTTTTGTATGGAATTTTCTGCAGAATTAGAAAAGAAATTGAAATTGATGAGCCTCGTAGATAGCGAAACTGAGTTCATTCCTTTGTTTACCTCCGAAGAAGAAGAGCAAATGAATTCGGAGCCTTTGCCCGAGACCTTGCCTATATTGCCTTTGAGAAACACGGTTTTATTTCCCGGCGTGGTAATACCCATTACAGTCGGGCGTGACAAGTCCATCAGACTGATCAAAGAAGCGTATAAGGCTAAACAAAATATCGGAGTTGTTTCACAAATAGATTCAAATATCGAAGACCCATCTTTTGATGACCTTTACAAGGTGGGCACAGTGGCCATCATATTGAAAACCCTGCACATGCCCGACGGAAGCACCACGGTCATCATACAGGGTAAAAAACGTTTTACACTGCTTGATATCAACTCAACGGAGCCATACTTCACCGCTCATATAGGAGCGTTTGTTACCAACGAAGCGGTTAAGAAAGACAAGAAATTTCAGGCGCTGATTTCTTCGCTCAAAGATTTTTCGATTCAGATGGCAAAGCAGTCTCCGAACATACCTTCTGAAGCGGCTTTTGCCATAAAAAACATTGAAAGCCCGTCGTTTCTGGTAAATTTCATCTCATCCAATTTGAATATTGAACTTTCCGAGAAACAACATTTACTTGAAACCCCCGACCTTACCGACCGTGCTAACCAGGTGCTGAATTACATGGTTAAAGAACTTCAGATGATTGAGCTGAAAAACCAGATTCAGAACAAAGTAAAAATTGATCTCGATAAGCAGCAGCGTGATTTTTTATTGCACCAGCAGATCAAGCAAATTCAGCAGGAGCTGGGCGACAACCCGCAGGAGCAACTTATCAGCGAGTTACAGGAAAAGGCTGCTCAGAAAAAATGGCCGGAAGAAATTGCACAGGTGTTCGAACGTGAGCTCTCCAAGTTTCAGCGGATGAATCCCCATGCGGCGGAATATTCGGTTCAGACCACTTATCTTGAAACCATTGTAGAACTGCCCTGGAATGAATATACTCAGGACAATTTCGACCTGAAAAATGCCCAGCGAATTTTGGATGAGGACCATTACGGCCTTGAAAAAATTAAAGAACGAATCATTGAATACCTTGCCGTACTCAAGGTGAAGGGCGATATGAAATCTCCGATTTTATGCCTCATAGGCCCTCCGGGTGTTGGAAAAACGTCGCTGGGAAAATCTATTGCCCGGGCCCTTGAACGTAAATATGTGAGAATGTCGCTTGGTGGTTTACGTGATGAATCTGAATTACGCGGACACCGCAAAACATACATTGGCGCCATGCCCGGGCGGATCATCCAGAATCATAAAAAAGTCAAATCTGCCAATCCCGTTTTTGTACTTGATGAAATTGACAAGGTAAGCGGAAACAATGTCAGCGGAGACCCGCAGGCTGCCTTGCTCGAAATCCTTGACCCTGAACAGAACACCAATTTTTATGATAATTTCCTCGAGGTGGATTTCGACCTTTCGAGGGTGATGTTTATTGCTACGGCGAACAATCTTTCAACCATTTATCCTGCCTTGCGCGACCGTATGGAAATTATCGACCTGAGCGGGTACCTGCTTGAGGAAAAAATTGAAATTGCCCAGCGGCATCTCATTCCCAAGCAGCTGAATGAACACGGCTTACAGGGAAAACAAATCGTTTTTAGCAATAAGGTCCTTGAAAAGATCATCGACGATTATACCCGGGAATCCGGCGTGCGTATGCTGGAGCGTACCATAGCAAAGATCATCCGCAACCGTGTGAAGAGTATTGCCATGGACGAAAAGTATAATAAAAATATCCAGCAACCCGAATTGCCTAAGATACTAGGGAATCCGATATACCAAAAAGATAAAGACATCCCTCATGATATCGCCGGCGTAATTACCGGCCTGGCATGGACTTCCGTGGGGGGAGAGGTGCTGTTTATTGAAGTGAGCCTGAGCAAAGGAAAGGGCGCACTCACACTGACCGGAAATCTTGGCGAGGTGATGAAAGAGTCGGCAACCATCGCTTTCGAATACCTTAAAGCACATTCACATCTTCTTGATATCAACAGTGAGGTTTTTGAAAACTGGAACGTTCACATTCATGTTCCGGAAGGAGCCACGCCTAAAGACGGGCCTTCTGCCGGTGTGACCATGTTTGCCGCGCTTACCTCTGCATTTACACAGCGCAAGCCAAATAAAAATATTGCCATGACCGGTGAGATCACCTTGCGCGGAAAAGTCTTACCTGTGGGCGGAATCAAAGAAAAGATACTTGCAGCCAAAAGGGCGAATATCACGGATATCATTATTTCAGTTGAAAATAAGAAAGATATTGAAGAAATAAACAAAACCTATATCGAAGGCCTCAGGTTTCATTATGTTTCAGAAATGATGGAGGTCATTGATCTCGCATTATCTCATCAAAAAGTTAAAAATCCATTGAAAATAGCATGAACGGAGCAGCAGAAACCCATAAAAAATTTATCGACCTGGTCATAGAAATGGCAGAAAAGAATGCGTTATCATTGAATGGCGGCCCATTTGCAGCTTTGGTTGTCCGCAATGGGGAAATCATAGGCAAAGGCACCAACAACGTAACTTCCACCAATGATCCTACCGCGCATGCCGAAGTGGTTGCCATACGTGACGCTTGTAAGAATATCGGTTCTTTTCAGCTTGCTGATTGCGACCTGTATTGTAGTTGTGAACCTTGTCCCATGTGCCTCGGAGCGATATACTGGGCGCGGCCGTCAAGGGTTTATTATGCGGCCTCCAAACATGAGGCTTCGGCAGCAGGTTTTGACGATTCCTTTATTTATGAACAGATACCGCTGGCTCCTGAAAAACGCTCCATACCGTTCATTCATATCGCACATGAAGGTTTAAACCAACCTTTCGAAAAGTGGAGTAAGAACGGAAATAAAACCGAATATTAGAATTCGGCATCTTTTACCATAAATCTGAGTTCGGGTTAAAAAAATTCCACTAATATCGGATCATTAGATTCAGATGATTAATTCACAAATTGGACTAAAGTCCAAATTATTAGTTTGTTTTATTAACCCGGCCCTTATGGGCCGGGTTAATAAACCTCTTGGTAATAAAGGGCTTGCCTGGCTCGGCAGACAGGCTTTAGCCCTGAAAATTTTATTTGAGAATTAATATCCTGCTGCAAATATTACAGATAAATGATTAGCATTTTTTTCAAAAACAATGTTTAATTTATCCTGAACTCAGGTTATTATTCCTTGCTAAGCAATTTCGAGTACAGATCAAAATTTTCGTTGCCGAAGCAAACAAATATCACTTTTTCAATTGTGGCATCAGACTTCAGGAATTTTTGTACTTCATTCACAACAATCACTGATGCCAGCGGCTTGGGAAAACCATAAACACCCGTGCTTATATTGGGAAACGCTATCGTTTTGATGTCATGGGTAACGGCCAATTGGAGTGAGTTTCGGTAGCAGGATGCCAGCATTTCTTCTTCGTTCTGGTTCCCGCCGCGCCATACAGGGCCGACGGTATGTATGACGTACCGGGCAGGAAGCCTGTATCCGTTTGTAATTTTGGCCTGTCCTGTCTGGCATCCGTTCAGCGTACGGCATTCTTCCAGCAGTGCCGGCCCTGCTGCCGCGTGAATGGCACCATCCACGCCGCCACCGCCAAGCAGGCTGCTGTTTGCTGCATTTACAATAGCATCAACCCCAAGTTTGGTGATGTCACCTATTATTAACTCAATCCTGTTTTGGCTCATGGAAATGTTTTTGTAATAAATTCATGAATTCCTGATGTAACAAGCTGTTTGACGTAATAATCTCGTTTCCGAACAGGTAGTTATTCCCACCTTTAAAATCGGTCACCCTGCCACCTGCCTGTTGCACGATCACGGAACCGGCCGCCACATCCCAGCTGTTCAGGTTGTATTCATAAAACAGGTCGAAACGCCCGCAGGCGACATAGGCGATATCCGTGGCTGCGGAGCCAAGGCGGCGAACGCCATGGGAATCAAACATGATCCCTTTCAGCAGTTCCATATATTCCGTCAGCTTTGAATAATCTTTACTCGGGAAACCCGTGGCCACAAACGACCTGCTCAGCGCACTTGTTTCAGACACTTTGATAATTTCATTGTTAAGAAAGGCCTTCCCGTTTATATGCGCACTGAAACATTCATCCAGGTTTACTTCGTAAACTACGCCGAGTATTTCTTTCCCGTGATCGGTCAGGGCGATACTTACAGCGTAAGGCGCCATGCCATGTATGTAATTGGTGGTGCCGTCGAGCGGGTCGATGATCCAGTTAAATTGTTTATTATTATTTTCCCGGTGGCTTTCTTCAGCAATGATGCCGGCTTCGGGAAAGATGGACGATAATTCTTCGATAAGGAATTTTTCTGACGCTTTGTCAACATAAGTAACAAAATCATGATCGGACTTTGTTTCAATATTTTTTCCGGAAATGTTATGGATTTCAGATTTCAGAAATGAGCCGGCTGTCCGTGCTATCGAACAAACATCGGCTAGTAATTTATCAAGGTCCATGAAAAATGGTTTATGATTCTTTGAGGTTAAAATTACATAAAAAATAATTGGAGTGCAAAGATTATGGGCCTATATTTTTATAAAAGCAGATAGTGGAAAATTAAATTCATTAATCTTCATAATACGTTTAATAATATTTCCTGTATGTCCTGAAATGCTTTACTCATTATAGTTGGTGATTGCAAAAAAAAATATAAATAGAATATTAATTATTTGTCTTATTTCGGTTGCCTATTATGTTTCGGTGGTTTGCGTTCATTCTTTTTCAATGCTGGTCGCTTAATTTTTATACTGTTATCAGCCCAGGCAGTGATATTGCCTGATGCGTCAAACAAACTAAATTCAACTTCAAAGTCATTACTAATGCCAAAATCAAAAGCTCCTGAGCACATGCCGTGTCCAACTGCAATTCTTTTACTGTCGGGCTTTAAGTAATATATTGTTTCTATTCCAGTAGAAAGGTTTTTCACAACTGTTTTGATTAATAATTCCGAATTGTCTGTAGCGGAAAAGGTGAAAATTGCGAAATTCTTTGGTCCGCAGCCAAACATTTCATCAGAGTAATTTTTGAATTTTGGCGTCTTTCTCCATTTAGGCGCAATAGTGTCTTGCCCTGCGATTACAGTCCATTTTATTTTTTCTTTGTGATTTGTCAATTCGCTATAGCGAGACAATTCATTGTCAGGGTCTGGTAAGTTATTAATGATTAACTCATAAGTTTCTCCAACTGTAAGATTTGTTTCAGGTCTTAAAATTGCTTGTGTCAATCCAAATTGTCCTACAAGAGTTTCTTGAACTTTTAAGTTTACTATTTGTCCGCCCGACTTCAAATAAACCTTGTATTTCGTCTCAAACCCAGTAATTATTTCTTGACTTCCTAAATATCCATCAATAACAAAAATCGAATTTTCGCATACTGTCTGGCCAGATGGCCAAAAATAAAGTCCGCTATCTTTGCACCTTGAATAGCCGTCAACTGTCATCAGAAGTAGGATTAATATCTGAATTAGTTTTTTCATGTGGTCTGAATAGAACGGTAGTTTAAAATGGACGTAACGACAGCCTTGTACTAAGATTTAAAATTCTACAATTAATTTCCAATAAAAAAGTAATATTTGTACAGAAACCAATAAACGTATAATCAATTATAGATTTTTGCTTCTCGTTAATGATATCTCTTGCAGCTTCCGTAAATCCTGTGTTGCAGGAAAATCAAAAATTTGTTGCTGGATCTCACTTGGAAATAATTCCTTGACGTCTTTTGAATAGAGCTCTCCATCAGCCGGGTATTTGTGGCTTTTAACAATTATTCCGTCAGCGCCTGGCTCAATAGTTAGAATTAAAGGAACCGACCATCCGCTGCCAAGCATAGTTTTACCATCTCTTTTATAATATTCCTGCATATAAGCCCAAATATAAAGTGTGTTATCTTTTTGCATAAGCACTTTATGAGCGCTAAATACCACGCCGTTATAGGCACGATCCATTACTTTGGTGTCCAGGTATTTTTCTATCTGTTTCACATCCTTTACGGTCAGCTGTCTTTTTTTCTGGCTGCAGGATACGACCATCAATGTAAGAACTAATGCAAATAATAACGCTGAACTTTTGAATAATTTCATTTTCTGAACAAATAAAATATCAATTATTCCTTCGTAAACTTTTTGTTGAAATTTCCTTTGTTGGTGCTGACTTTCATGGTATAGACCCCTTTGGGTAAGTTGCTGACATCAATGGTGCTTAAGTTTTTACTAACAGAAGCTTTGTAAACCACTTTTCCCTGCATGTCAAAAATTTCCACAAGGCACTTTTCAGAAAAATTGAAACTTAAAGTGAGGGATTCTTTTACAGGATTGGGAAAGATGCTTATTTCGCTACCGGAATTATTTTCGTCAATTCCTGTAACGGAGGTGGTAAAGTACTTATAGGGGGCTGTTTCACCTTCATGTAAGGCAGAGTCAATATTACAGACAACAAGAATGAGCTTGTTGTAAAGTATTCCAAGGCTGTCAGCATTTATTACTGCATGGCTGTTGGCATCCGGCTGGATATACTCAATGCCGGAAATGTTGTTTGAAGGAGTACTCATTTTTATGGCAGCCAGGCTGAACTTCGACGTTGAATCACCTAAAAATGTTATCTGAGTGGGATTTGCTGTTGAGCTTGAAAAACAGATGTAATCGGTACCGTAAGGGTTTATAGTTGCGTTAATAATTCCTGTCGGGTACGAAATATGGTTGGTGGTATCACACTGGTTGAAGGTGTAATGGGAATATCCGTATTTGCCGCCTTCGTATGTGGAATTATCCAGATAGTTGGCGATAGAGAAGTGAACAAACGCCTGGTTAAAATTGACGGGGGCGTTTAATTGCCTTAAGGTACTGTCCATTCCTGCGATACCGTTCAGTTGGTTGCTGATAAGGTTTGAAATGTAATTCCATCCGCCGTAATGCTCAAACATGAATAAAGTCCATAACTTGACCTGGTTATAGTTGGAGAAATATATCAGTGGAATATCAGGGTTGGTATAAAAAAATGCCTCACCATCAGGAATTCCTGTTGCGTAAATATTTTCTGTAAGATATATAGCGGCAAAAGTCGAAAAGCCTTCATCTATCCAGGCATCCTCCCAATATGTAACAGGATTGGAAACCGGTTCGGGTGAATGATCTTGACCCCAGTGCAGCATATGCCCGAATTCATGGGCAGCGATTTCGGGTGCGTCGTAGAAGCAATCAGAGGCAATGTAAATAATCTCATGTTCAGAACTATGGCTGCCCCATGTGGTATTTACAAAGTTGTCGGTCATTTGCTGTGCAGGATCCCAATATCCGCACCAGTTTGGTTCGTTATAGACTACGATAAACACGTGAGAGTCACCATCCAACGCATCAGGCATTGGCCCGTAGACAGAAGTTAATTGTGGAACAAAATGCTTATCAAACCTGTGTACCAAGGTGTCAAGCTGTGTTTGGGCAAATAAAGGCAGGCCGAACTGTCTGAAAATATAGCAATGCTCGCCAACTTCATCGCAGGTGGCCCAGATGGTATCCTGCGGAGTGCCTTGCAAGGGCGGCCAGTCAACATATGTCGGCGAAAAGAAGGCAACGGTGTCGCCCTGAAGAACTTGTGCATCAGCGGTTTTTCCGAAAACTAATATTGTAACGAACAATGCTAAAAATAATCTGACGGTTTTCATAAGCTATATATTTATCGCAAAAATAACGTAAATTTGGTTGTATTGAAAAAAAAATGCCTGTTGTTTCCAACAAGCATTTTTTTCCGGAAAATTCATCGATGTCAGGGAATGAAAATTTTGACAGTATTTTGAGTTTTTCCTGTATAGATCTTTATAAAATAAATGCCTTGTTTTAATTCCGAAACACCCGTCAAAGGCAAAGAATATGAGCCTGAGTCCTGGTTCCCATCCAGGATCACGCTTATCAGTTTCCCTGTTATGTCGTGCAGTGTGATGGTAACGTCTGATAACTCGTCAAGAGAATACATTATGCGACTCAAACTTGTAACAGGGTTGGGGCTTACGGAAATGTTCTGTTTAGGACTGCTGTTTTCATTGACACCAAGACCCTGCGGTACCCAGTTAATATTTATATTACTATAGTTTCCGGTAGCAGCAGGGGTGAGCGTTTCAGGCGAGGGCCCTTTGGTAAATGAAACATACGCTGTTGCTCCGTTTGCATTGGCAGCTGTCATCTGCATCCAGATGTAATACGTGCCGTCCGGAACAATTGACCCGCTGACATTTGTAGCATTCCATGTAAATGTCAAGGTTTCAGAAGCAATATTTCTTGTAGCGCCGGTGGTTGCGTCGGTTACACTCTGGGCAGAAGCGGAATACCAGGCATTCAGGAATGACAGGTAATGTGTGCCATACCTAACCTTTGTTTTAATAAAAGCGCCTGAAGCCCCCGAAACACTGCTGTTTTGGATCCATATCGCCACAAGATGCCTGGGGCTAAACTGCCCGCTGGGACATGTGGTTGTGACCGAAAAAGTTAATGTCCCCGGAGTTTGAGCTTTTATTAATCCAGGCGAAGCAGAGCATAAAATGACCAATAATGAAATAAAAATGATTTTCGTTTTCATGGATGAGTTTTATTTTTTTAGTGAACGGACAAAGTTAACAACATTCCAACGGTCGGTTTCATCAGGTATTTTTTTTTCGAAATTTGGAGCTTCGTCCCGGCCGATTATAGCTTTATAATAGATCTCTCCATCCGAAACAGTCTGAGCTTTAGCCGTTGAAAGATCCGTTAACGGTTGTTTCAATGTTTTGGCCTTCACACCGTCGCCCTTGCCTGCATTGCCATGGCACGATTTACAGTATTTGTCATAAACAAGTTTGCCTGCGCTTATGCTTGAAGAACTATTTTTAACCGGGTTTTTCAATGTTTTATACTTTGCGGGAATAACCCAGGGTTTTTGCTGCAAATTCGCCGACATGATTACCACAGCGATTGCCAGTGTGACCAGGTTTAAAATGATAAATTTTATCTTCATAATAGTTTTTATTTAAATATTCAAATACATAATAACCAAAAAGTTCGTAAAAGTACAAAAAAAATAATTATTCTTTTTTACATTTATTTATCAAATCATGTTTTTTTTCAGCAAAGGGTATCAGGTAGCGAAAAACGATAAAAAGTACGATGACCAGCAAAAGGGCCGAAAGCGATGCCAGCACTATGTTCAGTACGGGATGTTTTTTGGGCTTTGGAACAATTTGCCCATCCACGGGAACATTTTTCAGGAACCTAACTTTTTTCATTCCCGATGAAATCCTGTTCTTATATAAAGTTTTGAGCAACATGGAATTTTCGGCATGGCAGGCCTTGCAGTCTTTTAACGCCATTGATTTATCTAAGATATCGTGAGGTACCAGCAAACTGTCATTTTGCGAAGTATGACAATCAATACAACGTAAATTAGTCAGGTGTTTTTCTGTTTCCGGCAGCCATTGGTGCAAGGCCATCATATCCGTTTTAATACTGTCTGACAAATAGTTTCCCTGATAGGCAGGCTGTTTGCTGTGGCATTTCAGGCACATATTGTTATCGTAACTGATCACCTGGTGTGGTTCCCGCAAGGTATCCCTCATGCTAAGCCTGTCGTAATGGGCGTTGTGGCAGTTCCAGCAGGTAAAATTCACACTGTCTTTTTTGTAATGAGTGCTGTTAAAAAAATCCGATTCAATGTTTTCAAAATGATATTTGGCATACGCGTCATCACCGCCGTGGCAATCGATGCAGGTGCTCATTGGGGCCGATTTCAGGGCAGGGTCGTGAGGTTGCGTAAGGTACTCATCAGAGTGACAATCCGTGCATTTAAAGTTCCAGTGGTTTGAACTGTAAAACCGAACCGTGTCAATAACAGAACTACCCGCCATGTAATGGGTAATAGTCTTAGAGGAATCTTTTGAATCGGGCAATTCACAAATATTATGGGCATGACATTTCAGGCAGCGTTCATTATCCGTTTTGGAAGTAAATGCCCGGGCAGGCAAATTGTTTGTTTTTTTAAAAGCTTCATAATTGTATGAATAAAAAATAATTACCCCGGCGAGGACCAGCATTAAGATAATTGCCCAAAAATTATCTTTCAGTTGCTTTTTTCTTTTTTTATTCACAAACGGGCGTTTCAGAATTAATTCAGGCGCACAATTATATTAAAACCTATCATCAGCCCTTTGAGTTTGGTGAAGTCAAACTGGTTATAAGCGAAGTTATGCTGTGGGACCAAGGCGCGGTAGGATGAGGCAAATACCTGAAAAGCATGGGTGGCAGTTCCGATTTCCAGGCCAAGCGCCACATTAGGCTTTGGTTTTAGTTCCATGGAGCTTGCTTTTTTTAAGAGAAATCCCTGATCATATTCCAGGATAACCGACATGTTGCGGTAAAATTTGATACGTGCCGCGGCAGAGATGCCGATGATATCATTTTGTGTAACTCCGTGGTAAGATGTTCTTATGAGTGAATTGGCTGAATCGGCCTGATTGATAATGGTATCAAGCTGTTTAACACTTTCTGTTTTGTTCAGGTGGCTGTAACTGACGCCTACCTGTAAGGAGAATATATCATGGAACTTCCGTGCAGCGATCAGTTGAGCGTGGTACGACAGTTTGTCTATAAATTTATAATCATTTCCCCAATAACTTTTGCTTCGGGCGCTTAAGGCGGTGTTTCCATAAAAGGTCAGCGATAATGGTATTTTACCGTTACGTGTCTGTTCGAGCAGTTTTGCTTTCACAAAAAGTTCCTGATATTTGTGATCTTTTTCGGTGCCAAAACCAATCATCAGCCGGTCCAGGATTGAGTAGGTTACGGCAAGGCGGATGTTGGAGGCGCCATAGATACCGAAAAGATCATGGATACCGTCGTCGAGGTTGGAGAAACGGTGTTGGATATATATTTCAAAACTGCCTTTTGAAGGCAGGTAGCTGGTGGGCATATCTACCAGCATGGTACTATACCAGTCGTCCTTCACGGGTTTTTTGCCTTCCGCGATCTGAAAGGCTACAGTATCAATCTGCTCAACCTGTCCTGGCACGATACTGTCATTATTCTGGGCAATCAGCGGGCATAAAGAAAAAATAACAAGCAGGCTTGCTATGAAATTATAAAACAGGAGGGTATATTTTTTTTCCATAAAGGTCTTTGTTTGAGTTAACACTAATTGTTTTTTGCACCTTGCTGTATCCAAATCAAAACCTGAGCGCCTTCATCCGGATAAGGGCCGCTACCATGGGGGCTCACCGTGTTAACCATGGTCGTATAAAGAAGGCTGGCGGCAGGGTCTGTCAGATTGATATATTGCCCCGGCGTGCTTGTTAAGTTATCATAAGCAACGCTTGTTGCAAGAATTGGTTGCGATAATCCTGCATCGTGGCACCCCAGGCATCTGGATTGGAAGATCGGGATGATGTTGGTGCTGAACCTCACGGAATCAGCCAGTGCGTTAGGGTTATAAGGTGTATCGTAAGAACCCGGATCGATGGTCTTTTTCTCGCAGGACAAAAAAACTGCTGATAAGGCAACAGTGATAACCAGAATGAACGACAAATTTTTCATGGTTAAAGTTAAATAAATTATTTGTGAAGAAAATAACAGACTAAATAGTCTAAAATTATGCAAATTTAAGTAAATTCATATTTGATTACTAAAATTGTTGAAAAAAATGCTACTTTTGATGCGGACATAAAATTATTAACTTAAAATAATAACCGATGAAACGAACAGCAAAAGCACATTGGCAAGGAACCCTCAAAGATGGTAAAGGTACGTTAAGCACCCAGAGCGGAATATTGAACGAAACGGATTACAGTTTTAAAACCCGTTTTGAAGAAGGCGTTAAGGGCACCAATCCTGAAGAACTTCTGGGAGCAGCACATGCGGGCTGTTTCACCATGTGGGTGGCGTCTTTGTTAACACAAAAAGGGCTGGACCCGGCATCTTTGGAAACTCAGGCAACAGTGAGCCTGGAAGGAACTGATATTATTGGTATCCACCTGTCGATTTCCGGTTCTGTGAAGGGTATCACGGCTGAAGAATTTGTTGCCCTGACAAAAGAAGCGGAAGCTAATTGTATTATTTCAAAAGCATTAAAAGTAGCTATCACGTCGGAAGCGCATTATCTGGGATAAGCCTCTTTTCAATCAATTAGGCAAGCAGGTTTATAAACCGCTTTAGAAAACGTTTACAGCTTTTTGAAAAAATCAGAACATTATTTTTGTTTTGATAAGTGGTGTTATTTTTATTTTGTTGATGTTTTGCCCAACATCAGCATTCATGGATTTTATGCAGTTATAAATTCATAATCTTAATTGAATTTCTTAATAAAATCTTTATACCGGTGGAAGTAATCCTTATAAAATCCTTATAAGTTCCACTATACTTTTGCCAAAATAATCGGAAAACACTGGAATCCCTGGGGCCGGAATTGTTTAATCGCAAGAGGAGCAGCAATTTCACAGGTGCTTTATAAAGGGTAAATCAAATAATCTGCGTTCATGAAAGGCGAAACATCTGCCATATCAAAAACCACCTTTTTCAGTGTCATTATGACGCTCGGCATTGTCTATGGAGATATTGGCACGTCGCCGTTGTATGTGATGAGCGCCATAATAGGAAATGCCCGCAACGTTGATGTGAATTTTATTTTGGGCGCTCTTTCATGTGTTATCTGGACACTAACGCTGCTAACTTCTGTTAAATATGTCATCATTGCACTCAGGGCTGACAATAGAGGAGAAGGAGGCATTTTTTCACTTTTTGCCCTGGTCAAAAAGAATGCGCCGTGGATTTATATTATCGCCATCATCGGTGGTGCAACAGTATTGGCAGATGGTGTTATCACTCCTTCCATTACGATAGTTTCCGCCACAGAAGGTTTGTTGTTGCTTAACAGCACCATACCTGTTGTCCCGATTTCATTACTAATAATCTTGTTGCTGTTCAGCATACAGAAGTTCGGCACGAAAGTCATCGGCAATTCTTTCGGGCCGATCATGTTCGTTTGGTTTGCCATATTGGGAATATCCGGCATGATGTATATCGTTCAGGTGCCAATGGTCTTTAAAGCGTTTAATCCTTATTATGCGTATAATTTCCTGACCGCATATCCCGGCGGTTTTATTTTGCTTGGCGCTGTTTTTCTTGCTACAACCGGTGCTGAAGCCTTATATTCGGATTTGGGCCATTGCGGAAAAAAGAATATCCGGATTAGCTGGGTATATGTAAAAATCATGCTCATATTGAATTACCTGGGCCAGGGCGCATGGTTGATGCTTCACATGGATACAATAAGCAACCATACGAATCCCTTTTTTGCCATGATGCCGGGTTGGTTTCTTATTCCGTCCATTATAATTGCGACGCTCGCCGCGATAATTGCCAGCCAGGCATTGATCAGCGGATCGTATACATTGATTTCTGTGGCTATGTCGCTTGATCTATGGCCCCGGTTGAAAATCACCTATCCCACCAATATCAAGGGACAGATGTATATCAGTTCCGTGAACTGGGCATTATGTTTTGCCTGTCTCTTTGTAGTGCTTTTTTTCAAAGAATCAGCCAATATGACCGCGGCTTACGGCTTATCCATCACCATTACCATGTTGATGACCACGCTGCTTTTGTCTTATTATCTTTATAAGATTGAAAGATATAATGTTTCCCTGGTCGTGTTTTTTATGATGGTATTCCTTACCATTGAAGGCAGTTTCCTTATTGCCAACCTTCATAAATTTGTCGAAGGCGGTTGGTTTACACTTTTACTGAGCAGCCTGTTGTTCAGTATCATGTATGTATGGCAAAAGGGCAGGGCAATAAAAAATCGTTTTATTGCATTTACGCGGATTGCCCCATATATTGAAATTTTGCAGCATCTTAAAAGAGATGTTACGATTTCAAAATATGCGACCAACCTGGTGTATTTCACCCGGTCCGAACATATTGGCGAGGTTGAAACAAAAGTGATACATTCTATTATCAACAAGCAGCCCAAAAGGGCTGATATGTATTGGCTGATTCATATCAACACCTCTGATGATCCCAATACCAAGGAATTCAAAATAACCACGGTAATACCCGATACATTGATCCGGGTGGATTTTAATCTTGGGTTTCGCGTACAACCCAGGATAAACCTGTTTTTTAAGCAGGTCGTTGATGAGTTGATACGTAATAACGAGATTGACATGGTGTCAAAGTATCCATCATTACAAAAACACCACGTGCTGGGTGATTTTTGTTTTGTTATCATTGACCGCATCCAGAACTACGACTTTGATTTTCCGCCTTTCGAACAGTTTATCATGGATGTTTATACGTATTTGAAAAGGATGGGTATTTCTGATGTCCGTGCGTATGGGTTGGATACTAGTAATATAGTCGTTGAAAAAGTTTCACTTTCAGGTGTGATAAGCCCGAAATTCGAACTGAAACGAACAGAATACAATATATAATTTTCTGATTTTTCTATTGCTGAGAACTTCCACAGGTAGGTTGCCATTACTTTGATTTTTTTGCCGGATACCATTGATTTTATTATGGCCTGAACTTTAATAAAATCTTTATATAAAGCCTGGTAATCCTAACAAAATCCTTATAAGTTCCATGGTAATTTTGTGTTGTAAAAATGTATTTTATGAATTCAACAATTTTTTTGGCCGCGTCTCAACCCTTAGCAATGGATATTTCCTGGGGTTACATTGCCGGAGCTATAATCGCACTGTTTATTCTCGTATATCTTTTATACACGTTGATTTACCCTGATAAATTCTAAAATATGAAAACGCTTGATTTGATTCAGGTAATTATATTTTTCGCCTTATTGATCGGGCTAACACCTGTATTGGGCAATTATATGTACAAGGTATTTACGGGAAAAAAACATTTCATGCTGCCGGTATTTGGCTGGATTGAAAAACAAGTGTATAAATTAATCCGGTCAGGCCCTGACGAAGAAACCAATTGGAAAACCTACACATTTAATTTGCTGATGTTTAACCTGACCGGCTTTGTGTTTGTTTTCCTGATTCAGCTTTTTCAATCGCATTTACCCATGAATTCTGAACATCTTGCAAATGTCTCATGGCATTCGGCATTAAATACTTCGGTAAGTTTTATGACCAATACCAACTGGCAGGGATACGCTGGGGAGACAACGCTAAGCTATTTTGTACAAATGCTCGGGCTTACGGTTCAGAACTTTGTGAGTGCCGCTACTGGAATAGCAGTACTGCTGGCTCTTATTCGCGGTATTTCACGTAAAACCACGGACAAGATAGGTAATTTTTGGACTGACCTTACACGTTCCGTATTATATGTGCTTTTGCCGCTTTCCATTATTCTGGCTATTGTTTTAGCAGGGCAGGGGGTTGTACAGAATTTCAAGTCGTATGAGGATGTTCGGACGTTAGAGGGCGCTCATCAGGTGTTTCCGATGGGCCCTGCCGCTTCGCAGATTGCCATAAAACAATTAGGATCAAACGGAGGTGGTTTTTTCAATGCCAATAGTGCGCATCCTTTTGAGAATCCGACACCATTCAGCAACCTGCTTGAGCTGCTGGCGATATTACTCATTCCGGCAGCATTAACCTTTACGTATGGAAAAATGGTCGGCTCCACCCGGCAAGGCTGGACGATTTTTTCCGCGATGTTGATATTATTGTTATCCGGGTTAAGTATTTCCCTGTATTCAGAATATTCGGCCAATCCGGTCTTCGGGCATTTACCTCTGATGGAAGGTAAGGAAATCCGGTTTGGAATTACCAACAGTGTTTTGTGGTCCACTACCACCACAGCTGTCTCAAGCGGTTCGGTCAATGCCATGCACGACAGTTTATCGCCGTTATCAGGAATGGTGGCCATGGTGAATATCATGCTGGGCGAGGTGATCTTCGGCGGCGTTGGTGCGGGTTTGTACGGAATGGTAATATTTATTATCCTCACGGTTTTTATTGCCGGCCTTATGGTTGGGCGCAGCCCTGAATATCTTGGTAAAAAAATTGAATCGTTTGAGGTGCAAATGGCAATACTGGCAGTGCTGGCGCCGGGTTTTGTAATTCTTCTTTTCACAGCATGGGCTTCGTTGGTTCCTGCAGGAATATCAGGCCTTACCAATGCCGGCCCGCATGGCTTTTCGGAAATTCTTTATGCCTATAGTTCTGCCGGCGGTAATAATGGGAGCGCTTTTGCAGGGCTCAATGCCAACACGCTGTTTTACAACTTAACCCTTGCTATTGGAATGTTGATTGGCCGTTTTGGCGTCATCATTCCGGTAATGGCGATAGCAGGCAACCTGGCGAAGAAAAAAATTACGCCACCGTCAACAGGGACATTTCATTCGGATAATTTGCTGTTTATCATCCTGCTGATCGCCGTAATTCTTATTGTGGGTGGGTTGACATTTTTCCCGGCTCTATCGCTCGGGCCGGTAATTGAACATTTGTTGATGAATCATGCTTTGACTTTTTAATTTTTAAACAAATGAGCACTAAACCAAAAAGCAGCCTTTTCAATAGAAAAATTCTATGGCAGGCGGCAAGAGACAGCATTAAAAAATTAAACCCTGCAATGCTGATAAAAAACCCTGTTATTTTCATTGTGGCAATAGGCTCGGTTCTTACAACCCTTGTTGTGTTTTCAAACATCTTTCTGGGTGGTTTTTCATCGTTCAACCTTCAGATATGTATCTGGCTTTGGGTTACCGTGTTGTTTGCCAATTTTTCCGAAGCCATTGCCGAAGGCAGGGGCAAAGCACAGGCAGATAGTTTGCGGAAAAACCGTACTCAGGCAAAAGCCCGGAAATTATCAGGGAAACATGAAGTTATGGTGCTGGCCACCGAACTTAAAAAAGGCGATATTGTAATTTGTGAAACCGGTGATATCATACCTTCCGACGGGGATGTGATCGAAGGCATTGCCAGTGTTGACGAATCGGCCATTACAGGTGAATCAGCGCCGGTGATCCGCGAAAGCGGTGGCGATCGTTCGGCAGTTACTGGAGGGACAAGAGTCATCAGCGACCGGATATTAATAAGGATTACCGCCGAGCAGGGTTATACCTTTATCGACCGAATGATCGCGTTAGTGGAAGGGGCAAAACGTAAAAAAACGCCGAACGAAATTGCGCTTTTCATCCTTCTTTCGGGCTTATCGATAATCTTTTTATTGGCCGTAGTTACTTTTCCGGCTTTTTTCGGCTATGCCCTTTCGGCCACCGGCCTGCCTATGTCCGGCAATTTATCAATTCCGGTATTAATTGCGTTGTTGGTTTGTCTGATCCCAACCACCATAGGCGGTTTGCTAAGCGCTATTGGGATCAGCGGCATGAACAGGCTGCTGCAGCACAATGTGATTGCAACCAGCGGTCGTGCCATTGAAGCTGCAGGAGATATCGATGTACTTTTGCTTGACAAAACCGGCACGATAACACTCGGAAACCGCATGGCAACTGACTTTATTCCTGCCGAAGACATATCGCTTGAAGAACTGGCCGATGCCGCGCAACTTTCCTCCTTGTCGGACGAAACGCCTGAAGGACGTTCTATTGTCGTGCTTGCAAAAGAAAAATTTAATATCCGTGCCCGCGATGTGAAACAACTCAATGCAACATTTATCCCGTTCTCGGCACAATCGAGCATGAGCGGTGTAGATATAAGAACCAATGATGGACTGTTGCATCAGATTCGAAAAGGCTCCTCGGAAGCTATCCGTAATTTTATTCACAGCAACAATGGCTTTTTCCCTCATCATATTCAGGAAGTTGTTACCGGCCTGGCAAGCAAAGGTGCAACACCTTTGGTAGTAGCTGATAATAATAAAGTTCTTGGCGTGATCCATCTCAAAGACGTTGTAAAAGGAGGAATCAAACAACGATTTGCCGAATTAAGAAAAATGGGTATCAAAACCGTTATGATCACGGGCGACAATGCGCTGACTGCAGCAGCCATTGCTGCCGAAGCCGGTGTGGATGACTTTATGGCGGAAGCAAAACCCGAAGATAAATTGCGGCGTATCCGCGAGGAACAGGCAAATGGCCATTTGGTGGGTATGATCGGCGATGGCACCAACGATGCTCCAGCCCTTGCACAGGCAGATATAGGCATTGCCATGAATTCGGGGACACAGGCGGCCCGCGAAGCGGGAAACATGGTCGATCTCGACAGTAACCCCACCAAATTGATTGATGTAGTGGAAGTAGGCAAACAATTGCTGATGACACGCGGATCGCTCACTACCTTCAGTATTGCTAACGATGTGGCAAAATATTTTGCCATTATTCCCGCAATAGCCATATCGCTTTATTCCGGTTCCAATGGCATCGGCCCGCTGTCAGCCCTGAATATCATGAACCTCGGGTCTCCGCAAAGTGCGATCCTGAGCGCCGTAATATTCAATGCCATTATTATCATTCTTTTGGTGCCGCTGGCATTAAAAGGTGTCCGCTACAAACCGGTCTCTTCAAATATTGCTTTGGCCCGCAACCTGCTGATCTTTGGATTGGGTGGTATTATTGCTCCTTATATCGGAATTAAACTTATCGATTTGATCATTAATCTATAATGCCAATCGCCATGGAACACTTAATCCATAACCTGAAAGAAAACCTTATAGCGCGTAAAAACAACGAGCTTGCCAGGTTGCAAAAATATGATGTAGTATCGAATAAAGATCTAATTCTGATTTCTTCCGGTAAAATAATTGAACTGGACCAGCTGATAAGTTTTATTGAAAACATGATGAATTATTATAACCAGACTAAAAAAATATCACAATGAAATCCCTGGTAATCTCACTTAAAATATTTTTGTTTTTCACCGTTTTGACCGGTTTGATCTACCCGCTTTTTGTTACCGGAATTGCACAGCTGATCTTCCCTTCCAAAGCGAACGGCAGTTTGATTAAAAAAGACAATATCGTTATTGGCAGTACATTAATCGGGCAGCAATTCAGCAGCGCCGGATATTTTTCATCGCGCCCGTCCGCATATTCATACAACTCCTTGATTTCAGGAGGTTCAAATTATGGGTTGACGAACAGAAAACTGAAGGATGTTGTGGCAGAACGCAGAAAGCAATTTATTTCATTCAATAACCTGGATAGTACGACGGTCGTTCCTTCGGAAATGCTTTTTGCTTCTGCAAGCGGGCTTGATCCTCACATTTCTCCGGAAGCAGCCTTAATGCAGGTAAATCGGATCGCCAAAGCCCGGAATTTCAGCGATAATCAAAAACAGTCGTTGATCCAAACCATTAATGAGCTCAAAGAACCTCCTCAGTTCTTATTTCTTGGTGAAGAACGAATTAACGTATTAACCTTAAATCTTGAACTTGATAAAATTGGCCCGGAGATTACAAACAAATAAAATTAAAATGCCATGAAAAATCCTATTCGCAGTACCCGGTTTACATTGGGGATTCTACTATTCCTGATGATTATTTTGATATTATCCATCTTATCCTGCTACTTTGTTACCCGGTTGTCACAGAAAACGCACGCCATTCTTAAAGAAAACCATTATTCAGTCGTATATGTCCGCGATATGGCAGAAGATCTGACAGTAATTAACAAGGAAATTGTAAATAGCTATTTAATAAACAAGAATCCTGATACTATTACGATCAACAAAAAGTTAAAGCAATTTGTGATTTCATATAACCTTCAGCAAAATAATATAACGGAGGTTGGTGAAAACCATCTGACAATTACTATCAAAGAAGTGTTTAATGAATACCGGGATTCTGTGGTAAAATATGTAAAATCGACACCGTCTTTAGCAAAGGTTCTTTATTTTCAAAATATATCCGGAATTCTATATCAACAGTTGATGCAATTATCCCGGATTAACGAAAAAGCCATTGTTGAGAAAACTAATGATGCGAAAGTTTCGGCAAAAAATGCGTCCATTTATATGTCAATAATAGGAACTTTTTGTTTTTTGATTGCTTACGGATTTTCCTTTGTCTTTGCTTCATATTTCAATGAACGGTTTTATCAGTTGTATAATGGTGTAAAGGAGTTAGAACCAGGCAACTTTAGCCAACGGCTGGATATAAAAGGTAACGATGAAATATACGAAATTTCGTTGATTTTTAATGAAATGGCTGAGAAACTGGATGCCGAAAATCAGAAAAAATCTTTTCCTTTGCAAGGAGAATTGGAAAATAATTTATATATTTATAACGTCCGGGAGTTGAAAAGAATATTGATAAGCATGAAAACTACCGAAGATCAGGTTTCAGAATTAATTTCCAGATTAGAAAACAAGGAGTAAAAATGGACTTTTCAGATGACCGCCCAAATCCTGATGAACTTTTAGCTTCTTTAACCAACGAAGAAGAAAAAAGCAAACGTGGAAAGCTGAAAATTTTTTTTGGCATGTGTGCCGGCGTTGGAAAAACCTACACCATGCTTGAAGTCGCCCGTGCTGAAAAATTAAAAGGCCTGGATATCATTGCTGGTTATGTTGAAACGCACGATCGTGCTGAGACGGAAGCATTAGTTAAAAGTTTTGAACTGATCCCGCGCAAAATCACCGAATACAAATCCACCATGGTTCAGGAAATGGATCTGGATGCTATCATTGCCCGGAAGCCACAGGTTGTCATGGTTGATGAACTGGCGCATACCAATGCTCCCGGAAGCCGTCATACAAAACGATATCATGATGTCCTGGAAATTCTTGAAAACGGTATCAATGTTTACACCACACTCAACGTCCAGCATCTCGAAAGCCGTTCAGAAACGGTGGCTCAGATCACCGGCATCATGGTCAGAGAGACGGTCCCCGACGAAATTTTTGAAAATGCAGACGAGGTTGAACTGATCGACATCACCCCGGAAGAGTTGCTTCAGCGGCTTTCCGAAGGAAAAGTATACGCCTACGAACGGTCCAAAGAAGCCATAGAACATTTTTTCCGTAAAGGAAATATCACAGCCTTACGTGAAATGGCATTGCGCATCGTGGCCGACAGGGTCGACAAACAACTCCACGACTACATGCAGTATAAACGCATCCGCGGACCCTGGAAATCAGGCCTGCATTTTCTGGTGGCCATTGATTACCATCAGCACTCCACCAAACTGTTGCGCTGGGCTAAAAACCTTTCTTATTCCATGGGGGCAACCATCCAGGCCGTTTATGTAGAAACCTTACACAAACTTTCGGATAAAGAACAGGAGCAACTTGATAAAAATATCAAACTTACCAAGCAGTTGGGCATTAAATTCCGGATCATCACAAATTACGATATCGTTAAAGCGATCGTGGATTTTGCGCAGAAAGAAAACTGTACACACATTATAGTTGGCAAACCACGCGTACGCAACATCATATCGATGCTCTACCTGGGCAATTTTGTGAACAGGATCATAAAGTACAGCGGCAACATTGATGTTTACATTCTGGGTTCTGATGATCAGGCTAAGGATCATTTCAGAAAAAAGGCCTCTATCCCGTTATTTACATCTAATATCCGTCAATATTTAACCACCCTGATCTTTGTATTTTTGACTACGTTTATCTGTTTTCTCTTTAAGGAATTTATCGGGTACCAGGTCGTTTCCTTTGTTTTATTGTTTTTGGTTTCAATTCTTGCGCTTTTTTATGGTACGGGCCCTATATTACTGGCAGCAACCATGAGCGCCTTTATTTGGGATTATTTTTTTATACCGCCCTATAATACTTTACATATTGGAAAAACTGAAGACATGCTTATGCTGCTCATGTTTTTCATCATTGCCCTGATCAATGGTATTTTAACTTCCAGGGTTCGCGGCCAGGAAAAAAAGATCCGGATACGGGAAGAGCGTACCGAAGCGCTTTATCAACTGACCAAAGAGCTTGCAACGAAATCAGGTATTGATGAGGTGACAAAAATTGCTGTGAAATATATCCTTAAATATTTTAATCTGGATGCTGCCCTGATTCTTAAAAATGATCTGAACCAGCTAAATGAGCGGGTTCAGAATGAAGTGCCATTCATTTTTTCAGAAAATGAGTTAAGCATCGCGGCATGGGTTTTTAAACATTCGTCAAAGGCCGGGAAACACACCGATACGTTGCCGTCAACCGATTATACCTTTTATCCGTTGACCGGAAATGTAGACAATATGGGCGTTATTGCCGTAAAACATCCCAGGGTGTTTACACAGGGAGAAGAACAATTCTGGGAGGCATTTATTTCCCAGATATCGGGGAAATTCGAACGTGAATTTTTACGCAATACCGCTGGTAAAGCCTATATTTTAAACGAATCGGATAAGCTGTATAAAACGCTGTTCAATTCCATATCGCATGAGTTGCGTATTCCTGTAACCACGATCATGGGCGCTTCCGACACGCTTTTATCACAGGAATATCCTGAAGAAACAAAGATGAAACTGTATGCAGAGATTAATACAGCTTCGGTAAGGCTCAACCGTCTTATCGAGAACCTGCTGAACATGTCGCGGCTCGAAACAGGCCGGATAACGCCACGTATGGATTGGTGCGATGTTCATGACCTGGTCACTAAAGTCACGGAAACCCTCGCACAGGAATTACAGCCGTTTAATGTAGGTGTTGTCATTCCGGCTGACATGCCTTTGGTATATATTGATTTTGGGCTTATCGAGCAGGTGTTGCACAATCTGGTGCTGAATGCAACACAAAACGCACCGGTACACAGCAATATCAGGATTAAATTCTTTTACGACAACAACCTGCTTACCATACAGGTGATGGACAGGGGAAAAGGTTTTCCTGATTCCGACCTGTCGTCTGTTTTTAATAAATTTTACCGCGGAAAAGACGCTAAAGCCGGTGGTACAGGATTGGGCTTATCCATTGTTAAAGGTTTTGTGGAAGCGCACAAAGGAACCGTTATTGCTGAAAACAGGCAAAACGGCGGCGCCATATTTACCATTAAAATCCCTGTAAAAATTTCTGATATGAACCAATTTAACAAAGCGGGAGATTAAATGACAAATGAAGTTAACATACTCATCATAGATGATGAGGTCCAGATACGCAGCCTGCTCGAAATAACACTTTCGGCCAACGGATATAAAATTTCCGAGGCGTCAACAGGAAAAGAAGGCCTGACCATGGCAGCTACCGGGCATCCGGGATTGATCATCCTTGATCTGGGTTTGCCCGATTATGACGGCTTTGAGATTTTGAAAAAACTGCGCGAATGGTACCAGAAGCCCATAATTATTCTTTCGGTCCGCAATTCGGAAGATGATATTGTGAAAGCCCTCGACAACGGCGCCAATGATTACCTGACCAAACCGTTTCATTCGGGCGAGCTGATGGCGCGCATCAGGGTTGCTATCCGGCAGAGTGAGAGCAATGCAGACATTCCCATCCTAGAATTTGGCAATCTGAATATCGATCTTGCCAACCATATCGTACGTAAAAACAATCAGATCATAAAACTTACATCCACCGAATTTTCGCTATTAGCGCTCCTGGCAAAAAATGAAGGACGCGTTTTGACGCACCAGTTTATTTTAAAGGAAGTGTGGGGGATGGGCTACACGGAACAGACCCAGTATCTGCGTGTATTCATTGCTCAGTTGCGTAAAAAAGTCGAAGACGATCCCTCCACACCAAAACTGCTTAACACAGAATCGGGGATTGGGTATAGGTTTGGGAGGTAGTTGTGAATCCATAGTAGCAATTATTATTTTCTTTTGTAACATTGTCTGAAAAAGGGAATTCCAACACACACTATGCTATTATTCAGTATTTAAATATTCCCCAATAAAATCTTTACTCATTTACCAGCTTCCTAAAAATATTTTATATTTTTATGCTTTATAAATTTATTTTAATTCTTACTTTATATCCGCCATGGCGGACTGTAATATAAATTAACATGACACTCAGTTGGAATGAAATAAAAGAACGTGCCGCCCGATTCTCTAAGGAATGGGAAAACGCCAGCAACGAAGATGCCGAAGCCAAGACGTTTCTCTATGAGTTTTTTAATGTCTTTGGGATCAGCCAGCGCAAGGTGGCCACTTTCGAGCATAAAGTGAAAAAACTGGATGACCACGATGGTTACATCGACATGCTATGGAAAGGTACACTGCTGGTAGAGATGAAAAGCCGTGGCCGCAATCTTGACAAAGCTTTCGATCAGGCAAAAGAATATTTACAGAAATTACCCCAGCACGAACTTCCCAAATATATCCTCGTTTCTGACTTTGATGTTTTACGGCTTACCGACCTCGAAGAAAATACTACCAACGAATTTCATTTAAAAGACTTCATAAGCAACATTCATCTGTTCGGGTTCATTGCCGGTTACCAGAAACGCACTTACAAAGAAGAAGATCCCGTGAACATCAAAGCTGCTGAACTTATGGGCAAGCTTCACGACCGGCTGAAAGCCATTGGTTACTCCGGGCATGCCCTCGAACGCTACCTTGTACGCTTGCTCTTTTGCCTGTTCTCCGAAGATACCGGAATATTTGAAAAAGGATTGTTTAAGGATTATATCGAACAAAAGACCAAAGAAGACGGCAGCGACCTGGCTTACCACATGGCAGCCATTTTTGATGTGTTAAACAAACCCAGAGAATCCCGTTTTACTAACATGGATGAAAGCCTTGCTGCATTTCCTTATGTAAACGGCAAGTTGTTCGAAGAAGCCCTGCCTATGGCTTCCTTTGACACCAATATGCGAAAAACCCTGCTTGAAAGTTGTGATCTGGACTGGGGCAAAATCTCCCCGGCTATCTTCGGCTCCCTCTTTCAGAGTGTGATGGACGACAAAGCAAGGCGCAATCTGGGCGCTCATTATACCAGCGAAAAAAACATTTTGAAACTTATCAAGCCCTTGTTTCTCGACAACCTCTGGAAAGAGTTTGAATCGGCAAAAGGGGATAAGAACGCGCTGAAGAAACTGCAACAAAAGATCAGCAACCTGCGCATTTTGGACCCTGCCTGCGGTTGTGGGAATTTTCTGATTATTGCGTATCGCGAATTGCGCCTGCTCGAAATGGAGATCGTAAAACAATTGTTGGGCAAACAGCAGGTTACAGACATTGGTTCGTACTTCATGATGGATGTCGACCGTTTTTATGGTATCGAATACGAAGATTTTCCGGCACAGATAGCGCAGGTGGCTATGTGGCTTATCGACCACCAGATGAACATGAAAGCCAGCATATTGTTTGGCGATTATTTTATCCGCCTGCCGCTGAAAAACTCGGCAAATATTTTACAGGGTAATGCTTTGCAAATTGACTGGGACAGTCTTTTGATTAATGAAAAAACAATCACAATACATGCACGCGAAGCCAACATTATAAAGGTTGCAGACCCCGAACTAAAATATGGCAAAGTGAATGTTTATGCCGATTCATTCAACATTGTTAACAAAGCACCTGATGAAGCCATACCTGATGTGAGGTTTGATTATATTATGGGAAATCCGCCCTTCGTAGGTTCTAGGATGATGAATAGAGAACAAAAGAATGATATGCAAAATGTATTTGATAATATTAAAAATATTGGTGATTTAGATTATGTGACGGCTTGGTACATTAAAGCTGCTAAATACATTCAAAAATCAAATGTTAAAGTAGCTTTTGTTTCTACAAACTCGATAGTTCAAGGTATACAAACAAGCATTCTTTGGAGTCAGATGCTGAATAAACATAATATCAAAATACATTTTGCACACAGAACTTTTAAATGGAGCAACGAAGCAAGGGGGAATGCAGCGGTTTATTGTGTGATAATTGGTTTTGCCAATTTCGATACTAATAACAAGTTTATTTTTGAATATGAAAATGTTAGAGGTGAAGCTCACGAATTAACAGTGAAAAATATTAATCCTTATTTGATAGAGGGTAACGATATAGTAATTGATAGGAGGCAGAAACCAATTTGTAATGTTCCTGAAATGTGCTTTGGCAATATGCCTGCTGATGGTGGAGAATTATTATTTACAACAGTTGAAAAAAAATCTTTTTTAGAAAAAGAACCAGACTCCTATAAGTATTTTAGAAAATTTGTAGGCTCTCAGGAGTACATTAATAATATTGAACGTTGGTGTTTATGGCTTGTAGATGTTGACCCAAATGAGCTTAAAAAGCTAAAATATGTTTTGAAAAAAGTTCAAAATGTAAAAATAATTAGAGAAAATTCTTCTCGTCCTCAGTTAGCAAGCATACCACATTTATTTGCACAAATAACTCAACCCAAGGGACTGGATTATATTATTATACCGAGTGTCTCCTCTGAAAGAAGGAAATATATTCCAATTGGATTCGAAAAATCAAATGTAATCGCAAGCAATCTTTGTTTAATAATACCTAAAGCTAGAATATATCATTTTGGAATTTTAACTTCAGAAATGCACATGTCATGGGTGAAATATGTTTGCGGTCGTTTAAAAAGTGATTTTCGTTATTCAAAAGATATTGTTTACAACAATTATCCCTGGCCGGAAACACCCTCAGAAAAACAAATAAAAACAATTGAAGAAGCTGCCCAAAAAGTGCTGGATGTGCGTGCGGAATTTCCGGGCAGCAGTCTCGCCGATCTATACGATCCACTCACCATGCCGCCCGCCCTTGTCAAAGCCCACAACGCACTTGACAAAGCTGTTGACCTTTGCTATCGCCCGCAGCCCTTCATCAACGAAACAAAGCGCATAGAGTTTTTATTTGAGTTGTATGATAAGTACACGGCGGGGATGTTTGCAGAAGAAAAGAAGAAAAAAAAGACTAAAGATTAATCATGAAATCAAACTTCAACCTCAATACGCTAAAAGGCAAAATGGCGGAGCAACTGATACAGGATTTGTTTCAGCAAAACGGGTACAATGTTTTTAGCTTCGGATTGGAGCGGCAGCATCCTATGCTGAGCCAAAAATTAAAATACAACAACAATAAAACAAGCACTGATTTAAGGTTTATGCCGGATTTTGTGGTTCAGAGCACTAAAAATGGTGATTTGTTTTACCTCGAAGTGAAATTTCGTTCAGACGGCTGCTTTAAATTTGACGAAAAATACGAAAGCTACCCATATAAAAATGCCTGGTTCGTTGTTGTATCGCCCGAAAAAATACAATGTATGCACTACAAGCGGCTGAAGCTGAAATATGAGATCACTCCTCAGAAAAATTATACCTTGTCAGGAGTTAAATCATTTCATATCAACCCTGAGCAGCTAGCCGAATACGAATCTTATGCCCGGCTGATGTTTCAGTCGTTCAAAAAATCTGAAAGTTATGCCGGGAAATAGTAAACTGTAGCAACCGTCAGTCATTCATCCACAAAAACAAAAAACTAAAAAAGCAACAACCTAATATCACATGATGAATTCGAAAAATAGCTGAAAGTATGAAAAAAAAGATGGTGCTATTTACGTTTATTACATGCTTGCTTTTATTCATAACATTCAGCAGTGAGTCTAAAGCGCAGGGCAAAGATACCGTGTTGAACAACTATGCCTTTAAACTCGATCTGGTTCCCTTATATTTTGATTTTTTCGATTACCGCAAACAGATCAGGGTTGGAATTGATTTTGAAATGAAAGCTACCAAACGATCCTTTGTTTCTTTATACTGGGATATGGGCCTGTACGATGATTATAAATTTATTAAGTATTATAATTTCTTTAATCAGGGGACGGGACTTTATTCGGAGGATCAACAAATAAAGATCCGTGGTTTTCATTTCATGCCTGGCTATATCTATTACTTCTGGCGGTCCAAAGTAAAACTCAATCAGGGATTGTATGCCGGGGCAATTGTTGATTTTAATTATTACAGGAAGAACCTCGAAACATACAATTCGCTATCGGGCGAATCTTCATCAGGCATGAAGCATCAGTTAAGAATGGGCGCAGGGGTGAGCCTGGGAGGAAAATATTATTTCGGTTCACATTTTTTTGCCGAGGTCAAAACATCTTTTCTTGCCAAAATATTTGAACTGTCTTCACAAACTTATGTGCCGTTAATAAAGCCCGTGAATGCACAGTGGGTCGATAAAAAGAATAATTTCTGGTGGGTGTCAAATTTAAATTTGGGCTATGCATTTTAAATTTTACAATAAACAGATTTGGGTTCTGGCGATGTTATTTATGCTGCTTTACGCGGCCTGCCAGAAAAAAGATGAATATACGGACGACACTTATTTTGGGACCAAAGTCATGATACTCGGCCATCGGGGAATGGGCGAAATGTATCAGGCTCCCGGCAATACGTTGCAGGCTATCGCCCCTGCTATAGCTATAGGCACTGATGGTTGTGAAGTGGATATTCAGATGACCAGGGATACGGTTTTGGTGCTATATCATAATTCATTGCTTGATTCCAGGACAACATGCACCGGAAGGGTTTATGAATCAAACTGGTCCGAAATACAGCAATGTGAATACAATGCAATACAAACTGGGATATACATTAACGCCGTAGATTCAGTATTTAAAAAATTGCCGAACCTTGGGAATCTTTATTTCTCGTTTGATGGTTCAAAGGTTGATACAGAAGCCGAAGATCAGGAACTTTATCAGTCTCAGTATCTGAGGGCAATAAAGCGCTTATGCGAAAAGTACCATATGAGTGATAACATTTTCCTGGAAGGTTCGGAAACACTGTTGAAAAAAGCCCAGACACTTGGATTGAGCAACAAATTATTCCTGTTCAGCTACCTCGATGAAAATTCAATAAATGTTGCTGCCAACAACCATTTTTTCGGCATTACCACTTCGCTCGACTGGATGGTTGTGGATACAGACCGCGCTCATGAAAAAGGATTGTATGTGATGGTTTGGTCACCTAATAATTACACCCAAAACAAAAGCGCGCTTGCTGCTAAAGTTGATATCATCCAGACCGATGATCCGATATCCATCCTCAAGCTGCTAGATCGTTATAATTATGAGTATGTGATTCCCTGAAATAAGGGAACGAAAGGATAAATATTAATTTATTATTTTTACCATCAGTTTACAAAGCATGAATACCATGAAGGGTACGAAATATTTCTGTTTTATCTTTTTAATGGCTTTTTCTTTATTAGCAAACCCGGGATTTTCACAATCAAAAGTTTCAATCATTCCTCAACCACAACAAATGGTTGTTCTTAAAGATTCATTTGCACTTCACCAGGCACATGTGGTTTTGCCTAAAGACAGAAAAGCTTTGAGGGTTGCCGATTTTTTTATTGATGCGGTAAAACAACAAACAGGCATTGACCTTAATGCTGATAAAAATTCCAACACCATAAATTTTAATTATTCAAAGGAAATCAAAGAATCCGAAGGCTATGAGATTGAAATAACTCCGAAAAAAATCAATATCACTGCAAAAAACGATACCGGATTGTTATGGGCCGTTCAAAGCGTGCGGCAGCTTATTCCTGTCGGCCCCGTCATTCCTGCAAATACGTGCAGTAATGTTTATTTACCCTGCCTTCAGATAAAAGATGCCCCTTTGTACAAATGGCGGGCTAATATGCTGGATGTTTGCCGCCATTACTTCCCGCTTGATTATATCAGGAAGCATATTGATATGCTGTCATACTACAAAATAAACACATTTCACTGGCATTTAACCGATGACCAGGGCTGGCGGATAGAAATAAAAAAATACCCCGGGCTCACAAAAACAGGGGCGTGGAGAAAAGAAGCCAATGATGCTGTTTACGGAGGGTTTTATACGCAGGAGCAGGTTAAAGAAATTGTTGAATATGCGAGAGCGCGAAACATTACGATCATACCGGAAATAGAAATGCCCGGGCATTGCCTCGCAGCTCTAGCATCCTATCCCGAACTGTCATGCAGAAAAATTGACTTTGAAGTGGCAAATTACTGGGGCGTAATTAATGATGTTTACTGTGCAGGAAATGAAAAAACCTATCAGTTCATTGAAGATGTTTTAACCGAAGTCATGGCTCTTTTCCCTTCAACGTATATTCACATCGGGGGCGATGAAACGCCCAAATACCGATGGAAACAATGCCCGGCTTGTCAGAAAAAAATAAACGATGAAAACCTGAAAGATGAGGCAGAACTCCAGAGTTATTTCATCAAAAGGATTGAAAAATTCCTTCATTCCAAAGGCCGCATGCTTATCGGATGGGACGAGATCCTCGAAGGAGGCGCTTCTTCGGATGCCATTGTGGAGGTCTGGCGCGGAGAAGAAAAAGCAAAAGAAGCCATAGCCAATAAAAATAAGATCATTCAAACACTTTATATTGATTCCCCTTTAAGCTCCCTGAGCCTCTCAAAAACTTTTGATTTTAACCCTGCCGTTAACGATAAAAGCGAATTCGTCCTGGGCGCTGAATGCCCATTGTGGACAGAAAATGTTACAGAGTTCAATGCAGATTATATGATTTATCCAAGGCTTCAGGCATTTTCTGAAGCCGTATGGAACGGAAAGACAAACTACCACGATTTCCTTTCAAGAATGAAATACCACTATTTCCTGATGGACAAGATGGGGATTCTTTATGGCAATGAGGACAAATCCATGTATGATGTAAGCATCCAATACCTTCCCGTGCAAAAATGCTGGAAGTTGTATGAGCATCACGGCAACAATAAGCTTTCCATTCACTATGACCTGAATGGTAATACTCCCACTAATACCTCGCCGGCGTTTTCAGATTCAGTCATCATCGAAAAACCAGGGAAAATTTCTGTTGCAGCCATCTGCGAAAAAAGTTCCTCCATCCCTGTATTGTTTAAGTTGGAAGTAAGTGTAGCAACAGGCCTAAAACCTGTATTTAAGACCGAATGCCATAAAAACTACAACAAGGGCGGAATTTACGGAATGACCGACGGGATAGCCGGAACAATGAAATATGGTGATGGCATATGGATGGGCTGGTGGGGTGACGATCTGGATATGTATGTGGATCTGGGTTCGGAAAAAAGTATCTCATACTTCCAAATCAACGCGATGCAACAGGTCCAGTCGTGGATTTTGTTACCTTCATTTGTAGAATTTTTTATTTCCAGCGACAGCATTAACTGGCAAAAACTCACCACACTTTCTCATACTGTTTCTGACCAGGATTTAAAACCACAGATTTATTGTTTTTCGTACCAGTCGCCTCAGGCTGTAAAGGCCAGATATGTAAGAGTTATGGCAAAGAATTATGGCAAACTGCCTGAATGGCACAACGGCGCCGGCGGTAATTCCTGGGTTTTTTGCGATGAGTTTGTCATACGGTAAAAGGATTTGTGGCCTTGGGTGGAGTTGTAAAAGAAAAAAATGGGACTAAGCATTCATTACAGCGGAAGTTTTAATCCAGCGGCTTCTTTGCAGGAATTAATTGAAGAAGTCAGGGATATTGCACAGGTTTATAAATGGAAATTTTACATTTATGAAACAACTTTCCCTGAGCAAAATGATAGCCAGCAATACAATGATAAAGTTTTCGGAATTTGTTTCATCCCACCGGAATGTGAGCCCGTTTCCATTGAATTTCTCTCCAATAAAAAGATGAGCACGGTAATAAATCTCAAACTTTTTGGAAATTCCGAAAACCAGGATTATCAGAAATACCTGTATCAGGTTTCTGTGAAGACCCAATATGCAGGGCCTGCCGTACACATGGTCATCGTTAAAATTTTCAGGTATCTGAGCACAAAATATTTTCTAAACTTTCAAATGTTCGATGAAGCCAACTATTGGGAAACAGGCGATGAAAATGTGTTGAAAGAAATGTTTGCCCGTTATAACAAACTGCTTGACATGTTTTGTGATGGCCTGGAATGTTTCCCGGCTCAAAAAGATGAATCCCTTGAATCATACTTCACCAGGCTGATTGAGTATATTAATAAAAAAAGACAGGCGGAATAGGCTGGTATCTGTTAATATAAAAATTAAACTGGAGGTATTAAAATATTATCCGGATTTATTTCGTGATCTTCATCAGTGCACAGGCCTGGAACCAGTAAAAGAATGCCTCAGGGTTTGTCTTTTTCAGCTTGTTTAGCTTCGTGTTGAATGGCTGCTCAATGTTGATCTCCCTGATTTGTGCCGGCTGAACATATTTTTCGATATGTATTTTGTCCGATCTTAACAGTTTTGACAGGTAGGCTGCCTTGGCTGCATCGGTGATGGCTCTTTCAATATGATACGGTTCTGAAAATATATATGCACGAACCCTGTTTATTCCTTCGAGCAAGGCTGCAAAATCGCCATTACCGTCCTGGCCTCTGGTGCTGATGCATAAGGCGGTCTGGTAAACATCTTCCAGTATATCATCAGCGCTAAAATGTAAACCACGGTATTTAGCTTCTGTAAAGGCAAATTCATGGAAAGTACTCCGAACGGTTTCCATATCTTCAGCCTTGTCAAACAACGTCCCTATGTCATACAACTGCTTACATATTTCCATCGCGGTGCTGTTGCCTCCCTTTGTATACGTGACTCCCGTAGTTTTAGGTGCAAAAGCTGTCAGTTTATCCCCGAGTATGTCTTCGTACCCTGGCACATTCACTTCTAAAGCATCAGCGGTATTCAGAATAAATGGGGAGGCTATCTTCAACTTTTTTAAATGCCTGTATTTTGGTGTTTCATAAAGCACATCCAGCAGCACATAATCCAGATCAAGCGCTGTTTTATGGACAGGCTCATAATAAAACTTGAAGTGTGCTTTGTCGATCTCCGACTTTGCCTTTCGGCTCTGCTCTTCAGTTTTTACGAAACCTTTGTTTAAAACAGCCTTTTCAACTTTGGGTAATAATGCTATACGCGCTGGTAAAACGATGTCAATATCAATAGATAGTCTTTTAGTACTTCCGCTGAGCAGCATCACAGCGGTTCCGCCCTTGAAAACAAATGCTATCCCGCTTTCGGTGAGTCCTTCTAACAAGGCAAAAGCCCTGCAGACTTTTTCTATCAGGGTTTTATCGGCATTTCTGTTTTTTGCCGACACCTCGTTAAGCCATCCAATGCTAAATGTTTTTTGATCTATCATGTTTCAAATTATCGGCAGCAAACACTACTTTGCTGCCAACTTATTTGATATCAAAAATATCAATAATTCTGATTTCTTTCGCTTGCGGCCAGCGTATCTGAGCATCTTACTGATATTAATAGGGTAACGTTCAAAGGCATTTGTAAAAATATGCAGCATTTCCGATCCATGTAACGATACGAATTCTTCCTCGAAATAGACATCCACAAGTATTTTTTCTATGCTGGCTGTCGTGATTCCTCTAACCTTATAAAGTGGCGCCTCGCTGACCAGCGATTTTACGATGATAGGCTCATTAGAAGGTATCACATAAGTATCCATGACTTCCTTATCAGGCATCAGGTAAACATTTTTGTATTTGCCCTGCAGTTTGTGAAATACCGATTCTGTCCCATCTCTTTCAACATCAACAATAGTAAGTTTTAAAGAGGGGAGATGTTGCGAAAGTCCCCGTATTTGTTCTGTATCCCATATGCAGAATTTTAAAAATGGAAAAGATTTTTTTAAATGACTGTCAAGTTTCTTGATCATGGGCGAAAGTTCCGGCTCAAAAGCTTTGCCGTTGCCTACAATGAACTGTCCTCTCCCTGTTCTTGTCAGGATTCCTTTCTCAACCAGATAATAAACTCTCCAGTTCAGTGTATTCCGGTTTATACTGCCTCCCTTGATATTATAATAAGTTTCAAGGTCTTTGGTTGTAAAAACTTTCTTTTTCCCGAAATAGGTGAGGAGTTGTTTTATGTGATCTTTTGTTTCGATTACCTTTTTATTTTGTCGCAAATATAATCAAATTATCGGCAGCAAAATGATTTTATTACCCGAATCTAAAAATGCCTGCTTCAATGTATATTTTAATTTGTTTTTTATTTAAAAGCTATCCCTGCATTAAGGAAACCCAGGTTTACGCCAAGATCCTTAACGAAGAACTTGACAAGGTTATGGATGTTTTTGACAAATAATCACATCCGTATAAATTTGTTTTTTGTCAGGGAAATCCTCCTATTCAGACAACATTCTGATTTTTGATAAATATCCCCACTTTGTAAATCAATATGTTGTATGTTGAAAAATAAATTCTCAGCCATTTACAATCTCCTGCTATTTTATCAACCTTTGCATTTCATTACACATCTAATATTAATTTTGTAAATGATATTCGGCCACGTTGGAAATAAAACTGTGTGTATTTTTGTGTGTAAGCCACAAATAAAAAATGCACCAATATCATCATCAGTGCATTAGGTTTTTCATTGGTGACCCCGGGGGGACTCGAACCCCCAACCGACAGAACCGGAATCTGCTATTCTATCCAATTGAACTACGG